>FTIT01000123.1_pt2 | contig 13404 bp, 13 predicted proteins | sample 1658061 | NCBI WGS metagenome assembly FTIT01 (sample SAMEA3914795, study PRJEB12502) | metagenome | biome: forest; material: soil | place: Canada | collected 2011-07-05 | depth 0.3 m
CGACGACGAGATCGACGCGTACATCGCGACCGGCGAACCGCTCGAAGTGGCCGGGGCGTTCACCGTCGACAGCCTGGGCGGACCGTTCATCTCCCGGATCGATGGCGACCCGAGCACTGTCGTCGGTCTTTCGCTCGCGACCGTGCGCGAACTCTTCGTCGAACTGGGCGTCAGCTGGCCCAGCCTGTGGAACCGTCCTTTGTAGGCTTCCCAACCGTGAGACATCCCATTTTTGTCTGGTTCGCCCAAATTGGCGACCCAAGGACGGCATAGGCTGGACAACTGTGCCACGCATAACCAAGGTCCTCATCGCCAACCGGGGCGAAATCGCCGTCCGGGTCATCCGCGCCGCGAAGGACAGCGGAATCGGCTCGGTCGCGGTCTACGCCGACCAGGACCGCGACGCGCTCCACGTCAAACTGGCAGACGAAGCGTACGCACTCGACGGCACGACGAGCGCCGAGACCTACCTCGTCATCGAGAAGCTCCTCTCCGTCGCGCGCCGCTCCGGTGCCGACGCCGTGCATCCCGGCTACGGGTTCCTCGCCGAGAACGCCGACTTCGCCCGCGCCGTGATCGGTGCAGGCCTCACCTGGGTCGGCCCGTCGCCCGAGGCGATCGAGCGGCTCGGCGACAAGGTCAGCGCACGGCACGTGGCCGAGAAGGTGGGCGCCCCGCTGGCGCCCGGCACCCTGAACCCCGTCGCAGACGCATCCGAGGTGCTCGACTTCGTCGATCAGCATGGACTCCCGGTGGCGATCAAAGCTGCCTTCGGCGGTGGCGGGCGAGGCCTCAAAGTCGCCCGCACCCGCGGCGAGGTCGCCGAACTCTTCGAATCCGCGACACGCGAGGCGGTGGCAGCCTTCGGGCGCGGTGAATGCTTCGTCGAGAAGTACCTCGACCAGCCGCGCCACGTCGAGACCCAGTGCCTCGCCGACGCGTACGGCAACGTCGTCGTCGTCTCGACGCGTGACTGCTCGCTCCAGCGCCGCCACCAGAAACTCGTGGAAGAAGCCCCGGCTCCGTTCCTGACCGCAGCCCAGACAGACGAGCTGTACCGCGCATCCAAAGCGATCCTCAGGGAGGTCGGCTACCTCGGCGCAGGCACGTGCGAATTCCTCATCGGCAAGGACGGTACCGTCTCGTTCCTCGAGGTGAACACGCGCCTGCAGGTCGAGCATCCGGTCTCCGAGGAGGTCACCGGAATCGACCTCGTCCGCGAACAGTTCCGTCTCGCCGAAGGCGGGACGCTCGACTACGACGACCCGATCGCCCGCGGCCACTCGTTCGAGTTCCGCATCAACGGCGAAGACGCCGGCCGCGGATTCATCCCCTCGCCGGGACCGGTCCACGTCTTCAAGCCCGCCGGCGGACCTGGAGTGCGTGTCGACAGCGGCGTACAGGCCGGCGATGAGATCTCCGGATCGTTCGACTCGCTGCTCGCCAAGCTGATCGTCACGGGCGCCACCCGCGAGGACGCGCTGGAACGCGCCCGTCGCGCGCTCGACGAATTCGAGGTCGCGGGGCTCCCCACCGTGCTCCCCTTCCACCGCGCGATCGTGCGCGACCCGGCCTTCGCGCCCCAGGACGGCGAGCCGTTCTCGGTCTACACGCGCTGGATCGAGACCGAATTCCGCAACGAGATCGAGCCGTGGAGCGGTTCGCTCGGTGCTGCCGTACCGAGCCAAAAGCGCAACAGCGTGGTCGTCGAGGTCGAAGGCAAGCGCATCGAAGTCAGCCTGCCCTCCAAGCTGCTGGCAACGGCCGGAACCGACACGGCCAGCTCGCCGGCACCTCGCCGTCGCGGCGGGACCCACGCGGTCGACACCGCCACCGGAGACTCGATCACGGCGCCGATGCAGGCGACCGTGGTGAAGCTCGCCGTGGACAACGGCGACCAGGTCGTCAAAGGCGATCTCGTGCTCGTGCTCGAGGCGATGAAGATGGAGCAGCCGCTCACGGCGCACAAGGACGGCACGGTCTCCGGGATCAACACGGCTGTCGGGGCGACGGTGTCGTCCGGCCACCTGCTGCTCAACATCAGCTGACCGTTCGGTTCTGGAGCGCCCCTCGCCGGGTTCGCAATTCAGGAGTTCGGGTGGCGAAATTGGCCTGATCGGCCCGCTTCAACCGCTTCCAAGCTCATCCGTCACTCCTGTAACACAAACTCCTGAATTGCTAAACACGCTACGGGAGCCGAAGCGCGTCGAGGATCGTCCGCTCCACCCTGTTCCAACCCCGCAGCACGTCGACAGCTGTGAAGCGCAGCCGCCGATGTCCGCCGAGCACGAAGGCGGCATCCCTTCTGCGATCCAACGCGAAGTGCCGCGGAGACGAGTGGAACTCGAACCCGTCGATTTCGACGAAGAGGCGGCCTCCTACAAACATGTCGACGCGCCCGACCCCTCGCACTGCGATCTGCTGCCGAACCTCGAGCCCGCGGCGTTGCAGCCGCTGCCGTGCAAGTGACTCCACTCCCGAATCCGAGCCAGGGTACGCACGGGAAGCGACGAGTCGCGACCTGATCGGCTCGGCCCCGAAAATGGCGCGTATGAGCGCCCGATCCACCAGCCCCAGGCCGATTGCCGTATCGAGAGTTGCAACCGCAGACTCCTCGCTGCTGCATCGCACGACCCCCCTGAGGCAGTCCGCGAGACTCACCCTCCAGCAGTCCGACGCCTCCAGATCGCGCTGCCAGTGGATGCGGAGGTCACCGGCGGCTCGATCCGTCCCCAGACGTGCTGCAGTCGGAGGCACCGCGATGTGAAGGGCCGAATGCTCGCCCGGTCCGGGGTCTGCCCACAGGCCGTAAGTCGATGCTGCGTTCGAGCAGGATAGCCGGCCTCCGATCTTCACGGCTGCACGCTGCGCCGGTGTGGCATCCGCAGTCGCGTAGTAGCCGCGCCGCAGCCGCAGAAGCTGACCACTCCGAATGGCCTCGGTCAGGTCGCGCGGCCGATGCCCGCCTTGAAGGAGTTCAGCCCGGGTCGCTACGTTTCCCAGGGACTGGACGGTGATGTGAACTGCTCGCACACGACTCAGACTGCACATAGGACGGCCCTCGAAATCCGTGAATCGGGCACGTTGTGGAAAAGGCTCGACATTTGCCACCTGTGGAGGGTTGGCAGGAGCCCCCGCACCCGTTCACAATTCAGGACTTCGTGTTACTGGAGTGGCCTGCGAGACGCGTATGCGCGTCATCCGACTCCATCCGTCACTCCAGTAACACGAACTCCTGAATTGTGAACGCACGCGAACGCAAAGACACTGACCGCCGCGAGGGCGACAGCGAACGGCCGGCGCGTTACAGGACGATGTGCATCGCGCGGGCGGCCTCGGAGATCGAGCCGGACAGCGACGGGTACACGGTGAAGGCCCGGGCGACCTGGTCGACGGTCAGGCGGTGCTCCACCGCCAGCGCCAGCGGGAAGATCAGCTCGCTCGCTCGCGGCGCCACGATCACGCCGCCGATGACGGTACCCGAACCGGTGCGCGCGAAGAGTTTGACGAAGCCGTCGCGGATGCCGAGCATCTTCGCCCGCGGGTTCGACTTCAGCGGCAGTTTGTAGATGTCGCCCTGCGCGATGCCTTCTTCGATCTGCTTCTGGTTCCAGCCGACGGTTGCGATCTCGGGCTGGGTGAAGATGTTGGACGTCACGTTGCGCAGCTCGAACGGGTTGACCGCATCGCCCATCGCGTGGAACACCGCCGTGCGTCCCTGCATGGAGGCGACGGATGCGAGGGGCATGAGATCGGCGCAGTCGCCCGCCGCGTAGATGTTCGGGATCGACGTGCGTGCGACCCGGTTGACCCGGATGTGGCCCGACGCGGTCAGCTGCACGCCCGCCTCCTCGAGACCGATGCCGGCAGTGTTCGGAACCGAGCCGACCGCCATCAGGCAGTGGCTCCCCTGGACCGTCCTGCCGTCGGAGAGCGTCACGAGCACTCCGCCCTCGTTGCGTGCGACGGATTCAGCGCGCGACTTCGCCAGGACCGTCATGCCGTTGCGCTTGAAGACGTTCTCGATCACCCGCGCCGCATCCGCATCCTCGCCGGGGAGAACCTGGTCACGGCTGGAGATCAGGGTCACTTTCGAGCCGAGCGCGGTGTAGGCGGAGGCGAACTCCGCACCGGTCACACCGGAACCGACGACGATCAGGTGCTCCGGAACCTGCGGGAGGTCGTAGAGCTGGGTCCAGGTGAGGATGCGCTCGCCGTCCGGCTGGGCGGAGGGAAGGATGCGCGGGCTCGCGCCGACCGAGACGACGATCGTGTCCGCCTCGATCCGGTCGAAATCGGTGCCGGTGTCGCCCTTCGCGGTGGACACGATCACAGCGGCCGGCCCGTCGAGCCTGCCCTCGCCGGTGATGATCCGCACGCCCGCCCGGATGAGCTCGGACTTCATGTCCTCCGACTGCTGGCGCGCAAGCCCCAGGAGCCGCTTGTTGACGGCCGCGAGGTTGACGGCGATCTCAGGGCGGACCGGCTTGCCCGACTCACCGCGCGTGAAGAACTGCACACCGAGGTCGGCGGCCTCACTGATCGCGTTGGTCGCCTCGGCCGTCGCGATGAGCGTCTTCGACGGAACGACATCGGTGATGACGGCCGAGCCGCCGACGCCCACCCGTTCGACGAGCGTCACGACCGCCCCGAGCTGGGCGCCCGCGAGTGCCGCTTCATACCCGCCGGGCCCTCCCCCGAGTATGGCGATTCTCTGCTTGCGCTCGAACTCGTAGGCCATGGAGTACATTCTCTCGCCTTCGAGGATTCCCCGCCAAACCGCGCCGATGAGCGTGAAGCCGCCCGGGCGCCCGAAATGGGTAGAGCAATAGAGTGGATCCATGTCTGACACCACCATGAACCCGCTCGACGACCCAGCTGCCGACCCGTTCGAGGTCGCCCGGGATGCCGCCGCAGCGATCGCTGAGAAGACCGGCGTCGAACGCCACGACATCGCTCTCACCCTCGGCAGCGGCTGGGGAAGGGCGGCGGATCTCATCGGGGAGACCACCGCGACCATCCCGGCGACCGAGATCGTCGGCTTCGGCGCACCCGCACTGGCCGGCCACGTCGGCACGCTACGGTCCGTCCTGCTGCCCAACGGCAAGCGCGCGCTCGTGATCGGGGCCCGCACCCACTATTACGAAGGCCACGGGGTGCGACGGGTCGTGCACAGCGTGCGCACGGCCGCGGCCGCCGGCGCGACGACGATGGTGCTCACGAACGGCGCGGGCGGCATCAAGGAGCATTGGAAGCCCGGTACGCCGGTGCTCATCAGCGACCACATCAACCTCACCGCCGACTCGCCGCTCGAGGGTGCGACCTTCATCGACCTCACCGACCTGTATTCAGCCCGTCTCCGGGAACTCGCCCGGTCGATCGATCCGACGCTCGACGACGGTGTCTACTGCCAGTTCCGGGGACCGCACTACGAGACGCCGGCGGAGGTACAGATGGCGAAGGCGATCGGCGGCCACATCGTCGGCATGTCGACCGCTCTCGAGGCGATCGCCGCGCGGCAGGCGGGAATGGAGATTCTCGGAATGTCGCTCGTCACAAACCTGGCTGCAGGCATCCAGAAGACGCCGCTCAGCCATCAGGAGGTCATCGAGGCCGGCCGTGAGGCCGAGCCGGTGATCAGTGCCCTCCTCGCGCGGATCGTGGACGCGCTGTGAGCACCGCGCAGGCCGACGTGCTCGAGCAGGCGCGGGCATGGATGGCACAGGACCCCGACCCCGAGACCCGCGCTGAGCTCGATTCGCTCGTGATCGCCGCCGAGGCCGGCTCGTCCGAAGCTCTCGACGACCTGCACGCGCGGTTCGACACGCGCCTCGCCTTCGGAACGGCCGGGCTTCGCGGCGAGATCGCGGCCGGACCCAACCGGATGAACCGCGTCCTGGTGGCGCAGGCTGCGGCCGGGCTCGCCGCGTACCTCCTCGAGCACGCGGAAGGTGCGACACCATCCGTCGTCGTCGGCTACGACGGCCGCAAGAATTCGGCGACGTTCGCGAAGGACACGGCTGAGTTGATGGCCGGGGCGGGCATCCGCGCGATCCTCCTGCCCCGGCTGCTGCCCACCCCCGTGCTCGCCTTCGCGGTGAGGCATCTGGGCGCCAGCGCCGGCGTGATGGTCACCGCCAGCCACAATCCGCCGAACGACAACGGATACAAGGTCTATCTCGGCGGCGTCGACGACGGCTCGCAGATCGTGCCGCCCGCGGATGCCGACATCGCCGCCCACATCCTGCGTGTCGCAGCCTCGCCCGTCACGGGGCTGCCACGCTCCGATGCCTACGAAGTGGCGGACGAGTCCGTCGTGGACGCCTACATCGAGGCCACCGCTGCGATCGCACGGACACCAGGCAAGACTGTGTCATACGTCTACACCGCGATGCACGGTGTGGGGTGGGAGACCGCCTCGCGCGTGCTCGCCCGTGCCGGATTCGCCGCTCCCGTGGTCGTCCCCGAACAGGTCGAGCCGGACCCGCGGTTCCCGACCGTCGCGTTCCCCAACCCGGAAGAACCTGGCGCGCTCGATCTCTCGTTCGCCACGGCGCGGAAGGCCGGCGTGGATCTGATCGTCGCCAACGATCCGGATGCGGACCGCCTCGCGATCGCCATCCCCGACCCGTCGAGCGGGGACGGCTACCGCCGCCTCACCGGCAACGAAGTGGGGGCGTTGCTCGGCTGGCGCGCGGCCGAACTGGCCGATGCCGACGCAGCCGCCGACAGCGGACCGAACGGCACGCTCGCGTGCTCCGTCGTGTCGACTCCTGCGCTGAAAGCCGTCGCAGACGCCTACGGACTGGACTTCCAGGACACCCTCACCGGGTTCAAGTGGGTGTCGCGAGCGACCGGGCTCATCTTCGGCTTCGAGGAGGCACTCGGCTATCTCGTCGACCCCGAGGTGGTCCGCGACAAAGACGGCATCTCCGCGATGGTCGCCTTCCTCGACTTGGCGTCGTTGCTCGCGGCCGACGGCCTGACGATCGAAGACCAGCTCGGCCGGTTCAGCGAACGTTTCGGCCATTTCGCCTCCGACCAGATCTCCCTCCGGGTCACCGACCTCGCCGACATCGACAGCATCATGGAGCGTCTGCGAGCCACTCCCCCCGCGGAAATCGGAGGGGTTGCGGTGCGCCAGATCGACGACCTCAAGGACGGCTTCGAAGCTCTCCCGCCGAGCGACGTGCTCCGGATCCGGCTGGCGGACGGTTCGCGCGTCATGGTGCGACCGAGCGGAACGGAACCCAAGCTCAAGGTCTACATCGATGCGTCGAGCGACCAGGGCACCGCGGCAGAACGTCGCGCGGCCGCGGAGTCGCGCGTTCGCGAACTGGCCGACGGGATGCGTGGGCTGCTGGCCTGACGCGAGCGACGGTCAGCCGAGAGCGGCTTCGAGTTTCTCTTCGAGCTCCTCGAGGTCGAAATAGTTCTCGATGACGACGATGTCGGCGTTCGTTTCGCCGATCGCATCCACGAGCTCAGGTGACGTCAGGATCACCTGGGCGTCGGATGCGGCGACGCGCACGTTCGCCACATCGGACGCCGTCACGTCCGCGTCGATGTCGAGTCTGTCGAGAACCCGTTCGGCGTTCACCTTGAGGATGGCGGATGTGCCGATCCCGACACCGCAGATCGCGACGATCTTCATCGGGACGCCCCCTCTCCGCTCGCAGCCATGATGCGCTGCACCTCGCCGACGTCGGCCGCAGCGGCGAGCGCGGGGATCGCACCGGGGTCGTTGAAGATGTTGGCGAGTTCCGCGACGCTGGTGACGTGCGCATCCGGTGTCGCGACGGCGAGCCCGATCACGACGCCGACGGGATCGTTGTGGGGGTGCCCGAAGACGACGGGGACGTCGAGGGTGACGACCGAGAGGCCGTCGGCCAGGACATCCGGACCCGGGCGCGCGTGTGCGAGCGCGAGACCCGGCGCGATCACGATGTATGCGCCGAACTCGTCGATCACCTGGATCATCCGCGCCGCGTAACCGGGCATCGTCGCGCCCGAACGCACAAGTGCTTCGCCAGCGAGTTCCACGGCCTCCCGCCAGTCGGAGGCGTGTGCTCCGACGGTGATGGCGGAATCAGGAAGGGGCGGAAGAGGCATGCTCCAAGCGTATCGCCCGGCCGGTTACGAACCCTCGAAACCTGCTGTGATGATGTCGGCCAGCTCCTCACGATCCTCGAGGGGGAGGAAGGCGGACGACGCCGCGTTCAGCTGGAAGACTTCGAGGTCGGTGAGGTCGTAGTCGAAGGCGTCGGCGAGGAGCGCCAGCTCGCGGCTGAGCGTCGTCGCGCTCATCAGCCGGTTGTCGGTGTTGACCGTCACCCGGAAGCCCAGCTGGTAGAGCAGGTCGAACGGGTGGTCGAGGATGTCGTCGCCCCACGCTGCGATCGCACCGGTCTGCAGGTTCGACGAAGGGCTCGTCTCCAGCGCGATCTCACGGTCTTTTATCCACTGCGCGAGCGGTCCGAGCGAGACGTAGGTGTTCTCGTCGTCCTGGCGTTCGATCACGATGTCTTCGGCGAGGCGCACGCCATGGCCGAGACGAAGGGCACGCCCGTCGATGATGGCGCTGCGGATGCTCTCCAGCCCGTCGGCTTCGCCGGCGTGCACCGTCGCAGGGAAGTAGTGCTCGGCGAGGTAGTCGAATGCGCGGCGGTGATTCGACGGCGGGAACCCGGCCTCGGGCCCGGCGATGTCGAAGCCCACCGCCCCGCGATCGCGATGGCGAACCGCCAGTTCGGCGATCTCGAAGGCCCGATTGGTGTGACGCATCGCCGAGATGAGCTGGCCCACGCGGATGCCGCGGCCGTTCTGGTTGACGTCGTCGATTCCCTCTTCGATGCCCTCCTGCACGGCCTCGACGGCCTGGTCGAGCGTCAGGCCACGGCTCAGGTGCTGCTCAGGCGCCCACCGGATCTCGCCGTACACGACCCCGTCGGCGCCGAGGTCCTGCACGAATTCGCGTGCGACCCGAACCAGGCCTTCGCGCGTCTGCATCACCGCGGTGGTGAGGTCGAAGGTCTTGAGGTATTCGATGAGCGAGCCCGAGTTGCTCTGTTCGGCGAACCACTGGCCGAGTGCGACGGAGTCGTCCGCGGGAAGGTCGAGGCCGATCGCGTCGCCGAGTTCGATGATCGTCGCAGGGCGCAGGCCGCCGTCGAGATGGTCATGGAGCGACACCTTCGGAAGCGCGGTGATGCTCGTACCGCCGGCGAGCAGGAATTCCTCAGGCACAGTGTTCATGAGGACAAATCTATCGGGGCCGCAGCACAGGATGAAGCCGCTCTGTCACGGATGTGGACGCACGATCTCGGAGATCTCGGCCGCGGTGGCCCTGGCCAGTTCGACGATGCGGTCGACGTCGACCTCTGGATCCGTCGTCGCCGCACACGGCACGGTCAACGCAGCAGCCGGAAAACCGTTCGTCCCCTCTACCGGGAACACGATGTCCACGATGCCGACCAGCCGGCGCCCGGATTCGCGCGCGTATCCGGCCCTGGCCACCTCGGCCACCTCGCCGGCGAACCGGCCGGCCGCCTCAGGGTCGCTCGCAGAGAGGTCGTCGAAGTAGGCGCGCTTCAGGTCGGGGTCGGTCGACGCGACCAGCACGGCACCGGTAGCCGTGCTCTCGACCGGGAAATCGGCGCCCACCCGCACCTGGAACCCGAACGGTCCCGGGTTCTCCACCTGTGCGATGACCAGCACGCGGCGCGCGTCGAGCACCGACAGGTTGCAGGTTTGCCCGGATGCGGTCGACAGCCGACGCATCGGCCCCAGCGCTGCCTGCACCAGCCCCCGCAGCGGCGGATTGCGATGCGCGAGCTCGAACATCATCAGCGACACGGTGTACAACCCGGACGCGACATCCCGCACCAGGTAGCCGCGCCGCTCGAGCGTCTGGAGCACGCGGAAGATCTCACCGACCGACCGACCGGTCTCGGTTGCGATCTGCGCCTGGCCGAGGCCGTCGTTGCGGTCGGCGAGGAGCTCGAGAATGTCCAGCCCCTTGTCGAGTGCGGGCACCGCGTAGTTCGGCATCAGCGCGACGCACCCAGAGCATCCACGAATCGAGCCGCGATCAGGCGTTCGATATCGTCGGGAACGGGCTGGGCGCCGGGGACGAGGCCCGCCGCATCCGTAGCCACCCGCTCGAGCGAGAGCGCTTGCAGCAGGAAGCCCAGGTCCATCGATTCGAGCGAGTTGCCCTTCGGTTCACGGCCGGCGAGGTTGAACATCCGCCCGCCCGCCAGGAGGACGACGCGGCGCCCGTTAGGACGGTGGATGCGCTCGATGCCATCGTCGACCTCATCGATGGACGCCGCGTCAGCCCGGAGCGCTGCTACGTCGATCTCCCAGGGGAAGTGCCCGGAGTTGCCGAGGACGACGTCGTCCCGGAGGAGGTCGAAGACGTCGGCGCCGACGACGCGCTCGCGTCCCGTGGCGGTGATGAGGACATCCGCCCACCCTGCGAGCTCGGCGAGCGACGCGACCCGGAAACCGTCGAGAGCAGCTTCGAACGCCTTCATGACATCGAGTTCCACGACCCCCACCTGCGCGCCCAGCGACCGGAAGTACTGTGCGATACCGCGGCCGCACCAGCCGTAGCCGACAACGACGACATGACGGCCGGGGACCATCAGGTTGGTGATGCGCATGAAGCTCTCGACGATTGACTGGCCGACCGCGTGACGGTTCTCGCCTATCGCCTTCAATCGACTGTCGTTGATCACGACGACCGGGAACGAGACGGCTCCAGCGAGTTCGCCGCGGAGACGGTCGGCGCCGGAAGTCGTCTCCTCCGTTCCGCCGATGATCGACGCCTGGGCGCCACGCTCGACGATTCCTGCTGCCAGGTCGGCGCCATTGTCCAGAAGGATGCGTGGGTCCCTGTCCAACACGGCCCGGACATTCGCGCGGTGCTGCTCGAGGGTGTCGGCGCGGGTTCCGAACACGGTCATGCCGGCCTGGCGGAGGGCGGCGACAGTGTCATCCTGCGTGGAGCCGAAGTTGCCGGTCGCGACTATTTCGGCGCCGCCGGCGGCAAGCGTCTCGAGGAGGACCGCGGTCTTGGGCTCGAGATGGAGGGACATTCCGATGCGGTGCCCGGCGAACGGCTGCGATGCTGCGAAGTGCTCGCGAGCCTGTGCGAGGAGCGGCATGCGCGAACGAATCCAGTCGATGCGGGCGCGGCCTTTAGTGGCCAGGTCAGTGTCAGTGTCGCTCATAGAGTCATTGTTTCATATATGGAAGTCATTTTCATATAGGTATCAACAGGCCGAGCGAGACTGCCATCTGTCCACAGTTTGACGTGGATGCTGGAACGTCGGCGCGCGCGGCAGCAAGGCTGCGGTCATGACCCGACGCAGCCCGCTCCCCTCTGCCCTGAGAACGAGACCCTTCACGGTCGCCGAAGCGATCGGCGCAGGCATCGCGCCGTCCCGGTTGTTCGGCACGGACCTCTCGAGACCGTTTCACGGGGTCCGCGTGGATTCACGGTTTCCGGAGGATCTTGGGAGTCGGTGCGCTGCCCTCGCCGTGCGGCTGAGACCGGAGCACTTCTTCAGCCATACGACGGCCGCCCGACTCCATGGCCTGCCTCTCCCCCTTCAGCTGCAGCGAGCGGTCGAGCTTCACGTTTCATCGTTCGCCCCGGTGCGGCCTCCGCGCGTCGGCGGGGTCGTCGGCCACGCGGCGAACCGGGCGCGGGCGACCATCGTCGAATGGAACGGGCTTCGTGTGGTGAGTGCGGCCCTCGCCTGGTGTCAGCTCTCGCCGGAGCTCACCCTCGACCAGCTGATCTTCGCCGGTGATCGACTGCTCGGTCGCCCTCAGCCGATCGCGACACGTCGCGAGATCGCTGAAGCGATGGAGGCGTACGGGCAGTCGCCCGGGTGCCGCAAACTTCGGACGGCCGTCTCGCTGATCCGGGAGCGGGTGGAATCGCCGAGAGAGACCATGCTCAGGCTGGCGCTGGTGCGAGCCGGACTGCCGGAACCCGAGGTGAACGCGACAATCGTCGATGCCCGCGGGCGTACCATTGCGATCGGGGATCTGGTCTACCCCGCGGCGAAAGTACTGGTGGAGTACGACGGCGAGCAGCATCGCACCAATGACAGGAAGTACGCGCGAGACGTCGTGCGATTGAACAATATCGCCGCCGAAGGGTGGCTCACCATTCGGGTGGACAAGCACACGACCATCGAAGACGCATGTGCTCGGGCGCGAAGCGCGCTTTTTGCGCGGGGCGGGTTGCGATCCGATTGATTGCCAGAAGATTGGCCACGAACACGTTTGGTCGCCAACATATTGGCGACCAAACTCGCGTATCGCACCCGACGGCGCTAGGGAAAGCGATCGGTTGCCAAAAGATCGCGGAGGAAGGGGATTGGTCGCCAATATTTTGATGACCAATCTTGGGGGGCGGGGACCCGCGTGGCGAGGAACCCGGCCAGCAGGGTAGGGCTAGGCGATGCGGTCGGCGATGAGGGGGCCGCCGTCGAGCACGGGCTCGCCGGGGTCGCCTATCCGCCAGGCTCCCTCGACGGCTTCGAGCGCGCGCGCGAACCGCGCCGGCTCGTCGGCCGAGAGCGTGAACAGGGGCTGGCCCGCCCGCACGGCGTCGCCGGGCTTGGCGTGCAGGTCGATTCCCGCCGCGTGCTGCACCGGGTCCTGTTTGCGGGCGCGACCGGCGCCGAGCCGCCAGGCCCCGATGCCGAACGGAAGCGCCTGCTGGTCGACGAGCACACCGTCGCGGTCGGCGACGACCGTGTGCGTCTCCTTCGCGACAGGGAGCGGCGCATCCGGATCACCACCCTGGGCACGGATCACCTCACGCCATTTGTCCATCGCGCGACCATCCGTCAGCGCCGCCTCCACATCGACGTCGGTCTTGCCGACGAGGGCGAGCATCTCACGCGCGAGCGCGACCGTCAGTTCGACGATGTCGGCGGGCCCGCCACCGGCCAGGACCTCGACGGACTCGCGCACCTCGTTGGCGTTTCCGATGGCGAGTCCGAGCGGGACGTTCATATTGGTGAGCAGCGCCGAGGTGGCGACCCCGGCATCCCGTCCGAGGTCGACCATCGTGCGGGCGAGCTCACGCGACCGTTCGATGTCCTTGAGGAAGGCGCCGGAGCCGAACTTCACATCGAGCACGAGCGCGCCCGTGCCCTCGGCGATCTTCTTGCTCATGATCGACGAAGCGATCAGCGGGATCGCTTCGACCGTTCCGGTGATGTCGCGGAGCGCGTACAGCTTGCCGTCGGCAGGAGCGAGGCCGCTTCCGGCGGCGCAGATCACACCGCCGACGTCACGCAGCTGGTCGAACATCTCCTGGTTGGTGAGGTTGGCCCGCCAGCCCTGGATGCTCTCGAGCTTGTCGAGGGTGCCGCC
>FTIT01000723.1_pt2 | contig 12844 bp, 11 predicted proteins | sample 1658061 | NCBI WGS metagenome assembly FTIT01 (sample SAMEA3914795, study PRJEB12502) | metagenome | biome: forest; material: soil | place: Canada | collected 2011-07-05 | depth 0.3 m
CGAGGAACTGCTGCGCGCCTACGGGCTGACCCAGAGCGAATCTCATCTCGCGCTACAGATCGTCGCTGGCCTTTCGCTCACCGACGCGGCGGCGCGGATGAATGTCAGCACCCAGACCGCACGGACCTACCTGAAGCAGGCGTTCTGGAAGACGGGATCGCATCGCCAGGCGGATCTGGTGCGCTGCGTTCTCAACGGCCTGATGCGCATCGGGCAGCTCGTGTGAACCCCCCGTTTGAGAGGGGGCGCCCCCGCAAATGGGGGGGCGGGGACGGCGCAGCTGGGGACTGAATCTGGCCGCCGGCCCGGGACTATGATGAGGGGCTTCGCGGGTCGATGCTTTCGGGGGCACCGTACACTGAGCTCCTGCGATGATGCGAAGCCGTGTTCATCACCAGAGGAGCTAAGATCATGAAGGGCATGCTATATGTGGGAGCAGCCGTCGGTGCGCTTGCCTTTGCGGCGACACCGGTTCTCTCCCAAACGACAAGTGATACGGGCGGTAACAGAGGCAATGTTGCGGGCGCATCGGCCAACAATGGTTCGACCTCGAACTGGACGGCCACGGCGACCCTGACCTCGACGCCCACCGACAATTCCAATTCGAGCGATTCGAGTGGAGCCGGATCGGCGAACAATGGCGGCACGGCCACCAACACTGCGACCAAGACCAACACCAGTACATTGAGCCTGAGCAAGTCTTTCACCGACTCCTCGAATTCCAGTGATTCGAGCGGCTGGGGCTCCGCCAACAATGGCGGCACTGCCACCAACACGCTGAGTGCGAGCAAGTCTTTCACCGACGCCGCCAACAACAGTGATTCGAGTGGTGCGGGATCGGCCAATAATGGCGGTACGGCTACCTTCACCTCGACGAAGAACTATTCGTCGACGAAGATGATCACGCCGGCCAACCTCTCCGCGACGGTGACGGGCGGCTATGCCAACCTGCCGTTTTACGCCGATGGTGCCGGTGGCGGCAGCGGCGGTACGGGCGGCAATGGCCGGGCGAGCCGTGGCGCTGGTACGGGCACGGGCGGTGCGGGTGCGAGCGGCGGCGCCGGTGGCGTGGGCGGCACCAACACGGTGTCGTGGGACGTCGACTTCGAAGGCGGATCGCTGGCGAACTTCGCCGGTCTGAATGCGATGAACATCAACACAGGCTTCTTCGCGTCGCAAAACGCCAATGTGAACGTCAGTGCATCGGTCGGCACGTTGACGCTGACCCGTTGATCCCTATCGGGTCGGCCCGGGGCGTCCCGGCCGGCCCGATCTCTTCACGCGGAGGGGGAGATTCCGATGACACGCATATGCCTTGCGTTCGCCGGGCTGGGCCTGGCGGCGATCGCCTTTCCGGCCGTGGCCACGGCAGAACCGCCCGCACCATCCGCGATCACCACTCCGGATGGCCCGGCTCCGTTCCGGGCGGCACCGGTGGTGAGCGATGACGTGCTGTCCGGCGCGCATGCGAAGGCCGACCTGTCGCTGATCGATCAGGTCGCGGCGGTGCACAACAGCAGCACGGTGGCCGACAACACGATCAACGGCGATTTCTCGACCGGGGTTGTCTCGATCGCCAGTGACGCCTTCGCGGGCACGACCGGACTGACCCTGTTCAACATCAACACCGGCAACAATGTCGCCATAAATGCGTCGATGAACGTCAATGTCGCGATCCAGCCCTGAGCGCTGGGCCGCTCTGGCGCTGGTGCTCCTGGTGACGGGGTGCGGATCGCGAGCGATCACCACGTCCGGCCGCACGATGGTGCTGCCCGCTGGCGAAGTCTCGCCGCCCGTGCACAGCATGCTGGAGCGCCGCTTTCAGACGGTGGTGCGGCAGCGTTATGATTTCAGCTGCGGATCGGCCGCGCTCGCCACCTTGCTGCGCTACCATTACGATAAGCCGACCAGTGAGGAATTCGTGTTCCTCGGCATGTGGAATACGGGCGATCAGGCGCGCATCCGCCAACTGGGCTTTTCACTGCTCGACATGAAGCGCTTCCTGGCAGCGCATGGCGTCACCGCCAACGGGTTCGAGGTGACGCTCGACGACGTCGCGCAGACGCGCATCCCCGGAATCGCGCTGATCACGACGCAGGGCTACAAGCATTTCGTCGTGGTGAAGGGGATCGAAGGCGGGCGCGTTCTGGTCGGCGATCCGGCGCGCGGGCTTCGCCTGGTTAGCGTCGATGCCTTCAGGCACGAATGGAACGGCATCCTCTTCGCGCTCGATGGGGCGGCCGATCTGGGCAAGCGCCACTTCGGGCAACCAGACGAATGGGCGCTCGCCCCGCGTAGCCCGCTCGGCGGTATTCGCGCGATGGAACCGCTCAGCCTTCAGGCCCTCTCTCTCGTCCGCGCGCCACCTTTCCCGATCGAACTTTAGGAGGTCGCCATGGCGCACCCGCGTTCGTCTTCGATCCCCGTCTTCGTCATGGCCGTCGCGCTTGCCGCTGCTGCTGCGCCCGCCCACGCCGATCCCGTGTCCGCCGTTCCCGCGTCCTACGCCGCCGCGATCGCCTCCGACGCGGCGCTCGACTCGATGCGCGGCGGCTTCGAATTGCCCAACGGCATGGACATCTCGATCGGAATCCAGGTCGACACGCTGGTCAACGGATCGATTGTGCTGCGCACATTGCTGACGGGCAGCGACGGCAGTACGCTCCAGGTCTTCGCCGGCGGGCCGACCACGAGCGCCGACACGAATAATGCGGGCAAGGGGCTGTCGGTGCACGTCGGATCCGCCGTGATGACGGACGGTTCCGCGTCGAACGGCCAGCTCGTTCAGCTCACTCCGAATGGGGCATCGGTAGTAACCGACTCGGGTACTGTTCATCTCGTGCAGTCAAATGGACAATCAACGGTGCTGCTCGACGGTAATGGCTTGTCGCTGCAGCACATGATTGGGGCACTCACGGGGGCGATAGTGGCAAACCAGGGGAGCGATCGGACGATCGACACCAACGTCACGGTCAATCTGAATGTCCAGAATTCGGCGATACCGATCGGCAGCATGCTGATGCGTCTCGACAACGTGCTGCTTGGGGCGGGTGGCAGAGGCACGATGTGACCGGCGAGGCGTTCCTGATCGCGCTGGCCGCCACGCCTGCGCCATCGGCCCAGACTACGCAGCAACCGGCGCAGCAGATTGCCCAGCAGGGCGTAGCGGCGCCCAGCGCGGCCGCGGTCACACCGCCCGCCGCCGCGCCGGCCGCCGCCCCACCTGCCACCGAGGATCTGTCGTCACTGAGCCTGCCCCAATTGCGCGAACGCATCGCCGCGGAACGTCGATCGCTCGAGGATCAACGCCAGAAGATCGACGCGCAGGAGGCCCGCCTCAATCAGCTCATGGACGGGGTCGAGCAGCAGATGCGGCGATCGGGCATTGTGGTGCCGCCCGGCCCGGCGCCGGCGCAGGCGGTTGCGCAGGCGACGCAGCCTGCTACCACGCCGCCGGTGCCCGAGGTCGGCACCAAGCCGCCGGATAGCGGACAGCCGCCGCATGTCGCCGTGCTCGCCGATCAGGGCGGCATCCTCTCCAAGCCCGGCCGGTTCGTGATCGAGCCGACGTTCGAATATTCCCGCGACGATCGCAACCGCTTCATCTTCCGGGGGATCGAAATCCCGCAGTCGGTGCTGGTCGGTGTCTTCGACATCAATGAAAGCCGACAGGACATCGTCACCGCCGCTGCGGTCGCCCGCTATGGAGTGAGCAGTCGGCTGGAGGTGATGGCGCGGGTTCCCTATGTCTATCGAGCGGACGGGGCGGTGCTGGTGCCGCTGGTGCAGAATACGCCCGGCAACACCAATGTCGGCACCGTCAACACCTCCAGTCACGGTTCGGGCCTCGGCGACGTCGAGGGGCAGATTCGCTATCAGGTCAACAATGGCCGGGGCGGATGGCCCTATATCATCGCCGGGGTTCAGATGATTGCGCCGACGGGCACGAGCCCGTTCAAGCTGCCGCGCGATGCCCTGGGCAACGCCACCAAATCAGCGACGGGCGCGGGCTTCTGGGCAGTCGCGCCCAGCGTCACGCTGCTGATGCCGAGCGACCCGGCGACGATCTTCGGCGTGCTGGGCTATACCTATAATTTCGGGCGCAACGTCGACACGCGGATCAGCAACGCGCAGATCGACCGGGTCGAGCCGGGCGGCGCGCCGAGCGCCGAGGTCGGCCTCGGCCTCGCGCTCAACGATCGGCTGTCCGTGAGCTTCGCCTATGCGCACACCGTCCAGCTGGGCACGCGCAGCCGTATCCGCCCGATCACCATCCAGAATGGCATCTCGACGGTGGGCGATCCGATTACCAGTACGACCCGCGAACAGCAGATCGGCCGCCTGCTGTTCGGAATGAGCTACCGAGTGACCGATCGCACCACGATCGACTGGCTGGTCGAGATCGGCGCAACCGAGGACGCGCCCGGAGTGCGCACCTCGCTCCGGATTCCCTTCGGCCTCCGCTGAACTTTCACGCGACTTTCACGCGCGGTTCCCGCCCATCCCGCCGACAGCGCACAACAGAGCGCCCCGTCGGCGGGAACGTCCGACGGGGCGCGTGTTACGCAACACACTCGCGAGGTGCAGGGGGTGGTGCACCCGCACCAATGATAACAAATGACGGAGAGATAGGTTCTTATTGCTAGTCAATATTTATATTAATAAGTATTAACGGGAACAAATAAGAACTTATTCGCGACATTTATAGGAACGCTGCGAACGCGCTGTTCATCTGATCAGTGATTTCTCTCATCTCATTTGAGGGTGAGGCGAACGTCTGAACCGGAAGGGATGAGCGGTTGAACCATCGGAGTGGTCCATCCGTTTTGCCGATGCCCAAATGGGCATTCACAGGAGGTCGTGATGGGCAATCAGAACCAGGGTGGCGGTAGCGACAAGGGTAGCGACAAGGGTAGCGACAAGGGCGGTCAGCACCAGCAAGATCAGGGCAAGCGCGCGGGTCAGCAGGGTGATCATGGCCAGAGCAAGGGTGGCAACAAGCCGCAGCAGCGCTGAGTCCAACCGCGCGGCGCTGGGCCTCCACGGCTCGGCGCGTCGAACGGAAGATTGCCCCGGCTTCACGGCCGGGGCTTTTCTTTGGGGCGGCGAATCGAGCGCCGGCGTTCAGGCGGACGGCGGCGTGTCGTCTCCATCGGTGGCTTCTGCACCGGGCGTGTCCGAATCCTTGCCGCGCGCCTGTTCCTTGCGACGGCGAAGATTTGCGCGCAGCGCCTCGGCGAGCCGCCGGTCCCGTTCGGTCTTCGCGTCCATGGGCTGGCGGTTAGGCGGATTGCACGGGGTTGCGCAAGCCGCCTTGACGGGGCCGCCGGCTTTCTCCATAGGGCCGCCTCGTCACCGCCCAAGCGGGCGTGACGCGGGGCCGTGCTGCCGTAGCTCAGTGGTAGAGCGCATCCTTGGTAAGGCTGAGGTCGGGAGTTCAATCCTCCCCGGCAGCACCAGCCGGCCCCCCTCCCGAAAACCGGAATAGGCCTCCCCGAAAGGGGTAGGCGCGCATCGGGGCTGTTGCTGAACTGCCGCGGCGGCGGCGCTATCTCGCTTCCCACCCCGTCGTCGCGGCCTGTCCGGCTTGTCTGCCGGGGCGTTTGGTTTCATGAACGCGCCCAACCAAAACAAAGGGGATGGATACGCGCGCTCGGCTGAACACCGATGAATCAGGCGCAACCCGCGACTTTCTGCTGTCGCGGCTGGCGCAGACCTATGGCGCTGCGCTGGCCCGTTTCTTCGAACGCCGCGTCCAGGCCAAGGCCGATGTTCCCGATCTCGTGCAGGACGTCTTCCTCCGCCTCAGCCGCATGCCGGACCCGGCCGCGATCGAGAAGCCCGAGCATTTCCTGTTCGTCACCGCCGCCAATGTGCTGAAGGATCGCGCCCGGCGCGATGCGGTGCGCTGCGGCGGCCTGCATGACGAATGGGTGGAAGGATCGCTGCCAAGTTCGGATATTCCGCCCGATCGCGTCTTGGAGAGCAAGGAAGCGGCGGCGCGCCTGCAGGCGGTGCTGCTCGAGCTTCCGCAGCGTACGCGTGACGTTTTCGTGCTTCGCGTGTTCGAGGGTCTGAAGATGGCCGACGTGGCCCGCGCGCTATCGATCTCCACCCGGGCGGCGGAGAAACACCAGGCGAAGGCGCTCGCGCGCGTGGTGGAGATCATGGAGGAGTGGCGCCATCCCTGACACGCTCCTCCTGACGGAAGCCGCGACCTGGCACGAGCGTCTCATCGACGCCTCGGACCGCGCTGTGCATCATGCGTTCGAGGCCTGGCGCTCGACCAGCGAGGCGCATGCCCGCGCCTATGAAAGGGTGCAGGCGGGGCGATCGGGCGCGGCGGCGCTCGCCGCCGATCCGGCGATGCTGGCGCTGCGTCATGAGGCGGTGACGCGCGCCATGTTCCAGCGCCGCCCGGTGCGGGCCAAACGCATGGCGGCGATGGCGGTGCTGGCGCTCGCCGGCGCGCCGCTCGCCGCCTTCGGGATCAGCCACTGGATCCAACGACCGGAGGCACGCCCGATCGAAGAGGTGTTCCGCACCGAAGTCGGACAGCGGGCGAATGTGACGCTGCCCGACGGTTCGCGCGTGACGCTCGACACGGCGAGCCAGCTGCGCGTCGCGTTCAGCAGTTCCGAGCGCAAGGTGGTGCTCGACGGGCAGGGCTGGTTCCAGCTCGCCGATTCATCGCGGCCCTTCGTCATCGCCGCCGGCAACAGGATCCTGACGGCGGAGGCGGGCAGCTATGACGTGCGCACCGATCCGGCGCAGCTGCGCGTGCTCGCCCTGTCGGGCAGCATGGCGATGCGGAAGGACGACGGCGAAGCCGGCACCTCCGTGGCGATCGGGCCGAACGACCTGCTGACCGTGCGCGGGCGGGAGACGACGATCCGCCGCTCCGACAAGCCATCCGCCTTCACCAGCTGGCGCGACGGGCTGCTCCAGTTCGACGATGTCCGGCTGGCGGACGCGGTGGACGAGCTTAACCGCTACCGCCGCCAGCCCATCCGCGTGTCGGGCGGGCGTGCCGCGGGGCTCAGGATCAGCGGCTCCTTCCGTACCGCAGAGACATCCGCCTTCGTTGATGCGCTCACGAGTGGCTTCCCCGTCCGCGCTAAACAGGACGGTCGTGCGGGGATCGTGATCGCTGCCCGTTAGGGGCTGCTCACCTCCGCCAAATATTTTGTGCGTTCGGGTTCGGGTTCTGGCGGATCCTGCGTCTTTCCGGGTGAGGTTCCGCGCAAGACGGAGCCCGTGAGGGCGGGGGAGGAGGCAGATGTCATGGCGCCATCAGCGCATACCGCGCCGATTTGCATCGGCAGCCATCCTCGCGGTGGTGCTGGGCCCCGGCCAGCCGCTGGGTGCGGTTCCCGTCTCCTTCACGATCGCCCCGTCCGATCTGGCCGACGCGCTCGCGCTGTTTTCGCGGCAGAGCGGGATCCAGCTGCTGTTCGCGCCGGCCGACGTGCGCGGCCGACGAGCCTCACCGGTGCGTGGCCGGATCGAGCCCGAGCGCGCGCTGGCGCTGCTGCTGGAGGGCACGGGCCTGCGCGCACGCCGGACGCCGGGTGGCGCCTACCTGCTGGTCCCCGATCCCGTGCCCGTGCGTAAGCCATCCCCTCCGCCGGCGCCGCCGCGCGCGCCGACCCCGCCCGCGCCGGTGGCGGTGCAGGATATCGTCGTGGTCGGCACTGCGGGGGGCGGTAGCCGGCGGCAGGACGCCGCCTTCGCGGTGACCACCATCGACGCTGACCGCATCGAGCGGCTGGCGCCCGCCAGCACGGCGGACGTGCTCAAGCTGGTGCCGGGCCTCAGCGTCGAAACATCGGGCGGCAAGAACGGAGCGAACATCTTCGTGCGCGGCTATCCGTCGGGTGGCGACGCCGAATATGTCACCTTCCAGACCGAAGGCGTGCCCTTCTTCCCGCCGGCCACCCTGTCCTTCCTCGAAAATTCGCAGCTGATCCGGATCGACGAGACGGTGCAGCGGGTCGAGGCGGTGCGCGGCGGTACGGGCGCTCTGTTCTCGTCGGGGCAGCCGGGCGTGACGGTCAATATCGCCCAGCGCGAGGGCGGCGACGATTGGGCTGGCATCGCCAAGCTGTCCGCCACCGATTATGGCGAGTGGCGCGGCGACGCCACTCTGTCAGGCCCTCTCGGCCCGGAGACCAGCGTCCTCGTCGGCGGCTATTATTCGCGCGGCGACGGCATCCGCAGCCCGCGCTTCGCCGCCGATCGAGGTGGCCAGATCACCGCCAATTTGCGCCACCGCTTCGATGGCGGATCGGTGCTGGTCTTCGCGCGCTATCTCAACGATCGCAGCCAGTGGCTGCTGCCGATCCCGGTGGTGCAGAATGGCCGCAAGATCAGCGCCTTTCCCGGTTTCGATCCGGGGACGGGCACGCTCGCGGGGCCGGACACGCGCCGCGGCACGCTCAACGACGGCAGTCGCTATGATCTCAACGATGGACGGGGTGCGCGCGTCGTCAACTTGGGCGCCAATGCCGACAAGGATCTCGGCGGCGGCTTCCGCGTCCGCGACAAGCTGAGCTGGCTGCAGGGCCATGCCGACACCACCGGTCTCGTTTCCGGCGGCACCCCGCCGGAAAGCGCGACGGCCTATGCGCAGGCCAAGGGCGGCACCATAGCCTCGCTGACCTTCGCTGACGACGGCACGTCGGCGTCGCCCGATCAGGCGGTGGTCGAGGCCGGCGTGTGGCGTGTGCGCAAGCGGATCGAGGCCTTCGTCAACGACGCGACGCTCGAATGGAAGGCGGGGGCGAGCAAGGCGACCGTCGGCGTCTATGCCACGCATTATTCCTCGCGGGACCATTGGAACATCGGCAACAGCCTGTTGCTGACCGCGACGCCCAACGCCCGCCGGCTCGATCTGGTGCTGGGCAATGGCGAGATCGTCACTCGCGACGGCTTTGCGAGCGGATCGAGTTTCGACGTCAACGCGCGCTACGCCGGCGACGATATCGCCTTCTACGGCGTTGACGAGGTGCAGTTGACCGACGCGCTGCGCATCGATGGCGGCGTCCGCTACCAGCATCATTCGGTCGACGGCACGCTGGAGAATGAAGGTGCCGCCGGCCCCGGCGGCCTCGATGGCGATCCTCGGACGCTCTACGACAATGACGATGCCGTGCTCGACGGCAGCTTCTCGCGGATCCGCTACCGTAACGGCGCCTGGTCGTGGACGGCGGGGGCGAATTACGATTTCACGCGGCAGATCGGCGCCTTCCTGCGCTACAGCCGGGGCCACAGCTTCCCCTTTTTCGACAATCTGCGCGACGGGATCGACGTGACGCCGCGGGTCGACACCTATGAGGCGGGGGCCAAGATCTCGACCGATCCGCTCGGGCTCTACGCTACGCTGTTCCGCAACCGCTTCCGGGGCCTCGTCACCACCGTCATCACCAACGGCGCGCCGATCGCCTCGATCGGTGGCGCGCACGCGACAGGCGTCGAGCTGGAGGGCGTGCTGCGGCCGTTTGCCGGGGCGTCGATCACCGTTTCAAGCACCTGGCTCGACGCGCATTACCACCATTTCTTCACCGATGGCGGGCGGACAGATCTCAGCGGCAACCGCGTGCAGCGCCAGCCGGCGTGGCAATGGCGCGTCTCGCCCGCCTACGAATTCGGTTTCGGCCGCGCCAAGGCGACGGTCTACACGACGCTTAGCTACACCGGAGACCGCTTCTCCGATGTTCAGAACGAGCAGCTGCTGCCGCGTTTCACCAAGTGGGATGCCGGCGTCACGATGGACGTCACGCCCCGTGTCCGGCTGCAGGCGGTGGCCGACAATCTTACCAACGCGATCGGCCTGACCGAGGGCAATCCCCGCGCGCTCGGATCGCAGGGGACAGGTGCGATCTTCGCGCGTCCGATCCTCGGCCGGTCGGTGCAGTTCAACGCCAGCTACAGGTTCTGATCGATGATGCACCACCGACCTTTGTCGCCGCATCCACCCTGAACCCCGGCCCACCGGCGAAATGACATTCCGCGGCCAGAGAAGTCGCCCCCGCATAAACAGAAATCAATCCAGGAAGGACATGTCGTGGCACAGATCAAACGATCGAAAATCGCGTCGGCAGCGCTGACTCTGCTCTCCAGCACCGCGCTGGGCTGGAGCTCCGGCGCGGTCGCGCAGACCAACGGCGCCGTCGCCCAGACCACCGATGCTGCACCCGTGGCGGCCGCGCCTGCCCCCGATGCTCCGACCGGCGTGCCGAACCAGGCGCAGGAAATCGTCGTCACCGGCAACCCCAACCGCCTCGGCCTGCGCAAGCTGGATGCGAGCTACTCGATCTCGACCGCCACGGCTGAGCAGATCCGCGAGGTCCAGCCGATCTCGACCGCCGATCTGCTCAAGATCGTGCCCGGCGTGTGGGTGGAAACCTCGGGCGGCGAGACCGGCGCCAACGTCTTCATTCGTGGCTTTCCGTCGACCGGCGACGCGCCCTTCCTCACCGTCGAGATGAACGGATCGCCGCTCTTCGCTCCGTCCTCGCTCTCGTTCCTGGAGGATAGCTCGCTGTTCCGCATCGACGACACCGTCGAGCGCGTCGAAGTGCTTCGCGGTGGCCCGAGCCCGATCTTCGCCAACGGTCAGCCCGGCGCCACCACCAACTTCATCCTGAAGGAAGGCACCCAGGATCCGCATCTCAGCATGCGCGCGACCTACGGCACCGAGGGCATGTATCGCGGCGACGTCGTGGCGCAGGGGCCGATCGACGCGAATACCACTTACATGCTCGGCGGCTTCTACCGCTATAGCAGGGGGCTGCGCCACACCGGCTTCACCGGTGATCTTGGCGGGCAGGTGACCGGCAGCATCACGCACAAGTTCGATCAGGGCAAGCTGACGGTCTACGGCCGCTACCTCGACGACAAGAATGCGTTCTACACGCCGATGCCGGTGCTGGAGGATGCGAGTGGTAAGTTCCACACCATCCCGGGCTTCGACGCGCGCGACGACACGCTGGTCGGCAAGGAGATCGAGCTCACCCAGATCGAGATCGCGCCGGGCGTCAACGGCGGCCCGACGCAGAAGAAGACCATCGACCTCTCCAAGGGCCGCGGCGCGCGCATCTACACGTTCGGCAGCACGTTCAGCTACGATTTCGGGCTGTTCCAGCTCCAGAACAACGTCAACTTCACCAAGGGCCAGGCCAACACCTACGCGCTGTTCACCGGCACCAACCCGGAAACGGCGGGGCAGTATATCGCCGATCAACTCGCCGCGCCCTACGGCGCGGGCGCAACTGGCGGGACCGTCACCTTTGCGAACAGCGGCGGCGCGGTTGATCCGAACCAGCAGGTGATCCAGGCTGGCATCTGGTCGGTCGAGAAGCACATCAAGAGCTTTACCGACGAACTCAAGCTGTCGCGCGAGATCTTCTCGGGCAACACGCTGACGCTCGGCGGCTATTATGCCCATGTCACCGATCATGACGTTTGGTATCTCGGCAACAATGTGCTGCTGGCGCTCGAGCCGCAGGCGCGCGTACTGAATGCGACGCTGAACAACGGCGCGATCCTCACCCGCGATGGTTTCACCACCGGCCCCAACTTCGACGTCAATAACAGCTACAAGAGCGACAATGTCGCCGGCTATGTCGCCGATGAATGGAAGATCGGCAAGCTGCGCCTCGACGGCGGCGTTCGTGTCGAGCACACCAAGATCAAGGGAACGCTGGAGAATCTGTCGACCGTCGATCTCGATGGCAATCCGCTCACCGTCTTCAACAACGGCGCGACTATCCTGAACGGCACTTTCACGCAGGCGAGCTACCACAAGACGCAGGTGTCGTGGACGGCGGGTGCGGACTATGCCTTCACCAACCATCTGAACGGCTTCCTACGGGCCAATGGCGGCGCCTTGCTGCCGCAGTTCGACGATCTGCGCGCCAATGCGAGCAACACCAGCCTGATCAAGCCGCAGAAGGTGAAGCAATACGAAATCGGCCTCAAGACCTCGACGCCGCTGTACGACGTGTTCCTGACCGGCTTTTACAACCGCTTCCACAATCTCCTGTTCCAGGATCTCCAGCTGATCAACGGTGTCCTGACGAACGTCACGTCCTTCGGCGGTTCGCGCGCTTACGGTGTGGAGTTCGAGGGTGCGATCCGTCCAATCGAAGGCGTGCAGATCGCGACCCGTGGCGTGTACCAGGACGGCAAGTTCAAGGATTTCGGCATCGATACCGGCAACGAGGTGAACCGTCAGCCGAAGTTCCAGATCCAGGTAATCCCGTCGTACACTTACCACACCAGCTGGGGTAAGGCGCGGGTCTTTGGCACCTACACGCATGTCGGCAACCGTTTCGCCGACAAGGAGAACACGCAGCAGCTCGGCAAATATGACACGGTGGATCTCGGCGCGTCGATTGACGTTGGCGAGCGCTTCTCGATCCAGGCGACTGTCGAGAACGTGACCAACAAGCTGGCGCTGACCGAGGGCAATATCCGGCAGGTCGGCGCGGGCAACGCCAACGGGTTCTTCCTGGGTCGTCCGATTTTCGGTCGGCACGCGACGATCACCGCCGCGTACAAGTTCTGATCTTCCCAACTATCGGCCGGGGCGCATGTCGCTCCGGCCGATCCTTTCCGTGAGAGTATCGACCGCCATGACTATCGCGCGCGGCGCCGCATTGCCCCTCCTTGCACTCCTTCTCGCAGGGGCGGCCCCGCCTGCCGATCCCGCGCTCACCGTCGCCGCCGAGCGCGTGGCGCGCACCGCGGTCCATTCCGGTTCGCCCGAGGATCTCTACGGGCCGCTCTACGACGCGGTGGAGCTGGCGCGGGTGTTTCCCGACAGCAAGACCTTCGCCGA
>FTIT01001739.1_pt8 | contig 12666 bp, 12 predicted proteins | sample 1658061 | NCBI WGS metagenome assembly FTIT01 (sample SAMEA3914795, study PRJEB12502) | metagenome | biome: forest; material: soil | place: Canada | collected 2011-07-05 | depth 0.3 m
GGCTGGTCGCGGCCGGCCAGGCGGCCTTGGCCGGTTCGCCGCCGGCGAGGCTGTCCTCGATCACCTGTTCGCGGTCCTCGGCGCTCAAGGTCTTGCCGGCCAGCACATGGTCGATCGTCGCGCCCACCGACGCGCGGCTCGTATAGGCGCCGGCCATCTGCGCCCGGGCCTCCGGCGGCAGGGCGAGCGGCGACGGCGGCGAGGGCGCCACCAGCACCAGGCCGGCGAGGCCTTCGGGCCGGCGCGCGGCGATCAGCTGGGCGACCTTGCCGCCCATGGAATGGCCGATGAGCAGGTAGCGCCGCACCCCCAGGGCCGCGATCACGCCCTGCGCATCCTCGGCGAGGTCCGCCAACGCATAGCCGCTCGCCGGCGCCTCGGACTGGCCCCAGCCGCGATGATCGGGGGCGACGGTGCGATAGCGGTCGGGCAGGGCGGCGATCACCTTGCGCCAGGTGCGCGACGACCCGCCCCAATAGTGCAGGAACACCAGGGCGACGTCGCCGACGCCGCGCTGCTCGACGTGGATCTGCAGGCCGTTCGACGCGATCTTCATGGGAGTCTCCGAGAGCGGGATGGGGAAGGCCTGCCGCGCGCCGCGCCGGTCAGGACGCCAGGAAGCCGGCGAGCGCCCGGTCGATGAAGCGGACATCGTCGGGATTGAGGCCCGGCGCGCCGGCGCTATGGCCCCAGATCGACGGGATCGGCAGCAGGCGCGCATTTGGCATGTGGGCGACCTCGAAGCGGCTGTCGTCCATGTGGAAATAGAGGTCGGTCTCGCCGGGCATCACCAGGGCCTGGCCGGTGATCGCGGTCAGCGCCTTTTCGAGGTCGCCGCCATGGCGGGGGTTGGCGCTGATGTCGGCGTGCTGCCAGCTCCAGATCATCGCCAGCAGGTCATTGGCGTCGTGGCGCTGGAACATCGGGTCCCAGAAGCCTGCGAGATAGGCCTCCAGCGAGGGGGCGCCCAGGCGGGTCGCATAGAGCTCTTCGCGGTAGAAGGCCTGGGAGAGCGCCCAGCCCGCATAGACCCGGCCCATGGCCCGCAGGCCGACGGTCGGCGGCGCGGCGTAGTCGCCGGCGGCGAAGGCGGCGTCGGCGGTCAGCGCCGCCTTCACCCCCTCCAGGAAGACCTGGTTGTGCCGCGAGGTGCGGGCCGAGCCGCAGAAGGGCGCGATCCGGCGGACCAGCTCCGGATAGAGCGCGCCCCAATGGAAGGCCTGCTGTGCGCCCATCGACCAGCCGACCACGAGCTCGACGCCCTTGACCCCCAGCTGTTCGGCGACCAGGCGGTGCTGGAGTTGGACGTTGTCGTAGAGCGTGACGCCGGGAAAGCGCGGCCCGTCGAATGGGGCCGGCGTGTTGCTCGGCGACGAGGACAGCCCATTGCCCAGCAGGTTGGGCACGATGATGAAGTACCGCTCCGGCGACAGCGCCATGTGAGGGCCGATCAGCCAGGCATTGTCCGGGTGCTGGCCGGAGAACCAGGTCGGATAGACGATGGCGTTGTCGGCCGCCGCGTTCAGTCGGCCATAGGTCTTGTAGGCCAGCTTGGCCGCCGGCAGGACGCTGCCGGACTGCAGGACCAGGTCGCCGGCCTCGAAAATCTGGTGATCGTGCATGGTCCCCCTCAGAGCTCCGCGAACGACGGCGCGGGCAGGGGCGGCATCAGCCCTTCCAGCGCCGCGGCGACCGCCAGCAGCCGGCGGTCTGCGCCCACCGGCCCATCGATCTCCAGCCCGACCGGCAGGCCGCCTCGGGTGAGGCCGGCCGGGAAGGCGACGCCCGGCACGCCGGCCAGGCTGCCGACGTCGAGATTGCGGATCACCGCCTCGAACAGCGCCGCCGGCCCGCCGGGCTGATCGAGGCCGTTGATCGCCAGCCGCCCGGAGAAGGTCTCGTCGATCGGCGGCGCGGTCACCGGCGTGGTCGGGAAGAGGACGGCTTCCACGCCGTGGTCGGCGAAACAGGTGTCGTACATGCGGCGCAGCGCCGGGAGCTCGTGCAGCGCGGCGGCATAGGCCTCCGGCGTGATCCCCGCCCCGGCGGCCAGCGCGGCGGCGACGTCGGGGCTTTCGACCTGGCGCTTGATCCTGTGCCAGGCGAGGTCGCTGCCTGCGGCGCGCAGGTAGTGGCTGATCGCCGGCCCGATCTCGTAGAGGGTGACCGCAAAGCCCGTATTCTGGGCGAGGAGCTGGGCTTGACTGAGGTCGACCTCGACCAGCTCGACCCCGGCCTCGGCCAGCCGGGCCAGCGCGCCGGCGCAGACGGTCGCGACTTCGCCGTCGAGGCCCTCCCAGAACCCGCGGCGCGGCACGCCCAGGCGCAGGCCGCGCAGCAGCACCGGCTTGAGGGCCGGCGCGCCGGTGATGACGCTGTCGAGCAAGGCCACGTCGTCCACCGTGCGGGCCATGGGGCCGAGGGTGTCGCGGGTCGGCGAGACCGGGACCACGCCGTCCAGTGGGTAGCGGCGCTCGGACCCGCCGGTCCCGACCGAGGGGCGCAAGGCCGCGCCGCCGCAGAACGCCGAGGGCGCGCGGACGGACGCGCCGGTGTCGGTGCCGAGCGCCGCCGGCGCCAGGTGCGCCGCCAGGCCCGCGGCCGAGCCGCCGGAGGATCCGCCCGGCGAGCGGTCCAGGGCATAGGGGTTGCGCGCGATGGCCGTGGCCGGGTTGGTCGTGGTCACGCCGAGCGCCAGTTCGTGCATGTTGGTGCGGGCCAGCGGGATCGCGCCGGCCTCGCGCAGCGCGCGGAGCACCGGCGCGTCCTGGGCGGCGCGGTGGGTGGCGAGGCCCGGCGTGCCTGCGCGGCTGACCTCGCCGGCCTGGTCGATGTTCTCCTTTACCAGCAGCGGCACGCCGGCCAGCCGCCCGAGCGAATGGCCGGCGGCGCGGGCGACGTCGACCTGCCGGGCGTCGGCCAGGGCGGTCGCGGCGCAGAGCTGGGTGACCGCGCCGAGCTGGGGGGTGGCCTCGATGCGCCGGATCAGGGCCGTGACCAGCGCCTCGGCGGAGAGCGCGCCTCGGCGTATGCGCGCCGCGGCCTCCCGCGCGGAGAGCGCGGCGAGGGCGCGATCACCGGCCTGAGGGTCAGCCGGCATGGCGAACGTCCGTCTTCGGGCCAGCGCCGGCTAGGCGGCGGCCGTGTCCCGGTAGCGGTCCGGGCTCATGCCGAAATTGTGGTTGAAGGCGCGCCGCAGGGCCTGCTCGTTGCGGAAGCCCGACTTCTGGGCGACGACCTTGATGGATAGGCCGGGCTCGGCCAGGGCCCGACAGGCCGCGTCGAGCCGCAGGGCCTCCACCGTCTTGCCGGGGGTGCGCCCGACGCGTTCGGCATAGTGGCGCGCGAAGGTGCGCGCGGTCATGTTGACCTGCCGGGCCAGCACCTCGACGCTCAGATCCGCGCCGAGGCTGTCGGCCATCCAGGCGTGCAGCCGTGCGAAGGTCGGATCGCCCGCCGACTGCAGCTCCAGCGGGCTTGAGAACTGCGGCTGCCCGCCGGAGCGCTTCACGAACATGATCAGCTTGCGCGCGACCGCCAGGGCGATCGGCAGGCCGTGGTCCTCCTCGACCAGCGCCAGGGCCAGGTCGACGCCGGCCGAAAACCCGGCCGAGCTCCAGAGGGCGCCGTCGCGCACGAAGATCGGATCCTTCTCGACCACGACCTCGGGATAGGCGGCCTGCATCGCCGCCACCGACTCCCAGTGCGTGGTCAGCCGCCGTCCGTCCGCCAAGCCCGCGGCGGCGGCGAGGAAGCTGCCGGTGCACACCGTGCAGATCCGCCGCGCTGCGCCGCCATTGCGCGCGAGCCAGGCCACCAGGTCGGACGGCACCGGCGGCGCCTCGGGCGGTCCGCCGCCCGCGATCATCAGGGTGTGGATGCTGAGGCCCGCGAGCTGGTCCAGCGGCCGGGTGTCCAGCGCCAGGCCCGAAGACGCCCGCACCAGACCGCCCGCAACCGAGCTCACGATCACCGCATAGGGCGGCGCTTCGGGCCGCCGGCAGGTGTTGGTCATGACGAACACGTCGGCGGGACTGACGATGTCGGTCAGGGTCACGCCGTCGAAGGCCGACAGGACTATGGTTCGGGTTTCCGTCACGCCGACGTCCAGCTCTCGTATCGCGCGCGGCGTCCCTGAGGCGGACGCCGCCGCGACCGACGCTATCGAACGACGGCCCATCACTTAAGGAAAAAACGCGATCAGATCCTGCCACGCGGTGCCCGTGCCCGCGGAGCATGGCTTCAAGCCACCAATTGCGACGCCGGCCGGTCGAGCCGGGCATAGGCGGCCAGCAGCGCTTCGGGCGTCGAGGTCGCGCCGCTGACGGCGACTTGATCGAAATAGTCGTGCCAGCCGGACCCGGTGATTGCCGCCTCGAATCCCCGCTGGAATTCGGCGCTCGGCGTGCGGTAGACGCAGAAGAAGTCGTAGGGCGCGCGGCGGTCGGTGTCGGGATCGTTGAAGCCCCAGCCGACCACCTCGACGCCGTCGGCGACCAGGCCGTTCACCGCCGCCTGGATCCCCGCCACGAACTCCTCCCGCTGCGCTGGGCTGAGCGCGCGCCAGCGATCGGTGTAGTTGAACAGCTCCACGAACACCTGCTGCATGGTCTCACCTCTCCAAGGACAAGACGTTTTTCCAGGTCGGCGCGTCGGCAACAACGTCAAACCACGATCACTTTCTGCCGCAGCGCGGGGGTATCAGGTCTCGATCTGATCGGCGCGGGCCGGTGTCAAATAATCGCGCCCGCGTCACGTGGCAGGAACTGAACGTGACCTGTCCTTGTCCGCGGCGCGGGCCGGCCTCTATCTCCCGCGCTTCCTCCCCACTTCCCACCCGGAGCGCCACCGCGCTCCGGGTTTTTCTTGCGCCCCGATCCGGAGACCTCCGATGAGCGACTTCCAACAACACGCCCTCGCCAAGCTGCGCCTTCACGAGCAGGCGTTCGTCGACCACGATGCCCGACTGCTGGTCGAGCGCTTCTTCGACGGCGACGCGGTCTTCGAATTCCAGGGCTTTCCCGGCCTGCGCGGCGCGGACGCGCTTGGCGGGTTCTTCGCCAACGTGGTCACGACCTCAATTGTGACGATCGACCTGCTGGAGGCCCGCGGCAGCGGTGATCGCGGCTGGACGCTCGTGGACTACCACGTCCTCCCCGATGATGCGGCGACCCCCGGCTGGACTTCCCGGACGCTGTTCAGCTGGGTCCTGCGGTCGGGCGACTGGCGCGCCGACGCCGGCATCGGCCATGTGGTGGACGCCGAGCCGGGCCACGGGGCGGGATAGGGTCACGGACGCCGGTCTCTCGCCGTCGGCCCGCGCCCCATTGTGGCCGATGGTGGGCCTGGGGCGTGTGCTCATAGCGCCGACGGCGGCGGTTGGGTCACGGGCACGGTCTCCCGACCAGCCGTAGAGCGGGCTCTCGGAATCGCCGGGATGGGTGGATTTCTGCGTCGAGCGGGATCGCCGACAAATGACCGCTCCGCGCCAGCGGTCGTTGAGACCGGAGCCTGAAGCGGGCCTTCTGCCGGCCCCTTGCACCGCCGCTGATGCGCTTCAGCGACGGTCGCCGACGCCGGAGCACGGCCGCGAAAGTGCCGCATGGGCGATCGGGGCTTGGCGTTCCTCACGCCCATGACAGCCAACGATCAAATGCGCGAGCCCGAGAACGGGCCTTTGCCCGGGCAATCAACCCCGAGGAGCAAGGCATACTGCTCGGAAAATCCAAACTTACGGATGATCAGGAAAAAATTCACCGGTCATGTGTATTGACAACGTCCATACCATGCTCCAAACGCTCGCTCGCCAAAGGACAGACCAATGACCACCGAACCCAAGCGGCCGCCGGCCGCAAAACCCATTTCCGTGCGGCTCGACGACGCCGATAAAGGTCTGATCGACACGGCGGCGGCCGTTGCGCGCAAGTCACGGACTGGCTTCATGGTCGACAGCGCTCGAAAGTCCGCCTTCGAGACCCTGCTCGACGCCCGCGCGTTTGCCCTCGACGAGAACCAGACTCAGGTGCTCAACGAGTTGCTCTCCAACCCGCCCGAGCCCGTCGACAAACTGCGCCGCCTGCTGATTTCGAAAGCGCCCTGGGAATGATTGCGCGGCCGCCCTACTCGGCGCCGGTGCCGCTCAACCCGCGGCACCACCTTGCGACGTTCAATTGCGGCGACGACGGAATGGATAGCTGGTTGCGTGATCACGCCCTAGGGAATGAAGGGCGTGTCTCGCGCACCTACGTAATCGCTGACGCTGGCGACACGGTCATCGCCTACTACGCGCTGGCCACCGGCCGAATCGATCTGCACGAGATGCCCAAGCGCCTGAAACACGACATGCCGCCGTTCGTGCCCGTAATCGTGCTCGGCCGCCTGGCCGTGGACCGTGACCATTCCAACCTGGGGCTTGGCCGGGGGCTTCTGCGCGAAGCCATCCAGCGCACCCTGAGCGTTTCGGAGACTGTGGGTATTCGCGCCCTTGTCGTTCACGCGATCAATGACAACGCTGAGAAGTTCTACCTTCAATATGGCTTCAGACCATCGCCGACTGTCGGGCGGTCCCTGATCCTGCCAATCGAAACGATTCGCTTAGCCCTCGGCGCTACTTGAACTCTACCTCGATCGACACGACCCAACGCAGCTTGCGCAAGGTCTGCTGGACGAACTCACGTATGACTTGCATGATCCCCTTCCAGAGGGGGGTTGCGAATGCCACTTCGCATCATTGCGGAAGAACTCAAGCTGGCTCCAAGTGGGCCAGGCGAAGCCGAACTGCGCGCCTGCTTCGCCAACCTGGTCGTCGGCATCGAGCAACAGCACATCGACGCGGCGCGGGCAGAGCGCCGCCTGTTGGAGATGGCCAGCGCATTCAATCGATCGCCCGTGCGGAATCATCGCACGCTCCTGCGGGAGCATGACAGGGCGATGAGCCTGTTCGGAACCCAGGACCACTACTTCCGACCCGGACCGCTCAACGACTATCTCGATCGCCCGGCTGTGACCATCCAAGCCAACGAGGACGGACTTCTGGGGATGTTCTGGCTGTCCCCGGGAGCCCGCGCCAGCGCCGCGGACATCGCCTCCGCATTTGACGACGGCGCTTGCATTGGGGTGGTCGGCGCGCCTGATCGCGCGATCTGGCTCACACCGCTCACGGACGAGGTCGAAGAGCTCTTGAAGCGGGCACAGGACAGTTTCTGCACGCCGAGTGAGCGCGCAGACATCGGTCGCCGCATGGTCGCCCTTCTGGGGTTGGCCCATATCAAGCCGACCGCGGAGATCCTCGCTATGGTCACGCGCGACAGCATGGGGGACCTTCTGTTCGACCGGCCCGATGATCGCGTCGAGCTGGGACCGGCGGGCTCCACTGCCATCGAAGCGCGTGGCCACCGGCGGTTTCGAGCGTGGCCCCAACAGGAACCCGGACCCTATGGGCGCACCTACGACACGGACGAAGCGGCCCGCGCGGCGGCGGCGTCCGCCGAGTTTGGAGCCCTCGAGGCCGTATCCTGCCCAATGCCTATGAGCGCCTTTCAGAAGTGCATCGTTCTCGGGTCCCTGACAGCCAAAACGCTGGACGATTCGGAAGCGTATCTTGAGGCCCTGGGGGTCAAGAACAGGGATGCCGCAGACCTCCTCCTTCAACTCTCGGACATGATTGGCCTGTGACCCGGATCTCTGAACCCGAACTGGTCAATGGATCGATCGATCTCTGGTTCGATTGGTTCCGAAGTGGCTTGATCGCCTACACCGGTGAGGGGTCGGTCCACAGTCGCTACGACGCTTTCGCACCGTTGATCGTCGACCCGCAGTCGGCCACGCCAGCGACCGACATCGTTGAGCAAATCCGGTCGATACACAACATTCAGACCGGCCCGGCGGAAGCTGCAGCGGTCGAGGCGCTGCGAAGATGGTCGCTTCCAGCCGACGGATGGAGGCCGGCCGCGCTTCTGATCAGTGTTGCCGCGCGGTTGGGCGCGCGCGGCTTGGCCGACGCGGTGTGGGGCGTCGTGGCCAGGTCGGAGAATCTCCCGCCGGACGCCCGCGCGGACCTTGCCTACGTCGCCGTCCAGGCGGCCTGGATGCGCTATGCCTTCAACGAGATCGCAAGCTTGGCGCGGCTGCTCTGGGAGCAGGATCTCGCGACGCCGTCGCTGGTCGCGCAACTGGCCCTGCTGCTGACCCGAAGGGATCATGGCGGGTTGGTTGAGATGCCCCGGGGCCTCGCCACGATGCTGCCCGGCCTCATGGTGCCGCCGCACACGGGTCGTTATGTGGAGGTGATCGCCAAGGCGATCCGGCAAGACAACGGCCCCGAAGACCTCGTCAAGGGTTTGTCCCCCGTTGATGCAGAGCCCCGCCACGTCGCCGATTTTCGCCGGGTCCTCTTGAAGCTCGCTGCACCGCGCGCGGCCGGCCGGATCGAGGCGTCCGCCGCGGTGATTCCACTGTTCCCCCTCCAACCCGCATCGGACGACAGAATTGCGTCCCGCCTTGCGGGCCTGACCGATCCAGTTCTCGATCTCTCCTTCCCCGAGCCATTGGACGGAGAAGGCACCGCGTCATGACTAGCCCTTCGATCCAACGCCTTACGGAACAGCTTGGCCACCTGATCGCGCTCAGTCGCATCATCGACCGGAACCGAGACGACAGCTTCTTCGGCGAAACACGGGGAGAGATCGTCTACGTCTTCGACACGAATGTCGTGCAGATGTTCCTCGAACCCTACAAGAACCCCCAGTTCTGCGAGGTCTTTCACAAATCCTACTGGGGTTCGGACCGCGAGAACGACCGTGATGTAAACTCGCAGGCCTGCCTCCTTGCGGCGGAATACCTGATGTCAGGTAAACTGCCGGGACAAGCCAGTGAAGGCATCTGGCATATGACGCGCGGCCACAAAGCCGAGCTCGATCGGCAAGAGGCGCACCTCAAACAGCAGGTGTCCGAACATGTAAAGCGCATGCGCGACGAACCGACCTTCAGGGATGAGGTGCTCGAGGATGTCGCCAAGCTGAACGCGGCCTTGAACATCGATCCCGCCGGGGATAGGTCGGCCTTGGAACTCCTCGTCGAACAGCTTTCTCCGCGCGCGTCATCGATGAACGAGTTCAAGAACCTGACTGAGCGCCAGTTTCGCCAACGCGCAGCAGGGATCCGAGCCCGCGAAGTGTGCCGGATCCTCGCGCGCGACCATGTCGCTGAACCCGCAAACCAGCTCTTCCGCTACCGATCCGGCGAGATCGCCGGGCGCTACATGCCGCTCGAAAGCTTCCTTCGGCTAAGCCCTGCCGACCAGAAAGCGGTGGACGCGGAAGTGGCGGAGTGGCGCGAACTCCTCGCGGAAATTCTCAGCCGCCGGTCACATCACAACAAGACCCGTGAGGGCTTTCGCGCGGACTGCGAAGCGCTTGGCCTGATCAGCTGGGCCGGCCGACAGCCGCGACACCGGTCCCGCCGCATCGTGATGGTCACTGGTGACGCCATCATGCTCGAAGCCTACCGGCTGCGCCATGTCGAGGATCCGATGAGGTACCCCTACCTCGTCCGCCCGATCAGTCACTTTGCGCCGTTGTTTAATCCGGTCAGCGCCCAGAGTGTCCTGTCCTCACAGCAATACGCCTTCTTGAAGTTGCAGGAAGTGATCGAGGTGGTCCTCGTGGACCTCAACATCCAGCTTCTCATCGCAGCGGACACAAGGCTGCGCGCGCGCGACAGGTTTGTCCTCGAGGTCGAGCAGAGCATTGAAGCCGCCACCGACCGGATAGCTTCAGCCTTTCCCCAAGCCGACGACCACACGTGGCTGAGAGGTCAGCAGAATAAATTGGAGTCACTGGTCCAGGCGCTCCGGCCGACAGAAAGGTTGATGCTCGAGGCCTTCCCCAACCTCGTCGCGCCGCGGCTCAAGGCCGAGCGCATGCACTTCGTCGAGGCCTCAGGCCAGGGAGGTGAGGCGCTTCTGAACGCCATCGAGGAGCGCCTTCAGGCGGCGGGCAAAATTGGAGCCCAGTTCTCGCTCCAGACCATGCCGGACACTTTGACCTCGCTCTTCGAGACGTTCTCGAAGGAGCACGGCGAGCATGAGCGCCGGGCGACGGTACATGTTCGTCTGAGCTTCGGGCCGAGCGAAGACCAAATCGGCTATGAGGGCGTCGTCGAACAGTTGCGACAATTGCCCTACGACGACCGCCGCAAGGAGCTCGATCGCCTTAAGGGACAGCCCGCCAAGATCTTCGCCCTGGCCGCACTGTTGGCGTTTCGGCTGGAGATCTGGAAGGACGCGGCGCGTTATGCCGAACTCGCGGCCACCGCGTCCGACGAGCTGGCTATGACAGAAACCAAGATCGAGGCTCCGCCCGCGGAACACTATGAATACCTGTATTTGATGGCGGCCTCGCAGCGCTTTCAACTGGCGGCGCTCGTGCCGTCAGCCTCATCGGCTTACGCGGACCCCTGGAGCGAGTGGCTGAACAGCGCCGACGCAGCACTTTGCAGCTGCATCACTTTCCATGAGACCAAGCGCCAGCTGTCGCGTGCCATGCGCGCACGATCCGAGCTCGCTGCGATCCACCTCGCCTACTGTGAATGGATCGCCTTCAGTCTGCTAGGCTCCCCGGGCCACCTGCCCGACCCCCTGGAGCGTGCGACTAAGTCTTTCACGGTTGTGGCGCGTGAGTTGCGGGCCTGCGAGGATGCGTTGTCTGCGACGCGGACGCATGCACACGTGGCGGACACGGGGTCCAACGGACCTTCTCAGCGTCTACTCGACATCGTTCAGCTCCAGTTCCGATCGAACGTTCATGCCGCAACGTTGACGGCGCGCCGCCTCCAGCAGCTGTGGCCCGACAACAAGGCGATAACGGACGCGGCCGCGCAGCTACCGGTTCCGAATTTCGATGATGAATGGACGGACGGCCCGTTGATCGCGCGCCTGTATCGGGCCGCTGTGCGCGGACAGTCGGCCGAGGTCAGGGCCTTCGACCCCGCAAGTTTCAGGCTGCCGCTCGATCAGACTGTGCATGCGGGCCTGCGCCAGCTCACAGCCAATGACCCGAATCCCGTCTCGTCGGGATGAGCAAGTCGCGACCTTCGCGCCCGACGTGATCATCGCGATACGGCTCGCGATCGCCTCCCAGGAGTCGGGTCTGCTTACCGCCGGCAGCCGAACGTCCGCCAATTGCTCGGTCATGGAGGGCTTCTTGAACGAGCCCCCTGAGATGCAATTCCCGATTACCGCAGCGCTGATTCACGAGGGCAGACGGCCTCTGTGAACATCACTGAGGCGGTTGCTCGATCCAGCTCTTCAACAATCGGCGATAGCAGGCGTTGCGACTTGGCCCGACCGCGGACGTGCCGCACGTCGGCTCTGAGCCGAGGCTGTGTAAAAACTCGCCTTGTCGAAAATTCGACGCAAGTTCCAACCCCGACCGACCGACTGCGCGACATTGCCTTGCGTCGAGCGGGTTAGAGGCCCTGGCGGCGGGCAAATTGTTGCGCTGAAAATTGCGTCGACTGCGTTTTTACACAGCCTCAGCCCTTCGCGGTCATCGAGCCGGACGAGCACGGATGTCTGGGATGGCTCCGGTCGTCGTCAAAGGCCACAAGACTCGTTGCCACCAGCAGATCCTCCGGCGCAGGGGCGAGGTATCCTGCGAGAGGCCCGCGCAGTTTGGGGCCTGCCCGACTCGCAGGCGGCCCTTTTCAGCACCAAGCCTTCGGCCGCGGCGCCACTGGCCGTCTGGGCGAGCCGCGCGTCCTCCGAGGGGATCGCCTTCGAAGGCCCGGCCGGTGGCGGGTCGTCCCGCGCGCGGCCGACAAAAGACGTTCAGTTCCGGCCAGGGCGGGGTCGCCGTGCGGTTTGGCGGAATCTGGTCGCGGATTGTCATTGCCGACGCGGGGCGGGGCCCGAAGGGTCCGGACCACATTCCAGCTTCGCGAGAATTCGTCATGGACGGCGCCGTTTCCGATCCCTTCCTGCCCCAGGTCCTGGCCTTCGCGCGCCGGGGCCATGGCGCGTTCATCGACGGCCAGGCCGTGAAGGCGGGGACCGGGCCGGGGCGCGCGGTGCATGACCCGGCGACCGAGCAGATGATCGGCGAGGTCGAGGACAGCGACGCCGCCACGGTCGAGCGCGCGGTGGCCAGCGCCCGGCGGGCGTTCGACGACGGCCGCTGGTCGGGCCGCACGCCAGCGGCGCGCGAGCGCGTGCTGTCGCGGTTCGCCGACCTGGTCGAGGCGAACGGCGAGGAGCTCGCCCAGCTCGAGACCTTGAACCAGGGCAAGTCGATCAACCTGTCGCGCGGCGGCGAAATCGCCGCCTCGGTGGGCTTCATGCGCTATATCGCCGGACTGCCCACCAAGCATTCCGGCGAGCTCCTGGAGCTCTCGGCGCCGCGGCCGCCGGGGTTCAGCTACACCGCCTGGACCAAGCACGAGCCGGTCGGGGTCGTGGCCGGCATCTCGCCCTGGAACTTCCCGCTGATGATCGCGCTCTGGAAGATCTTCCCGGCGCTGGCGGCGGGCTGCACCACGGTGCTCAAGCCGTCAGAGATCACGCCGCTGACGGCGCTGCGGCTGGCGGAACTGGCGATCGAGGCGGGGCTTCCCGAAGGCTGCTTCAACATCGTCAACGGACCTGGCGCCGGCGCGGGCGCGGCGCTGGTC
>FTIT01000041.1_pt2 | contig 12551 bp, 15 predicted proteins | sample 1658061 | NCBI WGS metagenome assembly FTIT01 (sample SAMEA3914795, study PRJEB12502) | metagenome | biome: forest; material: soil | place: Canada | collected 2011-07-05 | depth 0.3 m
GGATCGGCAGGCGCAGCGCGAGTCGCTCGAGCAGGTCGTGAGTGCATTCATCCGTTCGCACGACGATCTCGAACGGGTCCGAGTGGAGCGATTCCGTCCTGCCGACGGCGACTCGGAGCGAACGCTGATCATGCGGTGCGATCCGCGCCCGGCACTTGCATCCGAACTGCGCCTCCGTACAACGGAAAGAGAGGCAGCCGGCGAGGGGCCGGCCGGCCCGGGAGAAGCGCTTCTGCTCGACGACGACCGCATCCACGGCACGACGATCGGTGCGATCGGCTTCGTCTCCCGGCGACGCGTGATCTGGCCCGACTCGTCGGCCGCTGCGACGGTGGAACGACTTCTGGTCCACGAACAACTGCGGGCGGCCGGAGTTGCGTGCGCCGTTGTCCCTGTGCGGCTCGACGACGTCGGGCTCTTCGAAGGGAGCTTCATCGTCGGCGATCACGGAGTCAGCATCGTGACGGCGATCGACGACCTCGCTCTCACCCGGGACGGCGACGGTATCGCTGACGTTCGGCTCGCTTTCGACCGAATTCCCTGGCTGCGTGTTTAGCGCGGCCCCTGGACCGCGGGTGCTACTGGGTCGAACCCGGGCTCAGAACAAGAGCTGGACGAGCTGCCGTGACGACTGCAGGTGCTCCCGCATAGCCTTTTCGGCCCTGACGGGGTCGTGTGATTCGAGCGCGTCGAACAGTTCGGCATGCGAGAGCATGGCCTCCTGGCGCGGGGGCCGGTCACGCCAGTACGACCGCCAGAAACGCAGGCTGTGAAGCAGCAGGCGGTCCGCGGCGTCCTGCAGGAGCGGGTTCTTGATCATGTGGATCAGGAAGGAATGCACCGCGTGGTCATCTTTGAGGAACTGCTCCGAGTCCGTGATCACGCGTGCATCGTTCACGGTGGCGACCAGTTTTCGCAGTGTCTCCAGGTCGTCGTCGGTCGCTCGGGATGCTGCGATGTAGGCGATGCCGCACTCGATGGCCTCCCGCGCCTCGAACATGTCGAGAACGTCGTCCAGCGCGAGAGGGGTCACGATGGTGCCCCTCCTCGGCAGGATCGTGACGAAGCGGTCTTTGGCCAGTTGGGCGAGCGCTTCGCGCACCGGCATGCGGCCGAGCCCCAGCTGGTCGGCAAGCGATTGTTCGTTCAGGAACGCCCCCGGCGGGAGCCGAAGGTCGACGATCATGTCCGTCAGGATGCCGTACGCCGTGTCGCTGGCTCGCTCGCTTGCCACGGGACCACCCTTCCATCTCGCCGATCGCTGGATCAACCTTCTCATGCAATGCCCGCGAAACGATGCAGCGAAACCCAAGCCTAATAGCCGTGAAACATATCAGAAACGTATTAGTGCCATGCTTCTGATAGTTCAGTGATATTGTAACTCGCGCACCGCTCACGCTACCCGGATAGTCACAAAGGAGTCCTTCCATGAAAGCTGCACAAGCGGAACCTGCTTCACCGCCCACATCCCGTCGCCTCCAGGGTGGGGTGCTCACCATCCCCAACGCGATCGCGCTCTCTGCAGCGGCGATGGCTCCCGTTCTGGCGGTCGTGCTCAACGCACCCGCCGCGGCCTCGGCCGCCGGCGGCGCTCTGCCGCTGTCGTTCCTGATCGCCTTCATCGCGGCCGCCCTCGTCGGCAACACGGTCGTGCAATTCGCACGTCAACTGCCGTCGGCCGGCTCCTTCTACACCTTCAACACGCACGGACTCGGACCGATCGCCGGCTTCTTCACCGGCTGGCTGTTCTGGATCGGCTACGCGGTGCTGGCTCCCGGGCTCTTCACTGCGTTCGGCGCCTTCGTCCAGGACTACGTCTCGACCACGTTCGGAGTGCAGATCCAATGGTGGATCTTCAGCCTCGCGGCGATGGCGATCATCCTCGGGCTGTCGCTGCGGAGCATCAAGGCATCCGTGAACCTGGATCTGGCGCTCCTCTCGGTCGAAGTGGTCATCTTCCTGATCCTCGCCATCGTCGCCGTCGCGACGGCGGGGACCGGCAACACGGGGAGCGGCTTCCTGCCGTCATCCGCTCCCACCGGCTTCACCGGAGTCGGCCTCGGAGTCGTATTCGGCCTCCTCTCGTTCATCGGCTTCGACGCGGCCGCGACGCTGGGCGAAGAGACGCGCAATCCGAGGCGCAACATCCCGCTGGCGATCACCGGAGCGCTCGGCGCTGTCGGGATCTTCTACGTGTTCATGATGTACGCACTCACCGCTGGGTATCGAGTGAACGACCCGGCCCACATGCAGGCCTTCCTCAAAGACACCAGCCCGTTCGTGACGCTGGCACACCAGATCGCGCCCTGGATCATGCAGCCGATCCAGATTGCAGCCATCTTCGGCATCTTCAGCTGCTTCCTCGCCATCCACAACACGACCGTTCGCGTGATGTTCTCGATGGGGCGCGACAAGGTGCTGCCGAAATCGCTCGGAAGTGTGCACCCCCGCTGGTTCTCCCCGGACCGTGCCATCTACGCCCAGACCGCGTTCACCGTCGTCATCGGCCTCGCCGTCGGCGCGTGGCTCGGCCCCGGCGCGACAGGGGCGTACGGGTTCACCGGTGCGATCGGGACTGTCGCCATCGTCATCGTGTACATCCTCAGCAACATCGCGCTCATCCGGTACTTCTGGCGCAGGAACGACCGTAAGGTGTTCACGCACGTCATCGTCCCGATCCTGGGCGTGATCGCGCTGGCCTACCCGCTCTACGCGGTCAGCACACCGGGTCAGGCGTGGCCGTACAACCTGGTGCCGTTCGTGGTCCTCGCCTGGATCGTCGCAGGCGTCATCCTCTTCCTGCGTTACCGCGCGAAGTCTCCCGAGAAGATCGCAGCCCTCGGAACGTTCATCGCCGAAGACGACCTGCCTCTCGAAGACCAGCCCGAAAGCCTGCTCGCCGCGCGCGCGCCGTCGCTCCAGCATCCGACGGTCAAGGAGGAAATAGAGAACAACATGGAGAACGAGGAGCGCCGATGATCAGCCTCGAGGGCAAGACCGTCTTCACGGAGCTGTCAGAGCTGGTTGATCCGCGGCACACGGCGCTCGTCCTGGTCGACATGCAGCGCGACTTCATCGACCCTGACGGGGCCTTTGGAAGTCTCGGGATCGACTTGTCCATGTATGACGATTCCCGCCCGAAGGCAGCCGCACTCCTCGAGGCTGCGCGGACGCACAACGTCCTGGTGGTGCACATCCAGAACACCGCCCTCCCGGGGCGGATGAGCGATTCGGCAGCACAGCTGCGATTCAACATGCGGATGCACGAAGGTGCCACGGCGGACGGCTCGCCCTTGCTCTACACGGTGCCAGGAACCCCGGGGTACGAGTTCGCACGCGAATTCGCACCCCGGCCGGATGAGCTGGTCGTCCGCAAGTACCGATCGAGCGGCTTCTGGGGCACGAATCTCGACATGCTCCTGCGGAGCAACGGCATCGAGACGGTCGTGGTCGCCGGATGCACGACCGAAGGATGCATCGAATCCACGGCACGCGACGCGATGTTCAACGACTACTACGTCGTCATCGCCGAGGACTGCGTCGCCAGCGACGACCGAGCGCAGCATGACGCATCGATGCTGCTGATGAGCAACCGATTCGATCTGGCCACCGGCAGGGAGATCGGCGACGTGTGGGAGACGGCTGAGCCAGCGATGGTCGGAGAACAGTGAGCAGGCTGGCGGGACGGGTGGCAGTCGTCACGGGAGCAGCATCCGGCATCGGTGAAGCGATCGCAATCGCTTTCGCCCGCGAAGGTGCCGACATCGTCGTTGCCGACCTCGCAGACGAGACACGCGCTGGGAGGGTGCTCAGCTCAGTGGCCGATCACGGCAGACGAGTCCTGTTCGTCCGCACCGATGTCGCCGACGAGGCCAGCGTGAACGCCATGGCCGAGAAGGCACTCGCCCACTTCGGCAGGGTGGACATCCTGGTCAACAATGCGGGGATCTTCACCGAAGCGCTGCTGGAGAACATGCCGGTCGAGGAGTGGGACCGGGTCGTCAACACGAATCTCCGTGGCACGTTCCTCTGCACTCGAGCCCTCCTCGGCCAGATGCTCGAGCGCGGTGACGGCAGGATCATCAACATCGCATCGCAGCTCGGCCAGATCGGAGGTGCAGCAGTCGCCCACTACTCGGCGAGCAAGGCAGGCGTGATCGGACTCACCAAAGCGCTGGCTCGCGAGGTCTCAGGTCGTGGCGTCCTGGTGAACGCGATCGCACCCGGCCCCATCGAAACGCCGCTGCTGGACAGCGAAACCGACGAGTGGCGCAACGCCAAGCTGGCCGAACTGCCGATCGGGCGATTCGGCACCGTCGACGAGGTCACTCCGACCGCAGTGCTCCTCGCCTCTGCCGACGGGTCTTATTACGTCGGCCAGACCCTGGGCCCGAACGGCGGCGACGTGATGTTGTGAAGGTCGAGCGCCACGGCATGACGATCGCCTGAATCAGTAATGCAAGTGTGAAACCAACGAGGAGACTCTTTTGTTCGAACTCACGGGCCGCGTGGCCCTCATCACAGGAGCCGCGTCGGGCATCGGCGCCGCGACAGCCAGGATCTACGCCGAAGCGGGTGCGGACATCGCCCTTGCGTGGTATCCACCTGACGGCCACGACATCGGTCCGGTCGTCGAGGCCGTCGAGAGGGCAGGGCGAAAGGTCGTCGTCGAGCCGGTGGATGTCACACAGACGGCCGACGTGGAACGGCTGGTCGCACGCGCCGTTGACGAACTCGGAAGCGTCGACATCGTTGTGGCCAATGCGGGCATTGCGCGCAAGGTGGCATTGAAGGACCTCGACGACGATGCATGGAGCAAGGTCGTCGATGTCGACCTCAACGGCGCATGGCGCTGCTTCAGGGCTGCGCTTCCGCACATGCAGAGAGCCGGCTACGGGCGCCTCATCGCGACGTCGTCGGTCGCCGGGACTGTCTCGGGCTGGCCCGAGCACTCCCATTACGCGGCCGCCAAGGGCGGTCTGGTCGGACTCATCAAGTCGCTCGCAGTGGAGTTCGCGGCCGACGGGATCACGGCCAACGCGGTGGCGCCCGGCGTGATTCGCACCCCTCAGGCGCTCGACCCTGTGAACTCGCTCGGACCCGCCGGAGTGGACGCGACCGTCAGGAAGGTTCCGGCCGGCCGGGTGGGCGAACCCGAAGACATCGGATTCGTCTACCAGTTCCTCGCGAGCGCCGAGGCGTCGTATGTCACCGGTCAGCTCCTGGTCGTCGACGGCGGCCGCAGCCTGGCCGGACTCGATTGACCGCCATCCCCTGAGATCGGAGTACGCACACATGGCACTGAATCCACAGTTCTACCGACAGACCGACATCGACGGCATCCCGGGTCCTGCCCGCGATCTCGTCGGATACGGAGAGCACCCGCCGGTAGTCCGGTGGCAGAATGGCGCGAAGGTCGCCATCCAGGTCGTCGTGAACTACGAAGAGGGGTCGGAGAAGACGTTCGCCATGGGCGACGGCGTCAACGACGGGATGTACGAGCTGCCGTTCGCCGTCGACGATCAGCGAGACCTCGCTGTCGAGTCGATGTACGAGTACGGTTCACGCGCCGGGATCTGGCGCCTCTTCCGGGTCTTCGACTACGCGGGGATCCCGGTCACGTTCTTCGCGGCGGCCGTCGCACTGGAGCGCAACCCCGATGTCGCGGCGAAGCTGGCCCGCCGGGGGGATGAAGCAGCAGGTCACGGCTATCGGTGGAGCAACCACTACGAGATGACGAAAGAGGAGGAGCGGGAAGCCATCAAGCGTGCGATCGCTTCGATCGAACGGACGACCGGAAGTCGCCCGGACGGTTGGTACTGTCGCGAGATGAGCGTCAACACCCGCGACCTCGTCGTCGAGGAAGGCGGATTCCTCTACGATTCGGACACCTACAACGAAGACCTGCCGTACTGGACCCGTGTGGACGGCCGGAACCACCTGGTCGTTCCGTACTCGCTCGTCGTGAACGACGCCCGCTACATCCTCGGAACCGGCTACGGCAGTCCCGAGCAGTTCTTCGAGACAGCGAAAGCGACGCTCGACCGGTTGCGCAACGACGGCGACGACGTCGGACGGATGATGTCCATCGGTCTGCATCCGCGCATCTCCGGCAACCCGGCGCGCGCGGACGCACTGGCTCGCTTCATCGCATATGCCCAGGAGTTCGACGATGTCGCATTCATGCGTCGCGTCGACATCGCCACGAGTTTCGCGGCTCAGGTGCCCGCCCCGGAGATCGGGCCAGGGAACGAGGACGAGAGTGGACTACGAGGCTGACGACGCTCCTGCGCGCCTCGACCTGGATGTGATCTGGAGCTTTCTCTCCACGGAGGCGTACTGGCATCGGTGGCGAACGCGGGCCGACGTCGAAGAACAGGTGCGTACGGCCTGGAGGGTCGTCGGCGTATACGAGAAGGCATCCGGCGACCAGGTGGGATTCGCCCGCGCGATCTCAGACGGCGTGAGCGATGCCTACCTCGCCGATGTGTTCGTCGTCCCCACCCATCGCGGGCGAGGGCTGGGCAAGCTCATCGTCTCGACGATGATCGACGAAGGGCCGGGCGCGAACTTCCGCTGGGTTCTCTTCACCGCGGACGCCCACGGGCTGTACCGGCGTTACGGCTTCGGCGCGGCGGACGACAGAGCGCTCGTGAGGATGGAACGGCGTCCGGCCTAGGGCCGCCCGGCGAGGCTGTGCACTGGATGCGCCCTTGGGGGATCATGAATCTCGACGTAAGCTCCAGCAGGGCTTCGGCTGTGAGGAGACGAGATGAACACCGAGCAGATGGAGAAGATCGGCACCGGTGCCGGCTTCATCGCGGCGCTCGACCAGAGTGGCGGGAGCACTCCACAGGCGCTGCGTCGGTACGGCATCCCGGATGACGCGTACTCGACCGATGCGGAGATGTTCGACCGGGTGCATGAGATGCGGACCCGGATCATCACCAGTCCCAGCTTCGATGGCGGCCGGGTGATTGGGACGATCCTGTTCGAGGACACGATGGACCGCCAGATCGGCGGTCGCCCGTCCGCCGACTATTTGTGGAGCGTCAAAGGGAGCGTGCCGTTCCTCAAGATCGACGCGGGGCTGTCCGCCGGTGTGGACGGTGCTCAGACGATGAAGCCCATTCCGGACCTCGCCGGGCTGCTCGATCGCGCCATCGACAACGGCATCTTCGGAACCAAGATGCGTTCATTCGTCGCGCTGCCCGGACCGGGCATGCACGCCGTGATCGAGCAGCAGTTCTCCGTCGCCCAGAAGGTGCTGGCGGCGGGACTGGTGCCCATCGTCGAAATCGAGATCGACATCAACAGCCCTCGCAAGAGTGAAGCGGAGGATCTCTTGAAAGAAGCGCTGCTCGCAGAGGTCGGCAAGCTCGATGCGGACCATCGGGTCATGCTGAAGCTGACTCTGCCGGAAACCGACAACCTCTACCGTCCATTGGTCGAGCATCCCAACGTGCTCCGCGTGCTCGCGCTCTCGGGCGGATACAGCAGGGAGACGGCTGACGAACGTTTGGCCAGGAACACCGGCGTCATCGCCAGCTTCTCCCGGGCGTTGCTCGAAGGACTCACCGCGCAACAGAGCGCTGAGGATTTCGACAGGATGCTGAACGGAACGATCGCCAGTATCGCTGCGGCATCGAGCACGTGAGCAGGTCTGTCTACTTCCCTTCGGTCCACGGCGCCGTCGAGCGGGCGGAAACAGCGGACACGGTCACAACGACGACGAGTAATAGCAGCGCTCCGAAAATGACCCAGGGCGCAAGCCCCACGCCGATGAGCACGACGCCGATGAGCGCGCCGAGGAACATGCTCAGGATCGAGACGAAACGACGGCCGATCTTGCTGCTCGGGCCGCCCGCCGCTTTGCTGTCGGCGGAGATTCCGGTGATCGTCAAAGTGAGCACCGTCGTCGTCAGGTCAGGAACAGCCAATCCCCGTGCCGTCGCGTTCTGCAAGCCCATCCCGATCCCCAGAAGTGCGATCAGAATGACTATCCTGATGTCGTCATAGGGAAGAGGCGCAACCAGCGCGACGACGAAGGATGCAGCGAATATGACGGCCTGGATTGTCACAGCGGCGAGCAGATGACGCCCGCGGTGCTCTCCGAAGGCCGAATGGACGCGTCCGCCGATGAATGCACCGATGCTGAACGTGACGATGGCGAGAATCGAGGCCCACCAGACGAACCCCGGTGTTCCACCCAACGCAAACGCGAGGAACACCACATTCCCCGTCATATTGGCGACGAAGACGTGTCCCAGCTCCAGATAGCTGAAGGCGTCCACGAGTCCTGTGACGACGGTGAGGAGCACGAGCAGCAGCGGCAGCGGACCGTGCGGGTTTCCCCGCGCGATCGCGATTGCGCGCCAGCTCTGTATGAAGCGCCCGCTCACAGTGCGGCTCCTTGCGTCACCGGCGTCCGACGATGGAGGACGAAATACGTTGCGACTGCACCCACGATGCCGGCAAGAGTGGCGGCTATCGAGACGCCGGCGACCCACAAGTCGGACAGCCCCAGGGCGGCATCGAGGGAGATCGCGCCCGGTCCCGTCCACGCCACGGCGACACCGAGCGCGGTCAGGAAAAGCGGGTATTCGTACCCGCCGTCCTGAGACCAGAAGCCGTGACGGATCTTCACCATGGTTGCAATGCTCATCACTGCGATGACGCCCGCGGATGCGAGCGGCGTCAAGAGACCCGCCACGAGGGCAACTCCGGCGAAGATCTGCGTGCCCGCCGCGATGAACGCCGTGACCTTGCCGCCGGCAAACCCGTCGGCGCGAAATTCGGCGCTCGACGCCTCCAGCCCGCCCCCGCCCCAGAGGTACGTTGCTTTCTGAATGCCGTGCAAGGCAACAAACGCACCGAGCACAAGCCGCACTATGAGAAGCCCAATGTCCATCCTGATCGACCCTTTCTTCCGGTCTATCATGGGTCGCTCAAAGCTATGCGTCCAACAGACAGATCAGCTTGAAGTCATCTGTTCGACTTATCGTCAGACTCATCCAGGAATTTGAGGAAGCGGCGCCCCGCGACAGAAATCCGTGACGGGTCGAAAACAACGGACACGGGATGCACGGCCAAAAGGTCCCGCAGTTCGAAGACGCAATAGTCGCCCTCGATATCTGCGGCTTCGGTGGCGGCATGCAGGGTGAGCGCATGAGGCACTATGGCGACGCCCAGGCCCATTGCTGCGAATCGGACCATGTCGGTCACTTGGGACATTTCAAAAACGGAAGAGGGCTCGATCCCCGAGCGCTTCAACGCTTCGTCCACGTGACGCCGGATGCCGGTACCCGGAGCGAAATTTATGAGCGGACCATGCTTGAGCGCCTGCCTCAGCGTCAGCGGTCCGACAAGTTTGCGTGTGGATTCGGCGTCGATCACGGCCACCAGCGGATCGGTGGCGAGCAGTCGCGCTTCCAGGCCATCGGGCAGCTCGTCGGGGCTGGCGCCGACCACCGCGACATCGAGTAGCCCGTGCGCCACGCCGTCGACCATCTCTGAAGAAGGCAGATTGACAATCGAGATCTCGATGTCCGGATGGGCAGTGTGGAAGCGGCTGATCGGGCGAACGACATCGATCGGACTGGCGGAAGTCTGGATGAGGCCGAGGGAGAGACGTCCCTTTTCCAATCCGAGATGTGAACGCATATCCGCCTGTGCGCGTTCGGCGTCTGCGACGATGCGGCGCGCATGGGGCAACAGCAGCTCACCGGCGGCGGTCAGCTCCACGCTGTGGCTGGTGCGCACGAACAGGCGAGTCCCCAGCTCCTTTTCGAGCCTGCTCACCTGTTGGCTCAGAGCGGACTGCGCGACGAAGCTCTGTTCGGCCGCTCGCGTGAAATTCTTCAGGTCCGCGACGGCGAGAAAATATCTGAGGTGACGCAGCTCCACAGCGAGGCTCCTGGGTCGCGATCGCACATAGCGATCGGTCTTAGACAGTTTACATCTTGGACTTATACCGTTCCAGGTGTCTATCTTCCTCCTATGCGCCTCTTCCGAGGCTCGAGATTTGAGGAATTCAGAATGGCAAGAGAACCAATGCCGGTCGGAGGAATGCGACCGGTCGAAAGTGCGGGAACCGGCGCTGAGCTGGTCGTGCGCAACGCGAAGATCTACACAGGAGACCCCGCCAACCCTGCTGCGACTGCAGTGGCTATCAATGACGGCGTTTTCGTGGCCGTCGGTGGCGATGCAGACGTAGCCAGCCACATCGGCACACGCACTCGCGTCGTCGACGCGCTCAACCGACGGGCGATACCCGGATTGAACGACTCCCACACGCACGTGATTCGGGGTGGAAACAACTACCTCATGGAGCTCCGCTGGGACGGCGTTCCTTCCCTCCGTCTTGCCCTCCACATGCTGCGAGAACAGGCCGGCCGCACCCCGAAGGGCCAGTGGGTTCGCGTGGTCGGGGGATGGACCGCGGAACAGTTCGCGGAAAAGCGACTCCCCACGCTGAAGGAGCTCAACGCCGCGGCACCGGACACTCCGGTGTTCGTCATGCACCTTTACCAGTCTGCGCTGATGAACAAGGCCGCGCTCACGGCGGTCGGCTACACCCGTGACACTCCCAATCCTCCCGGCGGCGAGATCGTGCGCGACCGCTCCGGCGAGCCGACGGGTCTGCTCCTTGCGGCGCCCGGCGCATCCCTTCTCTACTCGACCCTTTCCAAAGGCCCCATCCTCGGCGACGAGCAGAAGCTCGAGTCGACGCGGCACTTCTTCCGCGAGCTGAATCGCTTCGGACTCACCAGCGCTATCGACGCTGCGGGTGGATTCCAGGACTTCCCGGACGACTACGGCACCGTCATGCAACTGGCGCAGCGTGGCGAGTTGAGCATCCGAATCGCATACCACCTCTTCCCGCAGACGGCCGGCCAGGAACTGGACGACCTTCGTCGCTGGATCGGGATGGTCAAGCCCGGTGACGGTGATCAATGGCTTCGAGCGAACGGTGCCGGTGAGAACCTGGCCTGGAGTCCCGCCGATTTCGAGAACTTCGCGGAACCTCGGCCGCAATTGCGCGAAAACGCCGCTGCGGACCTCGAGGCGGCAGCGCGCCTTCTCATTGAGAACGACTGGGGCTTCCGGCTTCACGCTACGTACGACGAGACGATCCGCCATGACCTGGACGTCTTTGAAAAGATCGCGAAAGACGCAGGCGGAACGCTCGGTGTGCCGTGGCTGTTCGACCACGCGGAGACGATCAGCGAGAACAGCATCGCCCGGGTCAAGGCTCTCGGCGGAAACGTGTCCATCCAGAACCGCATGTACTTCCAGGGCGCCGCTTTCGAGAACCGTTACGGAAGGACCGCGACAGAATGGGCCCCACCGGTGACCAAGCTTCTCGCAGCCGGTCTGACCGTCGGTGCAGGAACGGATGCAACCCGCGTATCGTCGTACAACCCCTGGCTGGCATTGCACTGGTTGACCACGGGGACCGATATCGGTGGGTCACAGCTGTACAGCCGGGAGAACATCGTAGATCGGGCAACCGCCCTCGAGATGTACACCGTTGCGGGCGCGAAGCTCTCCGGTGAGGCGGATGACAAGGGCACGATCGAAGTCGGCAAGTATGCCGATCTCGCGATCCTCTCGGCTGATTACTTCACCGTGGCCGACGCCGCTATCCCGTACATCGAATCTGAACTCACAATCGCAGGCGGCCGAGTCGTCTACGCCTCAGACCAGTACGAGGGACAAGACGAGGTCCTTGACGCCCCTTCGATCGAATGGAGCCCCGTAGCGCACTTCGGTGGGTACCACCGCACGCCGTCCGGGGTAAAGCAGGCGAACGGATTCGTTGACGCCTCGGCTGACTCCGCTGAGCAGCGTGCATGGCGGGAACGACGCGGAGAGCATGTGCACGAGCATTCTCACAACCCGCTCGAGAACTGCTAGGTGCTGCGCAACAACCAATCCACGTGGGCCGGGTGAGATCGATCTCCCGGCCCACGTACATTTCAACCCAACGGAGTCCGACATGAATTTCGTCATTGCATTTTCCGCAGGAGCGCTGATCGGAGTGCTCTACGCCCTTCTGAAGGTCAAGTCTCCCGCTCCGCCCGTCATCGCTCTTTTCGGTCTGCTCGGTATGTGGGGGAGCCAAGCTCTCCTCGGCGGACTGCTGTGAGCATCCGTGGAGTGCTGCGCAGCAGTGCCATCGCACTCGGCGCGGGCATCCTGATGGGGGTTGTCTACTGGGCGATCCACGTCCAGTCGCCGGCGCCTCCGCCGATCGCACTTGTGGGGCTTCTGGGGATGGTCGCCGGTGAAACCGTGGCGCGCTGGATTCGTCGACGCGTCACAGAGAGACGAGAGCGCCGCAAAATCGTCCGATGATGGTGCCGCATGCACCTAGGTGTACTGCCCAGGCAGGTTGGTTGAGTTGTGACGACTCGCTGTAGTCGTTGAGTGTTGCTGCCGCGGCCGACTGGTCGCAAGGGCCGGCCGTTCGCGGATGCGCGGACGATGGTCGAGGGCATCCTCTACCGGTATCGGTGCGGGATCGCCTGGCGTGACCTGCCGGAGGT
>FTIT01001194.1_pt4 | contig 12489 bp, 12 predicted proteins | sample 1658061 | NCBI WGS metagenome assembly FTIT01 (sample SAMEA3914795, study PRJEB12502) | metagenome | biome: forest; material: soil | place: Canada | collected 2011-07-05 | depth 0.3 m
GCACGAGCACGAGCACGACCACCCGCACGACCACGGGCACCCGCACGACCACGACCATCCACCCGACCACGCGCATCCGACGGGCTTCCTCGGGTTCCTCCACGACCTTTTCGTGCCCCACTCGCACGACGCGGCCGACTCCATCGACGACGCTCTCGAAGCCAGTCGCGAGGGTATCCGCGCACTGAAGATCAGCCTGTTCGCCCTGCTGCTGACGACGCTCCTGCAGTTCGGGGTGGTCATGATCAGCGGGTCGGTCGCCCTGCTCGCCGACACGGTCCACAACTTCGCGGATGCGCTGACCGCGGTTCCCCTCTGGGTCGCGTTCGTGCTCGGTCGCCGCCTCGCCAGCCGCCGCTACACCTACGGCTATGGGCGGGCCGAAGACCTCGCGGGACTGTTCATCATCGCCGTCGTGGCGATCTCGGCGGTCGTCGCCGCCTGGCAGTCGATCTCGCGGTTCATCCACCCGCAGCCGCTGCACAACCTGTGGTGGGTCGTCGCAGCTGGGCTGATCGGGTTCGCCGGAAACGAGGCGGTCGCGATCTACCGCATCCGGGTCGGCCAGAAGATCGGCTCGGCGGCGCTGGTCGCCGACGGCGTGCATGCGCGCATCGACGGGTTCACGTCGCTCGCCGTGGTTGTCGGGGCCGCAGGGGCGATGCTGGGGTTTCCGCTCGCGGACCCGATCGTCGGCCTGCTCATTTCGGCCACGATCATCGTCCTCCTCTGGGGAACGGTTCGCAGCATCGGGGCCCGACTGATGGATGCGATCGAACCCGAGCTCGTCCATCGGGTCGAGCATGCGCTGCTCGAGACGCCGGGGATCCTCGCCGTCTCGCAGGTGCAGCTGCGGTGGGTGGGCCATCGACTGCAAGGCGCCGCATCCGTCACGCTCGAGGACGTTTCACTCTCTGAGGCGGATGCACGGGCCGCAGAGGCAGCCGCCCGGGTGCGTGCCGAGCTGCCGAACGTCGACGCGTTCCTGGTTCGGCCTATCCCGATGCTGCGCAGCGAAAGGCGCGAGAAGTAGCCGGTCACGCCGGAATGGACCACTTCTCGCACCTTTCGCGGCGTCACCGATCGGCGTTCCTTCGGGGGTCGTCGCCTATTGCGGGAACGCTGGCTCAAGGCGCTCGACGGGTGCAGGAGGCCGGATGTCGATTCGCAGCACCGGAGATACCGGATCAGGTCGAGTGTTCGGCAGCGCGACGCGCAGACCCAGTTCGCCTACCTCCCAGACGACGGGACCATACCCGAGGAGGGACACTCCAATGATCTCGCCGTCGCCGAGCCGAAGCACGGAACTGAAGCTCCGCACCACGCACTCGGAGTCCGGCCAGCAGAAGAAGGAGGCGTACACCGAGTTCCCACGCGCGGTGAATCGCACATCCTGTGTCGTCCAATCCGTCGGCGCACCGTCGACGAACGAGCCTGGCGTCGGCCGGGTCGGGCCTTCACCGAATACGAGCCAAGGCTCCGTGCCATAAATCGCTTCGCCGTTGACCGCCAGCCAGTCGCCGACTGACCGAAGCAGCTCGGCCTCCTCCTCGGGAATGGACCCGTCGGCGCGGGGGCCGATATTGAGAAGCAGGGCACCGTTCTTGCTTACAGCGTCGATCAGCTCGCCCACCAGCTCGCCGGCCGACTTGAACACATTCTCGTCGATATGACACCACGACAGCCTCGAGGTCGAGGTGTCGTTTTGGAAGTATCCAGTCTCGATCCCGCGCACGCTACCGCGCTCCACCGCGTGGATCGCCGATCCTTGGGCGAATGCATCCCATTTGTAGTTGATGACAGGGTCACCTCCGCGCGCCGCCGCACGATTGTAATAGTAGGACGCGAAGTCCCGGCGGAACGGTTCGAATGCTGGCTGTTCGATCCACCAGTCGAACCAGACCAGGTCCGGGTCGTACTTCTCAACGAGCTCGACCACGCGTGCAAGCCAGTCCTCGAGGAAGTGCTGGTCCGGCTGAGTGTGCCGCGACCGGGCCGGGCCGTAGAGGTCGGCGTTCTCAGGGTTTCGGACGTCCGAGTCGAATCGGGCGCCTCCGTTGTAGAACCACCAGTTCTCCGCGCGATGTGTAGAAAGGCCAAAGGTAATCCCCTGACGTCGAGACTCTGCGGCAATCTCTCCGATCACGTCACGGTGCGGTCCCATCTCAGTCGCTTTCCAGCGGGTCAGATCGCTGTCGTAGAGCGCGAACCCGTCGTGATGCTCCGCGACCGGCACAACATACTGAGCACCCGAGCGCTTCACCAGTGAAATCCACTCTTCGGCGTCGAACTTGTCGCCAGTGAAGTCTGGGATGAAGTCCTTGAGGCCGAACTCGTTCTGAGCGCCGTAGACGGCACGGTGGTGCTCGAACTCCGTCGTACCGGCGATGTACATGTTCCGCGCGTACCACTCGTTCCCGAATGCGGGGACGGAGCTCACGACCCAATGGATGAAGATGCCGAACTTCGCGCTGGAGTACCAGTTCGGCACGCCCTTCTTTTCAAGCGACTCCCATGTCGGCTCGAAGGGCCCGCGGCGGGCGACGGCCTTCTCTCGTTCGAGAAGGTCACGGCGGTACGTGTCGATGGCGTTCATTCTTTGCTTGCTCCCGATGTCAGTCCCCGGCTGACCCAGCGCAGCCCGAAGGTGACGAGAAGCACCGCGGGTACGGAGAGTAGCACGAGGGCGGCATAATATTGCGCGTTCTGTTGCGGGGTCGGGCCGAAAGCGCCCTGAATGGTCTGCACTGCCTGGCTTGCGGTCGTCAGTTCGGGCGAGCGCAGCAGGAGAGATGGAAACACGAAGTCCTGGAACGACCACATGATCGACAGGATCGCGAGGTTGATGAGCGGTGACCTCATCTGCGGGAGAAACACGTGACGAAAGACCTGCCAGCTGTTCGCACCGTCGACCTCGGCGGCCTCGAATGAGCTGGCCTGCAACCCGTCGGCGAAGTTCCTGATCAAGAGAACCCCGAACGGCAGGGTGAGCGCGGCTTCGGGTAGGGCGACTCCGAAATAGCTGTTGAACAACCCGAGCGTTCCCGAGATGTAATAGATCGGGACGATGATCGCAGTGCCAGGGACCGCAAGGCAGATCAGCACCGCGTAATAGATCGTCTCGCGGAACCGGAATTTCAGTTGAGAGAACGCGTATCCGGCCAGCGCCGAAATGGCGCAGACGCAAATCGCATGGATAGCGGCAATCGCTGCGCTGTTCACAAACGTGTTGGCGAGATAGAACCCGTTCACCGGTTTGGTCAGGATCTCTATGTAGTTCTGAAATCCGCCTACGGACACCGACGTGCTCACAGCAGTCCAGAGCGGGAAAATCCACCAGAGGGTCAGGATAGCGAGGAGGATCTGAATGATCACCTTGTCGCGTCGCTTGACGCGAAGCATCTGCAGCGGGTTGCTGTCACCGGTGTCGGCTGCCGGGTCCCGGCGGCGTTGGGATCGGCGAATCGTCTGGGGCGTGATGTCTGCCACGAAATCTCTCTGTCGTTCGATGGAGGCCGTCATCGCTGGCTTCGCCTCGTGATGATGATCTGAACCAGTGAGACCGCCAGGGCGATGATGAGCACCAGCACGGACGCCGCTGCCGCGTATCCGACATTCTGTTGGCCGAGTGCCGACTCGTAGATGTACGTTCCGGTGATCCCCGTGCGTCCACTCGGTGCGCCCCCGGTGGAGAAGTAGATCACGTCGAATGCGCGGAAGCTGCCGAGCAGCACCGAGAGGATGACGGTGATGTGAGTCGTGCGCAACAGGGGGAAAAGGACGAGGCGGAAAGTCTGGAACGTGCTTGCGCCGTCGAGCAGTGCCGCCTCGAGGACTGACACGTTGACGTTGCTGACATCGGATCGGTAGTACATGATCGGCAGGCCGATCAGATAGACCAGGAGCACGAAGACGGCGGCGTAGGCGGTACCGTCGCTTCCGAGCCAGTCCTGTTGAAGGCTTCCGAGTCCGACCGTCCGCAACGCGGCATTGAAGGCACCGTCGTTCGTTTCGAGCATCCGCCCGAAGACACTGGCGAAGAGAGACAGCGGAATGAGCGACGGCAACAGGAAGATGACGTACATCCCCCGGTTGAGACGGGCACCTGTCGCCAGCATCATGGCGATGAAGAAGCCGAGCGTGAGTGCGGCCCCGATCGAAACAGCAGCGAAGATCAGGTTGTTGACGACCGAGCGCTGGAAGAGCGGGTCGGTCAGGATGAGCGAATAGTTCTGCAGGCCGACGTAGACCTGGTCGATGAACGAAAGGGAAACCCTCTGCTGGCTTGTCTGGCCGAGAAAAATGAAGGAGTAGACGTAGTAGACGCCGTAGAACAGGAGCAGCGGAAGAAGGAAAACGAGAGCGGTCCAGCCTTTGTACATCCTTCGGGCGCTGCGCGCCCGCTTGGGGGCCGGCTCACTCGTTTCCGAGTTCGCCGACCCCCTCACGTTGACAACGCTCGAGGTCACTGGCCAGCTCTCGGGTAGCGACCGCTCGTCCATTCGGATTGCAACTTCTTCGCTGCATCCTGAGGGCTGATGTTCCCGCGCAGGACGTCCAGGATCGTCGGCCCTTCAACCTTGTTGAGGAAGTCCTGCTGACTGGTTCGTTCGGAACCCGGCTCTGCCGAGACCTTCTGGATCGCAGCGAATCCGTCCTTGGCCGCTTGGGTTGACAGCGCCGAGTCGTCGGGTTTGAAGCCGACCTTTGCGATCGGGACGAGTACCAGGTTCTTGTCCCAGATGTCCACGCCCTTGCCGAAGGTCATGTAGGCGATGAACTTGGCTGCGGCATCCACGTTCTTCGACGACTTCGGAATGGCCATTCCGCCTTCGGCGAGCCCGCGAACAGCCGGCGAGCCACCCGAGGTCACGACGGGGAGAGGAACGGCTCCGACGTCGGTGAGCCCGATCTTGTTGGCTGTGCGGTAGTTCGCGGAAAGGAGGGATGCCTGCCATGAGCCGTCGATCAGGAAAGCCGACTTGCCGGATGTGAACTGCTCGGCGGGAGCGGATCCGGTCAGGCTCAGGACCGACTTGTCGATCGCGCCGCTGTCGAACAGCGACTTGTACGCCGTCAGACCGGTGACGATCGCGGGCTGGTCCCACGAACCGTTCTTCAGGAAGATCGAGTCGGAGACGGTGGGGTCGGTCTGGCCGATCAGGCTGAACAGGACTTCCTCCTGCCACCATCCGTCACCGGTCTGCACGACGGGTGTCGCTTCACCCTTTGCCTTGAGCGTCTTCGCGGCTTGGGCGAGCTCCGCAGCGGTTGTGGGTACGGCGATCCCGGCGTTCTTCAGGATGTCGGCGTTGTAATAGAGGATCGAGCTCGAAACCGCCCCCATCGGAATGTCATAGAGCACATTGTCCGACGCCGCGGATTGCGCCTGCTTGAGGATCTGCGGGTCGAGCTTGCTTGCGTAGTCGCTGCCCAGCTGCTTTGCGTATTCGCTTACGGGGCGGAGTTGTCCCTTGACCGCGTTGGTCATGGCTGAGACCTGGACGCCGACAACGTCGACGTCCTCGCCACCATTGAGCGCGAGGGGAAGCTGCTTCTGGTAGTCGGTGTTGGTGAAGATGCGCAGCTTGACGGTGATGTTGGGGTTGGCCTTCTCGAACGCGTCGATGGCGGGCTGAAGCGACGTCTGGTCCGGGTACCACGTCCAGTACTGAAGGGTGACGGGCCCACTACTCGATTGCGCAGCGGGTTTCGATCCACCCACGCCTCCGTTGCTGCCGCATGCCGCCAGGAGCGGGACGACGGCAGCGATCGCTAACGCGGCAAGGACTTTGCCTGTCCGTTTGTGCATTCTGTTCTCCTCGTTGAGATGTGTTGGTCAGGACTGCTCTGGTGCCAGCTCGATGTTGATGCCGACCTGTTCCACGGGCAAACATCGGTTGTTTACGTCACTATATCTCAAAGAAGGACACGGAATGTAACGATATTGGACCTAAACATCCGCTGTTTAGGTCCAATGGTTTTGCATCGACTGAGCTCAGCCCTCGACGGGACGCAGCCGGAGGTCGTGCATCCCGCCGTCGACCGCGATGCTGGTGCCGGTCGTCGAACCGGAGAGCGGACTCGCGAGGTATGCGACCGCGCCGGCCACCTCATCCGGAGAGACAAGCCGACCGTGCGGCTGGCGCGCGTTGAGCGCGGCGCGCTCCGCCTCGGGGTCCGGCGCGCTGTCGAGCAGACGAGCGACCCACGGAGTGTCGGCCGTTCCGGGGTTGACGCAGTTCACCCGCACGCCTTCGCGCAGGTGGTCGGCCGCCATCGCACGTGTCAGCGCGAGGACGGCACCTTTGGTCGCACTGTAGAGGGCGCGCTGTGGCAGCCCGGCCGTCGCTGCGATCGAGCAGGTGTTCACGACGGATGCGGCGGGCGAGACGCGCAGATACGGCAGCGCAGCGCGGGTCACGCGCACCATGCCGACCACGTTGATGTCGTAGACGCGATGCCACTCCTCGTCGGAGTTGGCTTCGACGGTGCCCTGGGCTCCGATGCCTGCATTGTTGACGACGATGTCGATCCGTCCGAATCGTTCGGCGACCTGGGCGATCGCCGCACGCACCGAGGTGTCGTCCGCGACGTCCACCATCAGGGGGAGTACGCCATCCGGTGCGGTCTCCGGGTGTAGGTCGAGTGCTGCGACCTGCGCTCCGGATGCGAGCAGCCGCTGCGCGATCGCCGCCCCGATCCCGGATGCGCCACCCGTCACGACTGCTACGAGCCCTTCGAATTCCGCCGTCATCGTGCGTCCTCTCCTTCGTGCTTCAGCCCGGGTTCGGAGGTGCGCGGCTGATACGCGACGAAGCGCTGCCGCTGCCGGCCGAGCCCTTCGATCTCCAGTTCGACGATGTCGCCATCCCGCAGGTACGGGAACCGGCCTGACAGCGCGACACCTTCCGGCGTGCCGGTGAGCACCAGGTCACCGGGCTCCAGGGTGAGGTACTGGCTGAGGTGCCAGACCAGGAAGTCGACGTCGAAGATGAGGTCGGCCGTCGTCGAGTCCTGGCGGGGTTCGCCGTTCACCCAGCTGCGCAGCCTCAGTGCGCCCGCGTCGACCTCGTCCGGCGTGACCAGCCACGGACCGACAGGGCTGAAGCCGGGCGCGCTCTTGCCCTTGGACCACTGGCCGCCGGAGACCGCGAGCTGGAAGTCGCGCTCCGAGACATCGTCGGCGACGACGTATCCGGCGATGTAGTCACGACTGTCTGCCGGTGAATCCAGATAGGACGCGCGCGAGCCGACGACCACTCCGAGTTCGACCTCCCAGTCGGTGCGCGTACTTCCACGCGGGATGGTCACATCATCCTCGGGCCCGACGATCGTGTTGGGCGTCTTCAGGAACATGATGGGGACCTCGGGCGGCGCCGAGCCGGACTCAGCCGCGTGCGCGGCGTAGTTCATCCCGATGCAGATGATGGCGCTCGGTCGTGCGATCGGCGAGCCGATGCGGAGCGCGGGTGCGTCGGGCAGTTCCGGGAGGCGCCCTGCTTCGAGAGCGGCGCGGACTTCATCCACCCCGCCTGCCTCCAGGAATCGGCCGTCGATGTCGAGGGTGAGGCTGCGCAGATCGTAGGCGGCTTCGGGCGTGATGATGACGGGGATTTCGGCGCCGACGGGGCCTAGGCGGGCGAATTTCATGGAGTCGTGTTCCTTGGTGTAGTTCGGCAGCGACGGAGAACATCTGAACTATACGGCGAATTCGCGGCGATTTCATGACCGAGGGCCAAATTCAGCCCAATTGACACATGAGACATCGGATGTCTATGCTCAACCCTACCGCCCAGCGAAGGAACCATGTGAGCACGATTACCGCACTCGACACGAGCGACATCCGTTTTCCGACCTCGACCACGCTCGACGGGTCGGACGCGATGAACCCCGACCCTGACTATTCGGCCGCCTACGTGCAGGTCGTCACCGACAGCGATGACGCACTCGCAGGTCACGGTTTCGTGTTCACGATCGGGCGCGGCAACGATGTCGAAGTCGCGGCGATCCGCGCGCTCGAAGGCCACCTGGTCGGCCGTAATGTCGAAGAGCTCCTCGCCGATATGGGCGCGACCTGGCGGGAGCTGGTCTACGACTCCCAGCTGCGCTGGCTCGGGCCCGAGAAGGGCGTCATGCATATGGCGATCGGCGCGGTCGTGAACGCACTCTGGGACCTCAAAGCAAAGCGTGCCGGCCTACCGCTGTGGGCGCTCCTGTCCGCGATGACGCCAGAAGAGATCGTCGCGCTCGTCGACTTCCGCTACCTGACCGACGCGCTCACACCCGATGATGCCCTCGCGATACTGCGGGCCGCGCACAATGGTCGCGACGAGCGCAGGGCCGAGCTCTTCGCATCCGGATTCCCTGCATACACGACCACACCCGGCTGGCTCGGCTACGACGACGCGAAACTCGAACGGCTGTGCCGCGAAGCGGTCGCGGACGGATTCGGTCAGATCAAACTGAAGGTCGGAGCGGACCGAGCGGACGACATCCGCCGCCTCGGCATCGCAAGGGGCGCCATCGGGCGCGGGATCCGCCTGGCGGTCGACGCGAACCAGCGCTGGGACGTCGCTGAAGCGATCGACTGGATCGCCGACCTCGCGCCGTTCGATCTCGCATGGGTGGAGGAGCCGACGAACCCCGACGACATCCTCGCTCACGCGGCGATCGCCAGGGGGATCGCGCCGATTCCGATCGCGACCGGCGAGCACGGCGCGAACCGGGTGATGTTCAAGCAGTTCCTGCAGGCGGATGCCCTCAGCGTGCTGCAGATCGATGCGACCAGGGTCGGAGGGGTCAACGAGAACATCGCGATCCTTCTGCTGGCTGCGAAGTTCGGTGTGCGCGTCTGCCCGCACGCGGGCGGTGTCGGACTGTGCGAGGTCGTGCAGCATCTCTCGATGTTCGACTTCGTGGCCGTCTCCGGCACGACCGACGGCCGGATGATCGAATACGTCGATCATTTGCACGAGCACTTCCTCACACCGGTCGAGGTCCACGACGGACGCTACTGGCCGCCGAGCAACCCCGGGTCGGGCGCCGAAATGCGAGCGGAATCGATCATCGAACACTCGCGGGACGCTCTTGTCTGAGGCGGCAACCACCTCGCCGAACGCGGCCGATCTCACTTTCGGGCCCCTGTCATTCGGCGGCGCGAACGTCGGCAACCTTTTTCGCGCGATCGACGATGATGAGGCGCACGCGCTCCTCGAGGCGGCCTGGGATGCCGGCATCCGCTCGTTCGACACGGCGCCGCACTACGGGCTCGGGCTTTCCGAACGCCGGATGGGCGCGTTCCTGGCGACCAAGCCGCGTGACGAGTTCATTCTGTCGACCAAGGCCGGACGTCTCATCGTCGACAACCCCGGAAGTGCCGGCGGACTCGACAGTGCCAACGGATTCGCGGTTCCCGACGACGCGAAGCGCGTCTGGGATTTCAGCGCGGACGGTGTGAGACGCAGCCTCGACGAGTCGCTGGGGCGACTCGGCCTCGATAGCGTGGACATCCTCTACCTGCACGACCCCGACGAGTGTGACCTCGAGCGGGCGATCGCCTCCGGCGTCCCGGCCGCCGCACGGCTCCGAGACGAAGGCCTGGTGCGTGCCGTCGGGGTCGGATCGAAGTCGGTGGAAGCACTGCTCGCCGGCATCCGCACGGGCGCGCTTGACCTGCTCATGGTCGCCGGCCGCTACACCCTGCTCGAACAGCCTGCCGCCACGGACGTTCTCCCCGAGGCCGCCGAACTCGGGGTCGGCATCGTCAACGCTGCCGTCTTCAATTCGGGACTCCTCGCGCGTCGCATCCCCGACGCATCCGCCCACTACGAATACGGAACGGTGCCGGATGCCGTGCTCGACCGCGCGCGCGCAATCGCCCGGGTGTGCGAGAGCTACGGCGTGGAGTTGCCCACTGCGGCTCTGCAGTTCACGCTGCGGACGCCGGTAGTTCGCACCGTCGTCGTCGGCGCCGCCTCCGCCGAGCAGTTGGAGCAGAGCGTCGAGCGGATGGGCGCCACGATTCCTGAGGCGCTCTGGGTCGACCTTCGCGAGCACGAACTGATCCCGTGACCCTGACAGAAGGACCGCGCATCGACTCCCACCTTCACCTGTGGGATATCGACGCCGGCGAGTACGCCTGGCTCACTCCGGAGCACGGCCCCCTGCACGCGACCTTCACGGCCGAGCAAGCCAAGCTGGAACTCGACGCGGCAGGGATCGACTCGGCCGTGCTCGTGCAGGCAGAGGACTCCCTGCGGGACACCGAATCCATGCTGGCCATCGCGACGGCTCACCCGTGGGTTGCGGGGGTGGTCGGCTGGGTGCCGCTTGACGACCCCGAAGCAACCGAGCGTGCGCTCGAACAGTGGGCACAGCATCCGGCTTTCTGCGGGATCAGGCATTTGATCCACGATGATCCGCGGCCAGACTTTCTCCTGCAGCCTGCGATCCGGGATTCGCTGGCGCTCGTCGCCGGAGCGGGCGTCGCGTTCGATGTTCCTGATGCGTGGCCCACCATCCTGGGACAGGCAGTCGAAGTCGCGGAGGCGATTCCGGCCCTCACAGTGGTGATCGACCATCTGGCCAAGCCGCCGCTCGGTTTTGTTGCATCCGGTCCGGAGGGATTCACGGCCTGGCGGAAGACCTTCGCCCGGGCGGCGCGCTTGCCGAATGTTGTGGCGAAGGTGTCGGGACTCACAGTTCCTGCCGTGCCCTTCACCGCCGACGCGCTTCGCCCCGCCTGGGACGCAGCACTCGAGTCCTTCGGCCCGTCGCGCCTGATGTACGGCGGCGACTGGCCGATCACTGTTCGGGCAGGCGGGTACCAGGCGGCATGGTCCGTGTATGCCGAACTCATCGGCGAACTGAGCAGCCTCGAACAGTCTGAGCTCCTCCATTCGACGGCGATGAAGGCGTACCGGCTGCAGCCGTCCGAACGAAAACTCGAGGAGGGTGCGTAGTGCTCAACGGTATCGATCCGCTCCTGACGGGAGCTCTTCTCGCTCACCTGGATGCGATGGGACATTCGGATTCCGTCGTCGTCGCAGACGCGCACTTTCCGGCGGCGAGGCTCGCGGCGCGCCTGATCGACCTTCCCGGGCATTCGGCGCCGGCCGTTCTCGCGGCGATCCGAACAGTGATCCCACTCGATGATGCTCCTGCGCTCGACCTGATGCGTTCCGCCGACGGCGCGACGCTGCCGGTGCAACGCGAGCTCGTCGACGCCGCCCGTGCTGGCGACGGCGACGTGCGCATGGTCGAGCGATACGCGTATTACGACCTCGCGGCTGAGGCTTTTGTCATCGTGCGCACCGGCGAGACACGGTCATACGGCAACGCGCTGCTTCGCAAGGGGCTGGTCGTCGACTACCGGAACTGATCGACCCGATAAAATCAGAGCGCGTCGCGCAGCCACTGTTCGACGCCGTTGATGTGCACCGTCATCAACGATCGAGCCAGTTCGGCATCCTTGCGCGCAAGGGCGTCGACAATCGCGTGGTGCTCGGTCAGCGTGCGCTCAACAGCACTCTCCTGCGTCAATCCACGCCACACCCTGGCTCGCACAGTGCGACTCGAAAGCCCCTCGATCAGGCTGGTGAGGTAGCCGTTCCCGGTCGCGTCCGAGATGAGCTTGTGAAAGACCAGGTCGTGTTCGACCAGCCCTTCGACACTCGTCGAGACGTCGACGGCGTTCATCTCTGCGCGCAGGGCGTCTGCCGTCGCGTCCGTCATCGCGGCCGCCGCGAGCGCTGCCGCAGCCGGCTCGAGGATGCGACGAACGGCGAAGATCTCGAGTACGGACGAGTCGTCATGCAGGTCGACGACGAATGACATCGCTTCGAGCAGCAACTGCGGTTCCAGGCTGGTCACATAGGTACCATCGCCGCGACGGACGTCGAGAACACGGATCACCTCGAGCGCCTTGACCGCTTCGCGCAGGGAACTGCGCGAAAGCCCGAGACGCTCGCTGAGCTGCTGTTCTGGCGGCAGCCGATCCCCGGGGGCGAGTTCGCCGGTGAGGATCATGTCCTTGATCTTCAGGATCGCTTCGTCGGTGACCGCCATGCGTCCAGTCTAATGGTCCGATGTTTAGGGACGCTCAGGCCTCCCGGGTCGCCGGCGACCGCTCCGACGTGCGCGAGGCGTCGCGCTCGACCACACCGCCGAGCACATCGTCGATCCGGCCCAGGAGTTCAGCCGGAATGGTCACACCCGACGCCTTCACGTTCTCGACGACCTGCTCGGGACGGGAAGCGCCGATGATCGCAGTGGCGACGTTGTCGTTCTGCAGCACCCACGCGACGGCGAGCTGTGCCAGCGTGAGGTCGAGCTCGCGGGCGATGGGCGCCAGGTTCTGCACGCGCGTGAGCACGTCATCCGCCATGAAGCGCTTGACCGAGTCGGCGCCGCCGCGCTCATCTGTTGCACGGCTTCCTTGGGGCAGTGGGGCGCCAGGAAGGTACTTGCCGCTGAGCACGCCCTGCG
>FTIT01244611.1_pt1 | contig 12365 bp, 8 predicted proteins | sample 1658061 | NCBI WGS metagenome assembly FTIT01 (sample SAMEA3914795, study PRJEB12502) | metagenome | biome: forest; material: soil | place: Canada | collected 2011-07-05 | depth 0.3 m
CGGCGGCGGCATCGCCATCGCGTCGGGCTACGGCACGTCGACGATCAACAATGCCGGTCTGATCGCAACCAACGGTAATGGCTACGCGATTGAATCCTTCGGCGACCCTGACGAGAATGGCGTCGTCAACAGCCATGCCGTGATCAACAATTCGGGTACCATCATCGGTGCAATCAAGACCCGTGCGGGCGACGATGTGCTGACCAACTCGGGCACGTTCGTGGCGACCAAGGACAGCGACTTCGGGGCGGGCAACGACCTGTTCGTCAACACCGGCAAGCTGGTGGTGCAGCCCGGCACCAAGCCGGGCAATGTCACCCTGCTGGGGCTGGAGACCTTCCAGAATGCGGGCCTGATTGACCTCAGGAACGGAGTGGCGGGCGATACGCTGACGCTGCCGGGCAATTATGTCGCCTCGGGCAAGGCAGCACTCGGTGTCGATCTTGGCGCCAAGGGGGTTGCCGACAAGCTCATCGTCAACGGCACCGTCACCGGCACCACCTCGATCCTGATCAACGCGACGGCGGGCACAGCGACGCTGCTGTCGACGCCGATCACGCTGATCCAGGCGGGTGGTTCGGCTCCGGCGGCGGGTGGCGGCGCGGCGATGGCGGCCAACGCCTTCACCATCGCCAACCAGTCGGTCGGCTTCGTCACCTATGGCCTCTCGTTCAACGCGGCGACCAACAGCTTCCAGCTTTCCGCGCAAGCCGGCTCGCCGGTCTATCGCTTCACCAAGCTCAACGAAGCCGCGCAGGCGATCGGCCAGCAGTCGGGCACCGCGTGGCGCAGCCACATGGCCGAGCTGCGCGATCTCGACGAGCCCGCCAGCCGGGTGTGGGGGCAGGCCTATGGCCAGGTCGACAGCCGCCACGAGGACCGCACCGTCGCGGTCGCCGGCAGCACGGCGCAGAGCTATGATCTGGGCTATCGCCAGGATTATTTCGGCGCCCAGGCCGGCGTCGATCTGGCCGGCAAGCGCGCCGAGAATGGCAATGGCCTGCTGTTCGGTGTGACCGGCGGCTATCTGTCGAGCCACATGAACTTCCGCGCCGGCGCCGACCGGGTGCGCTTCGACACGGTCAATGTCGGGGGCTATGCGGGGGTCCGCGCAGGTCCGCTGTTTGCCAATCTGCTCGGCCAGTACGCCCATTATCGCACCACCGCCTTCAACGGCGTCGAGCAATGGTCGGACAAGTTCAGCGGCAATGGCTATGGCGTTCAGGGTGAAGTCGGGGCGCGTCTCGGCAGCGACACGCTGTTCGTCGAGCCGGTGGCGAGCCTCGCCTGGCAGAAGACCGATCTCGGTACGCTCCAGGCGCTCGGCCAGAGCCTGGCCTTCGACAACGACAGCGGGCTCACCGGTACGTTCGGCGCGCGCTTCGGCGGCAGCGTCGCGATGGCCGGCGGCGGCAAGGCGGTGTTCTACGCCAAGGCGTCCTATGTCCATGCCTTCTCCGGCAAGGGCGGGCTGCTGTTTACCAGCGGCGGCACCAGCGAGGACATCGCCGGTACCAAGCTTGGCGACTATGGCCAGGGCGCGATCGGTGTGAACTTCCTCACCGCGGGCCGTGTCTCGGGCTTTATCGAGGGCGACGCCGATGTCGGCGGCTCGACCAAGGGCGGCGGTGGCCGCGTCGGCTTGCGCTTCAAGCTCTAAGCTCTTGTCTTTGGGGGAGACCGGCCAGTCTCCCCCTTCTTCAATTCTGCGAGAGACCATGACCGACCAGACCGCATCGCCCGACGCCGATTATCAGCCCACCACCGGCCAGGCCTTCGCGCCCGGCGAGGGACCTGAAAAGGCTAAGCCTGGGACCACCAACATCACGGTGTCGCGCGGCTTCAACGGCTGGCTCAAGAGCCACAACCTCAGCCTCGCCTTCACCTCCTACCAGACCGGCCAGCTGTTCCTGGTGGGCAGCCATCCCAATGGCACGGTGTCGTTCAACCAGCAGAATTTCAGCCGCGCGATGGGGCTGTGCTGGAAGCCGGGGCGGCTCTATGTCGGCTCGCAGTTCCAGCTGTGGCGGCTGGAAAACATGCTCAAGCCCGGCGAGATCGGCAACCAGGCGTTCGACGCGGTGCTGGTGCCGAGGAACGCGCAGACCACAGGCGATGTCGACATCCATGAGGTCGGCGTCGATGCGCAAGGCCAGGTGCTGTTCGTCAACACCAAGTACAGCGCGCTCTGCACGCTCGACTTGACCCACAGCTTCAAGCCGATCTGGAAGCCGGACTTCATCTCGAAGCTCGCGCCCGAGGATCGCTGCCACCTGAACGGGCTGGCCATGGACCAGGGCCGCCCACGCTACGTCACCGCGGTCAGCCGCTCGGACATCCTGTCGGGCTGGCGCGACCGGCGCCATGAGGGCGGCGTGCTGATCGAGGTCGAGACCCAGCGCATCGTCACCGACCAGCTCTCGATGCCGCATTCGCCCCGCGTCGTCGGTGACACGCTCTACGCGCTCGACAGCGGGCGGGGCCGGATCATCCGGATTGATCCTGTGACCGGCGCCAAGACCGATATCGCCTTCTGCCCGGGCTTCCTGCGCGGGCTTGCCATCCATGATGGCCACGCCATCGTCACGTTGTCCAAACCGCGCGACGGCAGCTTCAAGGGGCTGCTGCTCGACGGCGAGATGAAGGGCCACGACGCCGAACCCTGGTGTGGGGTGATGATCGTCAACTTGGCCTCAGGCGACATCGTCGAGTGGATCCGGCTCGAGGGCCATATCACCGAACTGTTCGACGTCGCCGCCATGCCCGGCGTGCGTTGCCCGATGGCGCTTGGTCCCAATACTGTGGAGATCCAAAACACGATCAGCTTCGAGCCGCTGCCGGATCTTGTCGCCGCACAAGCAGCTTGATTGTCGCCGGAGGGGGCACCCCCGGGACGAGCGCGCTGATATCATCCGGCGTCCGGCATTGCGTGAAAATCGTCAGATTTCCCCTGTCCCGGTCGTCTGGATGATCCACTGGTGCGGCCCGTCGAGGCCGATCGCGGTGAGCCGGCCCGTCGCATAGGCGCCGGTGTCGATGCCGATCCGGTTGGTCAGCCGCTCGACCTCCAGCCTGATCGAATGGCCGTGGACGATCATCGCGAAGTGTCGCGCGGTGCTGGAGAGGAAGGGTTCGCGGATCCACAGCCGATCCTCGTCGGTCTGCTTTTCGAGCGGCGTGCGCGGCCGCACGCCGGCGTGGACGAAATAATAGTCGCCAAGGTGCACCGCGCGCGGGCGGCTGGCGAGCCATTCGCGCTGCGCTGTGGGGATGGCCGCCCGCGCCGCATCGATGATCGCACCGGGGCTCCCGTGATCGAGGAGGTCGGCGGCGACGCCCCAGCTCATCAGCGATTCCCGGCCGCCGAACCGAAGCCAGCCTTTCAGCGCATCGCGATCGCCAGCGATGGCCTCGAGCATCATCGCCTCATGATTGCCCTGTAGCGTAGTCAGGCTGGCGAAGCCGGGCGGCTCCATGGCGAGCGCCACGACCTCGGCGGATTCGGGGCCACGATCGATCAGGTCGCCGAGCTGGATGATCTGCGTGTCGGCGGGCGGCCGCGTCGCATCGTCCAGCCGGATCTGGTCGAGGATCTGCTCGAACAGGTCGAGCCGCCCGTGCACGTCGCCGATCGCGTAGACGCGGCATCCCTCGGGGAGTTCAGGTTTTCGGGTTCGGCCGAGAAAACCGAGCATCAGGTCATCGGGCTCCTTCAGGTGATCGAGTGCGGGAGCGCAGGATACGCTACTGCCGGCCAACGTGCATCTGTGCTCGGATGCTGCAGCACGTTCGACGCGTAGGGCAGACTCGACGTCGGGCGGCTGGAAGCGGCGAAGGATCTGGCCGCCGGTGGGCGGCGGAGGTTGCGATCTGCGTGGCGAGCTTCTTTCGCAAGGGCGCCACAGCGCGGAGCTCTCGCCCTCGGCTGCGTCGCGGAACAGCTCTGAGGAGTGCTGATTAGTTACGCTGGCGCTTCATACACGCCGTTTACTACAGTTCGTGCTCCTGATCGGGATCATCATGCAACCGATCGGGAGCAAAAAGTACCCATACGGGATCAATATGTTCCCGTACGGTGTCTTTGTCCTTGACATTGAACATCGGGTCGCCTCACGATGGCAGCTACACGGGAGCATGGCATGAGCAAGGAATCGCCGCGTGGCACCATCAGGTCTGACCGCCTATTGAAGGCGCTCCAGGATGCGCGCGCTGACGAGCGGCGGTCGGGTCGCCCGCATGTTGTTCTCAAGCCGGACAAACCCGTAGACTCGTCCAAGTCCGCTCAACGCGTGATCAAGTACGCCAATCCATCGTCCGCGCTCCGTCAGCACGTCGCGCAGGCGCTGGAGTCGACGACGCCGAAGTCAGATGCGGGGCTCCGCTTGCGGGCGCCCACATCAAGCATCACTGCTGCTACAACTAGGACCCGGAGAGCACCGACGGTCGTGACACTGCCGCAGACGCCTGCGGCGCCGGTTCCCACCACCGTGCAACTAGGTGGGCCGACGGCGCTCGGGACGCCGGCGGACCTCGGCGGAATCGTGCGTCGGGCACGGATCGATCGAGGCCTCACCCAAGGCCAACTCGCAGCCCTTGCCGGTACCGGGCGCCGCTTTATCTCCGAGCTGGAAGCCGGCAAGACGACGCTCGAATTCGGGCGCATGCTGGCGGTGTGCTACGCCCTCGGCGTGCGGCTCCTGGCGATCGCCTCGACAGATGGGCGATGACATGCTCGCCGTCTGGATGGACGGCTTTGAACTGCCTGCGGGCTATCTGAGCAGAAGCGACGACGGCCGCACCGCCTTCGTCTACGAGAATCGCTATGTCGCCTCGGGCGGCCTGTCGCTGTCACTGTCGCTGCCGCTCGACGCGGTCGAATATGGCGACGTCCAGACGCGCGCCTTCTTCGCCAACCTGCTCCCGGAGAATGCCCAACTGCAGCGGATTCTCGAGCGCGAGGGGCTGGAGCGCAACGACGTGGTGGGCCTGCTCCGCCACTTGGGTGCCGACTGCGCGGGCGCGATCTCCTGCCTGCCGGTTGGAGACCCGCCGGTGAAGACACCGGGTCTGCTCCAAAGCGACTATGAGCCGCTGAGCGATTCCGTCACAGTCAAAATCGTGCGTAGCCTCGCCGAGAGGCAACGTTTTCCCGTTGAAGTCGACGACCCCTCGCCGGTGGCCGGAGTGCAGAGCAAGATCGCACTCACGGTTCTGCCGGACGGACGCTTCGCGCTGCCCAAGGCGGGACTGAAGGTGCCCAGCACCCATATCCTCAAGGTGCCGGAGCGACGTCACGGTCGCGACGCGCGGCTTGAGGAGACGGCGGCATTGCTTGCGGCAGCGGTCGGCCTCGACGTCAGCGTGCCCCAGGCGATCAAGGTGGGGGACTATGACGCACTGCTGATTGAGCGCTTCGACCGCCGGGTCGAGGATGGCGTCGTGTCTCGTATCCACCAGGAGGATTTCGCCCAGGCGTTGGGCTATCCATCCGAGCTCAAACATCAGCGTCGCGGCCGTCCCGGTCGTTGGTTCGATGTCGAGGCTGCCTTGTCTGTGCTCGACCGCACGGCGGATCCAGGTGGGGCCCGCCTGAGCTTCGTGCTGGCGACCTTGTTCAACCTGTGTATTGGCAACACTGACAATCACGCCAAGAACCACGCTCTGCTCTATGAGGGGGCCGGGCCGCCGCGCCTGGCGCCGCTCTACGATCTGCTGCCGATCCGGCTCGAAAACCGCTACAATCACCAACTCGCGTTTAACATCGGCGACGCCGACCATTTTGACGACATAACCGAGGCGGATCTTACCGATTTCCTCGTCCGGTGCGGCGTCGAGGGCGTTGCCGAGTTCGTCGAGCAGGCCGTGGTGCCGCTAATTAAGCGCCTGGAAGAGGCGACGAATACCCTGCGCTCGCTGAGCCTGAAAGGCTTCGACGATCTGATTGGCCGCGAAACAGACAGGCTGGTAGGGCTGCTCAGCGCAGCAGTCCAGGTGCGCGACCGCGATGCCTTCTATGGCCAGGCTGGCGGTTGGGGGGGGGGCGGTAGCTGAAGCGTCTCAGCCGCGGTCCCACAGATGACGTGCGGCGCGTCCGGTGGCGCCCGATCATCGCAACTGTCTCCATAATCCGTTGGTGTGACGCGTCAGGCTTGTTGAGCTCTCTCGCGTGTGATCTGGTTCCCGGAGTGCAGATCTCTACCTGGATTGGTTTTCGGTGCAGCCGATTGACGGATGCGCGGGCCGGACGGCAAGACTGGGCGGATGGACTGGCAATTCTGGATCGACCGCGGCGGCACATTCACCGATCTCGTCGCCCGGTCACCGGATGGCGTGATCCACACCGCAAAGCTGTTGTCCGAAGATCCCGGACGCTACGATGATGCGGCCGTCGAGGGGATCCGCCGGCTGATCGGCGCCGGTAGCGGCTCATTGCCGCCGCTCTCCGTCCGGATCGGCACCACCGTGGCCACCAATGCGCTGCTCGAGCGGAAGGGTGAGCCTGTGCTGCTTGCGATCACGCGGGGCTTCGGTGATGCGTTGGCGATCGGATATCAGGAGCGGCCCGACATCTTCGCGCGCCGCATCGAGCGACCCCCGCCGCTCTACGCCGAGGTCGTCGAGATCGAAGAGCGCGTCACCGCCGAGGGACAGGTGTTGGTGCCACTCGACGAGGCGCGCGCGCGCGACAGTCTGGCGGCTGCTTTTGACCGCGGGCTTCGAGCCATCGCGATCGTGTTGCTGCACGGGTACCGCCACAGCGCCCATGAGGCCGCATTGGCCGCGATCGCCCGCGAGGTCGGCTTCACCCAGATCTCGGTCAGCCATGTGGTCGGGCCGCTGATCAAGCTGGTCGGACGTGGCGATACGACGGTGGCGGATGCCTATCTCTCGCCGGTGATCGGCCGCTATGTGCGTGGCTTCTCGGGGGCACTGAGAGAAGGGCATGCGCCGCTCTTCATGCAGTCAAGCGGCGGCCTGATCGAGGGCCTCCGGCTCGCCGGCAAGGATGCGATCCTTTCCGGGCCCGCGGGAGGCATTGTCGGCATGGCGCGCACCGCGCAGGCGGCAGGCTTCGACAGGGTGATCGGCTTCGATATGGGCGGCACCTCGACCGACGTCTCGCACTTTGCCGGTGAGTACGAGCGCGACACCGAGACGATGATTGCGGGCGCGCGACTGCGTGTGCCGATGCTGCGCATCCATACCGTTGCAGCGGGCGGCGGTTCGATCTGCCGCTTCGAGGCGGGGCGCTATCGGGTGGGGCCGGATTCGGCGGGCGCGGTGCCTGGGCCTGCCTGTTATCGGCGTGGCGGGCCGCTGACGGTCACCGACTGCAACGTGATGCTCGGCAAGCTGCAGCCGCGCTTCTTTCCGGCTCTCTTCGGTCCCCAAGGCGACCAGCCGCTCGACGCCGACGTGGTTGCCGAACGCGTGGGCGAGATCGCTGATCAGGTCGAGGCAGCGACCGGGACAAAGCCGGACCCGCGAGAGATTGCCGAAGGGATGGTCGCCATCGCGGTCGCCAACATCGCGCACGCGATCAAGCGCATTTCGGTGGCGCGGGGCCATGACGTCACTCGCTACACGCTTGCCTGCTTCGGCGGTGCCGGCGGTCAGCATGCCTGCCTCGTCGCGGACGCACTGGGGATGGAGCGGGTGATGATCCACCCGCACGCGGGCGTTCTTTCCGCCTATGGCATGGGACTGGCGGATCGGTCGGTGCTGCGCGAACGGACGATCGCGCTGCCGATTGACCACATGGTGGCGATCCGCGAGGCGGCAGACGCGCTGGAGCTGTCGGCACGTGAGGCGCTCGCAGCACAGGATATCGGCGACGCGCCGATCGAGACGGTTCATCGCGCTCAGCTTCGTCTCGCCGGGACCGACAGTCTGATTGAGGTGCCGCTGAGCGACCCCGATACGATGCGCATCGCTTTCGAGGCGGAGCACCGCGCTCGCTTCGGCTTCGTCGCGCAAGGCGAGCTTCTATGCGACATGCTCCAGGTGGAGGCGATCGCGCGATCGGGCGAGGAGGCGGGGGCGCCGATGGCGCCGGGCGTCGTCGGGCCGGTGACAGCCAGAGCCGAAGTCGAGGCCTTCCTGGCGGCCACGCCCCGCCTGGTGCCGCTCTATGATCGCGCCGACCTGGCGGTGGATTGGTCTGTGACTGGACCAGCCCTCGTGATCGACGCTGTCTCGACCACGGTGGTCGAGCCCGGCTGGACCATCCGGGTCGATGCGCTCGGCAACCTGATCCTTGCACGCACGACGCCTCGGGCGGCCGCGATGGCGGGCGATACGGCGGTCGATCCGGTGCGGCTGGAGATCTTCTCGGCGCTGTTCATGGCGATCGCTGAGGAGATGGGGGCAGCGCTGCAGCACTCGGCCGCCTCGGTCAACATTCGCGAACGGCTGGATTTCTCCTGCGCGATCTTCGACGCGGAGGGAAATCTGATCGCGAACGCGCCGCATATGCCCGTGCATCTGGGCTCGATGGGCGAGAGCATCCGTACCATCATCACCAGCCGGGACGGCCGGATGCGGCACGGCGATGCCTATGCGCTCAACGATCCGTTCGGTGGCGGCACGCACCTTCCCGACATCACGGTCGTGATGCCCGTGTTCGTCGAGGGGCGCGAGGGCGGGCCCGCCTTCTTCGTCGCCGCGCGAGGGCACCATGCCGATATAGGCGGAACGAGCCCCGGCTCGATGCCGCCTGCCAGCACGCGGATCGAGGAGGAGGGGATCATCCTGCGCGACGTCACCGTCGTGGAGGAAGGACGGTTCTGCGAGGCTGAACTGCGCGCAAGGCTGGGCGAGGGGCCATGGCCGGCGCGCAATCCGGATCAGAATATCGCGGATCTTCAGGCGCAGGTCGCCGCCTGCGCGCGCGGGTCGGCCGAGTTGCAGCGGATCTCCGCCGACTATGGGGTGGACGTGGTCGCGGCCTATATGGAGCATGTCCAGGCGCATGCCGAGGCGGCGGTCAGGGCTATGATCGGGCGGCTTTCGGACGGACGTTTTGCCTATGAAATGGATGATGGCGCCGTTGTGCATGTCGCGGTCTCGATCGATCGGGAGGCACACGCGGCGACGGTCGACTTCACGGGCAGCAGCGCGCAGCTCGGCAACAACTTCAATGCGCCCCGGTCGATCACGCGCGCGGCGGTGCTCTACGCCTTCCGCACGCTGCTCGACGAGCCGATCCCGATGAACGATGGCTGCCTGAGGCCGATCCGCATCATCGTACCGGAAGGATCGATGCTCGATCCGCGCCCGCCGGCGGCCGTCGTTGCCGGCAATGTCGAGACCAGCCAGGTCGTGACCGACGCGATCTTCGGGGCGCTTGGCGTGATGGCGGCGGCGCAGGGCACGATGAACAACTTCACCTTCGGCAACGCGCGCGTCCAATATTACGAGACGATCGCAGGTGGATCGGGCGCGGGGCCCGATTTCGACGGGGCGTCGGCGGTGCAGACGCACATGACCAACAGTCGTTTGACCGATCCCGAGGTGCTCGAGACACGCTTCCCGGTTCTGGTCGAGCGCTTCGCGATCCGCCATGGCTCGGGTGGACGAGGCCGGCATCATGGCGGCGATGGCGCGATCCGGGTGATCCAGGCACGCGAGCCGATGGTGGCGGGGATTCTTTCCAATCGCCGCCGGGTGCCGCCGTTCGGGATGGCGGGCGGCGAGCCGGGCAAGGTCGGCCGCAACCATGTCGAGCGCGCCGATGGGGCGATCGAGGAACTGTCTGCGACCGCCGCGGTCGAGCTCGATCCCGGCGACCGCTTCGTGATCGAAACGCCCGGTGGCGGCGGTTATGGCGAACCGCGCTGATGCTCGTACTGGCAGGGATCGCAGTGATTGTGCTGGGCTTCCTGCTCCGCCTCAACCCCCTGCTCGTCGTCACAATTGCCGCAGCAGTGACGGGTTGGGCTGCGGGGCTCGGACCGATCGAGATCATCGCGGCGATCGGCAAGGCCTTCAACAGCGTCCGCTATGTCTCGATCATCTGGATCGTCCTGCCGGTGATCGGCCTGCTTGAACGGCATGGATTGCAGGAGCGGGCACGTACCCTTGTCGCGGGCTTCGCCGGCGCGACCGCCGGCCGGCTCTTGATCGCCTATCTGCTGTTCCGTCAGATCACGGCCGCGATCGGCCTCAACTCGATCGCAGGGCCTGCGCATACAGTCCGCCCGCTGGTCGCGCCGATGGCGGAAGCGTTGGCCGAGCGGCAGGCGGGCGGGCTCGATGACGAACAGCGGGAGCGGGTGAAGGCGCTGGCGGCCGCGACCGACAATGTCGGCCTGTTCTTCGGCGAGGATATCTTCCTCGCCATCGGCTCGATCCTTCTCATGAAGGGTCTGCTTGAACAGTTCGGCATCCTGCTCCAGCCGTTCAGCCTGTCGCTGTGGGCGATCCCGAGCGCGATCGCTGCCTTCGTGATCCATGGTACGCGGCTGCTCTGGCTCGACAGGCGGTTGTCGCGATGATCGGGCTGCCCTTCATCTATATGGTCGCGGGCATAATGTTTGCGCTCTACGCCGCGCTCAGTCTCGCCGGCGGGCGCCTGGCCAACGCCGCCTTTTGGGGGCTGCTTGCGGTAAGTTTTCTGTTCGGCGACCGGCTGGGCGATCTTGCCAATGGCCTTCTCGTACTCGGACTGGTGGCAGTTGCGGCGTCAGGGCGGATGCGTCGTTCGGAAGGGGCCGAGGAGATTGATCGCAACGCCGAAGCTGAGAAACATGGCAATCGCCTGTTCCTGCCGGTTCTGGTGATCCCAGTGATCGCGCTGATCGGCACGCTGGCCTTCCAGCACTGGCCTGGGCTTGTCGATCCCAAGCAGGGTACGCTTGTCGCGCTGACCTTCGGCGTGCTGCTCGCGCTTATCGCCGCCTGCGCCTGGCTCCGCCCTCGTGCCGGAACGCCGCTGCGCGAAGGCCTTCGTCTAATGGATTCGGTCGGCTGGGCTGCGGTCCTGCCGCAGATGCTGGCAAGCCTGGGCGCGGTCTTTGCGCTGTCGGGCGTGGGCACCGTTGTCGGAGGATTGCTGGGTCGGCTGGTGCCGCAGGGCAGCCTCGTCGGCGCGACCGTTGCCTATGGCCTTGGCATGGCGCTCTTCACGATCGTGATGGGTAACGCCTTCGCCGCTTTCCCGGTGATGATGGCGGCGGTCGGCCTGCCGCTGCTCATCCATGGTCATCATGGTGATCCGGCGGTGGTGGCAGCGATCGGCATGCTCTGCGGTTTCTGCGGGACGCTGCTCACCCCGATGGCGGCCAATTTCAATATCGTGCCCGCAGTCCTGCTCGATCTGAAGGACCGCCATGGTGTGATCCGCGCGCAGGTCGCAACCGCACTGCCGCTGCTGGCGGTCAATATCGCCCTGATTGTCTGGCTAGCCTTCTAGGAGCCCCCATGACCCCCGATATCGCCGCCCGCTTCGCGCGCCTCACGCTTGGTCATATCGACCGCGAATATCCCAACAAGCTCGACCATGTCATGGCGGGGCCGCAGGACGCGTGCACGCCATCGCAACTCCATCCCGTCTTTTACGGCAGCTATGACTGGCACAGCTGTGTCCATGGCTGGTGGCAATTGTTGCGGCTGGTCCGTCTCCATCCCGACCTTCCCGAAAGCGCGGCCATTCGCGATCGGGCTGATATCATGTTCACGCCTGAGAAGATGGCGGGAGAGCTGGCTTATCTCGAGCGCCCTGCATCTGCAGGGTTCGAGCGGCCTTATGGTTGGGCGTGGACGATGGCGTTGCATCAGGAGGCAGCCGCCACGCGCTGGGGAGAGACGCTGGCGCCACTTGCACTTGCCTTTGCTGAACGTTTCGAGGCCTTTCTTCCCAAGCTCACCTATGCCGTGCGCAGCGGAGCGCATTTCAACACCGCCTTCGCGCTCATTCTCGCGCTGGATTGGGCCCGTAACTTCCGGCCCGCGCTCGCCCACCTGATCGGGGAGCGGGCGCTGCACTGGTTCGGGGCGGACCGGGCATGCCAGGTCTGGGAGCCGAGCGGCGATGATTTTCTGTCGCCCGCGCTCTGTGAGGCGCTGTTGATGAGCCGTGTGCTCGTACCGCAGGATTTCCGACGCTGGTTCGACGACTTCCTGCCCGAGGCGGCGAAGGGGCGCCCTGAAACGCTTTTTGTGCCGGCGCATGTCTCTGACCGGAGCGACGGCAAGATCGCCCACCTCGACGGGCTCAGTCTCAGCCGTGCCTGGTGCTGGCGGGGAATTGCCGCGGTGCTGGGTGAGGAACATCGCGTAGCGGCGGTCGCACGAGCGGCGGCGGACCGCCATCTCGCTGCGAGCCTGCCCCATATAGAAGGCGACTATATGGGCGAGCACTGGCT
>FTIT01002235.1_pt6 | contig 12130 bp, 10 predicted proteins | sample 1658061 | NCBI WGS metagenome assembly FTIT01 (sample SAMEA3914795, study PRJEB12502) | metagenome | biome: forest; material: soil | place: Canada | collected 2011-07-05 | depth 0.3 m
GGGCCGGCGACGACCACCTCTACGGCGGCTCGCCCGTCGCCTTCGATTTCATCAGCGTGAACTACCGCACGGACGAAGATTTCGCCCGCGACACCCTGACCGGCGGCCCGGGCAACGACGTCCTGGACGGGGCCGGCGGCATCGATACGAGCGTCTACTTCGTGGCTGCGGCCGCGGCGATCGTCACGCGTCATGGCGACGGTTCATGGACCGTCAATGCTGGAGCGGACGGCGTCGACACCTTGACCAACGTCGAGCTGCTACAGTTCACCGACCGGACCATTTCACTGGTAGCCGAGTTGGCCCAGTGGTCCGATTTCACCGGCCAGGGCCGCTCCGACCTCCTGATTCAGAACGCAAGCGGCGCGGTGGTGATGGGGCAGGTCAGTGGCGGCCAGGCCAACTTCACGGCCCTCGCGGCGCTCGGCCCGGAATGGTCGTTCAGAGGTAACGGCGACTTCCTGGGCGATGGCTTCGGCCGCTCCTCGACCGCGACCTGGTCATCGCTGGCCCAGGTCTCCACCACAAGCCCGGCCCAGTTCCTGATCGAGAACGCCAACGGCGCCGTCGTCGTCGGCGACCTGACGAACGGCCATATCAGCTACACCCAGGTGGGCGCTCTGGGTCCCGAGTGGACGTTCAAGGGGGTCGGCGACTTCCTCCAGCATGGCGACGACCAGTTTCTGATCGAGAACGCCAACGGCGCGGTGGTGGTGGGCGAGGTGGTCGGGGGGCAAGCCAACTACACGCCCATCGCCGCCCTCGGATCGGAGTGGTCGTTCAGGGGCGTCGGCGATTTCCTGGGCGATGGGCGCTCCGACTTCCTGATCCAGAACACGGCCGGCGCGGTCGTCGTCGGCGAAGTGGCGGGTGGTCAGACGCACTTCACCCAGGTCGCTGCGCTCGGGCCGGAGTGGACCTTTGTCGGCGCCGGCGACGTGTTCGGCGACGGCCGGACCGGCTTCCTGCTCGAGAGCGCGACCGGAGCGGTGGTGTTCGGCGAGGTCGTGAACGGGCAGGCTGCCTATACCCAGCTTGGCGCGCTTGGGCCTGAATGGACGTTCAAGGGGGTCGCGGATTATCTCGGCGAGGGCCACGACCAATTGCTGATCGAAAAGGCGAACGGCGCCGTCGTCGTCGGCGACTATCTGGGCGGTCTGATCCACTACACCCAGGTCGGCGGGCTTGGACCTGAGTGGCAATTCCACCTTTGACGGTGATCGCCTCGCCAAGCCTATCGCCCGTGACACTCCTCCGCCACGGGCGGCTCCTCTTGTTGTGAGCCTCGATTGCGAGACCGCCGCGGCAGAGCCCCGGCCTGGAGGTTCAATTTCCCCCGGCAGTCGACCTCACCATCGAGGTGATCTTCTCGGCGTCCGCCGGGCTCGCAGGATTGTAGATCAAGAGGCTGAGGTCCGGCCGGCCGTCCACCGCGAAGACCGAATACTCGAACGCAATCGCGCCGAGCACCGGATGGCGGATATGCTTCACCGCTTCGCTGTGGCTGAAGATCTCGTTGTCGCGCCACATCGCCCTGAACTCAGTGCTGAGCTGGCAGAGTTCGTCCACCAGAGGCTCCACCTCTGCCGCGGCCCCCGCCCGCGCTGCGTCGCCGCGAAATTGGCTCACCACGAACCGCGCCACGCTGTGCCAGTCGTTGTGAGCGGCGCGGGCGCGCGGATCAAGGAAGATGAAGCGCAGCACATTGCGCTCCTGCGGCGGCACGGATCCGTAATCGAACAGCATCGCGGTCGCCCCTCTGTTCCAGGCGACGACATCCCAGGTGGCGGTCCGGATCAGCGCCGGCGTGGGCTCCAGGGCGTCGAGGACACGCTGGAGCCGCGGCGTGACGCCCTCGTCCTTGCGGTAGTGCGCCTCCGGCGGGCGGCCGAGGCCAAGCAGGAAGATATGCTCGCGCTCGGCGTCGGTCAGCATCAGCGCCCGGGCGATCCGGTCGAGCACATCGGCGGAGGGCGCGCCGCCCCGGCCCTGCTCGAGCCAGGTGTACCAGGTCGGGCTGATGTTGGCCCGCTGGGCGACCTCCTCCCGGCGCAGGCCGGGCGTGCGGCGACGCTCCGGCGGAAACCCGAACGTCGCCGGATCGAGCTTGCCGCGGCGGTCCTTCAGGTAGGTCCCGAGCCGCCGATCCTCGCCAGTGCGCCCGCTCATCCTGTTAGTCGTTATACCATGATACGATCACTACTTTACCAGGATATCCCTGGCGATGACATTTGTCGCCAACAGTGTGGCGGAGGATTTGGCGATGCGGGTGTTTGTCACTGGGGCGACCGGATTCATCGGCTCGGCCGTCGTTGCTGACCTCATCGCGGCGGGCCATCAGGTGCTCGGCCTCACGCGGTCGGACGCGGGCGCCGCGGCCCTGGTCGCCGCGGGGGCGGAGGCCTACCCGGGGTCACTCGAGGATCTGAACGGCCTCAGGCGCGGCGCCGCCCAATCGGACGGCGTGATCCACACGGCCTTCAACCACGACTTCTCGACCTATTTGGCGAACTGCGAGGCCGATCGCGTGGTCATCGAGGCGCTGGGTTCGGTCCTGGCCGGCTCCGCGCGGCCGCTCATCGTCACCTCCGGGACCGGCATGGGCGCCGCGCCGGGGCGTCTCGTCACGGAAGAGGATCCGCCCGCCAGGGCCGCCGACATTCCGCGCGCGGCATCGGAAGAGGCGGCGGCCGCGGTCGGCGCCCAGGGCGTCAACGTGTCGGTCATGCGCCTGCCTCAGGTCCACGACACCGAGAAGCAAGGCCTCGTCACCTATGCGATCGCGGCAGCCCGCGAAAAGGGCGTGTCGGCCTATGTGGGCGACGGTCGCAATCGTTGGCCGGCGGCGCACCGGCTCGATACGGCGCGCCTCTACCGCCTCGCGCTCGAGAAGGCGCAGCCGGGCGCCAGGTATCATGCCGTCGCCGAAGAGGGCGTGCCGATGCGCGACATCGCCGAAGCGATCGCCGGCCGCCTGCGTGTGCCGGCCGTGTCCATCGCTCCGGAGGAGGCGCCCGCCTACTTCGGCTGGCTGGCGATGTTCGCCGGTTCGGACGTTCCGGCCTCCAGCCTCCAGACCCGCAATCGGCTGGGCTGGAGCCCGACGGGGCCTGGCCTCATCGCAGACCTCGAAGGGATGCGCGCCGACGGTTGAACGCGGAAGCGGCAGGTTCCACGGCGTTGCGCGGGGCACGCTCGTAGCGTCACCACCGCCTACGGCAGGCGAGGCGCCCGGACAAATATTGCCCCTGTCCCCCCCTCCCAATCCGACCCTTCACGCCCGCGACACAAGGCGCTGTCATCCAGGCGATCAGCGTCGACGACTGTGACCCAAAGTGACCCTTAGATCGTCGCAGTCACTGACCCTCGCTCCACGGCCGCACTCATATCGGCTCCTGCGCATGGGTGCGTATATCGACGATACGGCGCTCGCCGCCGACACGCCCGAGCTGGACCACCACATCAACAAGAGATCGGGCATAGGCGATGATCTCCGCGCGGGAGAGCGCCAGTCCGGACTGCATCACCATCAGGGCGATCTGCTCCAGGGCGCCTTCTGGCGTATTGGCATGAACGGTCGTGAAGGAGCCGGGATGGCCGGTGTTGATGGCACGGAGGAAGGTCGCGGTCTCCCGTCCGCGGATCTCCCCGACGATGATGCGATCGGGCCTCAGACGCAGCGAGGCGTGAAGCAGATCCTCGACGGTCACCTTCGCCTCGCCCAAGTCGCCCTTCACCGCCACCAGGCCCACGTAGTTCGGCTGAGAGATCGCGATCTCGGGCGTGTCCTCGACGACGACGATGCGCTCGTCCGCGGGTACGACCTTCAAGAGCGCGTTGAGAAAGGTGGTCTTGCCGGAGGAGGTGCCGCCGGAGATCAGCACGGTCTTGCGGGCTTGCACCGCGTCGCGGAGGAAGGCGACGGGCTCAAGGCGGATGCGGCGCGCCTCGGCCGCCAGGTCGGTTGGCGCCTCTATCCGCGGCGCCAGAGGCAGGTCATAGGCTTCGAGGGGTCGATCGACGGTCAGGTGGCGCCTTATGGAGAGCGCCCATCCGCCGCGCGTCGCCGGCGGGCCGATCATCTGAACCCGCTCTCCATCCCCCAGCACCGCGGCCAGGAGCGGGGTTTCCCGGTTGACCCCCTGGTGGGTCGTTCGCGCGATCTGTGAGGCCAGGCGTCCAAGCAGAACCTCGTCCACATCCGGCGCCTCGAACCGCCGCATCGCGGACTGCCCTGCCCTTTCCACCCAGACTTCGCCGGGTCGGTTGACCATGACCTCGGTGACGTCGGGCTGGTCCAGGAACCGGCCGAACGGCCTGAGATAGGCGCGCAGATAAATACCGCCGACGGGGTAGTCCTCCAGCGGGACGGCGACCGCTCCGTTCACGGCGCGTCTTCCGCAAAGTCCAGGTCGCGGGCGACAAACACCTGGATCGGAGCGCCTTGCATCACCCGCACGGTTGGACCGATCTTGCCGTCATTCTGCAGCGCCACGCTCGCGGCGGAGGATCCCTGGCCGGCGGCGCCGATCACGACCGTGTTGTTCGACCCGGAGGCGCTGGCCAGGCTTCCAACCACCGAAAGCAGGATCGCCGAGCCGTACCGCTGCAGGAAATGCCGATCGACCTTGCCGGACAGACCGGCCTCGCCCACCTCGTCCGTCGAGGGCGAGCCAAGTTGTATCGTGACGCCGTCGGGGCGCAGCAGGCGGGTCCAGACGATGAGCATTCGGCTCTGGCCGGTCTCCAAGGCGCTCTTGTATTGGCCCACAAGGCGCGAACCGCGCGCGATCAGGACCTGTGAGCCATCGAAGGAGCGCACGTCACGGCTGACCAGGGCGCGGGCGTAGCCGGGCAGGTCCGAGTTCAGCGCGGTCTCAAGCACCGCTGGAATGACGGCGCCTTGAGCGATGACCTGGCTTGGGTGATCGAGCCTGTGCACGTGGCTGGTCGGCACAGCCTCTTCACCGGCGCGGGCGGCGAACTGTTCGTCCTGCGAGAAATAGACGCCAGGCTTCGCCGCCGCGGCGGAGCCCTGTTCGGTTCTGAGCGGGGCCGAGACGACGGAAGCCGGAGGCGTTGGGCTGCTGTCGACCACCAGGATCGGCGACGGGGCCGGTTGGAGCGTCGGCGGAGGGGCGAGGCCTGTCGAGGGCTGGATCACCGGCGTGATCGCGACCGGCCGCGGGCCTGGGATGGCGGCGGCCGGCGCGGCGGAGGGCGGCCGATGTGCGGCGGCGGCCGTCCGATGGCTGGCGAGGCTGAAGATCGTCACCGCGCCCAGGGCGGCCGCGCCGATCAGGCCGACCGCCAGGCCCAGCGCGTCGGCCGCGCTGGGCGCGCGGCCGACTTCGGGCGCCGATCGGACGCTGGCCAGGCTCAACTCGTCGGGGGCGGCGTCGAGAGGGGCGCGGTAGGGACCGGCGCTGATCATCGGCCGTTCTCCGGGTTGGCGGCGGGATGGAACAGGCGGGCGAAGAACGAGGGTCTGGCGGACGGCGGGCCCGCCTTGCCACGTGGCTGGGGGGCGTCCGCGTCCAGCTTCGGCTGCTGGTAGGCGTCGTTGTAGAGCACGGCGACGGCGGCGCCGCGGCGAAGGACGAAAGCCGGCGCCACCCCGTCGACCACCGTGTAGTCGCCCTTGATGGCGTAGTTGACGAGCGCTTCGGTCTTGTCCGGGCCCAAGGTGTAGATGGCGGGCGCGGCGGCCCCGTCAGCCCAATGCAGGTAGGTGGCGTGGCCGTCGTCGAAGACCCGCGCCGGCACGTTGGCGGCTGTTCCGGTGAAGGTATAGGCGGTGTTGCGGCTGGCGGGGGGCGGCAGTTCGGCGTCCGGTGGCGCGGGAGGCGGGGACGGGATGACTACGGGCGCGGCGAGTTCGATGGGCGGCGGCGCAGGGTCCTGCGGGTAGGCGAACTGCAGTTCATAGGTGACCCGGCTGTCGCGACAGGCCGCATCGTCCTTGGCCGTCAGGTCGAACGCGTAGCGACGGCGGTCGGTGACGACCATCATATTCGTGCGGCCGCTGCGCACGGCCGGCTTCAGGAACAGGAGATCGGCGCGCTTGTTGGGGGTGGCCTGCCAGAGCCCCGCGTCTCCGAGCGCGACATTTTCGATCCGCTCTCCGGGCGCGAAGGCCACGGTCGTCTGGAAGCCGTAGCAGCCGCGCAGGCTCGTCACGGCCTGAGGATCAAAGGGCAGGCGCCGGATGCGGGGATCTGCGGCCAGCGCGGCGTGCGGAATCATGACGGCCGCCAGCAGGGCGACAAGCGGGGCGCGGGTTATCATCGGACGGTTCCGGAAAGGCGGACGGGGCGAGCGGCGGGCCGCAGACCCTGGCCCAGACCCTCGGCGCGGCGTTGGCCGGCCGGCGTAAGGCTTGGAGCGCCGCCAGGATCGGGACGAACGCCGGCCGCGGCCTGCTCGACGCGGACCGAGACGGGGGCGCCATCGGCGGCGTCCCGGGCGAGGGACGTCACCATCTGGCCGACCCGCGCGTCGGCCGGACCGGCAGAAGGCGGCCCGCCGTTAGCGTTGGCAGCCGGAATGGTCGTCGACAGTGACGGCGACGCGGGCAAGGAAGCGGATGGCGAGCCCCCCTCCTCCGCCCAGCCGCCGAGCCTCCAGCCACGCACGAGGTTCGCCGACGTCCACATCAGCATCGCGACGAGGCCGACGTACACCACCGAGCCCATGAACAGCTCGAGGATCGGGCGAAGATCAGCGACAGCGGCGGCCGGATTGTCGGCGATAGCCCCGATGAGCGGATCCAGGACGCTGATGGCGGCGGAGCCAACCAGCACGGTCAGGGTCGGAGCCAGCGCGAAGACCACCGCTGTGCGCAGCCAGCCCTCGAAGAGTCCGCGCGTCTGGCGGAACAGGGCCAGCACCACGAACACGGGACCGATCGCCAGCAGCAACGCCAGCACAATCCGCGTCAGCACCAGGGCGCCGGCCGAGCCGAGAAGGATCAGCATGCCGCTGATCCACACCAGCGACGAGGCCATCTGCGGGCCGGCCAGCGGGCCCAGGGCCTTCGACGCTCCCGGCGCATTGTCGCCCAGGACCTTGGTCAAGTCGGCGAAGCGGGTCAGGAGCTCGTCGAGCCTGACGGCGAAGCTGAGGGAGTCTCCACTGCCCCCGGCCAGGGCGGTTGCGATCTGTTCGGGGCCGCCGACGAGGAGCCCATAGACCACCGCGTGATAGGCGGGCCAGGAGGTGGCGAAGGTGAGCACCAGGCCGATCGCCAGCATTCTGGGCGCCATGCCCGACAGGCTCAGCCGCGTGCGCCCGGTCATCAGGCCCAGGGCGATGAAGCCCACATAGAGCGTCAGGAGCACCGTCAGAACCGAGCCGAACACGCCATCCTGGCCGAACAGGCGGCCATAGCTTGAGGTCACCACGAGCCCGACGCGACAATCCACCGACGCCAGGGCGTGGGCGATGCCGAGCGCCTGGTCGTTGAAGCCGGGACAGGCGGCGACGCTCATGGGACAATCCGCAGACGCGGCGCAGGACCTGCCTGATCGTCGCCCGCCTTGTCGTCGTCCGCGCCGGGCCAGGGCGATCCGATCAGATGCGGCCACCAGGCGGCGGGCCGGTCGCCGAAGCGCGCGCGCAGGTCGTCCAACCGCCGCACGGAGGACTCACGACCCGACAGGGCGACCAGAAGGTCGGGCATGGCGGTGAGATCCAGCCGGGCCACCACGCTGTGGTTTCCATGCTTGACCAGGAAGCCATGCGCCTGGGGTGGCAAGGCGCGGACAAGCTCCAGTTCATGGTCGGTCAGACCGAAACCGACACAGTAGTCCTCGTGCTGCGCCCTCGGATTGGGCATGAAGATCTGCGTCGCCGCCTGCTCGATGATCGCCGAGGCGATGCGGCTGTCGAGCGCGTCGCGGGCGGACTGGGTGCCGAAACCCAGGATGGCGTTGCGCTTGCGCAGGGTCTTCATCCAATCGCGGATGCGCGCGGCGAAGACCTCGTCGTCGAGGGCTTTCCAGCCCTCGTCGATCAGGATCACCGTCGGCTCACCGTCCAGGCGCTGCTCGACCCGGTGGAACAGGTACATCATGGCGGGCGTGCGGAGGACCGGGTCCTCCAGCAAGGTGGTCATGTCGAAACCGAGCGTGCGGGTCGACACGTCAAGGCGATCGACCGGGTTGTCGAACAGCCAGGCGTGCTCCCCCTTGCCGACCCACGGCGCCAGGCGCGAAGCCAGGTCGCCCTCCTGCGGCCGGCGCGAGCCGGCCAGAAGTTCGATGAAGTAGCGCAGACGACGGAAACCGGGCTCCTGCTCGTAGTTGGCCACGACGGCCGCGGCGATGGTCGCCTCTTCCTCGGGCGAGGGCCGCTCGCCCGGCTTGCACACCAGGCGGGCGACCAGCGCGCGCAGAAACGTCCGGTCGGCCGGGGTTCCCTCATTCTGCAGAGGATTGAAGCCGGTGAATTCGCCGGGGCGCAGGACGGCGTAGTGGCCGCCGATCGCGCGCAGGAAGATCTCGGCGCCCCTGTCCTTGTCGAAGAACACGGTGCGGGGCGAGAAGCGGGCCGCCTGCGCCGCCAGGAAGTTCAGCACCACCGTCTTGCCGGAGCCCGAGGGGCCGATGATCGTGAAGTTGCCCAGGTCGCCGCGGTGGAAATTGAAGAAATAAGGCGTCGCCGACGTGGTCTCGAAGACGGTGACCGCCTGGCCCCAATGGTTGCCGTCCGCCTCGCCGATAGGAAAGCCGTGCAAACTGGCGAAGCCGGCGAAGGCGCCGGTGGAGATCAGGGACCGGCGCGCCGCATAGGCCTCGTTGCCGGGAAACTGGGCCCAGAAGGCCGGCTCAAGGGTCAGGGCTTCGCGAACCGGTACGGCGCCCACATCGGCCAGGGCCGAGGCGCAGTCGGCCGCCGCCCGGTCCAGCTCGGCCAGAGAGGCCGCCCGCACCAGAAGGCTGAAGCTGTGCTCGCCCATGGCCGATCGGCCCGACGACAGGTCATCCTTGGCCTCGACCAATCCGCGCCTGAGGCTCTGGGCGTCATCGTCGGCGGCGCGGAAGCGGCGCAACGCCAGGTCGACCCGCTCGACGCCGATCTGGCGATCGACGAAGGCGAAGCTCTCCGACAGCGTCATTTCGTAGGGCAGCCGTAAAAGGGCGTCGGTCATGCCGGGCTGGGCGTGGGGCGGATATTCCTTCAGGGACAGGATGGCCGCGAAACTCTTGTCCGCGCCGGCTCCCTTCTGCTCCAGGGCCTCGGCGCCAAAACTCGTGCGCTTGTAGGGGATGTGCTGGCCAACATCGCCCGTGGGCGCCAGCACGGGGCGAAGCTCGCCATTGTAGAGCGCCGAGAGCATCTCCAGCGGTTCCGAACAGCGCCCATGCGGCGTGTCGTAGCCGGACAGAAGACGCGGGTCGTAGGCCGCCAGGCCAGCTTGCAGGGCCTCCCGTGCCGCATCCAGTTCCCGCACCTCACGCGCCAGGGCGGCTTCGCGTTCGACCGGGCCAAGTCCGCGGGCGAACAGCCCGCCCACCCGATCGGCCCATCCGGCCTTGCCCTTTGGGGGGCGGCGAATGAGGCTGATGAACAGGCTGTTGACGAACAGTCGCCGGGCTTCGATCCGGTCCCGCCAGCGGCGGTCGATCTCGGCGCAGACCGGATCGGCGTAAGTGGCCGAAAGCTCCACCGCGATCCTGCGGCGCAGAATGTGGTGGTGGATGACGAAACGGGAGCCAGCGACGGCCTTCAGGGCCGCGTCGCGCATGTGTTGGCGGTGATTGAGATCGGCGGTCTCGGCGGTCTCGAAGGCGAAACCCTCGAGGTGCAGGCACTGCATCAGGCCGCCATCCCGCAGCAGGATAGTGCGCTCGTCGAGCGCCCGGCTGTAGGGCAGGCGGTCGCCAGCCTTTTCCTCGCGAGTTCGCCGCATCACGCCTTCAGGGATAGTAGGTGTTGCAACGGAAGCGCCGCCAGTCGCGATTGCGCGGGCACCGGCTGACGCGAACGAGCCAGAGGTCGAAGATGCGCGGCTCACGCAGGCAGGCGAGGTAGCCGATCGCATGAACCGCCAGCGCCACGCCGAACACCCAGAAGGACCGGCTGACCAGGAAGGTCTCAGTCGTGACGACGCCGTTGATGATGAAGAAACTGTAGGTGACGCCCGCGAACATCTGCGGCTGGGTCAGGGCGCGGAATATGGTGACACGCGATAACTCGGCCACGTGCGTCAGCCCGCCGTGGACCGGATGCCGCCGACAATGGTGGCCGCGCCGAACAGAATGAAGCACCCGACGATGACCGTCGCGCCATAGCGCCAGTTGAGGCGGCCGCTCAGCATGAGAAATCCAACCACCGCGACGGCGATGACCGCGACGCTGGTGGCGACCTCGCCAAGCAGGGTGTCCTGCATCCAGGACACCGCCCCAAGGATCGGCCCGGCCCCGGCTGGGGTGGCCGCGCGGGCGAATGTCGGAAGGACCGCGGCGACGAACGTAGCGACCGTACGTGAGCTGAAAGCTTTCATGGCTGACCTGCAAGATTGAGAGCGGATGGCGCGGCGAGGCTCCGGGCGGCCAGGCGTTCAAGGTTGGCTGCGATGTAGGCCCGGGTCTCGCGATAGGGTGGAACGCCCGCGTGGCGTTCGACGGCTCCGGGGCCGGCGTTGTAGGCGGCGAGCGCCAGATCGATCCGACCATCGAAGCGATCCAGCTGCGCTCTAAGGTAGGCCGCGCCGCCATTGAGGCTGTCCACTGGATCGCGGGGATTGACGCCGAGCGCGCGGGCGGTGGCGGGCATGAGTTGCATCATGCCCACCGCCCCGGCTGGCGACACGGCGTCCGCCCGGTAGCTGGATTCCCCCCGCACGACGGCGTCGAGAAGTTCCGGCGCGAGGCCATATCGGGCCGCCGCGGCCTCTACCGCGGCGGCCATCGGGCGGGGCGCGGCGGGCTTCGGCGTTGAGGCGTCGACCTGGCGGAACGCGCCATCCTCCACCTCGAACACCTGGGCGCAGGCCGCTGACGCGCACAGGGCCAAGCCCAGCGCGGCCAGGACCGTCGCAAACAGACCCTGACGGCGGCGAGGCTGGGAGACCACGCCGCCGTCAGGGGACTTCGGATGCAGGGGTGGTAGCATCCGAAGCCTAGTAACCGCCGGGGGCAGGCGGTGGCGGCGTCGACGACGTTGGCGCGGCGGCGAGCGTGATGGAGCCGTAGAGGCCCTGGGTCTTCATGTCCGGGGCGGCGGCGTAGTACAGGGTGGCGGCCGATTGGTTGAATGCGCCGTTGCCAAAGGCGATGCCCCAAAGGCCGGGGATGTGGATCGGTTTGCCGGTGAGGGTGTTGGTGAGCGTAGCCACCAACTGGCCCGTGGTCGGATCGAACACGTTGATCCGACCGTCGCCGAAGTTACCCACCAGCAGATCGCCGCCGAAGGAGCCGAAGCCGGATGGCGCCATGGCCATGCCCCAGGGCGCGTTGAGCACGCCGCCGGTGGGGATCAGTTCCTTGACCAGCTTGCCGGTCCCGTCGAAGACGGCCACCATGCCAAGGCCGGCGCCGTCGACCTCGGGCCCCGGGCCGGCGGGCTGCTGCGCATAGGAAACGTAGATCAGATTGCCGATCGTCTGAATGCCGAACGGGGCGTAACCCTTCGGCAGGTTCGGGTCCACGAAGCCGCCGGGGAAGGCGGTCGTGTTCAGTTTGAAACTCGAGTCGAACACATCCACGACGCCGTGGGCGAAGTCGGTCGCCAGCAGGAAGGTCGCGCTTGAGGACTGGCTGTAGATCGCCAGGCCGGTGAAGACGTCGCCCTGAGCGCTGCCGTCGAATTCGGGGATCGCGGTGGCGCCCGCCGACCATGCCGAAATGGTGCCGCCGGTGCCATCGAAGATGAAGCTGGCGGGGCCGGCCCCCGCCGAGAACCCGGTCCCCGCCGTGCACGAGGCCGCTGCGATGGTGGTGCAGTTGATCGTGTTGATGTTGGCCACGATGCCCGTCGGGCCGGCTGCGCCGCCGCTGGCGTTGGCGGGAATGACCACGGCGGGTTGCGACGGGATCAGGGCGCCATTGCCGTCATAGAGGGACGACTTGTTGCTCGCGTGATCGTTCACCCACACCGGCGTGCCCGGCCCGAAGGCGACGCCCCA
>FTIT01002248.1_pt3 | contig 12079 bp, 13 predicted proteins | sample 1658061 | NCBI WGS metagenome assembly FTIT01 (sample SAMEA3914795, study PRJEB12502) | metagenome | biome: forest; material: soil | place: Canada | collected 2011-07-05 | depth 0.3 m
GCGTCGCCAAGGCGCACATCGTCGGCATTTCCATGGGCGGCATGATCGCCCAGACCGTGGCGTCCGATTTCCCCGATCGGGCGCTCTCGCTCACCAGCATCATGTCCAACACCGGCAACCCCGACCTGCCGCCGGCGACGCCCGCGGCCTGGGCGGTGATCAGCCAGCCCGCGCCGGATCCCGCGGAGCGCGAGGCCTTCCTGGCGCACGCGGTGCAAAACGCCGAAGTGATCGGCAGCCCCGCCTATCCGTGGCCGCCAGGCGCCCTGCGCCAGCGCGCCGAGCACGAGGTCGAGCGCGCGTTCCATCCCGCCGGCGTGGTTCGCCAGATGGCCGCTATCCGCCTCTCCGGAGACCGGCGCGAGAGGGTGAAGACGATAACCGCACCCACCGTCGTCCTGCACGGCGCCGAAGATCCGCTGGTTCCTGTCGAGGGCGGTCGGGACACCGCCGCCGTGATCCCGGGCGCCGAGCTTCGGATAATCCCCGGCATGGGCCACGACCTGCCCCCCGCCCTGTACCCCACGTTCGTCGAAGCGATCCTGCGCGCCGTCGAACGCGCCCACGCTCCGGCCTGAGCCGAGAGACTTGATGGACGAACCCTTCAAGACCTACCAATGCGGCACGTGCGGCTTCATCTACGAGGAAGCCGAGGGCCTGCCGAGCGAGGGCCTGCCGCCCGGCACCCGCTGGGCCGACATCCCGGACACCTGGAACTGCCCCGACTGTGGCATGTCCAAGAGCCAGTTCGAAATGGCGGAGATCTAGGCCCTACTCCTCGTCCTTCGGGGGATGCCGCGCCACCGAAGGCGGATCGCTGGCCGGGAAGGATTCTTCCAGGGCTTCGTCCAGCAGATCTTCCTGGTGGGGATCGGGCCGGTCCGTCGGGTCTGGGGGCTTTGGTGGGTTCGACATGGCCGAAACTCCGGACTGCGCGGCCCGATAAGCCCCCTCTCCAGGCGTGAAATCAAGCACTCGAGGGACGGCCTCTTGCGGCGCCCCAAGGGGAAGGCCCTATTGTCCGAAAAACGGGAGAACCTGCGATGAACGACCGCGTCACCATGACCATCGACCGGGGCGTCGCCGACGTCCGCCTGGTCCGCGCCGACAAGATGAACGCCCTCGACGACGCCATGTTCGAGGCGCTTGTCACCACCGGCGACGCGATCAAGAAGGACAAGACCATCCGCGCCGTCGTGCTCTCGGGCGAGGGCCGAGCCTTTTGCGCCGGACTGGACATGGGCAACTTCGGCCGCATGGCCGACGGCTCACGCACCCGCGAACGACCCGCCGGCGCGGATGACAACCTCGGCCTCGCCAACCGCACCCACGGCATCTCCAACCGCGCCCAATACGCCGTCTGGGTCTGGCGGGAGATTCCCGTGCCGGTGATCGCCGCGGTCCATGGCGTCGCCTTCGGCGGCGGCTTCCAGCTCGCCCTGGGCGCGGACATGCGCTACGTCGCCCCCGACACCAGGATGGCCGTTCTCGAGATCAAGTGGGGCCTGGTCCCGGACATGGCCGGCACCCAGATCATGCGCCACCTGGCCCGCGAGGACGTGGTGCGCGAACTGACCTACACCGGCCGCATCTTCTCCGGCCTCGAAGCCAAGGAATATGGCTTCGCCACCCGCGTCTGCGACGATCCTCGCGCCGAGGCCCTGGCCACCGCCCATGAGATCGCCGGCAAGAGCCCCCACGCCATCCGCGCCGGCAAGCGCCTGCTGAACGAGGCGGTGATCACCGATCCGAAGTCCGGCCTGATCCAGGAGACCGTGGAACAGGTCGCCCTTATCGGCAGCCCCAACCAGGTCGAGGCGGTGCTGTCGAACATGCAGAAGCGCGAGGCGGCCTACGCCGATCCGGCGTAGGGAGCTGCGGCTCAGGTCGGCGGTCTTGCGCCAGCGGTGCTGGCGACCTTGGCCGCCGCCTGCGTCTTCCTGGCTTCGGAGATGATGTAGGCGCGAAGGTCTTCGACCTGCTTCGGCGTCAGATAGCGCGCGAAGCTGACCATGCCCTGGCTCTTCAGCGCGCCGTCCAGCACCACCGACTTGAAGTCGTTGGCGGTGAGCAGCATCGGCGAAGTCCTCAGATCCGTCAGGAAGGTTCCGCTGGCGCTACTGCCGTGGCAGACCGCGCAATTGTTGTGAAACACCGCCTTTCCGGACACGACATCCCCGTTGGACTTCACACCGGTGAGATCGATGGTCCGGACCGCGGGCTTGGGATAGGGCGGAGCGGTGGCCGCGCCACCGAGCTTGAACACCATCAGCCGGCCCGGAAGGCGCGGCTTGTCGGGCAGCACCCAGGAAGCGGCCAGCGCCGCGGCGCCGCCGTAGCCCACCATCACGGCCACGTACTGCTCACCGTCGATCTGGTAGGTGGACGGCGCGGCGATGACGCCGTTACCGACCTCATAGCTCCACAAGAGCTTGCCGTTGCTGGAATCGTACGCCGAGAATTTACCTTCCGCCGCGCCCTGGAAGACCAGGCCGCCCGCCGTCGCCAGGACGCCGGCGTTCCAGAAATAGGGATGCTCCACCGTCCAGCGCGCTTCCTGCTTCACCGGGTCCCAGGCGATCAGCCGGCCCTTGAGCAGCGCCTTCGTGGCCGCGCGCGTCGCCGCATCGTCCGGCAGAGCCGACAGGCCGAAGTCGAGGCCGAGGTTCCAGGCTCCCTCGCGATAGGCATAGTTCGATTGCTTGCCGTACTCGAACGGGGAATCCATGGCCGGGATGAACACCAGGCCCTGCTTGGCGTCATAGGACATCGGTTGCCAGTTGTGGCCACCGTATGGGGCCGGCGAGACCAGCGCCGGCTTGTTCCGATAGCGGGCGTCCGGGTTCTCGATCGGCCGGCCGCTCGCCGGATCGAGGCCCTTGGCCCAGGTGACGCTGGTGTAGGGCTTGGCGGAGATGAACTGGCCCGTGCCCCGGTCCAGAACATAGAAGAAGCCGTTCTTGCAGGCCTGCATCAGGACCTTGCGCGCCTTGCCGCCTATGGTCAGGTCGGCAAGGATCATGTGCTGGTTGGCGTCGTAGTCCCAGGCCTCGCCGGGCGTCGACTGGAAGTGCCAGGCGTACTGGCCGGTGTCGGCGTTGACCGCCACGATCGAGGCGATGAACAGGTTGTCGCTGGCGCCCTTCGATCGCGCATCCGGATTCCACGGCGTGCCGTTGCCGACGCCGAAATAGACCAGGTTAAGGTCCGGGTCGTAGGCGATGGAGTCCCACACTGTGCCCCCGCCGCCGCCCTGCGGGACGCCGCCGCCCCAGGTGGCCGCGGCCTTGGACTTCAGCACCGAGTCGGAAGCCGCGCCGTCCGGCGCACCGCTGGCGTTGGGGGTGGTGTAGAAGCGCCAGATGAGCTTGCCAGTGCCGGCGTCATAGGCCGAGAGGTAGCCGCGCACGCCGTATTCCGCGCCGCCGTTGCCGATCAGCACCTTGCCCTTCACGATCCGCGGCGCGCCGGTGATCGTGCTGGGCTTGGCGGGATCGAACGTCTGCGTCGACCAGGCGACCGCGCCGGTCTTGGCGTCCAAGGCGATCAGGCGGCCGTCGAGGGCGCCGACATAGACCTTGCCGCCCCAGACCGCGACGCCGCGGTTGACCACGTCGCAGCAGGCGGAGAAGCCCCGCTGGGGGTCCACCTTGGGGTCAAAGGACCACAGCAGCTTGCCGGTCTTGGCGTCGAAGGCGAAGACCTTCGACCAGGCGGTGGTGGTGTAGAGCACCCCGTCGACCATCAGCGGCGTCGCCTCCTGGCCCCGGTCGGTGTCGAACTGGTAGTGCCAGGCCAAGCCCAGTTTGCCGACTGTGCTGGCGTTGACCTGGGTCAGAGGGCTGAAGCGCTGTTCGGAATAGGTGCGCCCGGTTGACATCCACTCGGACTGGTCGGCGTCCGCGCCATTCAGGCGGGCTGCGTCCACACCGCCTTTGGCTGAACCGTGCGGCGCCGGATTGCAGGCCCCCAGCAGCAGGCCCGCCGCAATGGCGAATCCAGCCAAGACCCCGGCCCCAAGTCTGACCATCATGTCCTCCCCGCTGCGTTCCCCGGCGCCGTCTGTTGCGACGTCCGAGCCCCGATCAATCACGCAAAATACTTAAGTGTCAAAGCTATCGTGACGGCGCGCTGGCAGGGTCCAGCGTCGCGCGGGTGTAGGTCTCCACCACGACGCTGAAGGGCGCGCCGTCGGCCGCCAGCAGCACGGCGCTGTTCTCGATCACGCCATAGGGCAGGACCAGCGATTGAGGCGGGTCGTCCGGCCGCGTGGACGCCGCAATGGGCGGCTCATCGAAGGGATGGAGCAGGATGCGCGAATCGACCGCCACGCGCTTGAACCCCAGCGCGCGCACGGCGACGCCGAAGGGCGTGTCGGTCTGGTCTAGAAGCCGGTTCATTTCAGTCGTCAGCTTGCCCGGCAGGTACCAGTTGTCCGCCTCGGACAGCACTCGTTCGCCGCACATCAGCTTCACCCGGCGATAGCGGATCGGCGTCCTCGGCCCCGCGCCCAGCAGAGATCGCACGGCCGGGCTCGGCGGTTTCTCCGTCTTGGCGTCGCGCACCGCGCGGATGTCCGCGGGATCGGCCCAATGGTGCTCGGCGCACCACAGGCGCAGCGTCTCGGTCGCGCTGTCGCGGCTCTGCAGATGGTCCTGCAGCCGCTGGACCTCGGTCAAGGCTTCCAGCCGGCCGGCATAGCTGTTGGGGAACGCCGCCAGCCCTTGGGGCAGGACCAGCAGGGCGAGCGCGGCGGCGGCTATGAGCCTTGGAGAGGGCATGGCAGCGTCTTGCCCCAGCGCGGCGGCGGCGTCGAGCCCCCGGGACCGCGGCGCGTTTTTGGTTGTGTTCGATGAACTTTGGCCCTGAAATCCCCGCAGGAACGAGCGGCTGGCGAAAGCGCGGAGGAAAACCATGGCCTACGTCGAAGGACGCATCGTGCACGACGCCGACTCCCACCTGATGGAGTTGGACGATTGCCTCGACGACTACTTCGATCCGGAGTTGAAAGCCGCCTTCCACGCCCTGCCCTACTATCGCAAGAAGGTCGGCAACCGCCGCTGGGCTGAGGTTGCCCGGGCCAGGCAGGACGACCCGGCGTTCCGCGCCGGCGACGCGGAGAACATCCTGCTGCGCAAGAACTACGAGGCCCTGGGGTCCTTCCGCCGCGCCGACCGGCCCCGCACGGTGGACCTGCTGGGCTTCGCCAGCCAACTGGTCTTCACCACCTTCTGTCTCGGCAACTTCGGCCTCGACGAGGGCGAGGACATGGACCTCTGCTATGCGGCGGCCCAGGCCCACAACCGCATGATGACCGATTTCTGCAGCGTGGACAGTCGCTTGCTGGCGACATGTTATGTGCCGCTTGCGGACTTTGATCGGGCGAGGGCTGCAGCAGCCGAGGCGATCGCCCTGGGCGCCAAGGCGCTGCTCGTCCCTTCGAAGTGCCCCCGCACCCATTCGCCGAGCCATGTGGCCCTGGATCCGGTCTGGGCCCAGGCGCAGGAGGCGGGCATTCCGATCCTGTTCCACGTCGGCGGCGAAGAGAAACTCCAGCCCAGCTATTTCGAAAACGGCATGCCGCGCGTGAAGGACTTCCACGGCGGCGAGGAAAACTTCACCTCGGTCAGTTTCATGCCGATCCCCAATTCGGCGATGCAGACGCTGGCGGCCATGATCATCGACGGCGTGATGGACCGCTTTCCGCGGCTGAAATTCGGCGCGATCGAGCTCGGCGGCTCCTGGGTCCCCAGCTGGATGCGGTTCATGGACAGCGCCCACGCCGCCTTCTTCAAGAACGAGGAGCGTCTGCACAAGTTGTCGGCCAGGCCCAGCGAGATCGTGCGGCGGCAGGTCCGCGTCACGCCCTATCCGCATGAGGACGCCGGCTGGATCATCGCCAACAGCGGCGAGGAAGTCTGCCTGTTCTCCTCGGACTTTCCGCATGTTGAGGGCGGACGCAATCCGCTCAAGCGGTTCGGCGACTCCCTGGCTTCGACGCCTCAAGTCGCGCAGGACCGGTTCTATTGCGACAACTTCATCGACCTGATGGGCGAAGGCCTGACGCCGGAGTTGCGGCGTCCCAAGCACCTGATAGCGGCCTGATCGAATTGCGGACCGGCTGATCTCGGAGGCGCAACAATCGCCGACTCATCACAGACTGAGGCCATGCCGCCCACAGAACCATCACCGCCGCAGGTCGCCTCGACGGCAAGATCGAAGCCCGCGCCGGTGGCCGATCACCTCTTGCGCAATGCGACGGTGTTCATGGCTGTGGTCCTCGCGCTGACCCTGGTTCGGTTCTTCCAGGACATACTGTCGCCCTTGGTCGTCGCGACCTTTTTGCTGCTGCTGATCGACGCCGTCTCGCGGGTGCTTCACAACCGCATGCCGGCCGCCGCCGACTGGGTGCGCGGCGCCATAGCCGGTTCGATCATCCTGGCCAGCTTCGGCGCCATCGGCGGCCTGTTCGCGGTGGAGGCGCCCGCCTTCGCCACTCAAATCCAGGGCCTCGAACCGCGCCTCAACGCGGTGATCGCCCAGGTCATGACCATGACCCACAGCCAGCCGATCACCATCGGCCAGATCTTCAGCGGCGTTGATCCGTCCCGCGCCCTGTCGAGCATCTTCTCGACCGCCCGCACGCTGGTCTCCTACGGCGGGCTGGTGGTCATCTACCTTGCTTTCCTGGTCGCCTCGCGCGCCGCCTTCACCAAGAAGATCAACAGTTTGTACGAGACCGAGGCGCACAGGCAAGGCGCCCGTCGGATCGTCGCCAGCGTGCGCAACGCCGTGGAGCAGTATGTCCGGCTACAGACGCTCAAGGCCGGAATGATCGCCGTGGCGGCATGGGGGATGATGTTCCTGTTCCATGTCAACGACGCCCTCTTCATCGCCTTCGTGGTCTTCCTGGCGGCCTACGTGCCTATCGTCGGCGCCATCGCCGGCTCCATCTTCCCGGGACTGGTGGCTCTGTCGCAGTTCCCCGACCTGACCCGGCCGCTGGTGATGGTGGCGGTGCTCGGTTCGGCCGTCTTCGTCATCGACAACGTCGTCATGCCCAAGCTGCAGAGTGACGAACTGAACATCGACCCCTTGCTGGTGCTGATCTCGATCGGCTTCTGGGGCTCCATTCTCGGCGCCCCGGGCGTGCTGCTCTCGACGCCCCTGACCGTGACGGTCATGGCTGTCGCGGCGGAGTTCAAGTCCACGCGCTGGCTGGCGGTAATGATCTCCAGGGACGGCCACCCGATCCAGGGGGCCACCCAGGCCTGAAGTCGAGAGGGGCGCCCGCGCCTACTCGGCCGCCATGGCCGCCGGTGCGACCTGTGGTCCGCGGATCAGCTTGCCAGGCATCGCCCCCGTGGCTTCGCCGTCCTCGAACGTCACCACTCCGCTGACCACCGTCGCGCGATAGCCCCTGGCGCCCTGGACCAGGCGGCGGCCGTCGGCGGGCAGATCGAAGACCATCCTGGGCGGCAGGATGCTTAGGGCGTCGAAGTCGATGATATTAATGTCGGCCTTCATGCCGGGCGCCAGCAGGCCGCGGTCGTTGAGACCGTACAGCCGGGCCGTGTCGCGGGTCTGCATGGCCACCACGGTCTCCAGCGGCAGCTTCTCGCCCCGGTCGCGATCGCGCGCCCAGTGGGTCAACATGTAAGTCGGGAAGCTGGCGTCGCAGATCACCCCGCAATGGGCGCCGCCGTCCGACAGGCTGAGCACCGTCGCCGGGTGGCGCATCATCTCGTGGATGTGGTCGAAATTGAATTCGGCGTAGTTCAGCAGCGGCAGGTAGATGTAGCCGCGGCCGTCGTTCTCCATCAGCATGTCATAGACGATGGCGTCCGACGCTTGGCCCGTCCGTTCGGCCAGGGTGGCGATGGAGTCCTCGGCGCGAGGCTCGTAGTCCAGCGCCCCGTCGCGCTCCAGGCGGAACATGCGATCATAGCCGTGGAACAGGATCGCCCCCAGGCCGGGCAGCGGCGCCGGTCGCTCGGCCAGGATCGCTTCGCGGACGGCCGGGTCCTTGAGGCGCTCGAGCCGCTCGGCGAACGGCAGGGCGGCGATATCGCGGTAGGCCTGGCGGGTGAAGAAGGGGTGCACCGAACTCTGCCAGCCCAGCACCATGCCGGTCGGTCGGCAGGCGATCTGTGCCGTCACCTGCGCCCCCTCCGCCCTCGCCTCCTCCGTCAGGCGCAGCATCTTGCGCCACTTCTGGGGCGCGCCGGGCGACTGCAGAAGGCCATAGGTGACCGGCAGACCGGTCTTGGAAGCGAACGCCTTCATCCAGGCGAACTCGTCCTCGGCTGGCGTCATGTCGGAGGCGATCTCGAACACCCCGTGGCCGGCTTCGCCCATGGCCATGCCGATGCCGATCATCTCGTCCGCGCCGGCGAAGGTGCCGGGCACCGGCTCACCGTCCTTGGCCCGGTGCAGCATGGTCCGCGACGTGGAAAAGCCCAGCGCGCCGGCCTCGACCGCTTCCCGTGTGATCCGGCCCATCTCCTTGATATCGTCGGGCGTCGCCGCCTCGTTGCGGGCCCCGCGCTCGCCCATGACATAGGCGCGGATGGCGCCGTGCGGCGCCTGTGTGGCCACGTCGAGCACCCGCGTCTGGCGCTCTAGGCTGTCCAGATATTCGGGGAAGGTCTCCCATTCCCACTTGATGCCCTCGGCCAAGGCGGAGCCGGGGATGTCCTCGACGCCTTCCATCAGGGCGATCACCCAGTCGCGGCGATCGGGCTTCACCGGCGCGAAGCCGACGCCGCAGTTGCCCATCACCACCGTGGTCACCCCATGCCAGCAGGAGGGCGACAGGTAGGGATCCCAGGTCACCTGACCGTCGTAGTGGGTGTGGATGTCCACCCAGCCGGGCGTGACGATCAGGCCCGCCGCGTCGATCTCACGCCGGCCCTTGCCCTCCACGGCGCCGACCTTGGTCACCAGGCCCCCATCGACCGCCACATCGGCGATCCGCGAGGGTCCGCCCGTTCCGTCGACCACCGTGCCGCCTCGAATGACCAAGTCGTGCATCGTCTCTCTCCCGGCGTTCTGTGTCGAACACTCGGCGGGATTGGCGTCCCCTGACCTTGGGGTAAGTCAAGCGCGCCCTGCCCGCTGGACATCCCCGCCCCGCCGTGGTCCTAGCGGCGGATGCGAATCCTGGTCACCGGCACGGCCGGCTTTATCGGCTTCCACCTGGCCAGGCGCCTGATCGCCGATGGGCACGAGGTCACCGGCGTGGACGGCATGACCCTCTACTACGACGTCGCCCTCAAGGAGGCGCGCCACGCGATCCTGAAGCGCCACAACGGCTTCTCCGGGCACGTGGCGATGCTGGAGGACATGCCGGACCTGGAGCGCATCGCGCAGGACGCCAGGCCCGAGGCGATCATCCACCTGGCGGCCCAGGCGGGGGTTCGCTACAGCCTCGAACAGCCGCGTGACTACGTCGAGACCAACCTGGTCGGCACCTTCAACCTCCTGGAGGTCGCCAAGGCCCACGCAGTGAGCCACCTGATGCTGGCCTCCACCAGCTCGGTCTACGGCGGCAACCAGACCATGCCGTTCCGCGAGATCGACGCCGCCGACCATCCGCTCACCATGTACGCCGCCACCAAGAAGGCGACCGAGGTGATGAGCCACGCCTACAGCCACCTGTGGAAGATCCCGACCACCGCCTTCCGCTTCTTCACCGTCTATGGGCCGTGGGGGCGGCCGGACATGGCGCTGTTCAAGTTCGTCGCCGCGATGCTCGAGGGCCAGCCGATCGACGTCTACAACAACGGGGAGATGGCCCGCGACTTCACCTTCATCGACGATCTGGTGGAGGGCATCGTGCGCCTGCTGGCGACGCCCCCAGTCGAGGGCGGGCCGATCGAGGGCGCCGCCGACTCCCTGAGCCCCGTCGCCCCCTGGCGGGTGGTCAACATCGGCCACGGCGCGCCGATGCGGCTGGACGACTTCATCGCCGAGGTGGAGCGCGCCACGGGCCGTGTGGCGGTGCGCAACAACATGCCTCTGCAACACGGCGATCCGGTCGAGACCTTCGCCGATTCCAGCCTGCTGCAGGCGCTGACCGGCTTCCATCCGGACACGCCGGTGCGGAAAGGGGTGGAAGCGTTCTGGACCTGGTATCGCGAGCACTACCAGTTGGGCGCGGACCGGTCCTAGGTCTCTAGGAACACCACCGCCGCGCCCAGGGCGCACAGCAGGACGCCGAGGATCGCGCCTTCATAGCGTTCCAGCGCCCCCAGGCGCAGCCGCGACAGGCCGGCCAGGCTCAGGCTGGTGAAGACCAGCATTCCCGTCAGCGTCGCCACCGCCAGGATGACGCTGAGCAGGATGAACGCGCCCCAGCCGTAGCGAGAGCCGGACAGGAACACCGGCAGGAAGCCTTCGCAGGGCGAAAAGGTCAGCAGGGCGAACAGGCTGGCGATCGCCGCGCGGTCCGAGCGCCGGGGCGTTCCGTGCCGCATCGCCTCGCCCAGCGTTTCGTCATGGTCGGCCACGCCATGCTCGTGGGCATGGTGTCCGTGACCGCCGATCAGGTGCGCGTGGCCCCCGCCCCGCCATTGCCGAACCAGGTAGTAGAGGCCGAAGGCGAACAGGGCCCCGCCGGCCAGCAGCTGGAATATCGACCCCACGCGCTCACTCAGCTGCATGCCCAGCGCCACGATCAGCACGCCGATGGCGGTGGTGCACAGGCCGTGGCCAATCCCGGCCATCGCCGTGATCGCCAGGGTCTTTGGGGCGCTCCAGCCCTGGGCGCGGGAGGTCAGGGCGAAGGGCAGCCAATGGGTCGGGATCGCCGCGTGCATGAACGCCACGACGAAGCCCAGACTTACGATCGACAGGAACAACGGAGCGCTCAAGCGCGCTTCCCTCCACGCAAAGTCATGAAAAGTCCGTCAGTGATGGTCGGACGTCAGGCAGAGGCTGTGGTCGGACAGCACCTCGATAACCCGGCAATCGGCCACCCGCCCCCTCGCGCATTGCGCCGTGACACGGGCCAGTTCGTCGCGCAAGGCCTCGAGCTGCGCAATCTTGCGCTCCACCTCCGTCAGGTGCTCGGCGGCGAGCCGGTCGGCGTCTTCGCAGGACTGGTCGGGATGGTCGGCCAGGTCGAGCAGGGACCGGACGGCCTCCACGGTGAAACCCAGGTCCCTCGCATGCTTTACGAACGCCAGGCGCTGGGCGGCCCGGCGGTCATAGACCCGGCGGTCGCTGGCCGTGCGATCCGGCGCCGGCAACAGGCCGATGGTCTCATAGAAGCGGATCGTCGGGACTTTCACACCCGTCTCGCGCGACAGGACACCGATGCTGAAGGCCGGCTCAGTCATGGCCTCTCCTCAAGTTCGAGATGGGTCGCAGATGGGGGCTTGATCCTCTAGCCGCTAGAGGATCCAAAATCATCACCCCATGACTCAGGCATCGACCCAACACGACACCGCCCACAAGCACGACCACGGGCACCGGCACGACCACGGGCATGATCAGGAACACGCGCACGGCCGCGACCACGATCACGCCTCGCATGAGCACCATAGTCACGGTCACCATCACCACGGCCACAGCCATGCCCCGGCGTCCTTTGGCCGGGCCTTCGCCATCGGCATCACCCTGAACACCGCCTATGTGGCCGCTGAAGCCGTCTTCGGCGTGACGTCCAACTCCCTGTCGCTCCTGGCCGATGCGGGACACAATTTCGGCGACGTGCTGGGACTGCTGGCGGCGTGGGTGGCGTCGTGGCTGGTGACCCGGCCGCCCAGCGCCCGCTACACCTACGGCCTGCGCGGCTCGACGATCCTGGCGGCGCTGTCCAACGCCATCGTGCTGATGCTGGTCACCGGCGGCATCGCCTGGGAGGCCGTGATCCGGTTCATGCATCCGGCCCCGACCGCCGGTGTGACCGTGATGGCCGTGGCGGCGGGGGGCGTGCTGGTGAACGGCTTCACCGCCCTGCTGTTCATGTCCGGCCGCAAGGGCGACCTCAACATCCGCGGCGCCTTCCAGCACATGGCGGCCGACGCCCTGGTGGCCCTGGGCGTCGTGGCGACGGGGGCGGCGATCGTCTTCA
>FTIT01460806.1_pt1 | contig 12064 bp, 11 predicted proteins | sample 1658061 | NCBI WGS metagenome assembly FTIT01 (sample SAMEA3914795, study PRJEB12502) | metagenome | biome: forest; material: soil | place: Canada | collected 2011-07-05 | depth 0.3 m
TGATCGGCCCGATCATCGGCCCGCCCCTCGGGGGATTCATCGTCACCTATTTCGATTGGCGCTGGATCTTCTACCTGAACCTGCCGGTTGGCGCATTGGGCGTCGTTCTGGTCACCAAGTTTATCGGCCAGGTGCGTGGGGAGCGTCCGGTGAAACCGGACGTTACCGGGTTCGTCCTGTCGGGGCTATCGTTAGGCCCGCTGCTGTTCGGCTTCGAGATGTCCAGCCGATCGGGTGAGTTGGGCGCGGCCCTGGTCCTGATGTTTCTGGGCCTGGTGTCGGGCGCGCTTTACATTCGCCATGCGCGGCGGCGCGAGGACCCGATCCTCGATCTCTCCCTGATGCGGATACCCACCTTCCGCCTGTCGGTGATCGGCGGCTCCCTCACCCGCATCACCCAGGGCGCCCAGCCCTTCCTGCTGCCGCTGATGCTGCAGCTCGGCTTCGGCATGAGCGCCGCAACCAGCGGCTCGATCACAATCGCCGGCGCCATCGGCTCCCTCGGCATGAAGTGGCTCGCCCCCGGCGTGCTCAATCGTTTCGGCTTTCGCATGAGCCTGGTCGTGGGCGGCCTGTTCGCCAGCGCCGGCTACGCGGTTTGCGGGTTCTTTCGGCCAGGCTGGCCCATAGCGGCGATCTTCGCGGTGCTGTCAGCCTGCGGCTTCTTCATGTCGTTTCAATTCACCGCCTACAACACCATCGCCTATGATGAGATTTCGCCCGAGCGCATGAGCGCGGCCACGAGCTTCTACGCAACCTTCCAGCAGCTCATGCTTTCGCTGGGCATCTGCGTCGGCGCCGCCGCCCTGCACCTTGGCATGCTGGGCACGCACAGCCGCGTCCCCGCCCTGGGGGATTTCACCTTGGCCTTCCTCCTCGTCACTGCGATCTCGGCCCTGGCGACGATCTGGAACCGGCGGTTCGCCGCCGACGCCGGCGCCGGACTCCTGGGTCGCCCGGTCGGCTCGCGATCTGCACGTGATCGTTAAGTCAAACGACGATGGGGTTGAAATCGACCAAGGCGATCCGACCGCACTCATCCTCACCATTTGGTTGAGCTCATGGATCAGCTAGGGCCATTCTTGGAGCGATTTGGTCGACGCCGGAACGCTCGGCATTGGTTGGGTCCGCGTCCCGACGTTCGAACCAAGGCCCTCCCGCGCGCGATCGCCGCGATGATTGGGTATCCGACCTCGCAAGACGGCTGGCCCGATAAGGAAGAACTCAGACAGATCGAGCTTGGGAAAGCGGCCGAACTACTAGCCTTCGTTGCTACCAAGAGCCTGGCCTATGGCGGCTTCGGGCCGCCACGGGAGAGCTACCGAAAATCGGCGGCTGCCGCGCTTGGCGACCTTGAGAGTGGCGCCGTCTTCCTCACGAACACCGCGGACTGGGTGTCAGGCGGTCCGGTAGGCTGGTCCGTGCATTTGACCAATGCGACGCTTGAAGCGGGCCTCATCGCATACGACGCACAACAGGCAATGATCTACTGGGTTGAAGAGGAGGCCTGAGGGAAATGGCCCAGCATCCGCCTTCCACCCAAGAGCGGTTACGAAGGGGAATATTGCTCCTGTCCCCTTATTAAGATCATCCCGCGAAGGCGCCGCGCAACGCATGGGCGGCAATGAAGGCGAAGCGTCGCCAGGGGTCCCACCCCCAGGCCAGGCCCGCCGCGGCCTGGGCGGACAACAGCAGCCCGAGGCCTAGCAGTGTCGCCGGGTGCGGACGCTTCGCCGAGATCAGGTCAAATGCGATCAGAGGGATGACGAGACACAGATCCAGCCAGAGCGCCGACGCCCGGATGTAGCCGATGCCTAGCTCTGGCAGCCATTCCAGCCGTTCGACGGGCGCCAGAAGCGCCAGGAAGAGGGTGATCACCATGAGCCGCTTGTGCCAAGCGGGCCGGCGACGTTGGTAGGCGGCCCATAGGAGAAAGGTGATAAAGGTCGCATCGGCATAGACGTCCTGCAGGAACTCATCGTAGCCGGAGAGCTCCACCGGCAGGGGATGTACGATCAGTCCGCGGACTTCGGCGAAGACAATCGAGCCCCATGCAACGACGCCGAGGACGATTCCGTAGGGACCTATGGCGCGGTGCGCCGCCACGCGGCCGCTCAAGGCGAGCCCAGCCTGGAGGACGAACGTAGCGAGCCAGACACCCATCAACGCCGCATGGACGTGGAGCGCGGGAGCGATCGGGAAGTGGCCCGCCATGAACCTTACGTATTCAGGCAAGAACGCGGTCGCCGCGATCGCGACGGCGAACAGGCCAAGGGCGATGAAGAACACGCCGTGCTTGGCGACGCGGCGAGGCGTCTCAGGGGCCGGTTCGGCCTGGATCGTAGCCATCTGCGTCAGCCCCGCCTGGACGGACGCATGACGGCGGCTGTGGCGGGGCAAGTCAAGAAACCACGGGCAAGAACGCGTGACGGGCGCGCAGCTTCGCTCTCCGACCGCATTGGCTGGAGCTCAGTAGGGCGAGAACGAAAGGGGAATATTGCTCCTGTCCCCTTATTTGACGCTTTCGACCTTTAGGACGTCCTCCAGCCCTCAGCAGAATCTCGACTCCAGGCTCAAAGCGTCCATTCAGAGGGGGCCGCTGGCGGGCAATTCGCATGCTTTGCCGTCAAAGGTCCGATGGGGACCGAGGCGTCATTCGCGCCAGGCTCGGCGCCTGGTCGGGAGGGCGTCACATCCGAGCAGGGCGCGCGCATAATCGGCCCTCAGCGCGCCGGTGGCCCTTTCGCATGCGCCGCCATCACCAGCGGAGCCAGGCGGGCGGTGTAGACCTCGGCATCGCGGGGATGCATGTGCGAGAGTTCGGGGATGCGGAACCCTTGCAGCTGTGGATAGTCGTCGTAGCGCACGCCCCGGGTGTTGCTGCCGGCCAACAGCGCGTCCCAGAACGGCCCGCGCGGGGGTTCCGCCCGAAGGAGCCAGCCGGCCTGCGGGTGCATGACGAACACCACGTCGCCGCCGCGGGCGCGGATCTTGGCCACATTGGCCGCGACCTCGGCGATCACCTTGGGCGGGTTCGGCGGCGGCGCGCCCGGCGGCGGTCTCATGACATTGCCCCAGATGCGGATCGTGCGCTCGCGATAGGCCGTGTCATAGAGCTCGCGGTCCCACAGCTCGGAGTTGCGGTCGGCGCGCTTGACGCCGATCTTGTAGGGGTCGACGAAGGCCGGCCGCTGACCCGGTCGGGTGGGGAATTCCAGGCGCCGCCAAAGCTCCTTGAGGCGGGTCTGGTCGTCAATATACGCGAACACCTGTTCGGGTGGGAGAGAGAGGAACCAGCCGACCCGCTGGGACGGGGTCTCGTGCTTGTAATAAGGCAGGACCGCCGCGCCGCGACCGTCGAACTGGGTGAAGAACATGCCGGTGAGCACGTCGGACACCACCAGCCCGTGGAACTTGGGATCGTTCGCCAGGTCGTCGAGGACGAAGCGCGGGCTGGTGCCTTCCAGCGACAGCTGCACCGGGCGCACGCCCGTGGTCTTCTCCCAGACGTCGAGGTCGACGTCGAAGAGGTTGCGCGAGGTGCCGATCAGCACCGTGGCGTCGCCGACGGCGTGGCGGCGCTGCTCGGCCCAGCTGGCGTTACTGTCCTTGATGTCGCCCGAATGATAGCCTTGGCGCCGCCAGCCGATCTCCCAGCCGGCCATCAGCACCAGGACGATGGACAGGGCCATGAGCGCGATGCGGCCCCACGGCCGGTCCGGGATGTCTCGGTGGGCCTCCTCCAGCGCGTCGGCATGAACCAGGCCGTCGATGGGCGTCGCAGCCTGGACGCCGGTCGAACCTCCAGCGACGGTCGAGACGTCGAGCAGGCCGCCGGCCGGATGGCCGTCGGATGGGGGCGGCTCAGAACTGGAAGTAAATAAACGCATTTTCCGAGCCCTGGCTGATGAGGATGAGGAAGCCCATGAGGCTCCAGGCGATCGCCAGGACGGCGGCGGGAGTGCGGGCGACCACAGCCTCGAGCGACGTCGAGCGCAGCCGCCAGTGGCCGGCCAGCAGGAAGGTCATGATCGCCGCCACCGGGAGGATGTCGTTGAGGTAGAGAAGCGGATGGGCGTTTGCAGGCGCTCTGGCGGCCATGGAGGCGATGATCCGCGCGGCGCCCTGGAAATCGGCGGCGCGGAAGAAGACCCAGGCAACGCAGACCAGGAGGAAGGTCGACGCGGCGGCGAACAGGCGGAAGGGCAGGGTCTTGAAGATCGGCCTGGCGCCGAAAGCTTCAGTCAGCATGCGCTCTGCCGCCAGGTAGAGCCCGTGCAAGCCTCCCCAGACCACAAAGGTCCAGCTGGCCCCGTGCCACAGTCCGCCCAGCAGCATGGTGATCATCAGGTTGACGTAGGTGCGGACGCGGCCCTTCCGGTTGCCGCCGAGCGATATGTAGAGATAGTCGCGCAGCCAAGAGGATAGCGAGATGTGCCATCGCCGCCAGAAGTCGGAAAAACCGACCGCCGCATAGGGCGCGTTGAAGTTCTGCGGCAGTGAGAAGCCCAGCGCCAGGGCGGCGCCGATGGCGGTGGTGGTGTAGCCGGAGAAGTCGAAGAAGATCTGGCCGGCAAAGGCCAGCACCCCGGTCCAGGCGTCGAGCGGCAGCAGCGCCTCCTTGGTCTTGAACACCTGATCGGCGGGGCCGGACAGGAAGGTGTCGGCCAGCACGATCTTCTCGAACAGCCCGACGGTCATCAGGGCCAGGCCCCAAAGCAGCATCGGCCGCGTGGCCTGCTTGGGAGTGGCGAACTGCGAGAGCAGGTCCTTGGGCCGCATGATGGGGCCGGCTACGAGGTGCGGGAAGAAGGTGACGAACAGGGCGAAATTCAGGAACGAGCGACTGGGTGCGATCCGCCGCTGATAGACGTCGAGCGTGTAGGACAGGGTCTGGAAGGTGTAGAACGAGATGCCCAGCGGCAGGACGATGTCCCACTTCGGCGCCTGGTAGGCCAGCCCGGCCATCCTCGCCAGGGCTTCGAAATTGGCTTCCAGGAAGCCGCCGTACTTGAAGAAGCCCAGCAGGCCGAGATTGGCCGTTAGTGAGATGATCAAGGCGATGCGCCGGCGACTCGGCCGTTCTTCGCCCGCGATCCAGCGAGCGGCGTAATAGTCGACGAAGGTGGAGATCCAGAGCAGGGCCACGAAGGGCGGGCTCCAGCTCGCATAGAAGAGGTAGCTGGCCACCAGCAGGATCACCCGCTTGACGGTCCAGCCGAGCGGCAGGCTCCACAGCGCCAGGAACAGCGCGAAGAACACCACGAAGGTTATCGAATTGAAGATCATGCCGCGTCCCCCAACGCGCGTTGAGATAGAGCGTAGCTAACGCCGCTCGTCTACCGCGTTCTCATGAAACGAAGCAGGAAGTCGCGGGCGCCCGCTGGCCCCCGGAGCTGGCAGCCCCATGGAGGTCGGCTTGATTGGTGCAATAGGAGCCGTAGGAACGACGCGGCCCGCCGTGAGGCGACCGTCCGCTTCCTGGCCTTACGCGAGGTTCCGCTTCCGACCGATTGTGTTGAAAAACTCCAAAATCGGGGTCCTCGGAAAATGCGCCAAAAAGCCATTCGGGACCTGATCTTGAGTTCAGTGCCTACGTGGTGGCGCTGGCGTTGCCGCCCATGGCAAAAACGCTGAAGCTGCCGCCCCCCCGCGTTCGCTTTCGAGAAGCCCGCCCATGGCCCTGATTTTTCGGGCCCGAAAGCGAAAATGGAGTTTTTCAACACAATCGACCCATCTGCGACGTTCGGAAGATCAGCTATGGGCCAGTGTAGGCAACGTCTGCCTTCGTCCAGACGACCCTTCCCTGATCATCCACTTTCCATGCCACCCGAGCCCAAGCCGGAGCGGGGCCAAGGAAGGTGCCACCGCGCTGGTCAAAGAGCGCACGCCGTATCGATGGGTCGTTGTCACAAGGGGCTTCCGGCCTGAACCCCTGGTCCACCAGAGAAGCCACGAGCGCTGTGGCAGGTGTTCCAGGGGGAAACTGATGGGAGAGCCGGTCTTCAACCTCAGGCGACCGCGCCTCTGGCCCTGCTGCCATCGCCTCGTCGCCGAGATGAGGTGGGCAACCGCCCGATGACCATCCCCCGCCCGCAGTCGCATCCCTAAGCAATGGAGGCGTGGGCGGCGATAGAGGCGTGCACGCAGTGACGACCGCTCCGGCTGCTGCGATCCCAATCCGTAGTAAGCGCCCACGCATGTCTGCAGTGTTGTCGAAGTCCCACTGAAACGACAAGCTGCCGAGGTCAAGAAGCCACCCCGAGCCGTCGTTCGGAATGGCCGGAAACGGCGTCGGACGCCGGGTCGCCTCCAATGTCGCGTTTCTGGCCGCGACCGACCGGCAACACGCGACCCGTTGCAGACGTTCACAAGTCGCCACTACAATCTCCCATGGCCGTCCACGGAAGCTGTCATTGCGGCAAGGTCCGCATAGAGGCGCCAAGCGCCCCTGCGTGGGTCGCAGACTGCAACTGCTCCCTCTGTCGCCGGCTCGCATGGCGGGTCGCATATTTCCCGCCAGATGAGGTGCGCATTTCGGGTGAGACGACAGCTTATATCTGGGGCGATCGGATGATCGGCATTCACCACTGTCCAGTCTGCGGCTGCGGGACCCACTGGCAGACGCTCGGCGAAGACTTCGGGAAGATGGGCATCAATGCGCGCTTGCTCGACGGTTTCGATGAAAGCGCCGTCGAGGTCAGGAAATTCGACAACGCCGGCTAACGTCGCCTTCCCACCCCTTCCACGACATTCGGGACGTCCGTCTGTGGGCGGCAGGGCCAAGGTCCTGTTGCGGGCACGATGCCCATGACGGCTGTCGACCCTTAGCAGTCATTGCGGTCGTCTTCGCGGCGTGGCAGCCTTCGCAACTGAACGTTGCGGCTCCTATACCTTGCGCGGGAGAAGAGCGACTGGCCGAGGTTGTCGCGTCAACCAACCCTTATGCGTCGCCGAAAGATGCGCGAGCTGAATTGCCGAATGTTGAAATGGAACAGCCCCAATACACTGGCCCCATCGTAAACAACGCGGTGGATACCAACAGATGGGATCGCGTGCCGCCGCGCCGGGGAGACATCATCGTCGCGGTCGACTCAAAGATGGGCACAACCTGGACACAGATGCTCTGCGCGCTGCTGGTCCATGGGCCGCAGCTGCCGCGGCCGCTCGCGGAGATGTCGCCTTGGCTGGACGGCGGCGCGTGGAACTCCAACGACGACGCGGTCGAGGTCTTCAACGCGCAGCCGTTCCGGCGGGTGATCAAGACGCACACGCCGCTCCACGCGCTGAAGTTCCGCGACGACGCCTTCTATGTGACGTGCGGGCGCGATCCGCGCGACGCTTTCCTCTCCGGCCTCGATCACAACGACAACAGCGAGCTGCCGGGCGGTCGGCCGACGCCGCCAGACCCCGACAAGGCGTTCGCCTACGTGCTCCGGCGCATGGGCGAGGACGGCACCCCAGGCTTGCTGGACCATGTCGCGAGCTTCTGGAGCTACCGGACGCTGCCGAACCTCCTGTTCCTGCACTATGCCGACATGAGCGACGACCTCGCGGGCGAGACCCAGCGCCTCGCGGACTTCCTGGGGATCGCGCGCTCGGCCGAAGAGGTCCGGGCGATCAGCGAGTGCGCGCGCTTCGATGCAATGCGGGCGGAAGCCGACGACCTAGCGCCCGGCGCGAAGGTGGTTGGGCGCTGGAAGCGCAACGCGGACTTTTTCCGGAAGGGCCGCCGCGGCGAGTGGCGCGAGGTCTACAGCCCGGAGACCCAGGCGCTCTACGTCGCCACGACGCGCGGCCGGTATGATCACACGATGCTCGATTGGCTGGAGAACGGCCGTCGCGCGACCGGCGACCCGAAGGGCCTTTGAGGACGCTGCTCGGCTGGATCGCGTCCGCTAACCACCGAGGCTGTGTGAGAACGCGCTTTTTGGTGGGAGTGATAGGAGTTCTGGCGTGAGCCGCCTGGTGACGGATCTTCGTTGCCGAGGCGGTTTGGAGAGAAGGCGCGGCGGGTTTCAGGCCCGCATGGCCTCCATCAGGGGCTTAGGCCCGAGGATCGCGATCACTCTCTTCAGATTGTAGGCGAGGATGTGGAGGCTCATCTCCGTTTTGACCTTTTCGAGGGTCTTCGTCCTGAAGTGGGTGGCGCCCATCCAAGCCTTCAGGGTGCCGAAGGGGTGCTCGACGGTGGCGCGGCGGATGCGCATGGCGTCGGGCCTGCGATCCAGCCGTTCCTGCATGGCGTCGATCACCGCTTCATGCTCCCAGCGCCTGATCCGGCGCGGTTGCTTGCTGCTCGTGCAGCGATCCTTCAGGGGGCAGTCCGCGCATTTGGTGGTCCAGTAAGCATGGATATTCATGCCCTGCTCCACGGACGTGAAGCGCCAGGTCAGCGTCTCTCCGGCCGGACAGCGGTAGGTGTTGTCGGACGCGTTGTAGATGAAGTCCGGCTTTCCGAACCGTCCCACCGCCTTGGCGCCAGAGGTCAGCGGCTTGGGGAGGATCGGCGTGACGCCGAGGGGTTCGCAGGCCAAGACCTCCTCGCCATCGAAGTAGCCGCGGTCGGCCAGGACTTCGAGCGCCTCGACGCCCATCGCCGCCTTGGCCTGGCCGGCCATGTTGGAGAGCTGAGCGCGGTCGTTGCCCACGTTGGTCACCTCATGGGCGACGATCAGATGGTGACGGGTCTCGACGGCGGTCTGCACGTTGTAACCGACCATCCCGGTTCCCTTGCCCGCTGGTGGCCATGGCCCGCGCGTCCGGATCGGTCAGGGATATCTGATAGTCCGGGGCGGCGTGAACCGCCTTCTCCAGGGCCTGGAAGTCCTTCATCTGCTCCCGCAGCGCGGCGATCTTCTCCTTCAGCCGGACCCCCTTGGCCTGGGCCAGCTCGCCCTCCTGGCGGTCGGCTGTCTCCAAGGCCGCCATGTAGCGCTCGATGCTGGCCTCGACCTGTTCCATCCGTCGCTTGATCGAAGCGCGGGTGAAGTTCTTGTCCCTGGTGTTGACCGCCTTGAACTTGCTGCCGTCGATGGCAGCCACGGCGTGGGCGAACAGGTCCAGCCGACGGCACAGGGCGATGAACTGGCGGCAGGCCGCCCGGATCGCCAGGCCGTTGTCCTTCCTGAAGTCGGCGATGGTCTTGAAGTCCGGCGCCAGGCGCTGTGTCAGCCACATCATCTCGACATTGCGTCCAGCCTCCCGCTCCAGCCGGCGGCTCGACGTGATCTGGTTGATGTAGCCGTAGATGTAGATCTTCAGCAGCAGGCCCGGATGGTAGGCCGGTCGGCCTGTCGCCTCCGGCACGACACCGGCGAACCCCAAGGCCGCAAGGTCCAGTTCATCGACGAACACGTCGATCACTCGGACCGGATTTTCCTCCGACACATACTCATCGAGATATTCCGGAAGCAGCACCCCCTGCCGGCGGTCCTCACCCTCGACAAAGCGACCCATCCCAAACCCCGAAGCAGCCGATACGGGAGTCTAACCCCGCTTCGTCGCCACCGGAATCACTCGCCGCCTCGGATGTCAGGGTTTTCACACAGCCTCCACCCATCTCTCCCGTTGGGAATGACCGGTGTCGGGCAACAACGTTGGGGCTCGGCGAACGGTGAGATTCGGGCGTGATGCCGCCGACCGCAGGCGACCCGTCGCTGTCCTTGAGATGGCTCGTTTGCTACGTCCGCTTTTCCCTGAAAGAGCGGACATGCATGCGATAGGCCGCCGCAACTCACGCCCCTGACTCGTAGGGGGCCTTGCGAAGGTTGGGTTTCAGGCATCGTCTCGGGGAAGACACCAAGGTCCCAAGCACGCGCGTTTCGTCCTCGCGAAACCCGAACTCTCCGATCACAGTCTTGATCAGCAGACGTCCACTCAGACCTGAGGCCGGATGCCAGAATGACAAGGTGGAGCGCGTGCATTGTGCTCGCTTCACCTTGTCGGATGAACTTCGTCTCCCGTCTTCTTGAGCAGAACCATGCCACTGACCCCTGAGACCCCGACGTTCGGTGCGTCGCGTCGAGAGATGCTGGCTGGCGCGGCCGGCCTGGTCGCCGCCTCGGCGGTGAGCGCGCCGGTCCTCGCTGCGGGCTCGAAACCCGCAGGCCGCAAATCCACCCCTTCAACAGGAGCGAACGCCATGTCGTTCATCACCACCAAGGACGGTACCGAGATCTACTACAAGGACTGGGGCCCGAAGAGCGCTCAGCCCATCGTGTTCCATCACGGCTGGCCTCTCAGCTCGGACGACTGGGACGCACAGATGCTGTTCTTCGTCGCCCGAGGCTTCCGCGTCGTCGCCCATGACCGCCGCGGCCACGGGCGCTCGACCCAGGTCGGCGATGGTCACGACATGGACCACTACGCCACTGACGCCTCGGCGGTGGCCGAGCACCTCGACCTGAAGAACGCGGTCCACATCGGGCATTCGACCGGCGGCGGTGAGGTGGCGCGCTATGTGGCGAAGCATGGCCAGCCGCAGGGCCGGGTCGCCAAAGCCGTCCTGATCAGCGCGGTTCCGCCACTCATGCTCAAGACCGAGAGCAATCCCGGCGGCACGCCGATCGAAGTGTTCGACGGCTTCCGCCAGGCCCTGGCCGCCAACCGCTCGCAGTTCTTCCTCGATGTCGCGTCAGGACCGTTCTACGGCTTCAATCGGGCGGGGGCGAAGGTCTCGCAGGGCACCATCCAGAATTGGTGGCGCCAAGGGATGATGGGCGGCGCCAAGGCCCACTACGACGGCATCAAGGCCTTCTCAGAGACGGACCAGACAGCGGACCTGAAGGCGATCACCGTGCCGACCCTCGTGATGCAAGGCGATGACGATCAGGTCGTTCCCTACAAGGACGCCGCACTGCTTCAGGCCAAGCTGATCAAGAACAGCACGCTCAAGGTCTATCCGGGCTATCCGCACGGCATGTGCACGACGAATGCCGACGTGATCAATTCCGACCTGCTCACCTTCATCAAAGGCTAAGCGTATCGGCAACTCACCATTGATTGGACGTCCGCTCTCGCCGCGCGAAGCGGACATTCGTTCGCCGCGGCGCTTAGGGCAGACAACCACCACCCATCTCGGACATTCGCCGCGACCGCTTGAGGGCGGGTGGGGTGAGTGTCGTTTCGCAGTCGGTTGAGCGCCAAGAGCGCTTACTGACTGGCTACCCTGGCGGCCCAGGCCTTCGTGGCCTGGCAGGTGTCCATGGCCCGCTTGTAGGCGTCCCGTCCGCTGGTGCGGGCCACATAGGCCCGCTCCGCCTCGCCGAGGGCGAATCCCACAGTCCTTTGGGCCAACTCCAGGGCGTAGGTCACCGAAATGTCGGCGGCCGTGAACGCCTCGCCGGCGACATAGGGCGAGCGCGCAAGCTGCCGCGTCACCAACCCCAGCCGGGTCTCGAACACGTACAACGCCTGGCCGGCGCTCCAGTTTTGCCGCTCGGCCGGCGGCGCGATATTGCGGGCGCCGTTGACGAAGTAGATGGAGGCGGCGAGGCCGGCTTCACCAAGGTGAAGGAACTGCTGGTACGCGGGGAAGGCGGGATCGCTCGGGTCCGGCGCGAGCGGCGTGGGCCCATAGCGGGCCATCAGGTACTCCATGATCGCAATCGACTCGACCATGGTGACGTCGCCGTCCTGGATCGCGGGGATGAACCCGGCGGGGTTGATGGCCAGGAACTCCGCATCGTTCTCGACGCCGGCCAACAGGTCCACCGGCCGCAGCCGGTAGGCGAGCCCCATCTCCTCCAACAGCCAGACGACCCGAAAACCCCGCCCTTCGCCAAAGACCGTGATCATGTTCGCGTTTCCCCTGTGTGCGGTTCAATTCAATCACTCGACGACCGCGCGAGCGCAATCGTCTTGCCCGCGCGGGCTCTAGGGAACGCACACATCTCGAAAATTTCCTGTCTCGTCAAACTCTTAGGAGAGTCAGCCGACAACGTTCCTTCTCCCCTTGCGGGAGAAGGTGGCGGCGTAGCCGACGGATGAGCAACTGTGTCTAGGCGGCGGGTTGTTGGTAGGGTTGTCCGGAGCGGAGCATGGCGATGATGATGCCGAGCAT
>FTIT01511548.1_pt1 | contig 12031 bp, 14 predicted proteins | sample 1658061 | NCBI WGS metagenome assembly FTIT01 (sample SAMEA3914795, study PRJEB12502) | metagenome | biome: forest; material: soil | place: Canada | collected 2011-07-05 | depth 0.3 m
TCGCCGGGGCGGCGCTGATCGCGACCTGGTTGGTGGTGAACACCGATGACATCGAGACCTCCAGGTCGCGGTGGGTCCGCGGGCCGTGCCGCGACAGTCACGGCCCGCGGAGTCAGGGGGTCAGTTCTGGACGCCGAGCAGCACACCGTTCCAGGCCGGCGCCGCGTGGACGAGCGTGCCGACCTGGTAGGTCGACAGGTCGTGGCTCATCTGGATGTCCGGCCAGTCGATGCCCATGTACGGCTGGACGTCGACCTTGTACATCGAGGCCGGGACCCGGGAGTCCTGGATCGGGACGGCGATGGTCCGGATCCAGGCGCAGCCGTTGGGCATGTAGCGGTGGGTCCGGATGTCCACGACGCGCGAGGTGTTCGGGTTGACGTAGCCGGTGACGATCGTCGACATGGTCACGCCGTCGTCGCCGGCGACGACCGTGGTCCGGTAGCCGGACGCCGCGCCGAAGGTGCCGGAGCCGGTGCCGCCGATGCGCATCAGCTGGTTCAGGCCGGCACGCATGGAACCGGTGAGCCAGATCTGTTCCGGGTCGGCGCCGTTGGCGACGAACATCGCCGACAGAGCCGTGTCGAACTCCACGCCCGGGTTGGACGTCGACCAGGTGCCGTTGACCCGGTTCACGTAGCCCGACTTGGTCGGGTCGGCGTAGACGGTCAGGGCGCCGTCGTACGCGTTGGCGTCCGCCGTGGTGTCGGCGCCGGGCATCGCGGCGCCGCCGGTGGCGTACGTCTTCATCACGGTGCTGTTGCCGGTGAAGACGTACTGGAAGGTCTCGGTGCCGGTCGAGGTGCCGGCGTAGAGCGCGTAGTACAGCGCGCCGACCGGCTCGGTCCCGACGGTGATCGTGACGCTGCCGTTGGGACCGGTGATCGCGCCGGAGTTGACCTCGCCGGACACGACCGACTGGCCCAGACCGGACGCGGCGAACCCGGCCACGGCCGTGACCTTGAAGTAGTACGTCGCCGAGGCCAGCGAGCCGCCGGAGTTGGAGCCGGAGGCGGTGACGCCGGACGGGGCCGAGACGGCGCCCTCGTAGCCGGTGCCGGAGCCGCGGGCGAACAGGACCGCCTGCTCCTCGCCGAGCCGGTGGGCCCACATGGACGCGGTGTGCGACAGGGCGCGCAGGTCGGTGAGGCCGAGGGCCTCGTACTGCGCGAGCCAGGACACCGAGTCGGAGAAGCCGAGCTCGACGTAGGGGACGGTGTTCTTGTCCACCGCGTAGTTGATCTTCGGGGGGCGGCGCAGACCCAGCGACCCGAACGTGGTCGAGACGCTGCCGGAGCTGAAGAACGGCGTCGCCGACGCGATGCCGCCCGACCGCGAGTTCGTCCAGCCCGTGACGCGGTAGTACTGCCGCGCGTTGCCCTGTCCGGGCCGGGACTCCAGGTCGTTCAGGATCGGAGTGTCCCGCGGGACGAGCTCCTTCATCTGCGGTTCGAGGTCGTACGGCACGATGCCGGTGCTGACCGGGTTGGTCGGCGTCCAGTCCTTGCGGAGGTCGGCCTCCAGCATGCCGCGCATGGCTTCGAGGTCCCGCATGATCGCGGCGTTCGCGCCGGCGGACTTCAGCGTCGGCATGGTGTCCGGGTCGGACAGCCACTTGCCGATGCGCCGCCGGTTCCCCGCGCCCTTGACGAGGCGGTAGTAGCCGGGGCTGTCGTCGAACTCGGCGCGCTCGACCTCGTGGTCGCCGGCGTCGGTGGCGGCGAGGCTCTTGGCCCAGGCGCCCTTGAAGGCTTCGAGTCGCTCGGCCTGTTCGGCGCGGTCGAGCTGGGCGGAGTCGAACATCTGGTCGAGGATGCCGCCGCGAGAGCGTGGCGCCATGGTGAGTCCCCTCTCGGGTAGTCGTGTCAGCGGGTTGACGCCGCCTCGGTGCGGAGGGCCAGCGCCTTGTAGGCCTCGCGGACTGCCGGATCGGTGCTGTTCGCGGCGATCTGGCGGTACTCCGCGGCCTTGTTGGCCGCCTCGTTCGGGGGCGCCGTGGGCGGCGCGACGACGAAGGGCGAGCCGGGAATCGCTGTCGACTTGATCTGTGCCAGCTCCTCGCGCAGAGACGCGTTCTCTGCCTGTACGGGGGCCAAGGCCTTCATCACTGCCGCTTCGGCGATCTGTTGCACTGCTGCCGTGTCCAGTCCGGACACGGTGGTCTTGGTGGTGTCGGGCTCCGGCGACTTCGCGGCCGGCTCAGCCGGGACGGCCGGGACGGTCGGAGCCGCAGGGGCGTCCTTGGTGACGTCCGGCTCGGCACCGAAGCCGATGAACACCGCGGCGTCACCCAGATCGGAATCGCCGCCCGCGGCGGCTTCCTCTTTCCGGAGCCACCACTTCACGTTCTCGACGGCCTGGACGAGCAGCGTGATGTCGCAGGACTCGCCGAGGTAGCCGGCGGCGAGCTCGTCGGCCTCGGCCGCGATGAGCTGGGCCAGCTGCGCGATGACCGCGCGGCCGCCGGCGATGTCCGGCGCCTCGTCCTGCCGGCCGTCGGGTCCGACCGCCTTGAGCGCGAGCTCGGCCGCGCCCGTGCGGTCCTTGCGGTGCACGGCGGTAGCGATCGCGATGGCCTGGGCCCGGTCGAAGGCCGGCGGCGGCGGGCCCGGCTCGGCCGCCTTCCGGCTGTCTGCGACGTCGTGCTCCTGGTCGAGCTTCACCGCCTTCGCGATGACCTCGCCGGCCACCGGCACCGGCTGCCAGTCGCCGTCGCCGCTCGCGGACTTCGTGGCGATGTCCAGGGTGGTCGTCGGGTTGCAGGGCCGGTCGACGAGCGAGAACTCGACGATCTTTCCGTCGGTCAGCCACGTCTGGCCCTGCGCGTCCTTGTAGGAGCGGACGCCGATCGCACCGAGCGACCAGCCCTTCAGCGTGCCGGTCTCGACCTTGTGCGCGGTGTTCCGGTCGGTGATGAGGGCCTTGATGTGCCAGTCGTCGCCGCGCTCGTCGATCTCGACCCCGACGCCGGCCGCGATGCTGGTGTGCTGCTCGCGGACGTTGCCCCACTCGAACCAGTCCGGGACCGCCTTGCGCAGCCACTTCGGGTCGCAGCGCTCCCCGTCCAGGTCCAGGTCCGGGCCGGCGGCCTTGCCGTAGACCAGAAGGTCGCCGTCGGGGGTCTTGTCGAACTTGACGATGTCGCCGATGTAGGCGTGCGTCACGCTCACCGCAGGTCACTCTCCTTCGTGGTCAGACGGCCTGGCATCGGTGCACAGCGGCACAGCGGATGGCCTGGTGGGTGTGGGGCTCCGGACTCGAACGGCTCTTCCAGCGGGATGACGCCCTGGTCCTCGTTGGGCTCGCAGATGTGCGGGCAGACGCGGTCGTCGTCGGCCGTCAGCCAGTACTTGCCGTCGTAGCCACGGCGCCCGTAGCAGGCGACCGAGGCGGCCGACACCGCGCGGCACAGCTCGGTGGTGGCGATCATGTGAGCGCGGAACGGAGCAGACAGGATGCCGCGAATGTCCCCGGCGATCGTGTCGGCCGAGTCGCCGCGCAGCGCGCCGCGGGCCAGGGCCCGGCCGAGCTCGTCCAGCCGCGTGTCCGCGATCGAGCGGATCGTCACGCCAGCCTGGTTGAGCAGAGTCCGCAGCCCGGATCCGTCACCGAAGTGCGTGGCGAGCAGCTCGGCCGCCTCGGTGTCGCCGACGACCCACGTCTCCAGCTCGATCGGGGCCTGCTCGACGACCGCCACCGCGGAGGCGGCGCCGATGGCGTAGCCGTCGCTGTAGACACCCGTCAGAACCTCGGTCAGGGCGGCGTCGACATGCTCGGCTTCGCGCTCGACGAACTGCCGTGCCACGGTCTCGTAGCGGGCCTCCCCGGCCTGGAACACCGGGCCCTCGTCCGGCGAGGCCGGCACCGGTAGTTGGCGTTCCGGTGCGGGCTCGGAAGTCGGCTCGCTGCCTGGCGGCGGCGCACCGGCCGGTTCGGTCAGCCCGGTGGTCGGCAGGTGCGCCACCCAGTCTCGGGCCAGCCGGTCCGCGTCGACCGCGCCGGTAAGGGCGTCGGCGATGCGGGGTGCCCAGTAGGCGGCCGCGTCGAGGTCGTACTGCCAGCCGGGCCAGTCAGTCACGTCCCCCTGGTTGTCAGGGGGCTGGTCTTTTGGGTCCGGGTCGGTGTCCCCTGCGGCCTTGAAGGTGACGCGGTCGAGGTCGATGCGGTAGCCGACGGCCTCGGCCGGGGTGAGCTCGCGGAGTTCGAACGTGCCCTTGCCACCGTGCCGGGCCCAGGCCCGGAACTTCTCGACCTCCTTCCGCTTCGGGTTCTGTCCCGGTTGGGGTGCCGGCGCTCCGGGTGCCGCGGCGGCGGGCGCTGGCGCCGCCGGCGGCTGGCCGGCGGCGCTGCCGTCGGGTTCAGCTGCGGCGCCCTCGGCGTTGAGCGGCTCCGGCGCCGAGGCGGGTGTCACCAGGATGCCGGGCTGTACGAGCTCGCTGGAGCCCTCCAGGAAGAGCACGCCGCGCTCGGTGACGACCATCGGCATGTCGGCCTCGGCGAAGGCATACCGGGGCTTCCCGTCGCGGTCGCGGGTCTCGTTGAGGGTGATGCTGCCGCGCCGGTACTTCCGGTCGACGACCTCGTCTTCGGCGTCCTGGTCGTCGGTGTCCTGGCCGAAGATCTTGTATTCGAGTTCCTGGGGTGCCCGCTGGTAGGTGCGGCCCAGGCGGGTGATGATGCCCTGGATGACGTCGATGGACGGCTGGGTGCCGTTGCGGTCCTGGACGTCTTCCTGGCCCTCGTGGTAGCCGGTGCTGCCCAGGCCGCCGGGCTCGGTGAAGTTGAGCTCGGGCATGGCGATGCCCATGTGCGCGGCCACGAGCCGGACCAGGAACTGGTCGTACTCCGGCTTGTACATCGCGTCGACCGAGGTCATCTCGTGCGGCTCGAACCCGGGGGGCGCGATCTGGGTGCGCTGTCTGGCCGCGGTGTTGCCAGCCATCTCGTCGTTGTAGGCGCGCTGCCACTCGCGGCGCTTCTGCGGGGTGAACTTCTCTCCGAGGAGGGTCGCGGCGTCGGCGGGCGGCACGAGCCACGTGCGCGGTCCGGTGCCGTCGTCGTACTCGGAGATCAGCCAGCCCTGCCTGTTCAGCCACAGGCGGGCTGCGATGAGCGCGCGCTCGACCGCGGACTGGCCGTAGGGCGAGTCGGTGCGGACGGTCTTGCGGTAGTAGAACAGCTGGTCGGGCAGGTAGCCGTTCGGGATGACCAGGCCTTCGGGGGTCTGGGCCATGCTGGCGGTGTACTCGCCGCGCGGGAACCCGTACAGGACTTGCTGGTAGGCCGGGTACGGGGGTTCGGGGATCTCGCCCTTGATGTCTCGCAGGGGCTTGATCGTCGACCCGTCGATGATCTTGAAGGCGGTGACGTCGCCGCCGTACGTCATCTCCGGGTAGATCGCGACCGCGTCCGTCACCAGGTGCTCGTGCAGTAGCAGCGACCACCACTGCTTGGTGTCGTACTGCATCCGCTTCCACGGCTCACGCCACCACGAGTTCAGCCGCGTGATGTCGTGCTGCAACCGGGCCCGGATGTCCGCCTCGACATCCTCCCGGGCCGCGCCCCGCTGCGCGCGCTTCACACCCTTGCCGTCGATTTCGTCGTCGATCGCCTGCTCCGAGACCACCCAGCCCCACTTGAGCGGCCGGATGTGCTCCTTGCGCTTGTCCAGGCACAGCGCGATCAGGTCGACGTCGGTCGCGGCGCGACGCAGCACCTTCCAGTCCAGCGGCCGCTCGGACACGAGCTGGACGTTGGACATCATCTGGTACTCGTTCGTGCGCGGCGACGGCCGGCCGGTGTCCATCCGGCCGTCGTCGATCGCGGAGATCGGCAGCGGGTCGCCGGGGCCGAAGCTATTCCGGTTCCGCGGGTCGGTCGGCAGCGGCTGCGACGGGCGGCCGCCGTTGAGCAGCGCGGACGTCATGGCGTTGATGGCCTCGGTGATCGGGACCATCGTCGGCTGCGTGCCGCGGCCCTGACGGGCGGCAAGCGCGGGCGGCACGGCCTTCTCGGTCGTGGCGATCTCGGCGTCGGTGGAGCGGCGGACGGTCGGCGGGGTATAGGCCGGCCCGCGGCCGCGGCTGCGCTTGCGGCTCACCGGTCACCTGCCGAACGGGGACCACCCATCAGGCGGCAGATCATCGCGGCCTCCCTCGCTGACGAGCTCGTTCATGAAGTCCGCGGCATCTGATGACGCAAGGAACAGCTGGGCCAGCGCCTGGGTGCATGCGTCCACCTGGTCGTCATGGGCACCGTTCGGGAAGCTCGCGCACTCGGTGACGAAGTCGCCCACCCATGGGGCGTGGCCGGGCGCGGGCAGCTCGACATCACCGGCCTGGACGAAGGGGGCGATGGCGTTGGCGCGGCCTTCCTTGCTATCGCCAGGGCTGACCGGGACGATGCCGGGTAGTACGCCGCGCAGCATCTGAATGATCGCCGGGCCGTTCGCTTTGTCCTCGACGAGTTTCAGCGTGGCCTGGGGCCACTTCTTCGACAGCGCGACCATCGCGGTCGCGGTGGCCGGCGCGTCCATGTGGTCGCGGACCTGGTCGACCATCCAGACGCGGGATCCGCGTCGGGCCCAGACCTGTCCCACCACCCAGTCGTTCTTGGCTCCGTCCTTGAACGCCATGTCCCAGGACTGGATGACCTGGGTGGGATGGCCGAGGATGAGCCAGGAGCCGTTGCCCTGCTGGATGGCGCGCTGCATCGGTGAGTACTGCCACCAGCCGCGCTTGAGGATGCTGCCCTCTTGAGGGCTGGGCCGTCCCTGGAGGACGGCTTCGAAGCCGCGGGCGCCGGCGTTCTTCTTGCGGCGTAGCCAGCCGCGGACCGTGCGGCCGCGGGCCGACTTCATCCACTCGCCGGGCTCGCGACCGAGGATGTCGGTCTCGCCCTTGTTCGGGTCGTGGTCGGCGAGGGCCGGGATGTTGATGTGGCGCCAGTCGTCGCCTTCGGTAGCCATGAGCCAGCCGGCGAGGTCGTCCTCGTGCCAGCGGGTCATCAGGACGATGACGATGGCGTCCTCGGACAGGCGCATGCTGCCGGTGGTGCGCCACCACTCTTTGACGTTCTCGCGGTAGGTCTCGGAGTCGGCTTGCTTCTGGTCTTTGAACGGGTCGTCGATGATCAGGACGTCGACGGGGCGGCCGGTGAGGCTGCCTTCGATCCCGACGGTGATCATGCCGCCGTCTTTGCCTTCGAGCTGCCACTCGTTCGCGGCCTTGGTGTCGTGGCGCAGCGACAAGCCAAGCTCGGGGTGACCGACCACGTCGTTCTTGACCATGCGGCCCCAGCGGCGGGACAGCTGATCGGCGTAGGACACGATCGCGATGCGCAGGTCTGGGTTGCGCTTGAGCAGCCAGATCGGGAAGGCACGCGAGATCCGCATCGACTTGCCCTCTTGCGGGGGCATCGTGAAGATCAGGCGCGGGTGGCGTCCCTCGGCGGCGTCAACGAGCGCGGCGTCCAGGACATCCAGGGCCGGCGTCTGCACGGTACGCGGGTCGACCAGCTTCGCGATGGTCCCGGGCGTGGGGTAGACGGTGTCTTCGGCGTCGAGCCGTTCGGCCAGCAGGTCGAGTTCGTCGACGACTACCGGCATGGCGTCACGCTGCCTTCAGGACCTTCAGGTGTTGTCCGGTGGACCGCTTGATGGCCTCGGCGGCCGGGCCGGTGATGCCGTGCTCGGCCAGGCCGGCCTCCAGGGCGCGCAGCAGCATGTTCGCTTTCGACTCCGCGACCGCGACTTGCCGTTCGTCCAGGCCGAGCTTGGCCAGGACACCGAGGAGAGTCGCGGAGCGGTCGATGGAGCGCTCGAACATGGCGACGTCGGCGCGCAGCTGCTCGCCGCCGTTCTCGGACTCGTACCGGTAGTCGCGCAGCTTCGCGATCGACTCCTGGCAGGCCTGCATCCACTGGAGCGTCAACGAGCCGACCCGACGCAGCTCCAGGAACGGATCATCGACCGGCTCCCGGTCCGGGATCAGCTGCCCGAGCAACCACACGCCTTCCTCGCGGGCCGCAGCCTTCTGGCCCGACGGGGACGCGCCGCCGTGCAGCTTGCACTTCCCGAACCCGGCATGCGTCGTACCCCAGCCGGCGGGCCGCGTGCAGAAGCCGTCACGGCGACGCAGCTTGCCTCCGCACTTCTCACCCTTGCGTGTCGGCGCAGCCATGAAAGCACCCCCTGTCACAAAGCACGCAGGCGCTTGCGGGCTGCTGGGGTGGTGTTGGGCTCCGGGCCGCGGCCCCGCCTTAGGCGCGGCCCGGAGCGGCGGACGTCCGGGGGGAATCGTCCGCGGTCCCAGCGTCATCCGGGTCCCCACCGGGCACTGGGAGCTGGTGGGGCTACTTGCGTGGCGGCTGGAAGCCGAACGGGACCTTCGGCTTCCCGGGTTCGGGAACCCGGGTGACGATCGTGGTCGTGACTTCCTGGAGCAGGTCGCCCTGTTCCCCGTACTCCCGGTAGATCGTCTCCGTCTTCGTGATCTGGTCCGGCATCCTGGCCTACCTCGGCGGTCCGAAGACGGTGCCGTCCGAAGTGGTCCACTCGGGCCGGTCGGCCTCGGGTCGTACCGCGGCGCGGACGAACGCGTCCTTCGCCCTGAGCAGGTCCTGGAGGCCGATGGTCAGCTGCGGGCCGTCGAGGTGCTCGGCCATGTGGTGCGCGAGGTCGTGCACGGGCTTGCTGATGGCCTGCAGGTGCTCGGGGAGGTGCGCGTACTCGAAGTGGCTGAGGGCGTCGGCGACGGCCGGGTGATGCTGCTTGCCGGCCATCAGGCGGCGGGCGGGGCCGGGGTGGTGACGTCGGCGACCGGCGGCGTGGAGAGGACGCCCGAGACCGGCGCGGGCGGCGCCTGGTCGACCTCGGGGTTCACGGCCGGGGCCGGCGGCGTGCTCGTCACGATGGTGGCGGAGAGGTCGGCGGCCGCGGCGGTGGCCAGCTGCTCGGCGTCGTGCACGGCCTCGGTCGCGACGGGCGCGGCCGCGGTCTCGGCGTCGTGGACGACCTGGGTGGCGTCGGTGACGGCGGCGGCCTCGACGTCGCGGGCGTGCTCCATGAGCTTGCCGCGGACGACGGCCCAGGCGTTGTCGAGCTCGGCGATGGCCTCGTGGATCAGGTCGGTCGCGGACATGGCGGTTCTCCCTTTGACGTGGGTTTCGGGGCATGCAAAACCCCCCGCCGGTGTCCGGTCGGGGGTTCGAGGCATGGTGGTGCTGCCTGATTAGTGTGTGACAAAGTGTCGCGCGCGGTCAAACAGCCTGGTCACGGTGTTGTTGTGGTGCGAGCGAGAACGGGCCCGCGCTCACCCACTCCACGTCGTCGTCGAATTCAAGGTCGGCGAAGGCGCCTCCGATGGCGACGGTCGCGGAGAGCAGGGTGCGGTGGTGGGTCTCGGAGAGTCGTCCGGGGATCGTGACTTGCACGATGGCGCCGATCTGGCCTTCGAAGGCATCGGCTGCGAAGCGGCTTTCGGGCGGCGCGGGCATGCGCACCTTGATGGTCATGTGGGGTCTCCGGGGAGTTCGGCGCGGGCTTCTTCGGCAAGCTGTCGGGCGCGGCGACCGCGGCGGGTGTCGCGTTCGACGCGGAGGACGTCGGACTCGCGGTACCGAACCGGGTCCTGCTCGACCGCGACCAGGAGCCGGCGGCTGGCCCACTGCCGGATGAGTGCCGGGTCGACGTGGGCTGCGACGGCGGCCTGCTCGACGGTGAGCAGGACCTGGTGCGGGTCGTCGGTCATGCTGCCTTCCGGGTGACCATGTTGCTCCAGGTGCGGACGGCGTCCTGGTATTCGGCCCAGCCGACGGTGCGTGCGCAGTCGGGGTCGCGGCAGATGACCGCGTCGTCGCCGCCGTACACGGACAGGGTGAGCTGTTCGCAGGCCGGGCACGGGAGCGGGAGGTCGCGGCGGCAGGACTCCCAGGGTGCGAGGGCGTAGGCGTCGCGGTGGAGCTGGGCGAGCGTGTCGAGCAGCTGGTGCACGTCGAGGTCGGCCCAGGGGTCTTGCTCCAGGAGCCAGCCGAGGCGGTCGGTGAGCCAGCGGGCGACGGTGGGGACGGTGTGGTCGGCCGGCCCGGGGATGGGTGGCTCGTGCCAGTAGCCGACGATGCCGGCCCACTTGTTCAACGTGGTGGCGATGTCGGTGCGGGTGTCGTGGAGTTCGACGGCGAACGGCGGCCGGGTGGTGGTGGGTGCGGCGTGGGTGGTGGCCGGCTTCCAAGCGGGTGTGAGGGTGTACATGCGGGTGCGGAGCCAGCTGTGGGCCCAGGCGACGGCGGCCAGGGTGGCGCGGAGGTAGGCGTAGCAGGCCCCGCACGCCAGGGACGGCGTGCGGGGTTCGCGCTGCCCGCAGATGATGCAGGTCACGGGGTCCTCTACTGGTCGAGGCCGAGCGGGCCGAGGAGGCCGGTGAATCGGTGGCTGTCGATCTTGGCCGGGTCGCACTCGTGCAGTGCGCCGGAGGGCGCGGGCTTCTCGCCGCAGACGGGGCAGCGGCGGAAGAACACAAGGTCGCCGCGGTTGTAGACGCCTCCGACGTCCGGGGGCAGGAGCTCGGGGCGGCCGGCGTAGGCGCCGGGGTCGTCCCACTCGTAGTCCCAGCCGTTGGCGAGCGCGCGCAGGGCCGCGGTCAGCTTGAGCTGGACGACCGCTTCCCAGGTAGCGCGGTCGTCGTCTTCGCATTGGCGGCACGGGACCGGGCTGAAGGCGGGGATCTGGTCGCTGGAGCGCGACCAGTAGCCGCGCGGGTTGCCGTGTGGGCAGATGTTGAGGCTGCCCCGGTTCCACCAGATAGGGCCGCCGCGCGGCATGACCTCGATCCATGCCTCGTCGAAGTGGGTGAGGCGCCGGCTGGTGTCGATCTCGTCGGCGGCCGGGGTGGGCGTGTACGGGATCGGCAGGTCGGCGTCGAGGTCGTACGGTGCCGGGATGCCGAGTCGCTTCATCACCAGCTCCATGCCGATGCAGACGTCGGCGATGTCGGCACCCGGGCGGTTGTAGACGCCGGGCTGGTCCCAGGTCCAGTCCCAGCCCTGCTTGGTGGCGAACAGCGCGGAGCGGAGACGGGTGGCGACGTCCTCTGCCCACGGGTCGTAGGCCTCCGGCGGGGGGACGGCCAGCCCACGGGCCCGGTATTCCTCGGCCATCTGGCTGTAGGTCTTGAACGGCTCGAAGCGTGTCGGGGACGCAGGCGTGACGAACTCGCGGGCAAACTCGGGACTGACGCCCATGATTCCGGTGCGCTGCCCGCGGAGAGCGCGGCCAACGTCCTGGCGCCGCTCGGCCCACGGGCCCGGTGGCGGCTGGAGGGCGGCGTAGGCCTCGGCGGCGCGGCCCAGCATGGCGTTGAGGGTCGGGATGACGTCCTCGGGGAGTTCGGGGTTGGGTCCTGGCATGGCGGGGCTCCTATCGCTTGCGCCGCTTGCGCGGGGGCATCTGGCTGCGGACCTGCTGGGGGCAGGTGTGCGGGGTGCGGTGGATCCACGCGCCGGACGGGTGCTGGTGGCACAGCGCGCGGGACAGCGCCTGCCGGAGGCCGGCGGGGAGCCGTTCGGGCTGGTCAGTCACTGGAGACTCCGAGGTTCGCGGAGAGCTGGCCGAGCTCGCGCCGCATGAGGTCGAGTTCGACCCTGAACCGCCGGTTGTCCTCCGCGCAGAGGTCGAGCCAGCGCGGGCCGAACTCGGGTCGCTCGGGTGACTCGGCGATGTACGCGGCCACGGCCTTCAGCCCGCACAGCATCGCGCAGGGGTGGGTCTCGTACAGCCGCCGCTGATTGATCGCGAACGCCTGGTGCCCGCTCGGGGCAATGTCGTAGTAGTCCGGGTTCAGTCGCATCTGAAGGATCAGGTCGCGGATGGCGCGGTCGGTCATCGTGGTCCTCGTGGTGGTCGGGCCGCAGCCCAGATGATCAGGGCTGCGGCGGCGATAGCGGCGACGTACTCAGGCGGGATCCACCAGGTCACAGGGCCTCCAGTGCGGCCCGGTGGCGGGCCCGCGCGGCGGCGGCGAGGTTCGCGGCGGTG
>FTIT01000680.1_pt2 | contig 11664 bp, 12 predicted proteins | sample 1658061 | NCBI WGS metagenome assembly FTIT01 (sample SAMEA3914795, study PRJEB12502) | metagenome | biome: forest; material: soil | place: Canada | collected 2011-07-05 | depth 0.3 m
ACGCCGTCGCGATGGCCCTGAGTCGCACGTACCTGGGCGCGCACTGGCTGAGCGACACGATCGGCGGGCTGCTGCTCGGTGCTGGCATCGCTGTCCTGGTGTGGGCGCCGCTCGCCTACAGGCTGAGCGCCGAGGGTGCCAGGCCGCATCCGTTCGTCCTTGCGAGGAAACCGTCTCCAACGTTGTAGAGTTCGTGTGCGGGGGGTGCGAGGCCGGGTCTCGGTCTGCGTCCGCGACGAAGGAGGCGGACGGTGGCGGTCACCATGCACGACGTGGCGAGGCGCGCCGGCGTCTCGATCAAGACGGTCTCCAACGTCATCAACGACTACCCGCACATCCGGGAGGAGACCCGATCGCGGGTCCTCGCGGCCATCGCCTCTCTCGGCTACCAGCCGAACCTGTCAGCCCGAGGCCTGCGTTCCGGGCGTACGGGCGCCATCAGCCTCATCATCCCCGACCTGAAGAACGCATACTTCGCTGAACTGGCGGACGCCGTCATGAGGGCCGCGGCCGAGCACGACCTGGTCGTCATGATCCAGCAGAGCGGCGGAATCCGGGAGCGCGAGCTCGAAGTGCTGCATGGCCCGCGCATGCGCATGGTCGACGGCATCCTGTTCAGCGTGCTCGCACTGGGGCAGGAGGACGCCGACCTCCTCGACATCCCGACTCCGCTCGTGCTGCTCGGAGAGCGCATCTTCAACGGTCCGGCCGACCACGTGACCATGCAGAACGTCGCCGGCGCGCGGGCCGCCACCGAATACATGATCTCGCTCGGTCGCAAGCGGATCGTCGCCTTCGGCGCGCACGAGAACGAAGTGATCGGCTCCGCGGGCCTGCGTCTCACGGGCTACAAGGAGGCGCTCGCGGCGGCGGGGCTCCCTTACCGCGAGGAGCTGGTCGTCAACGTGGGCAACTGGCACCGTGGTGATGGTGCGGATGCGATGCGCGCTGCCCTCGCATCCGGTCTCGAGTTCGACGCCGTGGTCGCATTCAACGACTCGATCGCACTCGGTGCGGTGCGTGTGCTGCAGGAGCGGGGCATCCGCGTCCCTGACGATGTCGCAGTGATCGGCTTCGACGACATCGACGAGACCCGCTATTCGCTTCCGTCGCTGTCGACGGTGGATCCCGGCCGCGAAGAGATCGCAGAGACTGCCGTCAGGGTGCTCCTCGAGCGCATCAACAATCCGGACCGCTCGATCCCGCCACGGGAGTTCGAGGCCTCGTTCCGCATCGTCGAGCGCGAGTCGACGGTCGGAGCTCGCGTGGGCGTACCTGCCGTGCCTCCTACGCCCCCTGTGCCCGATGTCGTTGGCGCGTCCTAGTCGCAACGCTACTCGTCACGCGCGCGACCCGTTCAGGGAGCTCACTAGGCAGAGGTGGTCGTTATCAGCGCTCCAGAGCGGCCAAATGCGCCAAGTGATGGATGCTCACCCGCGCACGGGGGCAGGCGGGCGGATGCACGGCCGCGGCGTACGACGGCGAGAAGGGACTTGACAGGGCGCCGTCCGCTCGCAAAGATGGCTCTACAACGTTTACCTACAACGTTGTAAATGCCCGGAGCGGTGTCCAGCGACACAGGTTCGAGCGATCGAGTGAATCAAAGAGGATTCGGGAACGGCATCCGGCTCCCCTTCACTTGCGTCAGACGAAGAAGTCCAACGAGAAGCACCACCGAAGGGAACACAGTGAGGAAGAAAGCTTTGATCGCGGCGCTGTCCGCGGTCGCGCTCGCCGCAACGCTTGCCGCGTGCAGCTCGGGCGGAGGCAACAGCAGCAACGACAACGCCAGCAACCCCAAGCTCACCAACTGCACCAACAAGATGATGAACGACGCGCCCCAGGTCTCGGTCTGGGCCTGGTACCCCAACATGGCCACCGTCGTCGACAACTTCAACAAGGCCCACAAAGACGTCCAGGTCTGCTGGACCGTCGCGGGCCAGGGAGCACCTGAGTACGCGAAGTTCCAGACCTCCATCTCGGCGAACAAGGGCGCGCCCGATGTCATCATGCTCGAGGCCGACCAGCTCACCGGGTTCGAGATCCAGAAGGCGCTCGTCGACCTCGCCCCGTTCGGCGCGAACGACGTGAAGAAGAACTTCTCCGACGGCGCCTGGAAGGACGTCTCGCAGGGTTCGGCGGTCTATGCGATCCCCGTCGACGGCGGCCCGATGGCGATGATCTACCGCAAGGACATCTTCGACAAATACGGCATCACCCCTCCCACCACCTGGGCCGAGTACGAGCAGGCCGCGCAGAAGGTCAAGGACGCCGGCGGGCCGCTCTTCGGCGACCTCGGCAGCAACGTCCCGGCCGCGGTCACCGCGCTGATGGCCCAGAAGGGTGCAGTGCCGTTCCAGTACAGCCTCTCCGACCCGAAGAACATCTCCATCAACCTCGACGACCAGGCGACGAAGGACGTGCTCTCCTACTGGGCAGGCCTCGTGAAGAAGGGCCTCGTCGGCACGAAGGACCAGTTCACGACGGACTACATCTCCGGCGTGGTCGGCGGAAAGTACGCCACCTACGTCTCGGCCGCGTGGGCGCCCGGCTACCTGACGGGCGCAGGCGTCGGCAAGGGCTCGGAGAAGGGCCAGTTCGCTGTCGCTCCGCTGCCGCAGTGGAACAAGGGCGACACGGTGTCGGTCAACTGGGGTGGTTCGACGTTCGCAGTGACCACGCAGGCGACGAACAAGAAGCTCGCGGCGGAGGTCGCCAAGGGCCTCTACGCCGATGACGCTTCGCTCACCGACGGCTGGAAGACGCAGACCATCTTCCCGCTCAACCAGGGCGTGCTGACTTCCGACGCGTTCGTGAACAACCAGGTGGAGTTCTTCAACGGCCAGACGGCCAACAAGGACGTCTACGTTCCCGCGGAGAACGCGTACAAGGGCTTCAACTACAGCCCGTTCTCCGTCTACTACTACGCACAGCTGCAGGCGCAGCTGGTGAAGATCAACTCGGGCAAGACGACAGGTGACCAGGCCGCAAGCGACCTCCAGGACATCATGGTCAAGTACGCCAAGAGCCAGGGCTTCACGGTCAAGTAGCAGCTCCGTCCGGCCGGGGTGCGCATCCGCCCGCCCCGGCCGGGCATCCGCAGAATCTCGATCTGAACAGCAGGGAAGAACCATGGCAGAGTACGGGTCGACAGTGACCACGACATCACCGCCCGGCGCCGTCACCGGACGCGTCGGGCAGAGGAGGGGCGCCTCCGGCAGTGAGCGGATGCTCGCCCGCCGCGGCAGGACGGGCTGGGTCTTCATCGCCCCGTTCGCGGTCGTCTTCGTCCTCTTCCTCGTCGCCCCGCTGGCGTACGCGTTCTACCTGAGCCTGTTCACCAAGGGCCTCGCGACGGGGACCACGTTCTCCGGCATCGACAACTACGTGAAGGCGTTCACCGACCCGTCGTTCCTGAACGGCGTCTGGTTCGTCATCCGGTTCTCGATCGTGCTGATCCCGGTTCAGATGGCGGTCTCCCTGGTGGCGGCACTCATGCTCGACGCACTCACCACGAAGCTCGCGAAGTTCTCGCGGCTGATGATATTTCTGCCGTATGCGATCCCGGCCGTGATCGGCGCTCTCATGTGGGGCTTCCTCTACAGCCCGACGTTCGGGCCGCTGCAGCAGATCTTCTCGCTCTTCAATGCCCAGGCCCCGTTCCTGCTCAGTCAGGGCAACGTGTTCTACGGACTGCTCAACATCGTCACCTGGCAGTGGGCCGGGTACTACATGATCATCATCTTCGCCGCGCTGCAGGGGATCGACCCGTCGATCTACGAGGCGGCGAAGATCGACGGCGCGAACTCCTGGCAGGTTGCTCTGCGCATCAAGGTGCCGCTGGTCTCGAATGCTCTGGTGCTCATCCTCGTCTTCGCCCTGATCGGCACGTTGCAGTTCTTCACCGAACCACAAGTGCTCGCGCCGGTGGCGAACGGCACGATCACACCCGACTTCACACCGAACATCTACGCGTACAACCTCGCGTTCTCGTACGCGCAGTTCAACTACGCGTCGGCGATCTCGTTCGCGCTCGGGATCGTCGTGTTCATCGCGGTCTACATCTTCATGTTCGCAACCCGCAAGCGAGGGAGCCTGCTCAAATGACCACCTCGACTCTGGATGCCGCCACCACGACCCGCGCGCCGCGGCGCCCCGCGAAGGACGGCCGTCGCCCTCGCCGCAACATCGTCGCCCATGTGTTCCTCGTGGTGCTCGTCATCTACTTCCTCATCCCGATCTGGTGGCTGTTCGTCGCAAGCACCAAGGACGCGCAGGGACTCTTCTCAGGGTCGGGCGCTCTCTGGTTCGCGAAGGACTTCAACCTGTTCGCGAATCTGCAGGACCTGTTCACCTACAACAGCGGCGAGTACCTGCAGTGGCTCGGCAACTCGGTGCTGTACGCCGTCTGCGGCGGTGTCGGTGCAACGGTGATCGCAGTGCTCGCCGGCTACGGTTTCGCGAAGTACCGCTTCCGCGGTCGCAATTTCACGTTCGCCCTCCTGCTCGGTTCCGTGATGGTGCCGCTGACGGCGCTGGTCATCCCCACCTTCGTGCTGCTGTCGAACCTCGGTCTCACCGACACGATCTGGGCGGTCATCCTGCCGTCGCTCCTGAGCCCGTTCGGCGTCTACCTGATGCGGGTCTACACGGCCGACGCGGTTCCGGATGAACTCCTCGATGCCGCACGCGTCGACGGCGCAGGGGAGTTCCGCACCTTCTTCACGGTCGCCCTCCCGCTGATGCGGCCGGCCCTCATCACCGTGCTCCTGCTCTCCGTCGTCGGCACCTGGAACAACTACTTCCTGCCGCTGGCGATGCTCTCGACGTCGAAGCTGTACCCGATCACGGTCGGGCTCGGCCTCTGGTCGCAGCTCGCCAACTCCAACAACGGCGGGGGCCACTCGCTGTGGAGCCTGATCATCGTCGGTGCGCTCGTGTCGATCATCCCCCTCATCATCGCGTTCCTGACCCTCCAGAAGTACTGGCAGGGCGGCCTCTCGCTCGGCAGCCTCAAATAGCCACCCACCCTGCCAGACCCCTCCCACGAACCTCGAAAGAAGAACATGGTCACCGCACGCCTCACGATCGACCCGTATTTCACCGTCGGCCCTGTCAATCCGCGACTCTTCGGGTCGTTCGTCGAGCACCTGGGCCGGTGCGTGTACGACGGACTGTACGAGCCGGGGCACCCGACAGCCGACGCGGAAGGGTTCCGCGCCGATGTCATCGAGCTCGTCAAGGAGCTCGGGGTCACCACGATCCGTTACCCAGGCGGCAACTTCGTGTCGGGCTTCCGCTGGGAGGACAGCGTCGGACCGCGCGAGTCGAGGCCGCGGCGCCTCGACCTGGCCTGGCACTCCACGGAGACGAACGAGGTCGGCCTGCACGAGTTCTCGTCGTGGCTCGACAAGGTCGGCAGTGAACTCATGCTCGCGGTGAACCTCGGGACCCGCGGGACGCTCGAAGCGCTCGACCTGCTCGAGTACGCGAACGTCGCAACGGGCACGACGCTGAGCGACCAGCGTGTGGCCAACGGCCGCACCGACGCGTTCGGCATCGGGATGTGGTGCCTCGGCAACGAGATGGACGGCCCGTGGCAGCTCGGTCACCGCTCCGCCGACGACTACGGCAAGCTCGCCTCCCAGACGGCCAAGGCGATGCGGCAGCTCGATCCCTCGGTGGAACTCGTGGTCTGCGGTTCGTCGAGCGCGCACATGCCGACGTTCGGCGAATGGGAGCGCGTCGTGCTCACCCACACCTATGACGACGTCGACTACATCTCGTGCCACGCGTACTACGAGGAGAAGAACGGCGACATGGGCAGCTTCCTTGCGTCGGCCGTCGACATGGACCACTTCATCGAGTCGGTCGTGGCCACGGCCGACCACGTGAAGGCCGTCACAGGCAGCGACAAGACGATCAACATCTCGTTCGACGAATGGAACGTCTGGTACCTCGACCGGTACCACGAGGTCGACAAGATCGAGGGAATCGAGAACTGGCCGGTCGCCCCACGACTGCTCGAGGACTCCTACTCGGTGGCGGATGCTGTGGTCTTCGGAAGCCTGCTCATCTCACTTCTGAAGCACGCGGACCGCGTGACCAGCGCATCCCTCGCCCAGCTCGTCAACGTGATCGCGCCGATCATGACCGAGCCGGGCGGCCCGGCCTGGCGCCAGACCACGTTCTTCCCGTTCGCGGTCACTTCGCAGCTGGCGAAGGGCTGCACCCTCGACGTGCGCCTCACCAGCGACACTTACACAACCGAGCAGTACGGGGAGGTGAACCTGGTCGACGCGGTCGCGACGCACGACGACGCGTCGGGCACGACGGCCGTATTCCTCGTGAACCGCAGCCAGACCGATGAGGCGACGGTGACGATCGACCTGACCGCGCTCGACGGTGTCTCGGTGCTCGACGCCCGGACGCTCACGGATGACGACATCCAGGCGAAGAACACACTCGACGACCAGGAGCGGGTGGGCCTTCGCCCCAACGGTCGGGTGATCACCGAGGGTCACTCCGTCACCGTGACCCTCCCGCCCGTCTCGTGGACGGCGTTGTCGCTCGCATAGTGTCCGGATCTTCGCCGAGACCGACCGTTCCGGCCGAGTGAGCCTGCTGCGCCTGTCACTCTCGACCGGAGCGGTCACACTCGCGGTGGTTCCCGTTGCGTGGGCGATGTACGGTGGCGACCATGAGAATCCTCCTGGTCGGCGCCGGCGGCGTCGGAGACGCGATTGCGAAGATCGCAGCACGGCGCACCTTCTACGAGCACATCGTGGTCAGCGACTATGACGTCGCGCGGGCCGAGAAGACGATCGCGTGGATCGCGCAGAAACACGGCGCGGACGTCGCGGGCCGGTTCACGCCGGCCTCGATCGACGCATCCGACCCCGACAGCGTCGAGCGGGTCGCCCGCGAGCACGGCGCGACGCACGTCATGAACGCGGTCGAGCCGAAGTTCGTGCCCACGATCTTCGCCGGTGCGCTCGCCGCAGGAGCCGACTACCTCGACATGGCGATGAGCCTGTCGGAGCCGCATCCGACCGATCCGTATTCGAAGACGGGCGTCAAGCTCGGCGACGACCAGTTCGCGCAGCGCAGCGACTGGGAGACCGCCGGCCGACTGGCGCTGGTCGGCATGGGGGTCGAGCCCGGCCTCAGTGACGTGTTCGCACGCTACGCCGCCGACCACCTGTTCAGCGAGCTCGACGAGCTCGGCACCCGCGACGGCGCGAACCTCGTCGTCCGGGATGCGGACGGCCACGAGGTCTTCGCCCCGTCGTTCAGCATCTGGACCACCATCGAAGAATGCCTGAACCCGCCGGTCATCTTCGAGAAGGATGCAGGCTGGTACACGACACCGCCGTTCAGCGAGCCCGAGGTCTTCACCTTTCCCGAAGGCATCGGCGCGGTCGAGTGCGTCAACGTCGAGCACGAGGAAGTGCTGCTCATGCCGCGCTGGATCGACGCGAAGCGCGTGACCTTCAAATACGGGCTCGGCGTCGAGTTCATCAACATCCTGCGCACGCTGCACCAGCTCAGCCTCGACTCGACCATCCCCATCCGTGTGCGCAGCGAGAGCGGGCCCGTCCATGTGGCCCCGCGTGACGTCGTCGCCGCAGCCCTGCCCGACCCCGCAACGATCGGTCCCCGCATGACCGGCAAGACCTGCGCCGGCGTCTGGGCGACCGGAACCGGCATCGACGGGTCGCCGCGCGAGGTGTACCTGTACCACGTCAGCGACAACGAGTGGACGATGCGCGAATACGAAAGCCAGTGCGTGGTCTGGCAGACCGCACTCAACCCGGTGATCGCGCTCGAACTGCTGGCGACCGGGGTGTGGTCGGACGTCGGCGTGCTCGGGCCCGAGGCGTTCGACGCCCAGCCGTACCTCGAGCTGATGGCGCGCCCGGAGGCTGAAGGCGGGTATGGCCAGGCCTGGGGGATGGAGGACCGGCTCGCGGGTTAGCCCTACTGGCCGAGCATCCGTTCGGCGGCGAGTCCGACGTCGACCACGTGGCCCGCGTCGCCGTCTGACTGCTCATTCCACGCTGCCGACAACCCGCACCAGGCGACGGTCCAGGCGGTCATCCGGTCGCGTTCAATCCCCGTCTGCTCGCAGATGATCGCGAGCTGCCGTTCGAGCCGGCCGGGCGCGAGCGCGATGCTGGCATCAGGGTTGCAGAGGATGTTGGCGAAATCGAAGGCACGGTCTCCCGTGACGTGCTTGGGGTCGATCGCCCGCCATCCGTCGTCACCGAAGTCGAGCACGTTGTCGTGGTGCACGTCGCCGTGCAGCACGACCGGTTCGCTCTGGTCGCCGAGCAGGTCGCGGGCGACGGATGCCGACCTGGCAAAGAATCCGCCCCGCGTCCCGGCGTGGGCGAAGAGCTCCCGGAACCAGTGGTCGAGCGCCACGAGGCCGTCAGGCGGCTCCCCGCTCACCGCATGAAGTGTCGACGCGACCGTGCAGAGCACCCACGTCGCCTCGTCGTCCTGCGCACCGCCTGCCGCGGCCATCAGCGCGAGCGACCGTGTGCCCTGCGCGCGTTCCAGGACGATCGCGGGCCCCTCGTGTTCGAACACCGGCGCGGATCCGCGGCCATCCCACCAGACCATGAGGCGGGCTCCCAGCTCTTCCTCGCGCTCGGTGGCGACCTTCAGGACGGCCTTGCGACCCCGCGAGACGACAGGCAGGAGTGCGCTTGTCGGGGTGGCGAACGACGGACCATCGGGCACAAGGCTCCAGCGTTTCACGAACGGCGCGAGCAAGGCGTCGGCCCCGGTGACCTCGGCCCCGGTCCCGTCGGCCCCGGTCACGCGGGCTCCGGCGACTCGGCGCGTGCGGCAGCGGCATACGCCCCCGGGGTGGACCCGACGACGGTCTTGAACTCGCGGCTGAAATGCGCCTGGTCGGAGTACCCGAGAGTGGCGGCGAGTTCGGCGAGCGCGGGTGGATGCGCGTCACGCAGCGCAGCGGCCGCCTCCTGCAGGCGGTAGCGCTGGATCAACCACTTCGGAGAGAACCCGATGTGACTGCCGATGAGGCGCTGCAGCCGCCGGATGCCGATACCGAAACGTGCGGCGAGCTGCTCCACCCTCAGCAGTTCGCGATCCGCCTCGACGGCACTGACGATCTCATCGACCAGTAACGCCTCGTCGTCGGGCTCCGGCAGGCGATCCAGGATCCAGTTCTCGAACAGGCCGACGGCTGCAAGGTCGTCCTCCGCTGCGACCAGGCGGCGGATGTGCGCGACGAGTCCGTCGGCGCCGTCCAGCCCGAGGGCGCTCAGCTCCGCCGACGCGGGAACCGTGCGGATGCTCGCACCGACCAGACCGCGGGCGGTCCCCGGCTGCAGCATCACGCCGAACGCCCATCCGGAACCGACCAGGGTGCGTCCGCTACGACCGCGTTGCGCGCGGTGCAGGCGTGCCTCCGCGGGTTCGATGACGAGGTTCGTCGTCGGATACTCGAGGACGTCCTCGCGAAGCCGGACGCCTTCGGGCAGGCTCCAGCGCGGAACCCAGAAATGGCGCACGAGCGTCGCCGCCGCCGGAGTCGCCCAGTAGCGCTCGATGCGAACGGGCCCATCCGCCTGCGCGGGCGTCAGCAGGCCTTTGCTCGACGGCTGCCCCACGACGGTCTTCACGCAGCCATACTTTCACGGTGGCGGTGATCCGTCGCTCCGGATACCCGCGCCCGACGCGCGGACTGTGCCGGTTACCCGCGCCCGACGCGCGGACTGTGCCGGTTACCCGCGCCCGACGCGCGGGAAGCGCTCGAACCAGTAGAGCAGTTCGGGGGAATCGCGGCGCAGCTCTGTCAGTGTCATCGACTCGCTGCGGATCGTCACGGGCACGTCGAGTTCCTCGGCGACCCGCTCCATGTCTTCGCGCGACCAGAACTGCCCGCGCAGGCGAAGCAGGAGCCGTCCGTGGACATCCGTCACGAACAGCTGGGGGAGCGTGTCCAGCGTGCTGCCTTCGTAGAGGTCGAGTAGCAGGACCGCCCCGACCATCCCCGGCCGGATGTCCGTCACGCGGCCGAAGAATCCCCGTTCACGCACGGAGTCGGGCAGGAGCTGGATGGTCGTGCCGAAGTATGCGAAGACGGCGAGCACAGTCGCGACCACGACGACGACGTGGATCGCGAGAACGAGGGGCCAGACGCCGTCGGGGATCGTCAGCCAGTACAGGACAGCGAAGACAGGCGTCGTGAGCGCAAGCACCGCGACGATCCCGCGTGTGAACAGGTGGGCATGCGGGCGCAGCACCACGCTCTTCGTCATCACGACGGACTCCTGTTCCATTGATTCCCCTCTGGCTTCCGAGCCTGACCTATTCGTGCACAGCGCGGTAGCGGCATTTTGGGGGACACGGCTCCCCCACTTCGGAGGGGGTCACCGAGTGCGAGCGACTGCTTTCAGCTGAGTCAGCAGCTGGTCGGTCACGAGGTCGAACGGCTCCATGCTCTGCTCAGCGCGGGCGAGCACGACCGCGCCTTCGCTCGCGGCGACCAGAACGGCCGCGAAGCGCGCCGCATCCGCCCGCCCCAGGCCGCCGGATTCCAGAAGCAACGCGAGTCGACCACGCCAGTTGCGGAATACGGTCGCGGTGTGGTCGAGCAGCGCGGGGGAGTCGGTGGCGACGGTCACGGCCAGCACCGCGCATCCGGCACTGAACGCAGACCGTTCGAGGATGCTGCGCCACATCGACAGGAACCGTGCGACGATCGCGTCCGCCGTCTCGCCTTCGAGTTCGTCGAGCACGGCGATCGCCCGGTCGCCTGCGAGGTCGATCGCGGAGGCGACCAGCTGCTCCTTGCCGTCGGGGAAATGGTGATAGACAGAGCCGCGGGGAGCCCCGGTGTAGGCGAGCACGTCGGCGAAAGAGGTGGCCTGGAGCCCGTTTTTCGCAAGGAGCACGACCGCGCCCTCCACCATCCGTTGTTTCACACCGTGCGCCACGAACCCTCCAGACCCTTGACTATGACGATCGTCATAATCTACATTCTATGTACACCATCATAGTTTTCGAAGGAGCAAGCCATGCCCATGATCGACGTGTACTCCACCGCCGGAACGTTCGCCGACAGGCACCGGCTGGCCCAGGACCTTGCCACAACCCTGATGGAGATCGAGAAAGTGCCGAACATCCCGATGTTCCGGCAGAACACCGCGGGGTTCGTGCACGATCTGCCTGAAGGAAGCCTGTCGAACGTCGACGGGGACAGCGGCTACGTGCGCGTTCAGGTGCTCACCAACGCCGGGGCGCTCGACCGCGAACAGCAGCTCGCCGTCGTCGCCCGATTCACCGAACTCGTCGCGGCTGCAGCAGGCGACCCATCCCTCGCCGAGCGCACCTGGGTGCTGCTCACGGAAGCCGTGCCGGGCGGATGGGGACTCAGCGGACACGCGAACACGAACGACGAACTCGTCGCTGCGGCACGCGCCCAGATCGCAGCCCTGCAGGCGAACCAGGGCGGCTGAGCGGGCCTTCCTGCCTCGAGCGTGCCCGTTGCGGACCAGTGTGCCCGGCGCGCGAGGCACGCTCGGCCGGAACAGGCACGCTCGGTCGCGACTCGTCACATTTGGCGGAGAATGGGGGATTCGAACCCCCGAGGGCTTGCACCCAACACGCTTTCCAAGCGTGCGC
>FTIT01119465.1_pt1 | contig 11588 bp, 10 predicted proteins | sample 1658061 | NCBI WGS metagenome assembly FTIT01 (sample SAMEA3914795, study PRJEB12502) | metagenome | biome: forest; material: soil | place: Canada | collected 2011-07-05 | depth 0.3 m
CCGTCCCGATCCGGTCCCCCAGGGCGGGGTGGTGACCATGCAGGCGGTGGCCACCGGCTCGCAGATCCGCTTCGACTTCCCTTGGGCCAACCCCTTGGGCGCGGCCGTGTTCCGGCGCGCCGACGCCATCTGGATCGTGTTCGACGCCCGCGCCCGGATCGACGTCTCCGCCGCCCCCAGGGGCCTGCCGCAATACGCCGACCTCCAGTCGCTGCAAGGCCCCGGCTACTCCGCCATCCGGATCCCGACGCACGCCCCCATCGCCTATGTCGCCCAGTCCCAGGGCTCCACCTGGACCGTGACCCTGGCGCCCTTCAACCCACCCACCACCACGCCTGTGATGCTGGCGCGGTCCGACGCCGACGGCCCTCCAGCGCTCAAGGCCGCCCTGGCCGGCGCCACCGGGGTGTTCTGGGTCGACGATCCCGCCGCCGGCGACCGCCTCGCCGTGGTCACCGCCCTTGGCCCGCCCAAGGGCGTCGAGGGCCAGCGCGACTATGTGCAGATGTCGGTCCTGGCCTCCGCCCAGGGCTTGGCGGTCCAGCCCAACGTCGACGACCTGACCGTCAACTACGCCGGCGACATCGTCTCGATGTCGCGGCCCGCTGGCCTCACCCTCTCGGCCGCCACCGCCGGCGCGCGGGCGGCGACCTACGCCATGGACGCGCCCATGCCCGCGGCCATGCCGGGGCTGATCGACCCAAGCTGGGGCAAGACCGGCCCCGGCGGCTTCCTGGCCCGCTACGACGCCCTGCTCGAACCGGTCTCCGACGAGGATGGCAAGGGGCAGGTGGGCAGCACCCAGGCGCACTTGGCCCTGGCGCGGTTCCTGGTTGGCTCGCAGCTGTCCTACGAGACCATCGGCGTCCTCAACGACGCCCTGCGCACCCACCAGATCCTGGGCTCCGACGCCGAGTTCCGCGCCCTGCGCGGCATCGCCCGGGTGATGGCCGGCCGCCTGGCCGAGGCGGAGAACGACTTTTCCGTGCCTGCCCTGGCCGACAGCGCCGCCGCCGCCAACTGGCGCGGCTACATCGCCGCCAAACAGAGCCGCTGGGGCGACGCCCGCCGCGAGTTCGCCGCCGGCGCCTCGGCCATCAACCAGTTCTCGCCGGAGTGGAAGTGCCGCTTCGGCCAGGCCGGCGCCCAGACCGCCATGGCCATGGGCGACAACGGCGCCGCCACCGCCTGGATCGACTTCGCCCTGGCCAACGCCGCCACCGTGCACGAGCAGCTGGACACCCGCGTCATCCAGGCCCGCCTGTTCGAAGCCGAAGGCCTCACCGAGCGCGCCCTTGGCATGTTCCGCGCCCTGTCGATGGCCTCCAGCGACGAGATCGCCGGCCCCGCCATCCTGCACGCCACCAAGATCCAGTACGACCGCGGCGCCATCACCCCCGCCCGCGCCGCCGAGGTCTACGATGGCCTGCGCTACCGCTGGCGCGGCGGTTCCTTCGAACTGGAGACCATCCGCACCCTCGGCCAGCTCTACCTCAGCCAGGGCCGCTACCGCGAGGCGCTGGAGGCTCTGCGTTCGGCCGGCAGGCGCATGCCCGACCTGCCCGAAGCCGTGCAGCTCCAGGCCGACCTCGACGCCGCCTTCAAGGGCCTGTTCCTGGACGGCCAGGCCGACGGCCTCGAACCGGTCCAGGCCCTTGCGCTGTTCTACGACTTCAAGGAGCTCACGCCCCTCGGCGCCGACGGCGACCTGATGGTGCGCAAGCTGACCCGCCGCCTGGTCGACGTCGACCTGCTGCCCCAGGCTGAGGACCTGCTGAAGTACCAGGTCGACAACCGTCTGGACGGCGTGCCCAAGGCCCAGGTCGCTACCGACCTGGCCACCATCTACCTGATGGACAAGCAGCCCGAGCTGGCGCTGGGGGCCATCAACGGCTCGCGCACCACCGTCCTGCCCAACGCGCTGAACCTCCAGCGCCGCATCGTCGCCGGCCGCGCCCTGATCGGCCTTGGCCGCTACGACGACGCCCTGGAGATGATCGGAACCGACCCCTCCGCCGACGCCCTCGACGCCAGGGCCGAGATCGCCTGGCGCCAGAAGTCCTGGGCTGCCGCCGGCGGCCTGTTCGAAAAGCTCCTGGGTGAGCGCTACAAGGCCGGCGGCCTCCTCACCGCCGACGAGGAGGGCCGCCTCCTGCGCGCCGGCGTCGCCTATTCCCTGGCCGCCGACGACGTCTCCCTCACCCGCCTGCGCGACCGCTTCGGCGCCTACCTGACCCAGTCCCGCAACCCCGAAGCCTTGCGCGTGGCCCTGACCGGCGTCGCCACCAGCCGCATCTCGGTCGCCGACTTCGGCCGCATGACCGCCGACAACCAGGCCTTCGCCGGCTGGGTCGCCAAGATGAAAGAACGCTTCCGCACTCCCCCCGCCCCGCTGAAACAGGCGTCTGCCGGTGCGCCCGCGGTCAGGGGATAGGGCAGGGCGGGGAGGGGAACGTCGGTGCGGCGGCCTTGCGCCCCCTCCGTCAGCCCGCTTCGCGGTCTGCCACCTCCCCCGCGTCGCCCTTCGGGCTCGCATGGGATGAGAAAACGGAGCCGACTCCTCCTCACCCGCATAGCGCAGCGCCGCGGGGGAGGTGGCGCGGCTCGCGCAGCGAGACGTGACGGAGGGGGCGCAAAGCCGCCACGCAAACCTCAGTCGAACTACCCTAAGCGTTCATCCCCGCCCGCGCCGTCCACCGGTTCGCCAGCGGGTCGTGCGCGCGGCCGTCGTCGCTCATCGAGCGCTTGCGCCACTCGGCCCGCAGCACCGCCTTGCGCCCCGGATAGCGCTCCTCCAGGAACTGCGCGTCGCTGACCCGGTCGGTTCGGAAGTGCCTGAAATCCTGTCGCAATTCGCACCAGGCAGCGATGATCCGCACGGTCTCGTAGTAGCCCACCGCCACCGGCCAGATGGTCCGCCGCGTCTCCCGATCGGCCTCGTCGCGATACAGTAGCACGATCTTGGTCTGGCCACGGATGGCGGCGCGGACCCGGCCCATGTCCACAGCGTCCTCGGCCAGGGTCCACGGCCGCTCGGGCGTGGTCAAGGCCGGCTCCAGCAGGAAGGGCCGCAGGTGTTCGGGGATCACCGCGCCGATCTTGGCGATCAGGTCGCGCGCCGCCCGCTTCAGCGCCGGATCGCCCCGCGCCGACACCCAGCGCGCGCCCAGCACCGCCGCCTCGATCTCGTCGGGCGTCAGCATCAGCGGCGGCAGGTCGAAGCCCTGGTCGAGCATGTAGCCGACCCCGGCCTCGCCGCGGATCGGCACCCGCTGCGCCAGCAGCTCGGCGACGTCGCGGTAGATGGTCCGCAGCGACGTCTCCAGCTCGCTGGCCATCGCCTGGGCGGTGACTGGCGCGCGGGCGCCGCGCATGATCTGGATGATCTGGAAAAGGCGTTCTGTCCGTCGCATGGGACCACCATAGGCCTGCCGCCCTGACAGCATAGTGTCAGCATGCCGAACGCCGTTCAACAATCCACCAATCGGACGCCCGGTTGGCGGTTGACTTGGCCCCACCCGATGGGGTCGATCAGGCCCATGACCGAAGTCGCCTCCGTCCGCCTGGCCCGCGAGGGCTACATCAAGATCAAGACCGTCACCCTGCGGGAGGCCGACGGCGCCCTGCACGATCGCGAGGTCGAGGAGCATGGCAGCTCCACCTGCGTCCTGGCCTACGACCCCCAGCGCAAGGTCGCTCTGCTGGTCAGCCAGGCCCGCGCGCCCGTGCTGCTGGCCGGCGAGACGGAGAACCTGCTGGAGGCCATCGCCGGCATGGCCGACGGCCAGGAGGCCCCGGAGGAGACCATCCGCCGCGAGGCCATGGAGGAGGCGGGCCTGGCCCTGCAGGCCCTCGAGCCCGTCGCCAAGGTCTGGTGCTCCCCCGGCGTCTCGTCCGAGCGCTCCAGTCTGTTCCTGGCCCCCTACGCCGCCGCCGACCGGACCGGGAAGGGCGGGGGCCTCGCCGACGAGCACGAGCACATCGAGGTTCTGGAGCTCCCCATCGCCGAGCTCTGGGCCAAGACCCAGGCGGGCCAGATCCAGGACCTCAAGACCCTGTCCCTGGTGCTCGCCCTGCATGCCCGTCACCCGGAACTCTTCTGACATGCGCCGCCGCGCCTTCCTGGCCGCCTCGGCCGCCGCCGCCATTCCCGCCATCGTCTCGGCCGCCCCCGCCTCGGAGGTCAACGCGCGGCTGTCGGCGATCGAGGCGCGCCTGGGCGGACGCGTCGGCCTGGCCGCCGTCGACACCAGTTCGGGCCGCCGGATCGCCTGGCGCGCCGACGAGCGCTTCGCCATGGCCAGCACCTTCAAGTTCCTGCTCGTCTCCGCCGTGCTCCGGCGGGTGGACGCCGGCGCCGAACGTCTGGACCGGGTGATCCCCTACGGCCGGGCCGACCTGCTGGACTACGCCCCCACCACCCGGGCCTATGTCGCCGAAGGCGGCCTCAGCGTCGCCGCGCTCTGCGAAGCGGCCGTGGGCTTGAGCGACAACACCGCCGCCAACCTGCTGCTGACGACCATTGGCGGCCCCCACGGCGTCGGCCGCTTCGCCGCCACCCTCGGCGACCACCTCACCCGCCTGGACCGCAACGAGCCGGCCCTGAACTCCGCCCTTCCCGGCGATCCCCGCGACACCACCACGCCCAACGCCATGACCGGCGACCTGCGCGCCGTGCTCCTTGGCCCCGCCCTCAGCCCCGCCGGCCGCGACCGCCTCACCGCCTGGATGAAGGCCAGCACCAACGGCGCCAGGCGCCTGCGCGCCGGCTTGCCGCCCGGTTGGACCGTGGCCGACAAGACCGGCTCCGGCTCCCGCGGCGCCACCAACACCATCGCCGTCCTCTGGCCCCCCGCCCGCGCCCCCATCGCCACGGCCCTCTACTGCATGGGCTCGCCCAGGCCGCGCGAGGAGATCGAGGCGGCGCACGCGGAAATCGGCGGCCTGATCGCGCGGGCGCTGTAGGGGACTCAATTGACCAGTCTGGCCGGCGCCTGGAGCCGGCGCCCTGGCCGCGCCGCCCCGATCTGTGCTTCCCTGCGCGCAACCAACGACAAGCCCAGAGGACGCGCCAGCCATGATGAAGCTCTATTCGGGGGACCTCAGCCCCTATTCCGCCCGTGTGCGGATGCAGATCTACGCCAAGGGCCTGAGTGACATCGCCATCGAGCGGCCGGCCCACTTCGGCACGCCGAAGTTCCGCGATGACTTCCCGATCGGCCGCATCCCGGTGCTCGACATCGACGGGGACATGATGCCGGAATCCGAGGTGATCTCGGAGTACCTGGAGGAGGTCTATCCGCAGCCGTCGCTGCTGGGCGCCACGCCGCGCGAAAGCGCCCATATTCGCACCCTGGCGCGCATCGGCGACATCTACATCATGAACAACATGTTCATGCTCTCGCCCCAGACCCGGGCCAAAACCCGCAACGAGGGGGTCGTTGAGCTGCTGGGCGGCCAGGTGGTGCGCAACATCAAGGCGCTGGACCGGATGATCGGCCGCGACGGCTTCGCCTGCTCAGGGCGCCTCACCCTGGCCGATTGCGCCCTGGTCCCGGGCCTCTTCCTGGTTGAGAATGTCCTGCCCAACGCCGGGGTCGACAATCCCATCCCTGCCGCGGCCAACGTCGCGGCCTACTGGGCCGCCATCCAGAAGCAGGAGCATGCGGCCCGTGTCCTGGCCGAACTGCACCGGGGGCTGGAGGAGCGCCGCGAACAGATCCGCTCGGGCGCCTTTGAGAAGATGATGGCGGCGTCGAAGGCGGCGATGGAGGCGGCCGGGCGCGCTTGAGGCCGGGCGGTCGCGGATGAACAAGGTGCACGGCCCAGACCCTGCGGGAGGTCGTGGCGAAAGGCGCGATGCCGCCGCTGGTGCTGGTGGTTGAAGACTGCCGCGCCGCACACACGCGCATGTCGGCGGCCGGCGTCGAGTTCACCCAGGAGCCCTTGGAGCGCTACGGCGCGGTGGACGCCAGCTTCCGCGATCCCTCAGGCAACGGCTGGAAGATGATCGAGGGGAGGGGCTAGAGCAGGGTGCTGTTGGGTCATAGAGGCGCAAACCTACCCCTCACGCCGGCATCTTGCCGGCGTGTTCGGCAGCAGTGGCCTCAGCTCGGCCCGCGGGCAGCTTCAGTTGAAAGACGGCGCCCCGCGGTTCATTCGCGGACGCCCACAGCTCTCCGCCATGCGCCTCGGCGATAGAACGGCAGATGGCCAGGCCCATCCCCATGCCGGTGGTCTTGGTCGTGTAGAAGGCTTCGAACAGACGAGCCTCGCTTGTCGGGTCCAGGCCCGGGCCGGTATCGCGCACCGCGACGACCACATCGCCCGCCGCATCCGTGTCGGTGCTGAGCCGCACCTCCCGGTCCCCCTCATCGACGTCGCTTATCGCCTCGATGGCGTTCATGATCAGGTTGAGGATGACCTGCTGCAACTGGACGCGGTCTCCCTCGACGACCGGCAGATCCGTCGCGAGCTGGGTCTGCACCGAGACGCCGCGCTTCAGCGCTTCGTCGCGGGTCAGGGCGATCACGTCGGAGGCCGCCTCGTTGAGGTCGAACCGAGTGCGGCGCGGGGGCGCCTTGGTGATGGCGGCCCGGATGCGGCCGATGACGTCGCCGGCTCGTCCGCCGCTGTCGACGACCCGCCCGAGGGCCAGGCGGGCCTCATCCAGATCGGGTGGGTCGCACCCCAGCCAGCGCAGGGCCGCCTGGGCGTTGACGACCGCCGCGGCGATGGGCTGGTTGACCTCATGGGCGATGGAGGCCGTCAGCTGGCCCATGGTTGTGACGCGATTGACGTGCGCGAGCTCCGCCTGCGCACCGCGCAAGGCTTCTGACGCCAACGCAAGGTCGGTGAGGTCGCGGACGCTCGCGAGGACGGCCTCCACCTGCTCCGAGTTGCGGCGTAGGGGCGAGTAGCTCACGGCCAGGTAAAGCCGGCCGAGGCGGCTGGGAAGCCACGATACGTGGCTGACGTCTTCTCCCGCAAAACACCGTTCCAGGCTCGGCTTGGTCGTCTCCTCGAAAGTTTGCGGGTAGATCATATCGGCGAGGGGCTTTCCGGTGACGCTCTCGGTCGGCAGGTCCAAAAGCCGCGCATAGGCCGAGTTCACACGCTCGAACCGGTAGTCCCGTCCCACGATGCACATCCCATCGGGGGAACTCTCGAACACCTGCCCGGTCAGATACTCCGCCTGCCTGCGCTCGGTGATGTCGTTGTTGGTCTCCAGGATCGTCGTGGGCTTTCCCTGCCTGTCCCGTTGCAATGACCACCGGCTCGCCACGGTGACCCGCGTCGCGTCGCGCTTGGTATGGACCAGCTCGCCTTCCCAGCGGCCCGTGCGCAGCAGCTCCCCATTGATCTGATCGAGCGGCGCGGGAAAGACGGTCTCCATCAGCAGGTGGCTGACCTTGCCGACCGCCTCCTCCGCCGGCCATCCGTACATTTCCTCGGCGCCGCGATTCCAGTAGGTGATGACATCGTCCATACCGCGCACGAAGATCGTATCGTGGGTGAGGTCCAGGAGGCTGGCCTGGTCGCGCAGCCTCACGTCCGCCGATTGGCCTCGCAAGGCTAGAAAGGTCGTCACCCCGATGGCGGCGATGGCGGCCAGGGCGTTGGCGGCGCCCTCGATTCCCTCGGCGCCGGGAAGGGCGGCAAACTCCGCCGCCACGGCGAGGATCGCACACCCCACGGCCACCAGCACGACATCGCGCGGCCGGCAAAAACGGGTCGCCAACAAAACAACGGCCACGTAGAGCCCCGCGACCGCGACGCCGGGCGGGGTCAGAATGTCGGCGGCAAGGATTGCGCTCGCAAGGGCGGCGGTCGCGACGGGCAGGAGCGCTGAGCTGAGCTTCCACTGCAGGCGCGCCGGATATGTCATCTTGGCTCTGTCCCAGTCGAAGCGAGACTGGGTAGCTTAATCCTGGCTGAAATGTCCGCAACCGGGGCCGGTCGGCCCCTTCGGCCTGGCTGCAGATCAGGCTTCAGCCGAGGCGCCGTACGCATCCAGCGCGCGCGTCGAGTAGACGATGGTGGCGCCGGCGTTGACGGCTACCGCAACACCCAGCGCCTCGGCGATTTCTTCCTGCGTAGCGCCCAGTTTGCGGGCGGCGTCGGTGTGGACGGTGATACAGCCGTCACACCGCAGGGTGATCGCCACCGCGATCGCGATCAGCTCACGGGTTTTCGCGTCGAGCTCGCCGGTCTTCTGTCCGGCCCCGCCCATCGCCCCATAGCCCCTGATCGTCTCCGGGCTGAGCTTGGCAAGTCCGCCGACCCCGGCGACCACCTGCTGGCGATAGGTGTTCCAATCCATCATGTGCATGACTGCCTCCTTCGTGGAGCAGCCTGGATGGGCTCGAAGCGGCGCGCGTTCTTGCCGCCACGGCGCAAATTCGACGGTCGGACGGATCAAACCGGCGCGAAGCTGGCGCCGTGATCCGCCCGCCGGCGGTCACCTCACGCGGCGACCCTGAAATCCCCCATCTGCGCATCCAGCGCCCGCTTGAACGCCGGCCGCGCCGTGCAGCGCTCGACGAACGCGGACAGGCGCTCGTCGGTGACCAGGTCGGGCATGATCCGCAGCACGGTGGTCATCATCAGGTCGCCGGCGGTGAACCGCTCGCCGTCGAGGTAGAGCTTGTCGCCAAGGGCCTTGGCCAGGCTGTCCAGGCGGTGGCGGGCGAAGTCCGTGGCGCCCGGCCGGCGCAGCTTGGCCCACTCCTGGTCGGCGTAGAACAGGCCCAGCACCGCCACGTTCATGATGTAGGGCTCGATGGAATTGAGCGCCGCGATCAGCCACTGCGTCGCCCGGGCGCGGGCCTCGACGTCCTTGGGCAACAGCGCCTCACAGCCCTCGCCGATGCGCAGGACGATGGCGCCGCTTTCGAACAGCACATTGCCGTCCTCCTCGAACATCGGCACCTGGCCGAAGGGCTGCAGCGCGCGATACTCGTCCTTGTTCTGGTCGCCCTGCTCCAGCAGGCGCGTCCGATAGGGCAGGCCGGCCTCCTCGAGCGCCCAGCGCACGCGCAAATCGCGCACCTGGCCTTGGGCGAACGGCGGAACCCAATGGAAAGCGGAGATGGTGATCATGACTTGCTCCTTGAGTGATCGTCCGGCGTCGACGCGCGCGATCGCTCCCGCGGGTCCACAGCCTCTAAGACGAACGGCCGAAGGGCAAATCGACAGCCGGCGCGTATTTTCGCCGCTGGACTACTCGACTTCCCAGTCGACCTCGCCGCGCACATCGGCCCGCACGTCGCACAGCGCCGCATGCACGGCGTCCCGCGTGCTGGCCCTGGGGAGGCGGAAGACGAACTCGATCCGCCGCTTGGCGAAGAACTTGCGCTCGCTGATGATCTTGCAGCCCTGGGCCTGCAGCGCGCCGCGATAGGCCTCGGCGCTTTCGGCCACTCGGCCCTCCGGCAGCTGATCGATCTTCACCCGGCACGCGGGGTGGGAATCAAACAGGTAGATCAGCACGAACACGAACACCGTCGTGATCACCGCGAAGTGCGGCAGGCCCAGGCCCGCGATCAGTCCGGTGAGCGTCACGGCGATCAGCCGGCCGGTGTCGCGGGTGGAGTCGGTGTCAGTGCGGAACCGGATCAGCCCGCCTATGCCGAACACCACCACGCCGATGACCATGCCGAACTCGCGTACGGTCACCCCGATCACCGCGCCGATGAAGGCGTACATGATGTACACCTTGGGCATGTCCGCCTCGTGCAGGGTGTCCACCGTGCGCGGCGTCGTCGGGTGATAGCCGATCACCGCCCCCAGGGCCGTCGCCAGCAGCAGGGCGCCCAGCGAATCGACCATGAACCGCGTGTCGAGGAAACCGGCCCAGCCGGCCGCGGCGAGCGGGCCGTTTGGCCCGTCGAACAGCCCCTGGACGTGCGCCGACGCCAGGCTCGGCGCCAGCATCAGCAACAGAACCAGCCCCAGCACCCGCATCCCAGTCGCCCCCGCCCAGCTCCTCCGTGTACGGTGGACGCAGCGGCGCAGCTTGGCAAGGCGGCGCCCCTTGAGCCATTGTCGAGCTTGCCGCCATCCTGGGCTCAAAAGGACTGCGCTGTGCTGTCACTCCCGATCGCCTTTGGCGAGTCGCTGTTCGCCGCGGAGCCGGACGCCCAATGGCGCCTACCCAAGCGCCTGCGCGAGATCTCCGGCCTGGCCCTGACCCCAGACGGGCGGGTGATGGGCCATGAGGACGAGACTGCGGTCATCTTCGAGATCGACATCCAGCGCGGCGTGGTGGTGAAGCGCTTCGCCCTGGGCGAACCGGTCGTGCGCGGCGACTTCGAAGGCATCGCCATCGACGGCGCCGGCGTCTTCTATCTCACCACCAGCAAGGGCCGCCTGCATCGCTTCCGCGAGGGCGATAACGGCGCCGTGGTCGCCTTCGAGACCTTCGACACCGGCCTGCGCGAGGTCGGGGAGATCGAGGGCCTCGCGTTCCACCTGGGCGACGACGCCGTCATCCTCGCCTGCAAGACCAACTACACCCCGGCCCTGCGCGGCGCGGTGGCCCTCTACGCCTGGTCGCCTCACACGCCCCAGGAGCCGGCCCGGCCCTGGCTCACAATCCCCGTGGCTCTCCTGGCCGACGCGGTGGGCGCCCTGTCCTTCCATCCCTCGTCGGTGGAGATCGACGCCCGGACGGGCCGGCTGGTGCTGCTGGCCGGGCGCGAGAAGGCCCTGGTCGAGCTCGACGCCCACGGCCTGCTGCTGGCCGCGCGCGGCCTCGGCAAGGGCCACCGCCAGGCCGAAGGCGCGACGATCCTGCCCGACGGCGCCCTGGTGATCGCCGACGAGGGCGGCGATGCGCGCGCCCTGCTGACCCGGTATGCGCGCCGCGATGACTAGAATCGCGATGACCAGGATTCTGGCCGCCTTCGTCGCGGCCCTGGCGGTTGGCGCCGCCACTCCCGCGCCAGCCCAGTCGGCCTGGGATCACGTCGCCCACGTGGTGGTTATGGGCGATCTGCACGGCGACTACGCCAAGTTCCACGACATGCTGAGCGAGGCCGGCCTGATCGACGCCCACGACGCCTGGAGCGGCGGCGCGACGCACCTGGTGCAGCTGGGCGACGTCCCTGACCGCGCCCCCGACACCCGCCGCATCCTCGACCTGCTGATGCGGCTCGAACCGCAGGCGCGCCGCGCCGGCGGCTATGTGCACGCCCTGATCGGCAATCACGAAGCCATGAACATGGAGTACGACCTCCGCTACACCACCCCTGGAGAGTTCGCCGCCTTCGCCGACCAGGACTCTCCGCGCCGCCGCGACGCCTACTACGCCCGCGTCGTCGCCGAGCTGAAGGCCCACCCGCCGGCCGGCGGCCTGCCGGTGTTCGACGCCGCCTGGCGCGCCCGCTTCGACGCCGAGCATCCGCTGGGTTGGGTGGAGCACCAGGCGGCCTGGTCGTCCTCAGGCCTCTACGGACGCTGGGTGCTGACCCACAGCGCCGTCATCCGTATCGACGACACCCTCTACCTCCACGCCGGCGTCGGACCGTCCTTCACGCCCTTCGACATCGACGTCATGAACAAGGCCGTGGTCGCGGCCCTGCGCC
>FTIT01510399.1_pt1 | contig 11431 bp, 12 predicted proteins | sample 1658061 | NCBI WGS metagenome assembly FTIT01 (sample SAMEA3914795, study PRJEB12502) | metagenome | biome: forest; material: soil | place: Canada | collected 2011-07-05 | depth 0.3 m
TAGAGCGTGTCGCCGGGGAAAATCGGGCGATACCAGTCCCAGGTTGAACCCGAGACAAAGACATGAACGCCGCGGAACAGCGACTTCTTGAGTGCCTTGATATGGTCCGGCGTCGGATCACCGAGCATCGGGGCGTTGATGATCCCGGCCATCATTCCGGGCGCGATCACGCTACCCCAGCGTGTGCCACGCGCATAATCAGGATCGCAGTGGAGCAGGCTATCGTTGCCGCAACCATGTGCGAAGTTACGGATATTGTCGGTTGTCGCGGTCTGAATATATTCGCGCGTCTTGGCCGGCTCATCGAACCCTACGAGCTGGCGCTGGCGTTCGATATCCTCGTCGGTAATCGAATACTCGGTCGCCTTCTGCCACTCGTCGCTCTCAAGAATGCTCTTGCTGTCGGTCGCCATGGCGATCCTCTCCTTCAATCTTCGTATCAGTCCGCGTCAGCGTGAGCGGCAAACAGCTCACGCACCTGCGGCAGGGCGGGCTTCATCGATGGTGTGCGCGGCACGTCATCGACGATCAGGAACCGTACCGGTACCTGGTAGGGCATCATATGCTCCTTGCCGTAGGCAATGAGCTGGGCCTCCGACGGCGCCTCGACGCCGTCCTTGAGCATGATCGCCATCATCGGGACCGCACCCAGGCGACGATCGGGCATTCCCACCGTCACCGCCTCGCGGATCGCGGGATGCAGTTCATAATGTTTGTTTACATCGTCCGGGTGGACCTTGAAACCACCCCGAATGATGGCGAGATCGGCGCGACCCTTTATGAACAGAAAGCCGTCCGTATCGATCACGGCACGATCGGTGGTCTTGAGCCAGGCATCGCCGATGCCGAACTGGGCGGCCTTCATCTCGAGCACGCCCTCCTCGTCGACCGGCAGTTCCTCGCCAGTATTTTCGTCGACGACGCGTGCTTTGACACCGGGCTGGAAGCGGCCAACCGAGCCGATCTTCTTGTCCCAGAACTGTTTGAAGTCGGGCAGTGTCCAACCCGCCACTGCGCCCGAGAATTCGGTCGCCCCGTAATTCTGAAGGACCGGCAGCCCGTAGCGGTCCATGAATTCCTTGGTGGTGGAAAAGTCGAGGGGGGCGGCACCGGTGCGGAGCGCGACCAGACTCGACAGATCTTCCTTGGGGATATTGGCGTCGAGGATCATCCGCAGCCCGGCGGGTACCGCGCCCGCCACCTTGGGCCGGTGCCGGACGATTGCGTCGCGCCAGCTCTCGACGGAGAATTTCTCCAGCAAGCACGCCTTGCGCCCGCCCGCGATGCAGGTGAGCGCTCCCCACAACCCGCCGATATGCGTCATCGGGTTGGAGAGGATCGTGGTGCCGGCGCGCAGCTGCGCGGGGTCTTCCGCGTTACGCCCCTTCTCGTAGGACATGGCGCCGACAAAGCTCTTGTTGAAGGCATCGCGTTTCAGCGGGATGCGCTTGGGCTTGCCGGTGGTGCCGCTCGACAACATCTCAACCACCACGCCGGGCTGTTCGCGCACGACATTCGGGCCTGGCGCCTCGAAGCCGGTCCGCAGCCGCGCGCCCTCGAGGTTACCGGGCAGCTCGATTACCGCGCTGCCAGCCTCCCTGATCGCTTCGAGGATACCCGGACGCTCGATGTCCGCGGTCTGGCCAATGATGACGGGCAGCGCGAGATCGGTCACGTCCTGCGCGAGCCGGTCGTCGGGGAGAAGCGGATTGATTGAGATCATGCTGGCATCGTCAGCCACCGCCGTCAGCACTGCCGCGAAGGTGGAGGGACGGTTGCGCACCATCACGCCGACACGCGTATCCCGGCCGAGGTCTATCTTGCGCAACTCGCCCCGGATCGCCTCGATCGTGTCGGCAAGCTGGCCCCAGCTGTACCATTGGCCCTGATAGTCGATCACGTTGGCACCGCGATCGATCTTCAGCACCCCGTTCAGCTGCTCCGAAAATAGGGACATGCGACACTCTCCCCGAGGGGGCACCCCCGAATCCGACGCCCCCACCATCATATATAACTAGGTTATCCATCATGTCACAATCACGCAAGCGAGTGTGTCGACCCGTGCCGTCAAAGCTTGTCGAACGGCACATCCTTGTCGGTGCGGATCTCACCGGGCATGCCCAGCACGCGCTCGGAAATCTGGTTGCGCAGCACTTCATCGGCACCGCCCGCGACGCGCAGCGCGGTCGACCAGATATAGTCGTACCAGAGCTCGGGCGTGAACCTCTCGTCAGGCTGGTGCGCGATGCCCGACATCTCGCGCAACTCCATCGCGAGGCCCGACATCTTCTGATACCGGTTGGTATAGGCAAGCTTGACGATCGAGGCGGTCGCACCAGGATTTTCTCCCCGCGACACCATCGTGCGCAGCCGCGCCTGAAAATGCTTCTCCGCCTGCTCCTCCGCATAAGCCGATGCGAGCGCGAGCCGTACCGCCGAACTGTCCAGCGCGGTGCCGCGCCCTCGCGGTGTCTCCGCGGCATAACGGATCAGGTCGGCGATGCCGCGATCCTTGCCCTCTCCGCCCTGCCCTAGCCGCTCGCCGGTGAGCAGCGTCATTGCACAAGCCCAGCCCTCGCCGATCGCGCCGATGCGGTTCTCGTCGGGGATCCGGACGTCGGTGAGGAAGGTCTCGTTGAAGTCCTGAAGGCCCGAGATCTGCCGGATCGGCCGCACCTCCACCCCCAGCGACTTCATGTCGACGACGAAGAAGGTGAGCCCCTTGTGCTTGGGTACGGCCGGATCGCTGCGTGCGATCAGCACGCCCCAATCGGTGAGGTGGGCCCAACTCGACCAGACTTTCTGTCCGTTGACGACCCATTCATTGGTCGCCTCGTCCTTGATCGCGCGGGTGCGCAGGCCCGCAAGATCCGAGCCGGCGGCGGGTTCGGAGAAGAGCTGGCACCAGGCCATCTCGCCGCGCAGCGTCGGGCCGACGAAACGCTCGACCTGCTGGGGCGTGCCGTGCTTAATGATCGTCGGTAACGCCATGCCGAGACCGATGCCGATATAGGCGCCCCTGGGCAGGCGGTAACGTCCCTCCTCTTCGCCGAATACCACCGCTTCCATGATCGTGCCGCCACGACCGCCATAGTCCTGTGGCAGCAGGATCGAGCCGTAGCGATGCTCGGTCTTGCGCGCGAGCCAGGCGCGACCCAGCCGCACCTCCTCGGCATCGTCGACCGCCTCGCCCTTCGGCAACTCGAACGCCGGCGCGTTGTCGGCGAGCCAAGCCCGGACCTCCGCGCGGAAGGCGGCCTCTTGGGGGGTATCGTTGAAGTCCATGTTACGCGGCCTCCGCCTGCGATCCGGGAATGTGGGCGATCAGCCGGTCGGCCCAACGCTCGCGATCTCCCAGGCTGAGCGCGAGAGTACGCTCACGCCGATAATAGAAATGGCAGTTCGCCTCGAAGGTGTAGCCAATTCCGCCGTGGACCTGGATGTTCTCGCGCGCGGCGAGCTCGAATGCCGACACGGCGGAAAGCCTTGCACCGGCGGCCGCCAGCGGGAGCTCGTCGACCCCGTTCACCGCCGCCCAGGCGCCGTAATAAGCGGATGAGCGGGCTAGCTCGATGCCAGCGAGCACGTCGGCAAGCTTGTGCTTGATCGCCTGATAGCTGGCGAGCGGACGTCCGAAGATCTGCCGCTCCATCGCATAGTCGCGCGCCATGTAGAGGCAGGCCTCGGCGCCACCGACACCCTCGAACGCCGCCTGGATCGCGGCACGGTCGAACACTTGTTCCATCACCCGGTCGGCAGGCGCCGAGTCGAGCGCTTCGGCGTCCGCCCCATCGAAAGCGAGCGTGTAATGGGCCCGCAGTTCGTCGAAGCTTGCAAGCTTGGTGCGGGTCACGCCAGGCTGGTCGAGCGCGACCAAGGCGAGCCCGGGCTTGCCGCCCTGATCGGTCAGCACGACCGCGAGGCTCGCGATGCCGCCATCCGCCACCGGCGCCTTGATCCCGCTGAGTCTGCCGCCGGACAGTGTCGCCTTGACAGCGCCATCGGTCCAGCCTGCCACCCCTTCGGCATAAGCGAAGGTCGCGACCACCTCGCCGGACGCAAGCCGGGGCAGCCACGCACTCTTCTGAGCTTCGGATCCGGCCAGGCGAATTACATCCGCGGCGAGCACGATGGAGGAGAAGAAGGGCAGTGCGACGTTGGCGCGCCCGAGTTCCTCGCTGATCACCGCAAGATCGAGCTCGGTCATGCCAAGCCCGCCATAGGCCTCCGGTATGGCCGCGCCCAGGAAGCCCATGTCGGCGAGCTCGCGCCACAGCGGCTCGTCCCATTCTTGCTTTCCATCGATCAGGTGGCGCAGCCGATCATAGGTCGAACGCTCCCCCAGCAGACCGCGCGCCTGCTCAGCCAGCATCTTCTGCTCGTCGGACAAATCGAAATTCATGGGCAACCGCCCTCCTCTCAGCCACATCGCCAACTAAGCTATACAAGATGGCGACGCAATCACGCCGTCGAGACTTGCGTTGTGCATCAGAGGCGGTACCGAGGGCCGCTAAGGCTCTCCCTCCCCTCTCCTGGCGACGATCCAACAAGGGTAATCGGATGAAAGTCATCGTCACCGGAAGCGCGGGGAAGATCGGGCGCGCCGCGATGACGGCCCTGCGCAAGGCCGGGCACACGGTGGTAGGCCTCGATCTTCTGGCGACGCCTGACCGCCGCACCGTCGCGTGCGACTGCATTGATTTCGGTGCCGTGATGGGCGCGCTCTCGGGCATCGACGCTATCGGTGGCGTGCCGGACGCTGTGATCCACCTCGCCGGCATACCAGCCCCCGGGCTCGCCACCGATCAGCATATCTTCGCGGTCAACACGCAGAGCAGCTACAATATCTTCTCCGCCTGCGCTCGGCTCGGCATCCGGCGGATCGCCTGGGCATCGAGCGAGACCATCCTCGGTCTTCCCTTCGCCACCCCGCCTGCCTTCGTGCCGCTCGACGAAACCCATCCCGATCGCCCGAGCTGGTCCTATGCGCTCGCCAAGCAACTCGGCGAGACGATGGCGGACAGTTTCGTCGCCTGGCATCCGGACATGACGATCGCGTCGCTGCGCTTTTCCAACGTCTATGCGGCCGGTGATTATGCCAATCTGAAAGAGATCCAGGCGAAACCACAAGGGCGACGTTTCAACCTCTGGGGTTATGTCGACTCCGAGGACGCGGGAGAGGCCTGCCGCCTGGCGATCGAGGCGCCGTTCGTAGGCCACGAGAAAATGATCATCGCCGCCGCCGACACCATCGTCGATCGGCCCAGCGCGGAGCTGATGCGCGAGAATTTTCCAGATGTGCCGTTGAAGACGGCAATCGAGGGACAGGCCTCGCTGCTCTCGACCGCCCGCGCGAAGCAGCTGATCGGCTACGAGCCCCGCTTTTCGTGGCGAAATCGCATATGAGCCTCAAGGACGACCCGCACCGCCTTGTCCCGGGCACCTATCCGATCCGCTTCGAGCAACGGATTCTCTACAGCGACATGGACGGCTTCCGGCACCTCAACAATGGCGCCACCGGCCGCTATTTCGAGGAAGGTCGGGCTACGATGAATGTGCAACTGTTCGGTGTCGACTGCATGATCGATCCACCGCCCGGCCAGCAGATCCTGTTCGCCAACGTGACGATCGATTTCGTCCGGCAGGCCCACTATCCGGGCATGGTAGAGATTGCGACCGGCGCCTCTCGTGTCGGCGGCAGCTCCTATATCCTGGCACAGGCCGCCTTCCAGCACGGTGAATGTTTCGCCTTGGCGGAAGCGGTGATGGTGAAGGCAATGCACGGCCGTCCCATTCCTCTCAGCGAGAGCGAACGGGCCATTCTCTCCACGCTCATGCTGAAGGCCTGAGCGTGCGCAACCCCGGCACCAGCGAGAGGCCGGACCATCCCCTCGCAGTCGTCATCGGAGCCGGCGGCATCGGCATGGCCGTCGCACGCAGGCTGGGCAGCAGCCATCGCTTGCTTCTCGTCGATCAGGATGTGCCGCGGCTCGACGCGCAGCGGGAAGCGCTACTCGCCGAAGGCCACGATATCTCTATCTTTGCCTGCGACATCACCAATGCGACGGCTGTCGCCGGGCTTGCCAAATCCGTCTATGGTCTCGGCGCGCTGCGCGCACTTGCGCATGTCGCGGCGCTCTCCCCCAGCATGGGCGACTGGCACCGGATTCTGAGCGTCAATCTGATCGGCGCCTCGCTAGTGGAACGCATGATGCGCCCGCTGGCTAGGCAAGGCTCGGCAGCAGTGTTCGTCTCTTCCATCGCGGCCCATGCCATCGAGCCGCCCGCCCGGACGGTGGCGCTGCTGGACGAACCGCTGGCGCCCGATCTGTTCGCGACCCTCGATGCTGTGGTGGGCGACGAGGCAAGTCCCCAGCTTGCCTATCGCCTCTCCAAGTTCGCAATCAACCGCATGTGCCGCCGTCACGCCGCCCTATGGGGACGACAGGGCGCACGCATCGTCTCGGTGTCACCCGGGCTAATCGCAACGCCGATGGGCGCGCGCGAATTTCAGGGCTCGGAGGGCAAGATGGCACTCTATGAGACTATTCCGCTGGCGCGCGAGGGAACGATGCTGGAAATCGCCGAGGCGGTCGACTTCCTCGCATCGGACCGCGCCTCCTTCATCAGCGGCACCGACCTGCTCGTCGATGGCGGCCTGTCCGCCGCCATGCAGTTCGGGGGCTGACCATCGTCCGATCAGGCCCTCAGCGGTCAACCCGCGTGCGATACGGTCTGCCGATCGTCCAGGCTTTCCCGACCGGTCGGTTCTGCGCCGGAGGGGCTGATGCGCGCGTCGGCCTCCAATCGTTCACGGATAGCGCGGAGCGAGGAGACGGCCTGTTCGAGCAAGGCGATGTCCATGCCGTCGGTCAGGCGGTCGGCAATCGCGAGCCCGCGCGCATCCGCCCGCGCCTTGAGGGCCAAACCGGTCTCGGTCGCGACAAGGCGGTGCGCGCGCTTGTGATCGGGGTTGGAGATCCAGCGCAACAGCCCCTGCTCCACCAGCGCCGTCGCAGCGCGTTGAATGACCTGGCGGGCGTGACCGAGGCTGCGCCCGATCTGCGGAACCGTCGGCGCATGCGTGGCACCAGTCACGGCATTCAACACCACCATTTCGAGATCCGACAGCCCGGTTTCCGCACGCCCTTCCGCAAAGGCGGAGGAAATGCGTCCTCTGGCGCGAGCCACTTCGTCGAGCAGCCGGATGAAGAGCGTGGGTCGAAGATCTTGGGTCATGAGAAACCAATCCCGCTTTGACATCTTTGTGTCAATTATCGATGTTGCGGCAAATCACTCAAACGCAATGCCAGGCTCGTAAGGCGACAAGGAGAGATCATGCGCGAAGCGGAGCTGGTCGGCCCGACATCCCACATCTTCGTGTCGCAGCGTCTGCGCCTCCATTATGTCGACTGGGGCAATCGCGATGCACCGTTGATGGTGCTCGTCCACGGCGGACGGGATCACGGTCGTAGCTGGGACTGGGTCGCGCGTGCTCTCCGCCGCGACTGGCATGTTGTGGCGCCCGACTTGCGTGGCCACGGCGACAGCGAATGGTCCCAAGACGGCACCTATACATTCTCTGCCTATCTCTATGATTTTGCACAATTCATTCACCAGATCTCGACCGGTCCGGTCACGATCATCGCGCACTCGCTCGGCGCTGCGGTGACCCTGCGCTACACCGGGCTTTTCCCGGAAAATGTCCAGAAACTCGTCGCAATCGAGGGCAGTGGCGGGATGCCGCCGATGTTTGCCAAGCGGGCGGCCCGCCCTTTTGTGGAGAAATGGCGCGACTGGATCGACGAGCGGCGTCTTGTCAGTGGCCGACAATCGCGCCGCTACGCCACGCTCGGCGACGCGATTGCTCGAATGCGGGAAGAGAATACCGGTCTCTCCGAGGAGCAGATCATGCACCTCACTCTTCACGCCGTGACGCGCAACGAGGATGGCAGCTACAGCTGGAAGTTCGATCCCTATGTCCGCCACAGTGCCCCCGTCGATATCAGCAGCGAAGATCGCGAGGCGCTGTGGGGACGGATCACCTGTCCGGTGCTGCTGCCCTGGGGGAGAACGAGCTGGAACGGCGATCCCGACGAGGATGGAACGACCGCCCTGTTCCAGAATGCCCACGCGGTTGCATTCGATGCCGGCCACTGGCTTCACCACGATCGGTACGAAGCCTTCGTGGCGGAACTCGGGGACTTTCTCTAACGCCCTGCCGGCCCCGCCCTGCCCCGCACCATATGCCTAGATATGCGGCGGGGTGATCTTGACGATCTGTCATTAATGATAATAAGCTTGCTCAGCAACGGTGACATCTCGGCTTGGGCCCGCATGTAGGCGGAATGAGAGCTGCCGTTCCCGATCATGTCAGGGTCATCAAGGATATCGTCATGCGTCAGTTTTTTTTCGCGATTGCGGCGCTATCACTCGCCACACCCGTCATTGCCTCCGAAAATGTCGGCTCGGGAACGCCTGTCGTCCTGCATGTGGGTCAGGTCGTGCGCGATGCCGACATGAACAAACTGGGCCCCGTCAGCAAGGTCCAACCCGATGGCTCGGTGCAGATCATCTACGAGCAGCATCTGATCACACTGCCGGCATCCACTCTCAGCGTAGTGGATGGCAAGGCCAAGACCTCCCTGTCCCGACATGACCTGACCCGTATGTGACGGGTTGGCGGCCGGGGCACAGGGGCGCAGGCCGCCTTTTATTTGCTCATCACGCGAGCCGCGACATCCGGCACCGAAGCCGTCAGACAACCATGCCTGTCTTCCAGATTCTCGATGATACGGTCGAGCAGCGTCGCGAGCAGCGCGAGATCCGCTTCCCCTATGCCTTCGAACGCCCGGCGTTCCTCGTCTGCGCCCAGCGCAGTCAGCTGTTCGAGCATCGGCTGTGCCTTGGGGCTGATGAAGAGCCGATAGGCACGACGATCAGCGGCGTCGGGCCGCCGATCGATCCAGCCCGCCTGTTCGAGCCGCTCTACCAAGCGCCCCACGGTTACCGATCCGACTTCCAGCCGCTCGGCAATCTCGCGTTGAGTGGCGCCTTCGTTCCAACGGATAGCGGCGATCGTCTGCCATTGCGCACGGGTGAGGCCGAGCGTGCGGGCCCGCTGGTCAAACCGGGTGCGCAACATGCGTGCGATGTAGCTGATCCTTATGCCATTGGTGCGCTGGGGCTTCACCGGGCCTCTCCCCACATCGTTTCCCGGCATAACTCTATGCGAGCGACGAGCCGTTGACCATGGTCCGACGTCCGCTGCCGGCATGCTACCGGTTCTCGACGGCAAACTGCATCTGATACCGGCCCGCCGCGACTGCCGGTCACACGCTTCGCTTCACGAATTCGAGCAGCGGCGCATTGAAGGCATCGTTTGCATCGCCCGCAACCATATGGTCGGCGTCGGCGATGTTGGCGAACTCCGCGTGCGGGATCAGCCGCTGGAAAGCCTTCACGCCCTCCATGCTGACCACTCGACTGCGCCCGCCGCGGACCAGCAGGGTGGGTATGACGACCCGGCGCGCTGCAGCTTCCAGAGCATCGCGCATCTGCGCGGGATCGACGCGCCCTTCACCCTGGATGAGCCGGGGATCCCAATGCCAGTACCAGCGCCCGTCGTTGCTTATCCGTAGATTGCGCTTCAGCCCGCGATGATCGCTTGGGCGTGGACGATGCGGGAGATAGGCCGCCACCGCGTCGGCCGCTTCATCGATCGTGGCGAAGCCGTTCGGATTGGCGGCCATGAAGTCCCGGATCTCCTTGCCGCCCTGGGCTTCGATCCGGGGCACGACGTCGACCAGCACCAGCGCCGATGCCACCGGCCGTTCGCTCATACCCTGGGTCAGCAACGAGGTGAGGCCGCCGAGCGAGGCGCCGACCAGGACCGGCCTGCCTGGTAGTTCTGCCAGAATGTCGAGCAGGTCGCCACGCAGCGACATCAGATCATAACGCCCGTCCGGCGCCCAGTCGCTCTCGCCATGGCCGCGCAGATCGAGCGTGATCGCGCGATAGCCGGCCTTGGCCAGCATGGCGGTCGCGCTGCCCCAGCTCTGGCGGGTCTGCCCTCCCCCGTGGAGGAAGAGCACGATCTGCCCATCGGCTGGCCCCGCCTCGTCAGCGACGAGCGTCAACCCGTCTCGGGTGACGTAATGGCGCGTGGTTGCGCCGCTCATTGCCGGCGAACGGCCAAAACCTGCGAGATCTCGTTCAGATCATCAAGCATCGCTATATGCTCCCTTCGCAAAAACAGGTTTCTCTTTGCAAACAACCTCGGCAAGGGCAAGGCGGTGAAGTGAGGAAGAGCCCATGAAAGCGATGGTGCTACGCGGCGGTGCGTTCGTGCTCGACGAACGGCCCGAGCCGGTTCCGACCAGGGGCCAGATCCTGGTCGCCACGAACACCTGCGGCATCTGCGGCACCGACCTGCATGCGCGCCACCATCTCGCGGCATTCCTCAAGGGGCTGCAGCGCTCCGGCTCGCCCATTCCGACCGATGCGACCGACGACGTCATATTGGGCCACGAATTCTGCGGCGAGGTGCTCGATCATGGTCCGGATACCGACACCCGCTTCAAACCCGGCACGCTGGTGGTAGGTCTGCCCTTTGTCACCGGCCCGCAAGGCGCGGATTATGTCGGCTATTCCAATCGCTTCCCCGGCGGCTTTGCCGAGCGGATGGTGTTGACCGAAAAACTCGCCTTCGCCGTACCCAACGGGCTCGACGCGACTCGCGCCGCGCTCACCGAACCCCTCGCCATCGGCGTTCACGCCGTCGGGCGCGCGGTGCCGCAGATCCCGGAGGCGGCAGTGATCCTCGTGGTTGGCTGCGGACCGATCGGGCTGTCGGTCATCGCGGCCCTGAAGGCCCGCGGCCTCGGGCCCGTGATCGGCGTGGACTATTCGTCGGCCCGCCGCCGCGTCGCCGAAGCCGTCGGCGCCGACGAGACGATCGATGCGAACCTGGAAACCCAAACCGACATCTGGGCGCGGACGGGCGCCGGCAAGAGGCGCCGCGCGGTCGTCTTCGAATGCGTCGGCCGCCCAGGACTAGTCCAGAGCATCATCGAGCAGGTCCCTCCCCGCGCCCTTGTCGTCGTGGTCGGCAATGTGCTCGGTGAGAGCTCGATCGATCAGGTGATCGCTTTCAACAAGGAGATCGACATCTGCTTCACGCAAAACTACGCGCCCGCCGAATTCGGCCAGACGCTCCATGCCATCGCCGAAGGGCAGATCGACGTCGCGCCCGTGCTGACCGGCGTCGTCGCACCCGAGCAGGTGGAAGAAGCTTTCGCCGCTCTCGCCACCCCAGAGAAGCACGCCAAGATCATCATCAGCTTCGAGACGGGACGATGAGCCTTCTCTTCCACGCAGACGGAGACACGCAGTGAGCGACGCACCCTATATCGTCGGCATCGGCGGCACC
>FTIT01023315.1_pt1 | contig 11353 bp, 11 predicted proteins | sample 1658061 | NCBI WGS metagenome assembly FTIT01 (sample SAMEA3914795, study PRJEB12502) | metagenome | biome: forest; material: soil | place: Canada | collected 2011-07-05 | depth 0.3 m
TAGCCGCCGGCGTGGAAGCAGATCACGTCGGTAACGGTGAGCGGGCCCTTGGCCATCTTGCCCAGGCTGTCGCCGACCTTGACGCTCGCGAAGTCGCGGACTTCGGCCCCGCGAACCTCTTCCGCCGCGTACACAGCATCGATCGCGGCGATATCCTCGTCGGTATAGGTGGCAGGCTCGATCGCCGAATATTTGCCCTTCTTCGCCGCCGTCTTGCGTTCGGTCAGCACTTGCAGGATCTTATAGACTGCAGCCACTTCGCCACGCTGGTTGACCTTCACGTCCCGGAGCACCTGGATCACCGATCGGCCCGAGAATTCCGACTGCTTGACCTCGAGGCTTTCCTGCCCACGAAAGGTATAGAGCGTGTCGCCGGGGAAAATCGGGCGATACCAATCCCAGGTTGACCCCGAGACGAAGACGTGGACGCCACGAAACAGGCTCTTTCGCTTCTGCTTGACCCAGTCGGGCGTCGAATCGCCCCTTAACGGCGCGGAGATGACGCCCGCCATCATGCCGGGCGCAACCACCCCGCCCCAACGGGTTCCTCGGGCATAGTCCGGATCACAATGGAGCGGGTTGTCGTTGCCAACCCCGTGGGCGAAATTGCGGATCGTATCGAGCGTCGCGGTCTGGACGTATTCACGATCGCGCAACGCCTCGTCATAACCAGTCAGCGCCCGGGCGCGCTCGATGTCCTCGTCGGTGATCGAATAGTCGACCGCCTTCTGCCACTCGTCGCTCTCGAGGATGTCCTTGCTCGCCACCACTGTCCTCTCCACCATCGATTGGACTCTGTTGGGTTACTTAGGTAGATAGGTCAAGCGAGGGCGAGCGGGAGCGCTTCAGGCGATGCCGACCGTTTTGTAGCGAAGGAACTCATCGATGCCCGCGCGACCGCCTTCCTTGCCATAGCCCGAGACACCGAGCCCCCCGAAAGGCGTGTGCGGGTGGATCTGCATCGCACCGTTGACGTAGACGCCGCCTGCTTTGAGCCGCTCGGCAATGCGGTGGACGCGCCTGACGTCGGTCGACTGGATGTAGGCGGCAAGTCCGTATTTGGTCGAGTTTGCGAGACGGATTGCGTCTTCTTCGTCCTCGAAACGCATCACCAGCAGCACGGGACCGAAGATTTCCATCTGGCCAATTTCGCTGTCGGGATCGACGTCGGTAATGATCGTTGGCTCGATATAGTTCTTGCCGGCGAGATCACCGCCGCAACGGTTGCCGCCCATTACGATCTTGCCCGAGCCTTCCGCGCGAACACGGTCAAGCATCCCCATGACGCGGTCGCACGCGGCCGCGTTGATCAGCGGGCCGACAGCCACACCCTCCTCCATCGGATCGCCGACCTTGTAGTGGGCGGCGATCGCCTTGAGCGTTTCTACGACTTGGTCGTGGATCGAATCGTGGACGATGAGCCGGGTCGGCAGCGCGCAACCCTGCCCGGCCATGACGCCGATCGTCCACATAATCGCGCGCTCGCACGCGCCCTGGATGTCGGCGTCGGGGAAAAGCAAGCTCGCCGACTTGCCGCCCAGTTCAAGCACCGCCGGCTTCAGCTGTTCGGCGCACGCAACGAGGATTTTGCGCGCGGCGATCGGGCCACCGGTGAAGCTGATCTTCTCGACCTTTTCGTGCCGGACCAGCGCCTCGCCGGCTTCCGGTCTGCCAGGCACGATCGAAAGCACGCCGTCGGGCACCCCCGCCTCACGAGCCAGCTGCATGTAGAAGTCTGGCGCGAAGGGAGTGATTTCGGCGGGCTTCACCACCACGCAATTGCCGGCGGCGAGCGCGGGGGCGACCTTCATGCCGAGCGAGATCAGCGGCCCGTTCCAGGTTATGATGATGCCAACGACACCATAGGGCTCGGGCACGGAATAGGAGAATTCGCCCCGGGTATCGAAGGTCGAGAAGAGCTGGCCGTCCAGCTTGTCGCACCAACCGGCATAGTAATTGTGCCATTCGGCCGAAAGCTGGGCCATGCGCCGGCCGCCCATTAGCGGGGTACCACCATCGAGCGCGGCGAGGCGGGCGAACTCCTCGACATTCTCGTGAATCAGACGGGCGAGCTTGGCGAGGATGTTGCGCCGCGCTTCCGGAGGCGTGGTGCGCCAGCTCTCGAAGGCCGCCGCCGCCTTTTCAACGGCCCTGTCCATCTCGGCGGCACCTGCGAGCGGCACCGAGGCCTGGAAGGCACCAGAGACCGGATTATGATGGTCGAAACTGCCGCCGCTGCTGGTCGCCACATCTTCGTTGCCGATGCGCAGCATCGCTGAGGGAACCGCCATATCCATGTGCCATGCATCCTCTCGCAGATGGCCGGCCTTGACGATGATGGACACGTGGCCGAACCTTGACGTCTGGATAAGGGGCCACAACCAACCATGTCAACGATCGTTTACTTACCGCATGAATGACGTCGCTCCCCCTCCGAAACGCCGCAACGCGACCCGGACCCGGGAGCGTATCCTCGCCGCTGCGCAAGAGGTGTTCTCGACCCGAGACTATACCCGGGCGCGCCTTTCCGACATCGCGGCGGTGGCCGGGATCAATCAGGCTTTGGTGGTCCGCTACTTCGGGTCCAAAGACCAGTTGTTCGAGACGGCTCTTTCCGAACTGCTCAAGGCCAACAGCATCGACGAGAAACGCTCCCGCCAGGATTTCGGCGCCAATATCGTACGACGCCTGATCGGCGAGGACGAAGGCCCGCGCGACCCGCTGCCGATGGTGATCCGGGCGGTGTCCGATCCGGTCGCACAGCCCATCGCCCGGCGACTGATGGAAGAGCAGATCCTCCACCCCCTCGCCCACTGGCTGGGTGGCGATGCCGCCGAGGCGCGTGCGGCGGAGGTTCTGTTGCTGTGCGCCGGACTCTTCACCTACCGCAAGCTGCTACCGCTGCCGCCGTTCGAGGGTGACATGACCCCCGCCTCACGCCAGTGGCTGGAAAAGACGTTGCAGACACTCATAGACGGTCCGCAAAGATCATAAGTAACTCGCGCTTGACATCCGTCTTCCGCGGGACGAACCAAGGCCAAAAATAACGACAGGAGCGGCGGTGGCGGAGGCGACAGGAAAGCCCAGCATAGGCTTCGTGGGCATCGGCAACCAGGGAGGGCCGATCGCGGAACGTATCGTTGGAGCCGGATTTCTGCTCTCAATCTGGGCGCGACGCCGGCAAGCGCTGGAGCCTTTCGTAGCGCTCGGAGCAACCGCGGCGGAAATCGTCACGGATCTTGGTTCGTGCGACATCATCGGTATCTGCGTGGTCGATGATGCTGGGGTGATCCAGGTGTTCGATGCGTTGTTGCCAGTCCTCCGGCCGGGTGCGATCGTGATGATCCTCGCCACCGTCCATCCCGATACCTGCACCGCGCTCGCCGCTCGCGCAGCCGAGCGGCTGGTGACGGTCATCGACACGCCGGTTTCGGGCGGCGGCGAGGCCACGCGGGCCGGCAGGCTCGTGGTGATGGCGGGCGGGCCGGCAGACGCGATCGCGCGCTGCCGCCCCATGATCGAAAGCTTCTCGTCGCTGCTCGTCCATCTGGGCGATGTCGGTGCGGGCCAGGTCGCCAAGTTGATCAACAACACGCTGCTCACCGCCCATCTTGCCCTGGCTGACCAGGCGGTGAAGGCCGGTGAGGCGCTGGGCCTCGACCGGGACGCCCTGCTGACACTGCTCGTAGCGTCGAGCGGGCGAAGCTACGGGGTCGACATCCTCCAGAAACTGCCTTCGATCGGCGCCTTCGCGTCTGGCGCGGCGCTGCTGCGCAAGGATGTCGGCCTGCTCGACGCGGTCGTGCGCGCGCGAAATGCGGACGCCGGGCTGGTGATCGAGGTCGGCAGCCGGTTCCTCGCCACGGTCGAGGCCGAAACCCAATCGATGGAGAGCTGAGTATGGCGGACGAGCCCCCCCAATATGGCGTCGATCCCGATAAATCCCACGTCACGCCCGAACAGCGCCGCCAGTATGGCCGCGATTGGTTCGAATATACGATGACCGTCCCGGCGCCGCCGCCGACCACGCCCTACCAACGCAACGGCATCGCGGACTTCGTGTTCGGCGAGATGTGGAGCCGGCCCGGCCTTGACATGAAATCCAGGCGCTGGATCACGCTCGCCTGTGTCGCTGCCTGCGACACGGTGGTCCCTATCCAGGCGCATGTTTATGCCGCGCTCAAGTCGGGCGACATCACCATCGAGGAGATGCTTGAATTCGTGCTCCAGTTTGCAGTCTATTGCGGCTGGCCGAAAGCCTCGATCGTCAACCAGACCGTGCAGGATGCGTGGAAGCGCGTCCAGGACGAGGGCGGCACGATCGAGATGAAGAAGCCGGATCCGATCTGGTGAGGACGCTCTCCGGCAGGACCGCCCTGATCACTGGTGGCGGCAGCGGTATCGGACGCGGAGCGGGCATTGCTCTGGCGAAGCGCGGCGTGAAGGTGATCTTCGCCGATATCGACGAGGCCAGCGCCGAGGAAGGCGCGGAGACGATCCGTGCCGCGGGCGGCGAAGCGTGCAGCGTAAAAGCGGATGTTGGCGAAGCCGACGCCTTCGAGAGGTTGCGGGCTTTCGCTGCCGCCCGATATGGTCCGGTGGATATCCTGATGAATAATGTCGGCGTGCTCGTCTCGGGCCTGCCCCAGGATATCCCTCTCGCCGAGTGGGAGCGTATCCTCAACCTCAACCTGATGTCGGTGATCCGCGCGCAGCACCTTTTCGTGCCGGAGATGGTGGAGCGCGGCCACGGGCACATCGTCAATACCGCCTCCTTCGCGGGCCTCTTCCCCTATGCGTTCGACCGTCTGCCCTATGCGGCGAGCAAGGGCGCGATCGTGACGATGACCGAGGGGCTGGCGCTTTACTGCAAGCCACGCGGCGTCGGGGTGACCTTGCTGTGTCCCGGGCCGGTGAAGACGCGGATTGGCACGACGATGAAGAGCTGGACCGAGGGCATAGGCCTCAAGGGTCCGGGTGCGCAGTTCGCGATGCTCGATCCGCTCGACGTCGGCGAAATGGTGGCGGACGCCATCGTGGCGGATCGCTTCTTCCTGCCGACCGACGACCTCGTCCGCTCCGTGCTGCAGGATCATGAGGCTGATCGCGACGCCTTTCTGGAGAAGCAGATTGCGGGCTTCTGACGCCGCGTTCCCCCGCCTGTTGTGGCAGCAAAGGCGGCCTATTCCACCAGGTTCGCCGCGATCGCCTCGCGCCGCCCGTCGCTGACCCGTAGCTCGTCACGGAAATAGGCGTCGAGCGAGCCGCTGCGTTCAATGATCGCCGCGAAAGCAGCATCGATATAGGCGGGATCGACCGTCATCAACACGCGGACCGCATCGTCGCCAATCTCCTCGCCATAGGAGGCACGAACATGCCGAGCTCCTGCCGCGATGCGCTGCTCGACCCGCCCGGCGACATTGGTCATCATATAATCTTCAATGATGTCGTCACGGTGGACACCCATCATCGCATGGAACAGGGCGACCGCGATGCCCGTACGATCCTTGCCTGCCATGCAGTGGATCAGTGAGGGACCGGGGATCGTGGCCAGCACTTCGAAGTAGCGGCGCAGCATCGGCGCCAGATGGGTGCGATAGGGCATCCCCTGATAGCCCTTGGTCATCGCATCGCGCGCCTGCTCGGAACTGGGCGCCTGAAGCGCAGCAGCGCGCGCGGCCCCCACGTGCGGCGCGAGGCCGGTTGTATCCTCATCGATAAAGAAGATCCGGGCGCCGAACCCGGCCGGCCGTCTGCAGGGCGCAGCGGCGCGCTCAGGCCCGCCGCGTAGATCGATAACACTGGCCAGCCCGATGCCTGCAATCCGCAACAGATCCGTATCTGTCGCATCGCAATGCTGAGCAGAGCGGAACAGCAGATCCCGCTTCAGCCGACCGCCCGAACAGGCATATCCCCCATAGTCGCGGAAATTGTGCACGCCCTCCAGCAGGAAAATGCGAGCCTCGGTCAACGTGTCGGCGGCCATGCGGATTCTCCTGTCTGGGCGGCAATCATGGGCGGCGATCGATGACAATTCTCCGACGGAGACAAGGCCACGCCCTCCACTCCGTTGACACCGCTTTTATCGCTTTGACACTTATGTGTCATTTGGTCTAGCCTTTCGAGAAGCTCCGTACAGAGGGGCTGGGAGAGCGGGATGGAAGCGGCACGCATCAACGTTCTGGGCCGCGCCACACTGCTCGCCTCAGGTGTTCCGGCGATCTTGGGCTTGTTCGCCTTCGGTGTCGTGCTGCCGATGGTCGCCAAGGAATTCCAGGCGGTCCCGCATGCTGAGTTGATGAGCCAGCTGGTCGGCGGCATCGTCGGCCTCGCCTTCGCCATCGCCTCGCCGATCATGGGCAGCCTGGTCGGACGCTTCGGCTATCGGGCCATCTATTTCTGGTCGACGCTGGTCTTTTCGCTCGCGGGACTGAGCGTGGTGCTGCTCGACAATCTCTATCTGATCCTGGCCACACGCGTCGTTCTTGGCGCCGCCGTGGCGGGAACGCTTGTCGCCGCCGTCACCGGCATCAGCACGCTCGCCGAGAGGGATCGGGCCCGGCTGTTCGGCTTGCAGACGATGGTGGGTGGCGGACTGGGGCTGCTCTCCTACATCGTCGTCGCCAAGTTGGCGGCGTTCGGCTGGCGGATCCCCTTCCTGCTCCATGCGCTGGGCCTGCTGCTGCTCCCTTTCATTCTGATGTTGCCTGGAGCCGGTGCGAACGCCGCAGCCGGGGAACATCATGCACATGCCGCGGACAACATGGCAGGCCCGCAGCCCAAGGGCGGGATTGCGGCGCTCGGTGGACTGACCCTTCCGATCGTCCTGCTGGGTCTCTACATGGGAATGACTGGCCTGATGCCGCCCCTGTTCGGCCCCTTCTATCTGAACTCGATCGGTATCAGTGATCCGACTACCATCGCACTGCCGCTGATGGCCGCAGCACTGGCTGCGGTGATCGCGGCGGCGGGCTATGGCTGGCTACAAGGCAGGATAGGCCTCAACGGGATGTTCGCGGCTACCCTGCTGTTCACAGGCATCGGCGCGGGCCTGTCGGGCATGACGTCGACCCTCGGCCAGTTCGCCGCCGCGCAGATCGTGATGTCGATCGGCCTCGCCTGGACGATTGCCAATCTCAATGCCTCGGCCGTCGCCGTCTCGACGTCGGAGAGCCGAAGCCGTGCCATCGCCGTGATCAACGGACTCTATTATGGCGCGCAGGCCCTGCTACCCTTCATTGCGCAAGGTTTGCGGCAGATCGCGGGCGCCGGCGGTGTGTTCGGGGGGTACGCGATCGTCGGCATCGGTGCCGGCCTGATCTATCTCGTCGTCACGATCACCGAACGGCGCCATCCGCGTATGAGCCCTAAAGCGACGGCCGAGGCAGTCAGCGAGCTGTTCGAGGGTTAAGGCTCCGTCGCGGCAACGCGAAAAGCGTCGATCGTCTCGGCGTGCAGACCGAGCGCCCGTTCAGCATAGGCTCCGAGTGTGTCGTACCGCGACTCGATCGAAGTGAAGGCGGTTTCCAGATAAGCGGTGTCCGCCGCCCACAAGGCATGCTGAGCTTCGAGCGGCCGCAAGGCCGGGCCGGCTCGATCACCGAAAGCACGGTGCTGGTCGACTGCTACGCCGAGCCGGCCGTGGGTCAGCAGATATTCGTCGAGCACGGCCGCCCGCGGAACGCCGGCCAACGCGAGCAGCACACCCACCACCACGCCGGTACGATCCTTCCCGGCCGAACAATGGACCACACATGGCCCGTCGCCTGCGGCGATATCGCGCACGATGTCAGCGATACGCCGGCCGAACACGTGAGGCAGCTCGGCATAAAGGTCCGTCAGAAATCGGCGCATCCCCGCCGCGTTCTGCGGATAATCCATGATCGTGTCGCTCCACGGAGCAATGTGGTCACGGTCGTCCCATATTCGGATGTTCGGGCCCGGCCAGTGTGTCGGACTGCGCGCGCGCTCGCCGGCTTCGCGCAGGTCGTATATATGGCGGATGCCCAACGTACCGAGCAGAGCGCGATCGGCGTCGGTCAGGCGGGAAAGCCGGTTCGAGCGATAGAGCAGACCCCGGCGAATGCGGCTTCCGTCGACGGTCGGTAAGCCGCCTGCGTCGCGAAAATTGCTCGCCCCCTCAAGCGCAACGAAGGGGTCGGTCATCCCTGAAACAGTCCACCAACGGGCCCTGCGCCCCGCAACGCCCTGCCCCGTTGGTGATCCGTTCGCGCTCGCGCGGCCTCTGCCATGCTTGACCAGCTCCGCCTTTCACAGCGGCGCGATGCCAGAGCGGGATAGTCTCGTCAAATAACTCGCAAGCCCAACCTGACGAACTGTCAGTTCCACTGGACGGTGCCCGGACAGCTGATATACAGCATTGTATCCGAACGGCCCCGAACGCCGCGACACGCATGGAGAGGCGCATGACCATCCTGAAAAACAAAAACTCGCTCTACATCAATGGCGAGTGGGTGACCTCGGACCAGTTGGAAGCGGTGCTCAATCCGGCCAACGAGCAGGTCATCGCCGAAGCGCCGGTCGGCAACGCCGCGCATGTCGAAGCAGCGCTCGCCGCGGCCTACGAGGCGTTTCACAAGGGCCCCTGGCCGCGCCTTTCAGCGAAGGAGCGGCAAGCGAAGCTCACCCAATTCCTCGATGCAATCGAGCGCCGTGCAGACGAGATCATCAAGCTGATCATCGCCGAGGCCGGTTCCACCGCGATGCTGGCGAATTTCCTCCAGTACGGCATTCCGATGAAGCATGCGCGCAACACGGTCGAGATCATGACACGTCCCGCGCAGACTACGTTGCCAATCGACCTCACCCCCGCGGCCGACGGCACGACGACACTCGGCGCGACGGTGCTCTCGCGGGAGCCCGCCGGCGTCGTCTCGGCGATCACCCCTTATAATTTCCCCTTCTTTCTCAACGTCGGCAAGATTGTGCCGGCGATGGCGGTGGGCTGCACCGTGATCCTCAAGCCCTCGCCCTATACGCCCTTCGAGGCTCTGATTCTCGGCGAGATCGCCGAGGAGGTGGGACTCCCCAAGGGCGTTCTCAACATTGTAACGGGCGGCGTCGAAGTCGGCAGCGCGTTGACCACCGACAAGCGGGTCGACCTGATCAGCTTCACGGGATCGGACGTGGTAGGCGCCGCTATCCAGGCGCAGGGCGCGCCGACGCTCAAGCGCATCCTGCTTGAGCTCGGCGGCAAGTCGGCACTGATCGTGCGGCCGGATGCGGACATCGTCCAGGCTGCAGCGAACGGGCTCGGCGGCTTCACCGTGCACTGCGGTCAGGGCTGCGCGCTGCTCACCCGCCATCTCGTACACAACTCGATCAGACAGCAATATGTCGAAACGCTGAAGGGCATGGTCGCGACGATCAAAATCGGCGATCCGTCCGATCCTTCGGTGCACATGGGTCCTTTGATCCGGGAGGTTGCCCGTGCGCGCACCGAGAAATATGTCGATATCGCCCGCTCGGAGGGCGCGAAACTGATTTCCGGCGGCAAGCGCCCGGCGGGATTGGACAAGGGCTTCTACTACGAGCCCACCTTCTTCGACGACGTGCAAAATTCGCACCGCATCGCGCAGGAGGAGGTCTTTGGCCCGATCGGCGTGGTGATCGGCTACGACACCGACGAGGAAGCGATCCAGATCGCCAACGACAGCGACTTCGGCCTGTCGGGTGCGATCTTCTCCAGGGACGCCGGCAAGGCCTACGAGATGGCGCTGCAGATTCGCACCGGTGGTGTGTCGATCAACGGCGGTTCGGGCACCATGTCGAGCCACGCACCGTTCGGCGGCATCAAGCGCTCGGGTTATGGCCGGGAATATGGCCATGAGGGCCTGAACGAGTTCACCTATATGAAGACGATCGGTTTCCACAGCGCCTGATCGGTCCGGAGGTAGGGTCACGGTGGCCACAAAAGACGCATCGATCGTCCAGCTTGCTGCGCCGCGCGAGGCGCAGCAAGCTGGCGGTATGTCCACGCGCGGTCCTCTGTCCGACTGGCTTGCCGAAGCATGGGCCGAAGAGGCCAGCGTCGGCGCGGTAGAGGTCGAGGGTGCAACGGTGCGCTATCGCGGCTGGGGGCTCGACCATGCGGACCGGCCGGGCCTGGTGCTGGTTCACGGCTTTCTCGCACACGCGCGCTGGTGGGATCATATCGGCCCCCGCCTCGCCGATCGCTACCGCGTCATCGCGCCGGATTTTACTGGCATGGGCGACAGCGACCGGCGCCCGCAATATTGCCGCCGGCAATATGGTCGCGAACTGATCGCTGCCGCGCGCCATGCGGATCTGGATCGTGCGATCGTCGTCGCACATAGTTTCGGTGCGGTCTCCTCACTCTATGCGGCCAGGATCGCTGCGAAGCTGGTCGAGCGCGTCGTGGTGATCGATGCCAACGTCTTCCGCCGCGAGGAGGCCGATACCGCTGTCCCCGTCCAGCCGGAGAAGCATTATCCAAGTTTCGAGGCGGCGCTCGCGCGCTACCGGTTGATGCCGCCGGGCGCCGGGCCCGATCCGAACATACTGGACTATATCGCCCGACACTCGATCCGGGAAACCGAGAGGGGCTGGAGCTGGAAATTCGATCCCGAAACCTTCCGCTCGGTCCATCGTGAAAAGATCCGCGACGAGCTGCGCGGGCTCGTTCACCCGGTCGACTTCATCCACGCCGGCCATAGCGAGGTGGTTGGGAAGGAAGAGCTCGCCAATTTCCTTGTCGCCATGCCGGGCTGCGGCTGGCCGGTTACCGTGCCGCTCAGCCACCACCATATCATGATCGAACAGCCGATCGGTCTATTGGCTGCGATCGACGGCCTGCTTGCCCATGCGCGATTGCCGATCGAACCAGGAGAGCAGTGATGAAAGTCCGTGTCATCGGGGGAAAATGCAGCGGTCACGCGCGCTGCGCGGCTATTGCGCCCGAGGTTTTCGTACTCAACGACGACGGCTATCTGGATATAGACGAGACGGTCGTCGCATCTGAATTGGAGGCGCTCGCCCGTCGAGGCGCGCGAGCCTGCCCGGAACGCGCGATCGAAGTGATCGAAGACTGAACGACGGGGAGAGAGGTTTGACGAAGATTCGTTTCATCCAGAACGATGGCCGCGAGCAGGAGGTCGATGGGACCAACGGCGACTCGGTGATGCGTGTCGCGAACGACCATGGCATACCCGGCATCATTGCCGACTGCGGCGGCAGCATGACCTGCGCCACCTGCCACGTCTACGTGCCGCAGGAATGGCTGGATCGGCTGGAACCGCCGAGTGAGGACGAAACGGCCATGCTGGAGATCGCGGTGGACCCGCAGCCCAACAGCCGCCTCTCCTGCCAGATC
>FTIT01000786.1_pt2 | contig 11313 bp, 14 predicted proteins | sample 1658061 | NCBI WGS metagenome assembly FTIT01 (sample SAMEA3914795, study PRJEB12502) | metagenome | biome: forest; material: soil | place: Canada | collected 2011-07-05 | depth 0.3 m
ACCGCCATGTGGCCGAGCCCGCCCAGGCCCACCACGCCGACACGCGTGCCCTCGCCGACCTTCCATTCCTTGAGCGGGGTCCAGGTGGTGATGCCCGCGCAGAGCAGCGGAGCGGCGCGCGCCACATCGAGGCCTTCAGGAAGCTTGAGCACGAAGTCTTCGCGCACGACGATATGATCGGAATAGCCGCCGAAGGTCGTCTCGCCGGAGTGGCGATCCTTGCCGTTGTAGGTGGGCGTTGCGCCTTTGCGGCAGAACATCTCCTGCCCCTTGTCGCACTGATCGCATTCCTTGCAGCTGTCGACCAGGCAGCCGACTGCGACCATGTCACCGGCCTTGTACCGGGTGACCTCTGGCCCCACGTCAGTGACCCGGCCGACGATCTCGTGGCCCGGCAGGACGGGATAGCGCGAGTTCTTCCAGTCGTTCCGCGCCTGATGCAGATCCGAGTGGCAGACACCGCAATAGAGGATTTCGAAAGCGACATCGTTCGGCCGGAGTTCGCGGCGCTCGAAACGGAACGGGGACAGCGTGTTGCCGGCTTCCTGCGTGGCGTAACCGATGGCTTGGCTCATGGTGTTTCTCCCCTGTATTCGGATGTCCGGCGGGCGCTGTGGACGATGCGCCTGACCATCTCGTGTCGGATCGCCTCGAAGCTCGGCCGATCATGGCCGAGCTGGCCGACCATCTGGAGCGAGATGAGCCCGTGCAACTGTGCCCAGAAGATGTGGGCGAGGAGATCGGGATCGGCGTCGAGGTCGCCCGCTTCCACCATCTCTTCGACATAGGCCGTCATGTTGCGCCGTGCGCGGTGCGAGGCAGCGGCGAGTTCGGGATAGCGGGTGATGTCGGGCTGCGAGAGCGCGAAGATCAGACGGTAGGCGTCGGGCTTCTCGAAGGCGAAATCGACATAGGCGTTGCCGATTTCGCGCGATCGATCCCATATGTTGCCAGGACCGGCCATCACCGTCTCCAGCGTTTCCGACAGCTGGTCGAGGGCCGCGGTGCGGGTGGCGGCGAGGATCGCCTCCTTATTCTCATAATAGCGGTAGAGCGCGGTTGCAGACCACCCTAGCTCCTGCGCGATCGAATGCATCGACACGCGCTCGATCCCGCGTTCCACAGCCTGTCGCTCGGCCACACGGCGGATGCGTTCGCGTCCTTGCGCGACCTGAGCGTCGGTGAGCAGCGTGGGCATCGGGCCGAGCATAGATAATGGCGTTATCCGTGTCCAAGCGAAATGCGATGCCGGGATGGCAATTCGCCGGCGACCCATGCGATCTTCCCTCCTATGCGTGCGTGGCCGGGCATGGCATCCGGGCGTCGCGCAAAGCGAGGAGAGGGCCATGTCATTCATCGTCATCGAAAAGCGGGGCCCGATCGGCATTCTCAAATTCAACCGGCCCGAGACGATGAACGCGCTGGGTGCCGCCGGCGACGGCGAAGCGGTGCACGATGCCTGCGCGGAGATCGCCGCCGACCCGACGGTTCGCTGCGTGATCCTGACGGGGGAGGGCAAAGGCTTCTCCGCTGGTGGCGACGTGAAGGCGATGCGCGACGGCACCGGCAATTTCGGTGGCGGCGGCGTCAACATCCGAAACCACTACAAGACCAACATCCATCGCGCCGCCCGCGCTCTCTATGGCATCGACCTGCCGGTGATCGCGGCGGTGAACGGCCCCGCGATCGGCCTGGGTTGCGACCTTGCCTGCCTCGCCGACATGCGGATCGCGTCCGACAGGGCGCGTTTCGGCGTCACCTTCCTCAAGCTCGGGTTGATCCCGGGCGACGGCGGCACCTGGGTGCTTCCGCGCGTGATCGGCATGAGCCGTGCCTGCGAACTCTTCTTTACCGCTGAGGTGATCGATGCGGCTAAGGCAGAAGCCTGGGGGCTAGTCAGCCGGGTCGTCCCGCATGAGGCGCTGATGGAGGAAGCGCTCGCGCTTGCAGGCAAGATCGCGGAGCAACCGCCGCACGCGCTGCGTCTCGCCAAGATGCTGCTGCGCCAGGGCCAAAACATAGGATACGACACCGCACTGGAGCTCGCCGCCTCGACCCAATCGATCCTGCACCTGACCAGGGATCACAAGGAAGGCATAGCCGCTTTGCTGGAGAAACGGACCGCACATTTCACCGGTGAATGAGATAGGCAACCTAGTAAGCTTGCTTTCTCTCCCCAGTGTGAGTCACATTGCGGGAAGAGGAGTCGCCTCAGACGGCTCACAGGCGGAGGATGAGCCTTGTCGGATCTTGATCGCTTGATCCGTTTTTCCGTGGTGGCCGAGGAGCTGTCCTTCAGTCAGGCGGCGCGGCGACTGCATGTCGACCAGCCGTGGCTGTCGCGCCAGATCCAGCAGCTCGAGGCGCAGATGGGTTTCGCGTTGTTCGTCCGTTCGACCCGCAAGGTGTCACTTACCACCGAGGGCGAGGCGCTGTTCATTCATGCCCGCGCGCTCGGGGAGGTTGCCGAGGAATGTCGCCAGGCCTCGCGAGAGATGATCCGGGCGCACAGTGCGACGCTGGCCATCGGGGTCAATCCCAACACCTTCTGGCTACCCGAGCGAAAGCGCATCATCGATACATTTCAGCACGGTCACGAGCGGGTGACGATCAGCATCATCAGCCACGATACCGCGCGTCTGCTCTCCCGGTTGCGCAGGCGGCTGATCGATGTCGCGCTGATTGGCCAGCCCTTCGACGCGCCTGATGTCGAGGCGCTTGTCATTCACGAAAGTCCCGTGAGCCTTCTCGTTCCGCCGAGCGATCCATTAGCCGGGCGATGCAGGGTGCCGTTCTCGGTGCTGTCGGGGCGCGAGATCCCCGTCCCCATGCCCAAACTCAATCCCTGCCATTGGGATATCATCTACAAACCCTTCGTCGATGCCGGCGCGGTGCCTGTGGCGGTGGTAGAGGGGGACGCCGCCATTCCCTTTACGGCGCGCGAGCGGGCGATGCCGGTTGTCTGCGTGGGCTGGCCGCACAGCGAGCAGGGTGCCCTGTCCGACTTCGTCCATGTCGAAGTGGAGGGTGCACCGGTGGCCCGGTTCGCGCTGGTCCGCCGTCGTGAGCCGGCGCGTGGTCTTCTCGGCCATTTCTGGGAGACGGCCCGGCGGTTGAGCGAAGGGGCGCGGCAGTTTGAGCCGGTCGCGCGTACCGCAGACATGGTCTATCTGCCAGAGGTCGAACTCGTATGAATGGCGTCTACGACGAGCCGCAGGATGACCTTTCCGACTATTTCCCGCCTTGGTTTCTCGACGCGATAGCGGATGCACCCGAGCGTGGGACCGTCGAGGTTCAAGGCGCGCGCATCGAAACGCTGGCCTGGGGCAAGCGCGGGCGGCCGGGATTGCTCTTCCTTCATGGCAACGGATCACATGCTGACTGGTGGTGCCCCTTCGCGCCCTTCTTCTCCGCCGAACGCAGGGTGGGCGCGATCTCCTGGTCTGGCATGGGGCGCTCAGACTGGCGTGAGGTGTACCCGATCGAGCTGCATCGCGAGGAGTTGCTGAAAGGCGCTGAGGCGCTTGGCCTGTTCGACGGACCGCAGAAGCCGTGGATCGTTGCGCACAGTTTCGGCAGTGCGCCTGCCCTGCAGGTTGCGGCGACCCAGGATGGCGAGCGCTTCGCTGGCCTGATCGTGGTCGACAACGGCGCACGGCCGGCGCGGATGGAGAGCCCGTTCACCGGGCGCTCCGCCTGGGCCAATAGCGGTTATGCCACACTGGCCGAGGGCGTCAGTCGTTTCCGCCTGCGTCCGCCGCAGAGTTGCGAGAACGCCTATATGCTGGAGTTCATCGCGATGCGCTCGCTGACGGAGCGCGAGGACGGACGCTGGCACTGGTGCTTCGATCCAGACGGCGACAGCAAGCGCGGCATCGTCCACATGCAGAATTCGGGAGGGACGGTGGCGGCAGCGCGCTGTCCGCTCACCTTCCTGTGGGGCGACCGCTCCTCTTTGATGCCCGCTGAGATCATCGCATTGACCCGGGACCATGCTCCGCCAGGCACCCGCTTCGTCGAGATGCCGGACGCGGCGCACCATCTCATGATGGACCAGCCGATCGCCTTTGTTTCGACCCTGCGTGCGCTGATGGCGTGAATCCTTCTGGTGTTCGCCGTGGCGTGCAGCGAAGAGAGGGGAGGAAGGTGTGGATCTTGGAGTAAAGGACAGGCTGACGATCATCGTCGGTGGCTCGCGTGGCATGGGCTACGAAGCGGCGCGGGTTCTCGCCGCCGATGGAGCGAGGCTCGCCCTGATCAGCCGCACCAAGGCGCAGATCATCCAGGCAGCCGATAGCATCCGGAGCGAATTCAGCGTCGAGGTGACGGCGCACGCGGCCGATGCTGCCGCGAAGGACGGTTCGCTCGAAGCCGTGATTGCCGCGATCATCGCGAGCCAGGGCGCTCCGCGGGGTCTCCTCATCACCAGCGGCCTCACCGACAACAATGGCACGCTCACCGAGATGAGCGACGGCCAGTGGGAGGCGAATTTCCAGGACGTGCTGATGGGACATGTCCGGGCGTGCCGCGCGGTCGTGCCGGCGATGATCGCGGCGGGCGGCGGCCAGATCGTCACCACCGCCGCCTATTCGGCCCGGGCGGCCAAGAGCTTCCTGTTCGGTTACGCCGCGATGAAGACCGCGATCGTCAATTTTACCAAGAACCTCGCCAAGACCTACGGCGCGCAGGCTGTACGCGCCAACTGCGTCTGCCCGGGCGCATTCGAGACCGATCGCGTGAAACGCGGCATAGAGGAGACGATGGCGCGGGAAAATCTTTCGCGCGACGAGGCGGTGGCCTTCCTCATCACAGAAACCTTCCGAATGCCGGTCGCGATGCGGCGTCCCGGCCGCCCGCACGAAGCGGGCGAACTGATGGCCTTTCTCCTCTCGGAGCGCGCCGGCTATCTGAATGGCGCGATTATCAACATCGACGGTGGCACCGACTTCTAGGCCGGCAAAGCTTCACGCAAGCGACGAGAGCAAGGTTTCGAGCGCGATTTCCGCCTCGATCTTTGCGACGTCCGGTTCCGGCGCGTTCGCCACCGTCAGCGCCGCCTCGTCGACAATCGAGAGGATCATCTGCGCCAGAAGGCCGGCCGGTTGTGACCGGATATGGCCGGCCTTGATGCCATCCTCCACCGCCGTCGTGATGATGCCGAGCCCGTAATGAGCCTCCAGTCGGCGCCATTCGGCCCAGCCGAGAACCGCCGGGCCGTCGAGCAGAATGATGCGCTGGACCTCAGGCAATGTTGCGGCCGTCAGGAAGGCGCCGAGATTTCCCCTGAGCCTGGTCCAGGCGTCGCCATCCTGTGTCGTAGCCGCTTGCAAAGACGCTTCCAGCATGTCCTGCTCGACCTGTTCGAAGACGGCCAGGAACAGATCCTCCTTGCGGGGGAAGTGGTGCTGGAGGGCGCCGCGCGTCACATGGGCGGACGCGACGATCTCCGCCGTGCCGGTCGCGTGGAAGCCCTTGTCGGCAAAAAGGCGGCGGGCGGCGCGAATGAGCGCCGAACGTGTCTCGCCTGCTCGAGCAATACGAACACCAGTGCTGCGCGGCATATCACCTCCGATTGACAGTCGACACTTTCACATGCAGCCTGAATGCGAAAGGAGACTCACGATGGATCCTCGCATAAACATGGTGATGGTCGGAGCAAAAGACGTCGCTTCGCTTCGCACCTTTTACGAGGGCGGTCTCGGCTGGTCGCCGTGGATGCCGGCATCGCCCATGTCGGTGCTTTACAAGGTAGGAACCTCGATCCTCGTGTTTCTCGATGCCGGCTATCTCGAAAAGGAGAGCGGGATTGCACGGGGGGACCAGCCCAAATCGCTCTGGGCGATCTTCGTGCCCACCAAGGAAGAGGTGAACGGCGTGTTCGATCGGGCAACCGAGGCGGGTGCGACGATCACCAGCCCGATCCGCGATCGCGATGACGGGCTATATTCGGGCTACTTTGCCGATCCCGAAGGCAATGGCTGGGAGGTTGTGTGGAGTCCGCACATGCCGCTCGGCGACGATGGCGGCCTCACTCTGCCGGGCCGAGCCTGATGCGGTTCGGCATTGCGATATTCGCGGCCGCGCTGGCGATCGCCTGGGCGGCGTTGGTCTACGTCAGTGTCCATGCCGTTTCGGCGATGGGCGCCGCCGCGGCGGGGCCAGTATTCTTCGGCGACTTTTCCCATCCCTGGCGCGCGCAGTTCGGCGCGGATTTCTCGGTTCACCTGCTGCTGGTTGCGGCGTGGATGATCTGGCGCGCCCGGTCGTGGATCGTCGGCATTCTCTGTGCCGTCCTCGCGATCAATCTGGGGGCCCTGTTCACCATCCCCTTCTTCCTGATCGCCCTCTGGGGAGCGGGCGGGGACGTGGGGGCGGCGCTTCAGGGGGCGCGGCGTGCGGACCATTAGCAAGGGCTAGTTGGTCCGCCTGTCCACGAACAGTGCCTGATGTCCTCGCGCATAAACGCCGTTTCGATCTGCGAAGGTGCTGGAGACCATCGAGAAGCCGTCGCCGTCGCTCTCGCTCAGCGCGTCGATCAACAGCCATTCGCCGCGCGGCTCACGGGTGAAGTGGAGCGATATGTCGACATTCGCGAAAGTCCACTCCCGTGCGTCCAGTGCCGAGCCGATCGAGCTGCCGAAGTCGCCGAACATCGCCGCACGCACGAGCGGTGAGAGTGGGACGCCGGCCACCATCTCCGCATCGATCTTCACCCACATAGCGCCAGCCCCCGGTTCGCGCGGATGGCCGCGTATGATTCTCCGTTCGATAGCGTCCCGCAAGTGCGGGTTGCTGGAGGGGGAGATGCTCGTCATCTCTTCAGGCGTTGGCCATGAAAGACCGGCGTCGGCTGCCGGAGTCTCCGCCTTGCGGATGAGCAGCGCGGAGGCGCGGGCGAACGGGCGGCCCTGCTGCCATAGCTCTGCCTCCAGTACGCGAATCCGCTTTCCCTCACGCCGCGCAACCACGCAGGGGGTGACGATGGTAGCGCGCGGTGCCGTGCCGAGGATGTCGATGGTGAGCCGCGCCACGGTCAGCGGTGCTTCGCCGCGCTCCCGCTCGATCAGGAAAGCCAGAAGCCCTGCCATGCCAACGCCGGAGATCATCGCTCCGTCCCAAGGGCTGCGCGAGGCTGGGCCTGGCTCGAAGCCCTCGTCCGTCTCGCGAAAATAGGCGGGTGTTGGTCTGGTTTCGGTGGCCATCGGCTCCCCGGATGCTGGCGCAGAGACAGGCGTCGCGATAGCATGCGAAGCGTGCTTTGCTAGAGTTATTTGACTAGGTTGCCCAACTGATGCCATGGCCATGGTGAAGGATGTACGGGGCGCGGAGGGAATCATGGATCTGAGCTATGGACCGGAGGCCGAGGCATATCGCGCCGACGTCCGGCAATTCCTGAAGCGTGAATGGCAGCCAGCGGAAAAGCGCGGACCTGATCTGAAATCCTATGTCCGAGATTTTCGCCGCCGCGCCACCGACGACGGTTTTCTCTATCGCTTCGTGCCGAGGAGATATGGCGGATCGGAGCAGCCTGTCGACGTCGTGCGCGCGCAGGTGATCCGCGAGGAGTTCGGTAGTGCCCGTGCGCCGATGGAAGTGGGCGGCAACGGCATGTCGATGCTCGTACCTACGTTGCTCGAACGGGGCACGGAAGCGCAGCGCGAGCGCTTTATCCGCCCCACCGTCGAGGGCGACTATGTTTGGGGTCAGGGATATTCGGAGCCCGGCACCGGTTCCGACCTCGCCTCGGTTCGAACCAAGGGTGAGCTGGTCGACGGCGAATGGGTGATCAATGGCCAGAAGATCTGGACGAGCCAGGGTGGCGGTGCGAATTTCATGTTCGCGCTCGTCCGTACCGAGCCGCAGGCCAGCAAGCACGCCGGCATCTCCTACCTGCTGATAGATTTGGATCAGCCCGGCGTCACCCGCCGCCCGATCCGCCAGATGACTGGCGACGCAGGTTTCTACGAATTCTTCTTCGATAACGCCAGGACGCCGGCCGACTGGATCATTGGAGAGCGTGGCGAGGGCTGGAAGGTTTCGCGCACCACCTTGAAGCATGAGCGCGCGAGTATCGGATCGGCGACTACACTTGGCGGCCAGTTCGACAAGCTGGTCGAGCTTGCGAAGGACGTGAAGCGAAACGGCCGCCCTGCGATCGAGGATCCCGAGATCCGTCAGGCGCTGACACGGATCGAGGGCTGGGTGATGGCGCACCGCTATTCGAGCTATCGCCTGTTCAGCCTCGCCGCCGCGCAGGAGGAGCCGGGCATCGTCCAGATCATGATGAAGCTGCTGCTGACCGAGACCGGCCACGAGATCGCGCTCGCCGCGCAGGAGTTGATCGGCGACGAGGCGCTGCTCGAGCCTGCGCCGGCCGGCGGCGGCAAGCGCGGCCCCAACAAATGGCTCGAGCAGATCATGGGTTCGCTCGGCAACTCCATCGCCGGGGGCACCACCAACATTCATCGCGGCATCATTGCCGAGCGAGGCCTGGGCCTGCCGCGCGACCTCGCCATGGGAGGCGAGCAATGAGATTTCATCCGACCGAGGAGCAACTCGCCATCCAGGACGCTCTGCGGGGTACGCTCGCCGACACCTTCCCGATGGACCGGCTGCACAAGCTGGTCGACAGCGAAGAGGATTTCGACCGCAACAGCTGGGATGCGCTGATGGCGCTGGGCCTCGGCGGCCTCGCACTGCCGGAAGGCCGCGGCGGCGCGGGGCTCGGCCTGCTCGATCTCGCCATGGGGCTTGAGGTGCTGGGGCAGGGGGCGGTGGCGGGGCCGATCTTGCAGCATTGCCTCGTTGGTCTTGCGGTGACGCTCTCATCGAACGAGGAGATCAAGGCGAAATGGTTGCCCGGCCTCGCCAGCGGCGAGACGGTCGCGACGCTGGCGCTGGGTGGCGAATGGTTGCCGGAAAGCTGGACGGTCAAGGCCGAGGGCGGGGCGTTGTCGGGCAGCGTCCGTTTCGTGCCGGGCGCCAACGCCGCGCACATCTTCCTCGTCGGGACCGAGGGCGGCGGACTGGCATTGTGCGAACTCGAGGCGGGGATGAGCATCACTGCCAACCATGATTCCGATCACAGCCGCAAGTCGGCCTCGGTGACATTCGACAAGGCCAAGGCGGTCATGCTCTTTGAACCGGGCGATCCGGCGGTCGGGAGGCTATTCGACGCGGCGCTGGTGCTGACCGCGGCCGACGCGCTGGGTGGCGCACAACATTGTGTCGACCTTTCCGTTTCCTACGCCAAGGACCGCGAGCAGTTCGGGCAGCCTATCGGCCGCTTCCAGGCGCTGAAGCATCAGCTTGCGCAAATGGCGCTGGAGGTGGAACCCGCACGGGCTTTGATGTGGTACGCGGCCTATGCGTGGGATGCACAGCTGCCCGATGCGAACCGCGCGGCGGCGATGGCCAAGGCGCATATCGCGGACCGCTTCGTCTCGGTCGCGCGCGCGGCGGTCGCCGCGCATGGAGGCATTGGCTACACGTGGGAATATGGGCTGGTCATCTGGTTCCGGCGCTCGATGTTCGACCGGGCCTATCTCGGTAGCCCGACCGTCCACCGCGCGCGCGCAGCCGATCTGGCGGGATGGTGAGGCGAGGGCCGGGGCAAGCCTTGATCTGCTCGGCTTGAGCGCCGGCGCGACTACCACTCCCCGCTTTTCAGGGATGTCCTGAGCTTGCCCCGATCGGGCGGGATGACGGTCCACTGGTGCGCGATCGGGCGACGTGCTCCATCGTACATGATGCGCGAAATCTCGACGAGGGGGGCGCCGATCCTAACGTCCAGCGCCGGCGCCAGCTCGGCGTCAGCCAGCGTCGCACCGATCTCGTCGTCGAGCCGCGCCGCCTCGTGGCCGCGATCCTTGAGCAGCGCCACGAGGGTCCGGTTACCGAGCATTTCAGCCCGGAGCGCCATGCCTATGCGCTCGGGGATGTGATTGACGATGAAGCGCAGCGGGATATCGCCCGAGAGGGCAAGGCGGGCGTGAAGGCGTTGACCGAGGGACTCGCATACACACTACGGGAGAAGGGGACGGCGGTGTCGGCGCACTTGTTGATCCCGGGCTTCACTTATACCGGTATGATCGCACGGCGCCTGCCCGAGAAGCCGGCCGCGGCCTGGACGTCGGAGCAGGTGGTCGACTTCATGTTGGAAAGCCTGCAGCGTGGGGATTTCTACATCCTCTGCCCGGGCAAGGAGACGACGCGCGCGCAGGACGAGAAGCGCATCGCATGGATCGCGGGCGACCTCATCGAGAACCGCCCGGCGCTGTCGCGCTGGCATCCGGAGTGGAAGGCCACCTTCGCCCGCTACATGGTGGATTGAGAAGCGAAGAGCCTCTTTCTCCATGATCTGATCGTACCGATAGTCGGCAAGGCCGAGGCCGCCATACTCTTCCGATACCCATTAGCAGAGGAAGCCCTGCTCGCGGAACCGCGCCCGGTGCGGCACCACCTCGCGATCGAGAATGGTGCGAAAGCTGTTGCGGAACGCGGCCAGCTCGGGCGTGTAATGGTTGCGGATCATCTTCGTCCCGCTCAATGCATCCGGATCACCACGCGACCGGCGCTTTGGCCGGCCTTGGCCTCATGCATGGCGTCAGCGAAGCGATCGAGCGGATAGATACTGGCAACCGGCGGCCTGAGATGGCCGGCGGTGTAGAGATCGAACAGCGCGGGGATGTTGGCCTCCGACATCTCGGGCTCGAAGATGCCGAGCTGACGGATGTCGACACCGATCAGCGACGCACCTTTCAACAGCGCGAGGTTCGTCGGCAGCTTCGGGATCTGTCCTGCCGCGAAGCCGATGACGAGGTGGCGCCCGTTCCAGGCGAGCGAGCGGAAGGCGGGTTCGGTGAAGCGGTCACCGAGCGGATCGATCACGACGTCGAGGCCATGGCCGCCGCTCGCTTCCTTCACCTGCGCGCGCCAATCGTCGGCATTGGAGTCGATGGCGTGGTCGGCGCCGCCTGAGAGTGCAAAGTCCCGCTTTTCCTTGGTCGAGGCAGACGCGATCACGGTTGCGCCGAGCGCCTTGCCGATCTGGATCGAGGCGTAGCCGACCGCACCCGCCGCCCCGAGCACGCACAGCACTTCGCCGGCCTTCAATCGTGCGCGCTGGACGAGCGCGTGGTAGGCGGTGGCGTAGCTCACGCGGAAGACCGAGGCCTGCTCGAAGCTCATCGCGTCAGGGATCGGCAGCGCGAGCTTGGCAGGGATCACCGCTGCTTCTGCTACTGCTGCGCCGAAGCCGCTGCCGCACACCCGCTGACCGATGCGGGCCGGATCGACGCCCTCGCCGACCGC
>FTIT01497112.1_pt1 | contig 11273 bp, 30 predicted proteins | sample 1658061 | NCBI WGS metagenome assembly FTIT01 (sample SAMEA3914795, study PRJEB12502) | metagenome | biome: forest; material: soil | place: Canada | collected 2011-07-05 | depth 0.3 m
GATCTGAAGTCGAGCATCACCGCGTTCGCGATCGGGAGCTCCAACCAGAGCCAGACCTGCCTGCGAATCGTCAACGGCATGAAGTGGAAGACCGACGACTCGCTCGCGCTCCACGAGCCGGAGATCAAGGACGACCGGCTGGTCTTCTTCGACATCGAGGTCTACAAGAACCTCCTCGTCATCTGCTGGAAGGTCCAGGGAGTTCCCGGCGTCAACCGGATGATCAACCCGACTCCGGTCCAGATCCAGGGGCTGTTCCAGCACCGGCTCGTCGGGTTCAACTGCCGCAAGTACGACAACCACATCCTCTGGGCCGCGTACATGGGCGCGAGCAACATGCAGCTCTACCAGCTGTCCCAGAAGATCATCAACAGCGGCAACGGCGACACCAGCATGCTCTTCGGACAGGCGTACAACCTCTCCTACGCCGACGTCTACGACTTCGCCGAGGAGAAGCGGTCGCTGAAGAAGTGGGAGATCGAGCTCAAGATCCACCACCGCGAGATGGACCTCCCCTGGGACGAGCCGGTCCCCGAGGACAAGTGGTTGGACGTCGTCGAGTACTGCTGCAACGACGTCGAGGCCACCGAGATCGTGTTCGACCACGAGTCCGCGGCATTCACGGCCCGGAAGATCGTCGCGGACATGAGCGGCCTGACGGTGAACGACACCACCCAGAGCCACGTCAACCGCATCCTGCACGGGAACGACCGCAACCCGCAGAAGAAGTTCGTGTACACGGACCTGTCCGAGATGTTCCCGGGCTACAAGTTCGACCCGTACGCCAAGGTCGACAAGAGCACGTACCGCGGGATGGTGGTCGGTGAGGGCGGCTTCGTCTACCCCGAGCCCGGCATGTACGAGAACGTCGGTCTGCTCGATATCGCGTCGATGCACCCGACGTCGATCAAGCTGCTGAACCTGTTCGGCGAGAACACCGCGAACTACGTCGCGCTCATGGACGCCCGGCTGGCAATCAAGCACGGCGACTTCGACGCGGCCCGCAAGATGTTCGACGGGCGACTCGCTCCATATCTGGTGGACGAGCAATCGGCGGCGAAGCTCGACAAGGCGCTGAAGTTGATCCTGAACTCCACGTACGGGTTCACCGCGGCGACCTACCAGGCTCTGTGCAAGGACCCACGCAACATCGACAACATCGTCGCCAAGCGGGGCGCGCTCTACATGATTGACCTGCTGCACGACTTGCAGGCCATGGGTATCCAGGTCGTGCACATCAAGACGGACTCCGTCAAGATCCCGAACATCACCCCGGAGATCGTGCAATACGTCAAGGACCACGGCGCGCGGTACGGCTACACGTTCGAGCACGAGGCCACATACAAGAAGTTCTGCCTCGTCAACGCCGCGGTGTACGTCGCGTACGAGGGCGACTCCATCAAGAAGGGCAAGCCCATCCCGGCCCACTGGACCGCTACCGGCGCCCAGTTCCAGAACTCGTACGTCTTCAAGACGCTCTTCACCGGCGAGCCCATCGTGTTCGAGGACTACTGCGTCCCGAAGGAGGTCAAGAAGGGTCACCTCTACCTGGACTTCGACACGGTGGACAGCCCCATGTTCGCCTACCAGGGGAAGCAGTTCGTCGGGCGGGTGGGTCTGTTCGTCCCGATCCAGGAGAACGCCGGTGGCGGGACTCTGGTGTGTCTGCGGGACGGCAAGGAGACGGCGCCTCCGGGAACCAAGGGGTATCACTGGGTCGAGGCGGAGTTGATGGAGCACAGGTTGGAGACGGACATCCAGTTCGGCACCGACTACGAGCAGAACACCATCAACATGGACTACTTCAACCGGATGGTGGACGAGGCCGTCAGGACCATCGAGAAGTTCGGGGACTTCTACGAGTTCTCCGGGTACGTGTCCGACAAGGAGAAGGCCGAACTGGCCGCCTTCGACAAGCGGGTCGACGAGGAGCTCGCGGCCTGATGCATATCCTGAAGAGCGAGAAGCTCGGGGTAGGCGTCATGTGTGGCGCGCGCTGGTACAGGTTCGAGAGCTGGAGGACGTATCCCGTCATCTGGAGAACCAAGAGCGGTAACGCTGTCGGGATCGGTCCCATCCTGTTCTGGAAGAAGCTGTAGATGAAGCCATATCCGTCGGTGGGGCGTAAGAAGTGTGACAGGCGTAACTGTCGCGAGAGCTTCGCGCCCCACCGATGGGGGTACATCTGGGCTCAACGTAGCGGATGGTTCTTCCAGTCCGACGGCAAGCTGTTCTGTCCTGACCATATTCCAGAGCGAGTCGCCAAGTGGCGAGAGAATAGAGAAGCGGCATGATGCCCAAGCTGTCCCCGACGGCGCACGCATATCTCATCACCGGGTGCATCGCGACGATCGTCGTGGCCGTGTTGCAGGGAATCAGGTACGTCTTCGGCAACGACGTGTACGACTACCTCATGCTCACGGTCTTCGTCCTCAACATCGTCATATTCATCACGAACGTCATCGTCGATGGTTGGAGGTGGAGCATTTGGTACACAATCATGGCCCGAGTGAAGGCGCGGGCCTCGACTGCCGAGAAATCAAACTCCCACACGGAGCCGTAGTAGGGGCGTGCCTCATAAGGGAGGCGAACGAGAGTGCCAGCGAAACTGTTCCCGTTGCAGGACCCGAACTACCAGCCTAAGCATATTCCGATCAACGGGATGGTGCCTACTGGCATCGCCCGTTGGGGCGCCAAGTCACAGTTGCGCTGGTTCAAACGGTTCTCGAAGATCACCGATAAAGGCTTCACTCTCAGCCACAACAACGACTTCAGCATATTCTGGTGCGATTCCGAACATCACATCGGGCCGTGCTGTGGAAGCTGTATCGGGGAGTTCGAGGACGGTTTCGGCGTCATGATGGACGGCTGGTGCTGCTGTCAAGATCAGAGCATGAAAGAACGGTAAAGCACGGAATGATCCATGAGTTACACTTCCCGGGGATCGAGAACTAACCCACGCTACATGTACGACTCGTTCCCGAGGATGTGCGAACGCGGCGGATGCCAAAGAGCATGCATCCGTAACAAGTCCGGCAGCAAAAAAGCCAACAACGACGGCTGGTTGTTCCAGGACGACGGTAAAGCCTGGTGTCCCGATCATGCTCCCAAGGAGGACTGATGGACGAGTGGACTGACGAAGAGGCGTTACTGATTTACCTCGAACGGCGTGGGCAAAAAAAGCCCGCAGGGAAAAATCCGGAAACCAAAACGGTCGAGTTTGAGGAAGCCGAAGAGGAGGACTGATGGACAAGGCCGAACGGGAAATGAACTCTCGTGTCTTGTCCCAACTCCGAGTCATCGGCTACGGCTGGGTATACCGGCGTCGAATCGTCAAGTGTCTGATTGACGCCGGTCTCGTTTTCCGAAAGCGGATTACCTATAGGTCCCAGGAATTCCGCACGAATCCCCACTACTCCGGCATCAGTATCGAGGTCAGGGACAAGGCCCACGAAGCCCTCGCCACCAACGAGAGACTCCGGTTCAACTACAAGACTGCCGATCGAATCATCTTCGATTTGCTCGAAGCCGGAATAGTACTCAAGGAGAACAGCTGATGCGCTCATGAGCCGCCAGCTAGTACGGATCGAAATCGGTGACCAAGTCGAGTTCCAGGGCGACCGCTTCGTCTTCAGTGGTGTGGTCGTCAACGGTGGTCGGCGTCGCCCGATATTCACACCGGTCACCGGTCCGGCTGAGGAGGTACCCCCTGATGTCCTCAACGTCATCAGGGGATATCTGCAGGACGATGACACTTCTTCGCGCGTGACATCCCGTAGGAACGGGACACTCAAGCAGGTCCGTGAGGTTCTCGAAAGTCAGGGGCTCGACCCGGTGATGGCTGAGAACATCATCGCCAGCATCATAGAGTCCGGACTCCGGTTCCGGCAGAAGGGACCTTGACCGTGGCCAAGTTCCAGAAATTCAACTTCTGGATGGAACTCGGTGGCCTGTTCGCTTGGCTCGTCAGCCCGAAGTACCGGAAAGAAATCAGGAAAGCTGACGCCCTGCACCAGCGTCGCTATGAGGAGGGAAATTAGTGGCAACGAAGAAAGCGAAGCGCGAGGCTGCTGCGGCCAAGCGTTCCGCATATCTGGCGGAGGTGGCGGCCGAGGGTCTGGAGGCCCAGAAGGCCGACAAGGCTTGGCGAGAGCAGGAGGCTGCCAGGCTCCAGGCGTTCGCCAAGGACATCAACTTCAAGCACCACGAGATACTCGCAAGGGCGGGGCTGCGATGACCTTCACCCGACACGGCCACCATATCCCGGGCACGGACGCCAACGACGAGGACCAGCCCGCCACTAGGGCACGGTGCGGCGGAGTCCAGTTCTGTCGCGACTGCGCGTCGGAGGCGACGATCAAGAAGGTGGACGACCTCCTCGGCGGGCCCGTGGACCGGACCGTATATCCGATGCATGTCGGTGACGCGATCGAGGTCCACGGGCACCGCTTCGTGCTGTCCAAGCTGGAGGTCGAAGCCGGTTGCCCGGCCAAGGTGACCTTCGTCCAACCCGTCGAACTGATCAAGGAGCACGTCTGATGGCGTATACCACTCACGGCCACCACATACCGGGCACCTCCAAGAACGAGGTGGAGAGCTACGCCAAGTGCGGCGGGGACGGGATCTGCACGACCTGTTCCGCTGAGATCGCCAACCACACTGGCGGATGGAAGGACGTCCTCCACAGCTCTCTCGCCGGGCTGGACAAGCCGGTGGCCGGTAAGCCCGTGACCATATTCGACACGGACCACCTGCAGCCGTACGTCGAGACCGCCAAGGTGGTCAGCGAGGCGCACTACCGGCGGCTGTCCGGCCGCGATGTCGGCGACCCGGTGGACTACTTCGAGCTCGCCAAGCAGAACGTCCGGCGCTACATCGAGGACACCAACGACTCGGGGCACGACCTGCCGAAGTTCGGCCTGTACGTCCCGTTCTTCACCTACACCCTCGGCAACTGGAAGGCGACCCTCGCGGTCGACACCGACGACGTGCTGCCCGGCGCATATTTCGAGGTGACGCACAAGTCCGCAACGGGCGAGACGTTCGTCGTGCACTACATCAGGCACCGCAGCATCACATACACCGACTAGGGGGACCCATGGGTAAGATCTTACCGCTCTGGCTCGACATCGACGGCGAGCGGACGATGGTGAGCAAAGTCGAGATCCACGCAAGCTCGGCTGGCACCATCGGCGCTATCGGCACGCCGAGAGACCACCCGCTCGAAGCGATGCTCCACAAGCACGTGGCGGGGTTCTCGGTCGAACTGACCGACGACACGACATATTTCGAGCGGCCGGGTGAGATCTACCCAAGCTCCACCCTGCTCAAGGTCGCAACCGCATTGCGCGATTCCGGCCTGTCAGACGATCGCATCAAGAAAGCCATGAAGGCGATGCAGGACGCGGGTATCCTGTTTCGTGAGAAAGGAACGAATACGTAGTGTCAACAGCCCTAGCCGTTCGGCCAAGCCATATCCTGGCCGAACGCATCAACTCCGGCGTGCCCGTCAAGCCGACAAGCACGGAGCCCGTCTTCCTCAAGAATGTCCAAATCCGATGGCGGAACTTCGAAGGGCGCGGATCGGCATACAACGCCGACGGCAAGCGTAACTTCGTCGTGGAGCTGGACGAGGAGACGGCCGTCAAGCTGTACGAGGGCGGTTGGAACGTCAAGCTGTCCAAGCCCAACGATGAGGGCGAACAGTCGGCGTTCCTTCCCGTCGAGGCCAACTACGGCGGCCGCACGATGCCCGAGGTATTCCTGGTCCACGGGAAGAGCAAGGAGCTCATCCCCGAGGACCTTCTCCATATCGTGGACGGTGTGGAGATCGCGCACTGCAACGTCTACATCCGTCCCTACGACTGGAAGATGGCGAGGGGCTCGGGTCGTAAGGCATATCTGCACACGATCGCCGTCGTCATCCAGCCCAACCCGGTCCACCTGATGTACCAGGACCTGGAAGAGGTGACGGCCGTCGAGCAGATACCGAAGGAGTCGGAGGTGGAGAACCAGACTCCGCCCGAGGTCTCCTACGACGGCGAGCTCCCGGTGCTGGAGCCGTACTATCCCGACGTCGAGATCATCGAGGACTGACATGACTGTCAGTCCCGCGATCATGCGGATAAACTATCAATGGCAGGAAGTCTGCCGGGTGGGTCCGTACGGCAGTACCGACATGCGCGCTCTGACTCCGGCTCAGAAGCGACGTATTCGCAAACGCCGGAACAAACTGAAGAAGGGGTAACCCGGCATGCTGATGAACTGGCTGTCGAGTGCAGTCCTCATCAGCATCGGGGGACTCATCGCACTGGTTGCCAACATGGGACCGAAGGACAAATGAAACTCACGATCATGGACCGCGTGCGCAGGCGAGTGTACAAGATGGGATTCCGGCCGAAGCCTGGTAACCCTCTGTTCTCGCCTGCGCACTTCGCGGTTTGCGTAAACAGGGTACACAAGAAGTACGACCGGGACATATCAGACATCAAGGAGGAATACGACAATGGGTAAGCGAGTGCCTCTGATCCGCGAGGACACGGGCGCCACGATCGGCAGTGCCATGATCCTCAACTACGACGAGCCGCTCGAACCGTTCACGCTCATGGCCAGGGCCGATGGTGTACTGGTGGGCGTGTCGATCACAGACCCCGACATTCGCAGGAAGATCGTGGGTGACATCGGCGCGTTCTCGATCGCGGTGAAGTCGACGGCCGAGGTCACCGCGGAGTTCAACAAGCGCGTCGCGGAAGCGGACGGCGAGGAGCTCGCTCGCGGCATGCAGGACGAGATCGACGGCGATTTCAACGTAGAGGGAGATGTCCGTGGTTGATTCGAAGTGGGTCGTGTTGACTGAGGGTGTGGGCGGTCGGACGATCGGGCGGGCCAGGGTGACCGAGAACGGCCTGGGTCCTGTCACGATCGAGGCCACCGTCAACGATGTCGACATGTGTCTGAAGCTGCAGGCCGGTGTCTCATATCTGTCCATCGAGCCGTCGGCCAACGCACTCAAGGCCGGAATCACCAGCGTGACCCGGGTCTCGAAGGACTACGGAACTCTCGGCGTCCAGGCCATGGCAGAAGCGATCGAGGAAGGTAGCCGGTTCAGCAAGATCTACGACCCGGACTACGCCACACGTCACGTCACTCGGCATATCTCCGACGTGGACGAAGAGGTCGTGGTGTTCCGAGACCACACACAGGCCGCAGCGACCGGTGCATATTACGGTCGTCTCGCTCGGGGTTACGAACTCGCCGGGAAGCCCGAGGAGCGCATGGACGCACTCAGGGCGTTCGAAGCGATCGTGACCACCAGCGCGCCAGCATTCGCCAATGCAGCCCGGGGCGGGTTCCACATGGCATACAACGGGGTCGAGGACTGATGTTCGGTATCCCGCTGGAATTCGTCGTGGTCATAGCAGTGATACTCCTCCTGGCTCTCGACGTCCTGGTCGCCATGAAGTACGAGCGGATCATCGAGATACTCAAGGCCATGCTGCAGAAGGAAGAGTCTTGATCCACGGACTCGAAATGAAGTTCTTGGACTGGGCGGTGGTCACCGCCGGGTTCATATTCATCTACGTCAAGTCGTTCTGGAAAGGACGGGACTGATGGACTACCTCATCCTCCCTGGTTTGCTGACGGCGCTCACATTCGCCTTCTTGTACTACGTGGGGTCGCACAAGGAGGAAGCGAACGACCTGCAACGAGGTATCACGGTGGCCCTCACCGCTACCACGGTATTCGCGTGGGTCAGCGTCGCTGTAATCTGGGCGTGGAACCTGGCCATGTCGGCGGCGTCATGAACTACGTCTGGGTACTACTGCTCGGCATGATCCTCGGAGGTAGCTTCTGCCTGGTGCTGGGCTACCTCCTCGCAAGTCGCCCACCCGCGAACATCACCATATCCGTAAAGAGGCCCTGACATGACCGAGCCCGTGCACGCCCTGCTGGCCATATTCACCATAGCGTTCCTCACCCTGGTCCTCACCGTCTTCGGCGACTTCGCCACGAGAGGTCTCAGAGCCCCTCAGACGGCCTGCGAGCCCGAGCCGATACAGATGGACCTCTACGGCGGCTACGGCCGTCACGCGAGCGCACAAGGCCGCTGGGGGCTGGACAAGTTCCTGGACGTCTGGACCCAGATGACCGAGGACCAGAAGGACGAGTACTGCCAGGAGTTCACGACCGACCGCGTCAGCACCCCGGCGTACTAGCACACCCACGGACTCGCATATTCCTAGAAGGAGATGCAGTGATGGAAAAGCTCGGCTTCGTTCCGCAGACATACACGATGGACCCCGAGACGGAGGATCTGTTGCCCTCGGGCGAGATGCTCCGCGAGGGGATGGTTGTCCTGATCGAAAGCTGGCAGTGGCGATACGACATCGACCGGGAGCTCACCGACCGGTCCTTCAACCTCGCCCTCCAGCGCAATCGCTGGTGCACGGTCACCCAGATCAAGCGAAATGAGCTCGGCAACCACTTCAAGTTCGTCGGAGTCTACGAGGACGGAACGAAGCGGGTCCGTGAGATCCCGACGGGGGTTGCCTGGCTCGTCAAGCTCGACAGCATCCCGCCGCACATCACCGAGAGCGGTAAGTACGAGGCGGTGTTCGCCATCCTGGCTGACGTGTGGAACCGATCCAAGAACCAGCCTGACATGTTCGTCGGCGGACTGACCCGCAAGGACACGGCTCTCATTCTCGACTCCGAGACCAGCCGAATCTTCCGCATCTTCGATCAGGAGGCGTGATGGCAGAGAAGGACTGGTTGTTGGAAACCACCGATCGGATCATCGGTAGCATCGTCGACGAGCACAGGAAGGCCGGGCTCCCGGACGACGTCATCGGGGATGCGCTCGGCATCATGGGGATGATGTTCCGGTCCGCGCATTGCGAGCTCGCCGGAATACCTGTCGAGGTCGACAAGACCACCGAGCGGTACAAGATGCTCCATATCCTCGTGTCGGACATGCTGAGCGTCAGGCTTCACCCCAATACCGTTGAGGCGGCTGCCGACCGGCACGTTGCCGATATCTTCGACATCTTCGAGGTAACCAAGTGACAGAACTGGAAATCACGACCTTGGCCCGGAAGTCTTTCGTGGTCAAGGCCGTGCTGGTTACCGCCAAGAACATGGACGCGGTAGCCGAGTGGTGCGGTGGCGAGGTCTGCACCGTGGAGGGCGTGACGGTTGTCAAATTCATAGACAGCCGTCGCGCACAGCGCCCCAAGCGCATATCTGCACGGGTGGGTGAGTGGATCACCGCCGAACAGAACACCGACGTGGACCGCGGGGCTGCGTGGCTCAAGACGACGTCGTTCAAGGTCTACAAGGAGGAGCGGCTCCTGACCATATTCGACGTGGTCCAGGAGAAGGTTGTCGACCCGGACGTGAAGTCGGCATTGGTCGTGCTCTTCATGGAGTCGACCGCGGCACAGCACCTCGCGACGATCAGCGGTGACCAGTACGGCGCCGACGACATCCACGGCTCGGTGATCAACCGAATACTCGAACTGTTCGAGCCCAAGGTCGGGCCGACATTCGAGCAGAAGCGTGACAAGGCTCGGACAATCGCCAGGCGAACCATATCTCTCGCGGGGGAGGGCAATCAGATGTCTACGGCCCGTCGGATTGCAGATGCCATATTGGAGGAGCTCTGTGGCTGAGTACCAGGTGTTCGACGAGCTCCACGGGGTCAACAAGGGTGCGTTCCCGGCCTTCGTGGGCTCGATGCACGAGGTATACGAGCACTTGAACAGCCGTCGAGCCGAGATGCACGAGATGTCGGTGAAGACGACCAAGACCAGCGTGGTATCTCGGGCATCGATCTGGTTCGTCGCGGCACGGCGGGTGTTGATCACGGATCTGTTGAAGATCGCCATCCGCAACGAGGCATATCCCGACGACCCGGAGAAACCGACAGTGGACCAGATCGCCAACCAGATCATGGAGATGTTCTGATGGCTGATTTCGAAGTCTTCGAGCACTTCATGGGCCACGAGGAGAAAAACCACGAGGGCGACACCAACACCACGTACGCATATCTGAAGTCACGTCTCGATGAGGGCAGGTCGTTCAACTGCTTGGAAGTCCGTGACGTCGCTCTCGATGACACACTCCCCGCAACCGAGTGGTTCACCACGGCTCAGGAAGCGATGATCCAGCACGTGGTGTACGAGGCCATGATGTTGCTCGGCTCTCCGAGACACCGTAGACCGGCCGTGGAAGCCATGCAAGCGACCAAGAAGATCATGGAGATCCTGCGGTGAGTGATTTCGTAGTGGTCCAGGACATCTACAAGTCCGGCCACGTGATCTTCGAGGGAGATGAGGCCGCGGTCTATATCTACCTGAAGAGGTGGAACTTCCCCGAGTCGTCCATGGTGTGGGTCGTGGACGCCGACGGGAAGAAGACCGGGTCGACCGAGTGGTTCAACGCCGAGCGGCGGAAGTTGATCGCCGCTGTGGTGGATGAGGCGTTGGACACCATGCCGAACTGCTACTGCTATCAAGTGACTCCTGAAGAGATCGCGGCGCAGGTTGAGGAAGCCACCGACAAGATCGTGAGCATTATCTGATGAGCGAGCTCTCCCCGATCATGCAGGGCATAAGGGCCAAGATGGCGGTCTGGATCGCCGAGGCCCTCAGCCCCGCAGAGCAGGACGAGTTGAGCAAGTGGGCGGTGATGCCGACCGAGGCGATATCCGAGGAGCCGATCGACAAGTGGTCGGCTGTCTTCGGTCATATCGCTGAGGCCATGGGTGTCACCGCCCCTCTCAGCTACACACAGCGCAATATCCTGCACGAGACGACCAACGAAGTGTGTGAATTTCTCGATAAGGAAGTGCCGCTTATCGATGTCTACTGGATCTACAATGCGGTGATGAACGCCGTCGGTACCCAGTTCACGGAGAAATTCCGCGGCTACAGCCAGCACATCATCGACGTGACCAACACGGCCGTCGATGCGATCATCGAAACCTACTTCAAGGAATCGTCCTGATGGACGAAGACTTCCGTGAAGAGCTCATGGAGATGGAAAAACCGCGCGACCGTCTCTACCGGTACGTCGTAGAGCTCGGCTTCCCCATTGAAGCTGAGTTGATCGTGCTGGACATCCTCGAAATCCTTGAAATGGAGAACAACTGATGGCGCTCAACAAGATGCTCAAGCTGGCCGCTGCGGTCGGAGTCGTCGGCTTGGTGGCGGTCGGCAGCGGCGTGACCGGTTTCGTGGTGGGCGGACTCTTCGCCTATCACCGGATCGAGG
>FTIT01000521.1_pt2 | contig 11192 bp, 13 predicted proteins | sample 1658061 | NCBI WGS metagenome assembly FTIT01 (sample SAMEA3914795, study PRJEB12502) | metagenome | biome: forest; material: soil | place: Canada | collected 2011-07-05 | depth 0.3 m
GTCGGGGTCTTCGACCGCTCCCATTACGAAGACGTGGTCATCGCCCGGGTCCGCGCGCTGGCGCCACCCGAGGAGATCGAGCGCAGGTATGACGCGATCAACACGTTCGAGCGCGGGCTCGTCGACACGGGTACCGCCATTGTCAAGGTCATGCTCCACATCAGCAAAGACGAGCAGAGGAAGCGGCTGGCGAGCCGGCTCGCGCGGGAAGACAAACACTGGAAGTACAACCCGAGCGATGTCGACGAGCGGATGCACTGGGACGAATACCAGGCAGCGTTCCAGCGCATGTTCGAACGGACCTCGACCGACTTCGCGCCCTGGTATGTGATTCCCGCCAACCGCAAATGGTATGCGCGGCTCGCCGTGCAGCATCTGCTCATCGATACGCTGGAGGGCCTCCAGCTCAGCTGGCCTGACGTGGACTACGACATCGAGGAGGAGAAGAAGCGGCTCGAGGCGTCCTAGGTGTACACCTAGCCGAACGCCTCGACGATCGGCCGGAACTTCATCTTCGTCTCCGCCAGTTCGCGCTCCGGGTCGGACTCGGCCACGATCCCGCATCCGGCATACGCCGTGAGGTCCCCGGACTCCGTCAGTTGTGCGCAGCGAAGCGCGATAGCCCACTCGCCGTCGCCATCCGCGCCGACCCAGCCGACAGGGCCCGCATAGCGGCCGCGATCGAACGGTTCGAGCCGGCGGATGACCTCCAGCGCGTCTGCGGTGGGGCTTCCGGCGACGGCAGCGGTCGGGTGAAGGGCGTCGATGAGGTCCAGGGACGTGGATCCGTCGCTGAGCGTGCCGGCGACATCCGTCGCGAGATGCCAGAGGTTCGGGAGCTTCAGCGTGAAGGGGATCTCGCTCGTCTGGAGCGAACTGCTGTGGGGCTCGAGGGCTGTGAGTACGCTCTGCACGGCGAACTGATGCTCGTCGAGATCCTTGAGGCTGCCGGCGAGAGCGACGGCCGCCTGATGATCGGATGCGCCATCCCGTCCACGGGAGATCGTTCCGGCAAGGACCCGGGCGCTCACCGTGCCGTGATCGACGCGCACCAGCGTCTCGGGGCTCGACCCGACGAGACCGTCGACCGCGAAGGTCCAGCAATCCGGGTAGCCGAGCGCAAGGTCGACGAGAGCACGTCGCACGTCGGACTCGAGCGGGAGGTGGCCGACCAGGTCGCGTGCGAGCACGACCTTTCCGAGATCGTGTGCGCGGATGTGCGCCACCGCGTCGGTCACCGCCGCCCGGTAGGCGTCCGGCTTCAGCGAACCCGGCAGGAGCGAGAGCCGATACTCCGAGCCGAACGGGGTGCGCTGCGGGGCGCCGGCGACGACGTCGGAACCGGTGGAACGGATGCGGGTGATCCAGGAGTGGCCGTCGCGGCGGCCGATGACGACCTCGGGCACGATCAGGACGCTGCTGAGCGCGCTGTCATCCGCGAAGGCGAACGTGCCGAAAGCGATGAGCCCCGTCCCCGGCTTCGCGATGGGATCGGCGATGGTGGCAGCGCCGACCACTTCGCGCCACGCGGCCGCCGCCTCGCGCATCCGGTCGGGACCCGTGAACTCGAGCCTGAGCGCCGTTCCGATGCCGGCGATGCCCTCGCCCTTCCGCATCCACACCAGCGGGTGGCGAGCGTCGAGGAAGGGCGGCAGTTGATGGACGTCGTCGAGGGGGGTGGTCTCGACCGTGAGTTCGACGACGCGGGGTTCGTGCGCCGTGGTCGAAAGGGGAGTCACTGCTCAAGCCTACGCCCGCCGGACTGAGCGTCAGATGCGCGCGGGATGAGGGTTCGAAGTGAAAGGTAAGCTAGCACGGTGAGTAAGGCCGACCTGAGCAAGAAGCCCGAGCAGGTGGCTGCGATGTTCGACGAAGTGTCGATCCACTACGACCGGACCAACACGATCCTGTCGGTCGGCAACGCGGCGCTGTGGCGGTACGCGACCACGCGCGCGGTCGACCCCAGACCCGGTGAGCTCGTGCTCGACGTCGCAGCCGGCACCGGCACTTCGAGCGCGTCACTGTCCCGCACCGGCGCACGGGTCATCGCGGCCGACTTCTCCGCCGGGATGATCGAGGTCGGCAGGCAGCGCCAGGCCGGCAACCCCTTCGTCGAATTCGTCCAGGCGGATGCGACCGCGCTCCCGTTCGGAGACGACGAGTTCGACGCGGTCACCATTTCGTTCGGGCTCAGGAACATCGTGGACCCGAAAGCGGCGCTCGCCGAATTCCGTCGCGTGACCAAGCCGGGCGGCCGCGTCGTGATCTGCGAATTCTCACGGCCTCCGGCCGCCATCGTGCGCAAGGGGTACTTCGCCTATCTGCGCTACGGTATGCCTGTGCTCGTGCGACTTGCGAGTTCGAACCCCGTGGCATACGAATACCTGATGGATTCGATTGCCGAATGGCCCAGCCAGCCGGTGCTGAGCGAGTGGATGCGCGAGGCCGGATTCGAGCGGGTCGCCTACCGCAACCTCACGGCGGGGATCGTTGCATTGCACCGCGGTTTCGTGCCGCTCACCGAGGGGGAGTAGTGGCTTCAAGCGTTCCGATCGTCAGGCGAAGCACCTCGATCTCGGGCCAGGTCGGCCTGAGCGAGCGCATCTTCGCGTCGAGCGAAGACAGGAATTTCGCGGCGGCCGTCGATGCGGGGCTCCTTCGTGTCGAAGAGGGCCTCCACGCCGAGATGCGCTTCGCGGACAATCTGGCGGATGTGACGGCACGCTACCTGCTCGAAGCCGGCGGCAAGCGCGTGCGCCCGATGCTCACCCTGCTCACCGCACAGCTCGGCAACGGAAACACCCCCGAGGTGCTTACCGCCGCCGAAGCGATCGAGATCACACACCTCGCCTCGCTCTACCACGACGACGTGATGGACGAGGCCCAGATGCGGCGGGGAGTTCCCAGTGCCCAGCGCGTGTGGGGAAATTCGGTGGCCGTGCTCACCGGAGACCTGCTGTTCGCCCGTGCGAGCAAGATGGTCGCATCCCTCGGCGAACGCGCCATCAACATGCAGGCGGACACGTTCGAGCGCCTGTGCCTCGGCCAGCTGCACGAGACGATCGGGCCGCGGGAGGGTGAAGACCCCATCGAGCACTACCTCCAGGTGCTCGCAGACAAGACCGGCTCGCTCATCGCTGCGGCCGCGCAGATGGGCGTGGCCTTCTCCGGCGCGCCGTCCGAGTACGAACAGCCCGTCGTGACGTTCGGCGAGAAGGTCGGCGTGGCATTCCAGCTGATCGACGACGTGATCGACCTCTCGGGAGCGACGGCCGAGACGGGAAAGACGCCGGGAACCGACCTTCGCGCGGGCGTCGCGACGCTGCCCCTGCTCCGCCTCCGGGAGCGGGCACTGACCGATCCGGAGGCGAGGGATCTCCTCGACCGGCTCGAACGCGACGTCATCGGCACGGCCGACGACGGGCCCGCCGGCGCGGCGGCCGTCGCCGCCATCGCTGCGCTCCGCGAGCACGACGTCACGCGCCAGACCTTCGAGGAAGCCCATCGCTGGGCGCGGGAAGCGGTCGAGGCGATCGCCCCGCTGCCCGACGGTCCGGTCAAGAAGGCGCTCACGCGCTTCGCCGACACCATCGTCGAACGATCCAGCTAGAAAGAGCGATCAGGCATGACCAAATTGAGACTGGCCATCGTCGGTGCCGGACCAGCCGGCATCTACGCCGCGGACATCCTGTTGAAGGCCGAACGCGGATTCGACGTCTCCATCGACCTCTTCGAGCAGCTCCCCGCGCCGTATGGGCTGGTCCGCTACGGTGTGGCGCCCGACCATCCGCGCATCAAAGGGATCATCACAGCGCTCCGCGAGGTGGTCGACCGTGGCGACATCCGGCTCTTCGGCAATGTCCATTTCGGCACCGACATCACCCTCGACGACCTGAAGAAGCACTACAACGCGGTGATCTTCGCAACCGGGGCGATCCGCGACGCCGACCTGGAAATCCCTGGGATCGACCTCGAGGGATCGTACGGCTCTGCGGAGTTCGTGAGCTGGTTCGACGGCCACCCCGACGTGCCGCGGACCTGGCCGCTGGAAGCCGAGTCGGTCGCGGTGATCGGCAACGGCAATGTGGCGCTGGACGTCTCCCGCATGCTCGCCAAGCACGCCGACGACCTCCTCCCAACGGAGATCCCGGCGAACGTCTACGACATCCTGAAGTCGTCCCCGATCACCGACGTGCACGTCTTCGGGCGCAGGGGACCGGCCCAGGTGAAGTTCACGCCGCTGGAGCTGCGTGAGCTCGGCGAGCTGAACGACGTCGACATGATCGTCTACGAAGAAGACTTCGACTACGACGATGCATCAAAGACGGCGATCGCGAGCAACAAGCAGGTCATGGTCATCGACCGGGTGCTGCAGCAATGGCGTCAGCGCGAAGTGGGCGGGGCGTCGCGCAGGCTCCACTTTCATTTCTACGCGAAGCCTCTCGAGATCGTCGACGACGGAACAGGGCACGTTTCGGCGATCCGGTACGAGCGGACAGCTCCGGATGGGGAGGGCGGCGTGCGCGGCACGGGCGAGATCCGGGAGATCCCGATTCGCGCTCTCTACCGGGCGGTCGGCTACTTCGGGTCGCCACTCGACGGCATCCCCTACGACGAGAAGCACGGCGTGATCCCGAACCGGGAAGGGCAGGTGCTGCACAAGACTGACAACACTCGCATGTACGGCGTCTACGCCACCGGCTGGATCAAGCGAGGGCCGGTCGGTCTCATCGGGCACACCAAGTCGGATGCGATGGAGACGATCAAGCACGTCATCAACGACCAGGGCAACTGGTGGACCCCCGTCGACCCGTCCGAGGAGTCGATCGTGGCGTTGCTGCGCGAACGCGGCGTCGAGTACACCAACCTCGACGGCTGGCACAATCTCGATTTCCATGAGCTCGCGCTCGGCGAGGCCGAGGGGCGCACGCGTATCAAGGTCGTTCCTCGTGACGAGATGGTGAAGATCTCCAACCGCTCGTAGTCTCCTCCACAACGAGGGGTCAGCAGGTTTTGTCCACAGATTCCCGCCCGCGCGTGTGCGACTTCTTTTGCATGCCTAGCGTTATTGCTATGCAACCGGCACGCTGGAGAAGTGACATTGACTGAGCCCCAAACCTGGACCATGATCGGGGTCGTCCTCGCGACCCTCGTTTCTGCCCTCGTCGCGATCGTGCATCTGCTGACGCGAACGATGAAGGATCAATTCGAGAGTTTCCGGAGAGAGATCGGAGCCGAGCTGGGTGGTCTCCGTTCGGAGTTCGGAGCTGAGCTGGGTGGTCTCCGTTCGGAGTTCGGAGCTGAGCTGGGTGGTCTCCGTTCGGAGTTCGGAGCTGAGCTGAGCGCCCTCCGCATCGAGGCGAAAATCAGGTTCGAGACGATCGAGCTTCGCTTTGACGAAGTGGGCCGCCGCTTCGATCGCGTTGAGACAAGGCTCGACCGGATGGAATCTCGCCTCGATGGAGTTGAGGCAGGTGTGGCGGGAGTCGACAAGCGGGTCGGCGATCTGGATCGTGACGTTCAAGCGCTGACGAGGCGGCAGTTCGGCAGCGGTCTTCCCGAGGTCTGAGCGTCGAGTTCACGCGGTCAGCCCGCTACTAAAGTGTGATCGTGTCGACGATGAACAGCTGGGAGCCCGACGTGCTCGGCGACCATTTCGAGCGGCTGACGATTCCGCTCGAACCGGACGGCGAAGGGGAAGTCGTCGCGACCCTTGTACGCTACCGTCCGGCTGCCCGCCTCCGGCTCACCAAGCCCGTTGCAGGGGGAGCCGATGTCCTGTACGTCCATGGCTGGTCGGACTATTTCTTCCAGACTCAGCTCGCCGAGTTCTGGCACAACGCCGGAGCGCGCTTCTTCGCCCTCGACCTGCGCAAGTACGGTCGAAGCCTCCGTCCGCACCAGACACCCGGTGACATCGCCGACCTCGCCGCCTACGACGAGGAGATCGGGGCCGCCCTGGAGATCATGGCCGACGGCGAAGGGGAGGGGCGTCGGCGTCCGTTGATCCTCATGGGCCACTCGACGGGCGGTCTCATCCTCAGCTTGTGGGCCGATCGTCACCCCGGTCGCGTAGCGGCACTCGTGCTGAACAGCCCGTGGCTCGAATTCCAGGCGCGCGGGGCAGGCAGGGCGGCTCTTGCGCCGCTGGTCGGAATGCAGGCCCGGCTGGAGCCTCAGGCCTCCCTGCCCAACGTCGATTTCGGTTTCTATACGCGATCGGTTTCGTCCACGATGGACGGTGAATGGACGTACAACCTGGACTGGCGGCCACTTCGGGGCTTCTCCGTGCATCCGGGCTGGTTGAACGCAGTGCTCGCCGGGCACGCCCGCATCGCCACAGGGCTCACGATCGACGCTCCGGTGCTCATCCTGCTGTCTGCCCACTCGGCGCTGCTTCCGCGGTGGACACCCGACATGATGCGAGCCGACATCGTGCTGGTCGTCGACGACGTCGCTGTGCGCGCCGTCCGACTGGGTCAGGTCGTGACGGTCGCGCGTCTCGACGGCGCCCTCCACGACGTGTTCCTGTCGGCACCGGATGTTCGGGCCGACGCCTACACGCAGGTCATCCGGTGGCTCCGCGGCTACCTGGCCCACCACTGAGAACCCGGCCGGGCGAAAGGATCAGCGGAAATTGACGAACTGCAGCGCGACGTCGAGGTCGGCGTTCTTCAGCAGTGCCATCGTCGCCTGGAGGTCGTCCCGGCTCTTCGACGAGACCCGGAGCTCGTCGCCCTGGATCTGCGACTTGACGCTCCTGGGAGCTTCGTCGCGGATGAGCTTCGAGATCTTCTTCGCCGCATCCTGTTCGATGCCGTTCTTGATGCCGGCTTCGATGCGGAACTCCTTGCCCGAAGCGAACGGCTCGCCGGTGTCGAGGCTGCGCAACGAGATACCCCGCTTGATGAGCTTCGACTCGAAGACCTCCAGAACCGCCTTCACCCGTTCCTCGGTGTTGGCCTTCATCAGGACCTTCTCGCCGCTCCACTCGATGGAGGCGCCGACGTTCTTGAAGTCGTAACGCTGCTCGACCTCTTTGCGCGCCTGGTTGAGCGCGTTGTCGGCCTCCATCTTGTCGACCTTGCTGACCACGTCAAAAGATGAATCTGCCATGCACCCAGTTTATGGGGCGACTCACGAAGCAGGGTCGGGCCGGGATGTGCTCGATCGCACGACCAGCTCGAACGGCAGCGCCGTGTTCACGGGCTCGGGCTGCGCCTCTTCAGGCTGTAACACGCCCATCAACAGTTCGACCGCCTTCTCGCCCTGTCCGGTCGGGAACTGTGCGACCGTCGTGAGGCCGAAGAACTCGGCCAGCTCGTGATCGTCGATCCCGACCACGGATACGTCGTGCGGAACACTCAGTCCCAGGTCGCGCGCGGCCAGAATGCTGCCGATCGCCATCTCGTCCGACGCCGCGAAAATAGCCGTCGGCCGGTCGTGCGGGGCGCCGAGCAACTGCTTCGCAGCCTTGTAGCCGCCGCCGATCGTGAAGTCGGCCGGCTGGTACAGCTCCGGACGAAGAGGCACGCCTGCGCCGGTGAGCGCCTGCTCGTAGCCGATGCGCCGGTTCGTCGGAATATGGAAGTCGAGATCGAACTCCTTGTGGCCGCCGACATGGGCGATGCGTGTGTGTCCGAGGGCGAGGAGGTGTTCGGTTGCCAGCCGTGCGACGGCGATATCGTCGATCGTGAGTGTGCGGACCCCGGCAAGGGGACCGCCGACTCCGACGATCGGCTTGCCGAGCGCGAGGAGCCGGCTCACCTCGTCTTCGGTGAGTTCGAGCGAGATCGCGATCACTGCATCCACTCGCTTGCGCAGCAGGAAGTGCTCGAAGACGCTGCGCCGCTCATCCCCGCCGCCGCTCAGGTTGTACAGGGTGAGGTCGTAGCCGTGTCGAAGCAGCGCCCGCTCGGCGCCTTCGATGACCGACGAGAAAAACCAGCGGTTGAGGTAGGGCACCACTGCGCCCACATTCTTGGTACGCCCGGATGCGAGGCTGGAGGCATTCGACGACACGACATAGCCGAGGTCCAGTGCTGCCTGCGACACCTTCAGGCGGGTGCCCGGGGACACGTGGCCGTTCCCGCTGAGCGCGCGCGAGACCGTTGCCGTCGAGACGCCCGCAAGGCGAGCGACCTCATCGATACCGACCACGGACACCTCGCAATCGTTCGCTCCGCCTCGTTGAATCCTAGCGATCGCAGCGCCTGTGCTCTTCCCGTTCGAGCACGGCGCCGGTAGGCTCCCCAGACGACGCATCGGAGGCAGGATGAACGCGGCAGTTGTGTTACTGGATGCTGGTCTGGCGGGCACGGGATCAAACGTGACGCCGTGGGCTTTTGCAGCGGGCCTGATCATCCTTCTCGGAACACTCGTCGTTGTGATCATGCAGCTGGTAAGAATGCGACGGGTGCCACCCGGCCCCGGCGAACACGAGTCGCCGCCGCCCGCCGAGAAGCCCGATGAGCCGATTTCACCAGACGAGCCTCGATGAGTATCCTTATGTAGCGCCTTCGGTCAGATGAATACATGTGGTCGGGTGCGCCTTGGCGAGTTACCCAAGCGGCCAAAGGGATCTGACTGTAAATCAGCCGTCTTAGACTTCGGGGGTTCGAATCCCTCACTCGCCACTCTGTGAGCAGAGGCCTTCCGTGTGATCGCGGGAGGCCTCTGTTGTTTCAGCTCGTCATGTGCTTCATCGACTTGCGCAAAATCGCGGATCCGGAAGCGGCGAGAGCTGGGTTTGCCTCAAGTCGAGCCCCGGGGCGATGGGCTTACGGCTTCTTGGTGGACGAGCGGCGCCGGATCGCGCCGATCGCGATGGTCGCGAGCACGAGAACGATTCCGATGATGCCCAGCCACAGCAGGCCCTTGATGGCGAACCCGACGATCGCAAGGATGATCCACAGGACGATGAGCACGATGACCAGGATGAGCATGCGGCTCACCGTACGCCCACTCGGGAGCGGCCTCAACACGACGGCTGATCCTGATCCCTCCTGGCCTGACTCTGCCGGCCTGCCTGTGTCAGGCTGGCGTCATGACCGCTGAATCGCACCTGCTCGACACCGCCCTCACGATCGCGCTCCGAGCGGGCGAGCTTATCAAGCGCAGGCGAAGCGAGGGGGTAGAGATCGCAGCGTCGAAATCTGCTCCCGAGGACATCGTCACGCTCGCGGACCGCGAGTCCGAAGCGCTGATTCGGGATGCGCTGGCCGAGGTTCGCCCCGACGACGGCTTCTTCGGCGAGGAGTCCGCGGCCGCCAGAGGCACGAGTGGGCTGACCTGGGTGGTCGATCCGATCGACGGAACCGTCAACTACGCCTATGACATCCCGGCGTATGCGGTGAGCATCGCGGTGGTCGAGGGTGATCCTGACCCGGAGACCTGGCGCGCACTCGCAGGTGTGGTCGTGAATCCCGCGATCGGGGAGATCTTCACCGCAACGACAGGTGGAGGGTCGTTCCTGAACGACCGTCCGCTCCGCGTACGAACAGGCGTCGAGTTGCCTCTTGCCCTGATCGGCACAGGGTTCTCATATTCGGCGGAAATACGGGTGCGGCAGGCCGCGGTCGTTGAGGGGCTCATCGACCAGGTGCGCGACATCCGCCGGATCGGTTCTGCCGCGCTCGATCTGTGCTCGATCGCGGCCGGCAGGCTGGATGGATACTACGAGCGGATGCTCAACCCGTGGGACCACGCGGCCGGCGCCCTCATCGCTCGCGAGGCCGGTGCCAGGGTCGGTGGTCTCGCAGGCGCGCTCGAAAGCAAGGAGCTGGTGATCGCCGCCGAAGACGGTCTGTTCACACGCCTCGAATCGGTACTCGCCGCGTTGGACGTCGTCGGCGACTGACGCGGATCAGAGCAGCCAGGCGGTCGTGTCGGTCGGCAACGTGCGTCCGGCGAGAGGCTCGCTGGCGAGCACGATGTCACCGGCAGGAAGCTCGACCGGATCTGTTCCCAGGTTCGCGATGACCGTTAGTCCGCCGTTGCGGAAGGCGACGACGTCCTCTCCGAACCCGTCGAGCCACTCGATCGAGCCGAACCCGAGGTTGCGTTCGCGCCGGATGGCGAGGGCTGTCGTGTACATCGTCAGGGTCGACGCGGGGTCGCCCTGCTGCACATCGCGCGCATATCGTGCCCACTCGGCCGGCTGGGGGAGCCAGCTGGCCGCAGTCGGGCCGAACCCGTAGGACGGCCCAGAGGCTTCCCACGGAATCGGAACGCGGCATCCGTCGCGTCCGTAACGCTCTCCGTTCGTGCGGAACCACGTCGGATCCTGGCGCGCCGAGTCGGGCAGGTCGACGACTTCGGGAAGCCCGAGCTCTTCGCCCTGGAACAGATAACTCGAACCCGGCAGCGGCAGCATGAGGGCGGTCGCGGCCCGGGCGCGCCGGAGCCCGAGTGCCAGGTCGGGACGGCCGGGGGTCTTTGGTCCGATCCCGTGACCCTGGAGGTTCTCGCCGGTCAGGGCGAGCCGGGTCGCGTGACGGACGACATCGTGGTTCGACAGGACCCAGGTGCTCGGTGCGCCGACGCCCGCGAACGCTGAAATCGAGTGGTCGACGACAGCGCGCAGTTCGGCTGCCGACCAGGGCGTTTCGAGGTATTCGAAGTTGAACGCCTGCTGCATCTCGTCTGGTCGAACCCAGCGGGCCAGTTTCTCGAGAGGCTCGACCCACGCCTCTGCACACAGCACACGATCGTTGTCGTATTCCTCGAGGACTTCGTGCCATTCGCGGTAGATCTCGTGCACGCCATCCTGTGCCCAGTACGGCGCCGTCGGAGGCTCGGAACTGATGCCGGGCTCGAGGGAGGCGGTGCCGCCGCCCATGCTGCCGCCCTCCGCGGGCGGGGTGTAGTCGGGCAGGCCGGCGGCCTTGATCATGCCGTGGGCGACGTCCACACGGAAGCCGTCGACGCCGCGGTCGAGCCAGAACCGGAGGATTCCGCGGAACTGCTCGCGGACCCACGGGTTCTGCCAGTTCAGGTCGGGCTGCGAGGTGTCGAACAGGTGCAGGTACCACTGGCCGGGGGTGCCGTCGGGCTCGGTGATGCGGGTCCAGGCGGATCCGCCGAAGACGGACTCCCAGTTGTTGGGCGGCAACTCTCCGGATGCGCCCCGGCCGTCACGGAACAGGTAGACCTCGCGCTCCGGGCTGCCGGGCTTCGCGGCGAGGGCCGCC
>FTIT01001311.1_pt4 | contig 11141 bp, 13 predicted proteins | sample 1658061 | NCBI WGS metagenome assembly FTIT01 (sample SAMEA3914795, study PRJEB12502) | metagenome | biome: forest; material: soil | place: Canada | collected 2011-07-05 | depth 0.3 m
GTCGGCGATCGTCAGCAGGTAGCTCGGCGTGCACATGATGACGTCGGGTTCGAAGTCGTGGATGAGCTGCACCTGTTTGCTCGTCTGCCCGCCCGACATGGGGATCACCGTCGCACCGAGCGCCTCAATGCCGGCATGGGCGCCGAGCCCGCCCGTGAAGAGTCCGTAGCCGTACGCGTTGTGCACGCGCATCCCCGGACGGACTCCGGATGCACGCAGGCTGCGGGCGACGAGCGCGGCCCAGTTGTCGAGATCGGTGCGCGTGTATCCGACGACGGTCGGCCGCCCGGTGGTGCCGGAGGAGGCGTGGATGCGCGCCACCTGGTCCATCGGAACGGCGAACATCCCGAACGGGTAGGTCTCCCGAAGGTCTTCCTTGGTCGTGAACGGGAGCAGCGCTACGTCGTCGAGGGTGCGGATGTCGTCGGGATGGACTCCAGCCTCGTCGAACTTGCGCGTGTAGAGGGGAACGTTCGCGTACGCGTGCCGCACCGCCCAGCGCAGGCGCTCGAGCTGGAGCGCCTGCAGTGCGTCTCTCGACAGGCGTTCTTCGGGGTCGAGTTCCTCCCACGCCGGCGCGTGGAGCCGTTCGCCGCTCATCGCTGCCTGCTCGTGGTGTGGCTGCGCCCGCGGAATTCGGCGACGACCTCCCCGGTCTCGTCGGTCACGCTCACGTCGTAGAGGCCGGTCCGTCCGCTCCTGGCACGCACGCTGGCGGTCGCCGTCAGCGTCTGGCCTGCGGTCGTCGGCTTGAGGAACGTGATGTCGGCACCGGCGGCAAGGGTGATCTGTTCGTCTTCGTTGCAGGCGATCGCGAAGGCCGTATCGGCGAGGGCGAAGACGATTCCGCCGTGTGTCACGTCGAAACCGTTGAGCATGTCGTCGCGGATGCGCATGGTCACCACGGCATCCCCTGGCTGGCTTCGGAGCACCTGCATACCGAGAGCTGCAGACGCGCGGTCCCGCTCGATCATGGCGACTGCAGCGCTCGTGGTCGGTTGGGACATCCGTCCTCCTCGTCGAGTTACGGCTGGCTGTGTAGTGACCTAGACTATATACTAACCGAACGATCAGTAAGTAATGCGATCCGCCCACGAGGCGATCCGTTTGAGCGCGATCCAGGAGTCGACGATGACCACGCCCGCAGAACTGCTTCCCGACGCTTCCAGCGCCACGGCGAGCGAGACGACCCCGGAGATCAGCGCGGAAGAGCGCCGGTTCTCCGACCTCATCGAGGCGGACTCGCGGGTCGAACCGCGTGACTGGATGCCGGCGGCCTACCGCAAGACGCTCATCCGCCAGATGTCCCAGCACGCCAACTCCGAGATCATCGGCATGCAGCCCGAGTCCAACTGGATCACCCGGGCGCCGAGCCTGAAGCGCAAAGCGATCCTGATGGCGAAAGTCCAGGACGAGGCGGGCCACGGCCTGTACCTGTACTCGGCGACCCAGACGCTCGGGATCACGCGTGACGAGATGACGGAACAGCTGATCGCCGGCAAGGCGCGCTACTCGTCGATCTTCAACTATCCGACGCCGACCTGGGCCGACATGGGCGCCATCGGCTGGCTGGTCGACGGCGCTGCGATCTGCAACCAGGTCCCGCTGTGCCGTGCTTCGTACGCGCCCTACGGCAGGGCGATGGTCCGCATCTGCAAAGAGGAGTCGTTCCACCAGCGCCAGGGCTTCGAGATCCTGCTCGAGCTTATGCACGGCACGGATGCACAGAAGAAGATGGCGCAGGACGCGGTCGACCGCTGGTACTGGCCGTCGCTCATGATGTTCGGGCCGCCCGACGACGACTCCCCCAACTCCGCGCAGTCGATGGCGTGGAAGATCAAGCGGTTCTCCAACGACGAACTCCGGCAGCGGTTCGTGGCGATGCTGGTGCCCCAGGCCGAGGTGCTCGGCGTCACCCTCCCCGACCCCGACCTGCGCTGGAACGAAGAGCGCGGCGAATACGACCTCGGCGAGATCGACTGGACCGAGTTCCACGAAGTGCTCGCCGGCCGCGGCCCGTGCAACGCGCAACGACTGCAGCGTCGGCGGGATGCACACGAAGAGGGCCGCTGGGTGCGTGAAGCCGCCGCGGCGTACGCGCAGCGAGAGGCCAAGCTCGTGGCCGAGCGCGAGGCGGTCGCTTCATGACGTCGCAATCCGCATCCGCATCCGAGTCCACTCCGGAGACCGCGGGTCACACTGAGACCTGGCCGCTCTGGGAGGTCTTCGTGCGCTCCAGCCGGGGGCTCAGCCACGTGCACGTCGGCTCGCTCACGGCACCGGACGAGATCATGGCCGTGCGCAACGCCCGCGACCTGTACACCCGCCGCAACGAGGGCGTCTCGATCTGGGTGGTCCCGTCCGACGCCATCACGGCAAGCGATCCGGATGCGAAGGGCGCATTCTTCGAATCCCCCGCGGGCAAGAACTACCGGCACGCCGTCTATTACACGAAGAGCGAAGGGGTGAAGCACCTGTGAACCAGCGCATCACCGTCGACGGTCTGGAGCTCTCGAGCGAAGTCATCGACGCCGGAGAGGCGACGACCGAGGACATCGCCGAATACGCGCTGTGGCTCGGCGATGACTCCCTCGTGCTCGCGCAGCACCTCGGCGAGTGGATCTCCCGGGCGCCCGAACTCGAAGAAGACGTCGCACTCGCGAACATCGCGCTCGACCTGCTGGGCCACGCGCGCTCCCTTCTGCACCACGCTGGAAGCGCATCCGGTCGAACCGAAGACGACCTCGCGTACTGGCGCGATGAGGCGGGGTTCCGCAGTGCCCACCTGTTCGAGCTGCCGAACGGCGACTTCGCACACACGATCGCGCGCCAGCTCGTCGCCTCGCACTACCTGTTCGAGCTGTACGACCGGCTGCGGGCATCCGCCGACGACACGCTCGCGGCGATCGCGGCGAAAGCGGTCAAAGAGGTCGACTACCACCGCGACCATGCCGACCAGTGGGTGCTCCGCCTCGCGCTCGGCACCGACGAGTCGCGCCGCCGGATGACGACCGCGCTCTCCGACGTCTGGCCTTACGTGGGCGAACTGTTCGTAGACGAACCCCTGATGGACCGGCTCGAGGGCATCGCTCCGCGGCCGTCGTCGCTGCGCCCGGCGTTCGACGCGACGATCGCGCCCGTGCTGAAGGAGGCCGACCTCGAGGAGCCGCGGGGCTTCGTCTCGAGCGGCGGAGGCCGCCGCGGCGAACACTCCGAGCACCTGGGGCCGCTCCTCGCGGAGATGCAGGTGCTCGCCCGGCAGCACCCCGGAGCGACCTGGTGAAGGCGGCGACCATGACCATGCCGGTGAACACCGTGAACCGCGGTGTGCTCGCCCAGCGCGCGTGGGACATCGCCGCTGCGGTCGCCGACCCCGAAGTGCCGGTGCTCACGATCGACGACCTCGGCGTGCTCCGCTCGCTCACCGTCGGCGAGGACACCCTCACCGTGAGCATCACGCCCACCTACAGCGGATGCCCGGCCATGGAGGCCATCCGTGACGACGTGGTGACCGCCCTGAACGATGCCGGCTTCGAGAACGTCACCGTGAACATCACGCTGTCGCCCGCGTGGAGCACCGACTGGATGTCCGATCAGGGCAAGGAGAAGCTCGAACGCTTCGGAATCGCCGCGCCAAGCGGCCGGTCGAGTGCCTCCGGCGGACCGGTCCGGATGCGGATGTCGGTGAAGTGCCCGCAATGCCAGTCGCTGAACACGCGCGAGCTCTCGCACTTCGGCTCGACCTCCTGCAAGGCCCTGTACCAGTGCCTCGACTGCCTGGAGCCGTTCGACTACTTCAAGGTGCTCTGACGTGGCGGCGGCGAACCTGGGCACGAGGAAGCGCGCGAGGTTCCACACCCTGACCGTCTCCGACATCCGCCCGCTCACCAACGCGAGCGTGGAGGTGACGTTCGCGGTGCCGGAACGGCTGCACGGAGCATACGACTACGCGCCCGGCCAGCATGTCGCGCTTCGGGCCACGATCGACGGCCATGAGCTGCGCCGCAGCTACTCGATCTGCCGGCCGCCGACCCCCGGCTCGATCAGCGTGGCGATCAAGCGCGACCTCGGCGGCTCATTCTCCACGTGGGCGAACGAAGAACTGCAGGTCGGCGATCGTATCGACGTGATGAGCCCTCAGGGCACGTTCACCACAGATCTCGACGACCTCGACGGCAAGCACATCGTCGGCATCGCAGCAGGCTCCGGCATCACGCCGCTGATGGCGCTGGCGCACACGGTGCTCGCCCGCTCGGAGACGTCGCGGTTCACGCTCGTCTACACGAACCGCACGGCGGTCGACGTGATGTTCCTCGAAGAGCTCTCCGACCTGAAGGACCGCTATCCGGCCCGGCTCGCACTGCACCATGTGCTGTCGCGCGAGCAGCGCTCGGCCCCGCTCCTCTCCGGACGCATCGACGAGGAGCGGCTGCGGCGGATGCTCGACACGATCATCCACCCGGCGGCCGTGGACGAATGGTTCCTCTGCGGACCGTTCGAGCTGGTGCAGCTCTGCCGGGACACTCTCGAAAGCGTCGGAGTCGACCGTTCGCACATCCGCTTCGAACTGTTCACGACCGGCGACCCCGTTCACGTTGCGGGCGATGTCGGCCGGCCGGTCCTTGCGCATCCCGGCGAGAAGTCGTTCGAGATCGAGTTCACGCTCGACGGGCAGACCGCCACGGTCACGACGCCCGTCGATGCGAACGAATCGGTGCTGAACGCTGCTCTGCGCGTGCGGCCGGACGTGCCCTTCGCGTGTGCCGGCGGCGTCTGCGGCACCTGCCGGGCGCGGCTCGTGTCCGGCGACGTGCGCATGACCGAGAACTACGCGCTCGAGCCGGAGGAGCTGGAACGCGGTTACGTTCTCACCTGCCAGTCGCATCCCCTCACCGACAAGGTCGCCGTCGACTACGACGTGTGACCGGGCCAGACGAAAGGACTCCCCGTGATCGAGCTGACCATCGCCGACGGCGTCGCGCAGATCGTGCTCAACGCTCCGGAGAAGCTGAACGCTCTTGATGCCGCGGCGCTCGGCGAACTGTCTGACGCCTACGAACAGGCCGAGGCGGCGCAGGTGCGCGCCCTCGTGCTGCGCGGGGAGGGCCGGGCGTTCTGCGCCGGCCGCGACATCTCGGCGGTCGACCCAAAGACGGACGACGTCTCCGGGTACCTCGACGGGCTGGTCACGCCCCTCCTCGAGCGGATGAGCGACTTTCCCGCCCCGACATTCGCCGCTGCCCACGGCGCCTGTCTCGGCGTCGGTCTCGGGCTTCTCATCGCGACCGACGTGGTCTATGTCGCCGACACGGCGAAGATCGGCTCGCCGTTCGCCGCGCTCGGCGCGACCCTCGACTCAGGCGGCCACGCGCTGTTCTTCGAACGTCTCGGCGCTCACAAGACGCTCGACCTCATCTACACCGGCCGGTTGATGTCAGGAGAAGAGGCGGTGCAGTCCGGGCTGTTCAGCCGCGTCTTCCCGGCCGACGAACTGACGGATGCGGTCCTCGGCGCAGCGACGAAGGCTGCGTCCGGTGCGACGCAGGCATTCCTCGCGAGCAAGGAACTCATCCGGGCACTGCGTGACGAGCGCGTCGGCCTGTGGGACTCGATGACCGAGGAGAACGCTGCCCAAGCAGCCCTCTGCGACACCGACGACTACCGCGAAGGGTTCGCGGCCTTCCAGCAGAAGCGCACACCGGCGTTCGCCGGCCGGTGAGGCAACTCACAGAGTGCAGTCACGTGCGCTGGGGAGCATCCGCCGGCTCTCCCGTGTTGCGCAGCAGCACGATCAACCAGCTGAAGATCAGTGTGAACGCGACCAGTTCCACGGCCGTCAGGTTGTAGTAGCCCGAGATGAAGAACACCGCCAGAACCACGATCACACCGACGTAGACATAGCCGAGGATGACGAACACCCGCGGGATCGACGGGACGAGCCAGGGAAACGCGATCACCATCACCACGTAGACCAGGGCCATCCCGCTGGCCGAGAAGTTGTGCACGGCCTCGTTGCGGTCGAGCGGGAACGCTCCGACGCAGGCGAGGAGAATACCGATCACCATGAGCCCCACCCGCACGAGCATGCGTCCACGTGCCTCGGCGCGGGTCGACGCCGGAAGCGACGCGGTCGCGTAGTGGGCGATGGTCGTCACCATGATCCCGGCGATGATGAGGGTCACGTTGAAGGCGAGCGAGGAGATGTCGTTGCCGATCCCGAGGGTACTCAGGTTCTTCTGCCACCACAGCGGATCGGTCGCGCTCATCATGCTCGTGATCGCGCCGCTGACGATGAACGCGGCGAGCACGAGCGAGAGCAGCATCGCGCTCAGGTGAACGGACGAAAGGAACACGACGTACGCCGTGAGTGCGATCGCGACACCGGCGAGGATGACCGCCGAGAAGGTGAAGACGACCGCCCCCTTGAAGCTGAGGCTCAGGAGAGCCGCCAGACCCGTCCACGCGAGAAGAGCGATGACTCCGTGGGCGAGCGCGAGGGCTCCTACGTCGAACCAGCGCAGACGAACACCGGCAGCGTCGTATTCCGCGTCCTCGAGGGCGCCGAGCCGAGACCTCCGCGTTCGCAGGACCATACGGCCGAAGACGAAGAGGACCAACCCGGTGATGCCGCCCACGATGGCCACGAACTGACCGAGGGACCCGGGTCCCGAGATGGGCAGGTCGTTGCCGCTGAATGTGAAGGCCGCAATGACGGCCGCAATGACGAAGACGGCCGCGCTGACGACCAATGCCGCGGACTCCAGGGTCTGCCGGCTTTCCGCTGGTGCGCGGAACACTCGCCCCAGCGTCTGCGCCCTGCTCATTGCACCCTCCCGACCACCGAGACGGGCCTCGGCACGCACAGTATGCCTTCCCAGCCGATCGTGGAACATCATCCGGAATGGATGATCCCGGCCACTGGACTTCCGCATTACATTCATCCCAATGGCGCACCCGTCGGGTGCACCCCGAGCGAAAGGCTCCTCCGATGAGCTTCTGGGATTACCTGTGGTTGTTCTTCTGGACCTACATCTTCATCTCGTTCATCATCATCCTGTTCCAGATGTTCGCGGACCTGTTCCGCGACCGCAGCCTCAACGGGTGGGCCAAGGCCCTGTGGATCATCTTCCTGGTCTTCGTGCCGTTCCTCGGCGCTCTGATCTACCTGGTCGTGCGCGGCCGGGGTATGGCGGAGCGCCAGGCAGCGCGCATGGTGGCTGCGCAGTCGGAGAGCGACGCCTACATCCGTACGGTGGCGGCATCCTCCTCCCCGTCGGCGACGGACGACATCGCCAAGGCCAAGTCGCTGCTCGATTCCGGCGCGATCTCGCAGGCAGAGTACGACGCCCTGAAGGCAAAAGCCCTCGCCTGATCGATTGAACGGAAAGGACAGACCGACCATGTTCTGGAACTTCGCGAGCTACCTGCTCTGGACATTCATCTTCGTGGCCTACCTGATGATCATCTTCATGATCATCGCCGACCTGTTCAGGGACGACTCGGTCAACGGCTGGGGCAAGGCGATCTGGATCATCTTCATCGTGTTCGTGCCGTTCCTGACCGCGCTGGTCTACTTCATCGCGCGCGGGCCGAGCATGGAGGCACGGCGTTCAGGGGATGCGGCGACCGCGCGTTCGGAGACCGACGCCTACATCCAGAAGGTGGTCACCACACCCGCTGCCGACCAGATAGCCCAGGCGAAACAGCTCCTCGACGACGGCACGATCAGCCAGGCGGAATTCGACACGCTGAAGGCCCGCGCCCTGGTGTGAGTCCCGGCTCCGCCGAGCGGTCGATCAGTGGATGAACGCTTTGAGAAGGATCATCGCCACGCCGAACGCGGCCGTGCCCAGCGAACCGAGGATGCGCACCGGCCACGAGTCGCCGCGCAGGCTGAACACGACGAACCCGAGGATGGCGAGGATCACCACGCCGAGCCACAGCGCGACCCAGATCGCCACCTTGTCGTCGACGGCCTGCAACGCACCGAGCAACAGGACGATCGACGGCGGGAGTGCCGACGTCAGGAACCCGACCGAGCGCCGGAGGGCACGCCGGAAGGCCATCGACAGCGAGCTGTCGTCGCCTTCGAAAGCTCCATGGCCCGCGATCGTACCGGCATAGACATGCGCTGCCCAGAACACGACGACCGTTCCGAAGACGCTCAGAAACACCTGCCACGAGGTCGCTCCATACGAGCCGGCCACCACGATCATCCCGCTGACCAGAACCGTGCCGTAGACCGATTCCTCCGTGATGTAGTCGATGCGCGCTCGGCGCAGAACATCGGAGGAAATCGTGCGCGCCTGACTCATGTCCACCCACTTTCACGACAGGCACAAGTATTGCCTCCCCCTCATCTGGACGCAATGAAACATCCGTGACGATCCACCGAAAGAAGACATCATGACCGAGTATCCGCTGATCGCCGACCACGGCCTCATCGGCGACCTCCAGACCGCCGCCCTGGTCGCCACCGACGGCACCATCGACTGGTTCTGCAGCCCCCGATTCGATTCGCCCAGCATCTTTGCGTCGCTTCTCGACAGCGAGCGCGGCGGTCACTTCAGCATCCGGCCACGCGGGGATGCGTTCGCCGCGAAACAACTGTATTTTCCCGACACGGCCGTCCTCGTGACCCGCTTCCTGACGGAAGGCGGCGTCGGCGAGCTGATCGACTTCATGCCGGCGACGGGCGACGCCGCCAGCGAACGGCATCGCCTGGTGCGCATCGTGCGCTGCGTGCGGGGAACGATGGAGTTCGACATCGAGGTCGCGCCGCGGTTCGACTACGGACGCAGCAGCCACCAGATCACCGTCGGCGAGGACGTCGCCACCTTCACCTCGGATACGACCGTGGTGACGCTCAGCCTCATCCTCGACCCCGACGATGAACGCCTCGCGACGATCGACGATGCATCGGATGGAGACCTTCGCGCTTCGGTACGCCTCGAGGAGGGCCAGCTGCGCGGCCTCATCCTCGAAACCGGCCCGACCGGAGCGCCGAGCGTCGTGCGTGTCGCCGAGGCCAGACGGCTCTTCGACGACACCGTGCGGTTCTGGCAGAACTGGGTCGAGCAGTCCACCTACACCGGCAGATGGCGAGAGGAAGTGCAGCGTTCGGCTATCACCCTTAAGCTCCTGACGTACGCCCCGACGGGCGGGCTCGTCGCTGCACCGACCGCGGGCCTGCCGGAGCAGGTCGGCGGCGAGCGCAACTGGGACTACCGCTTCACGTGGGTGCGCGACGCGTCGTTCTCGGTGCGCACGCTCGTCAGGCTCGGCTACCTGAGCGAGGCCACCGCTTTCGGCCAGTGGCTTCGCGACCGCGTGAGCGAACCGACGGGCAGCGCGACCGGTCCGCTGAACATCATGTACCGCGTCGACGGCGACCCGGAACTCGACGAACAGATCATCGAGGGCTGGGAAGGCTATCGCAGTTCGTACCCGGTTCGGATCGGCAACGGAGCGGCCGGCCAGCTTCAGCTCGACATCTACGGCGAAGCACTCGATGCGGTGTACCAGGTCGACCGAAGCGGAGTCCAGATCGGACAGCCGGGCTGGAGCGCCCTCATCCGCCTGCTCGACTGGCTCGCCGACAACTGGGACCAGGCCGAGGAGGGTATCTGGGAGACGCGCGGCGGACGCAAGGACTTCACCTACGGCCGCCTGATGTGCTGGGTCGCGTTCGATCGCGGCATCCGGCTCGCGACCAGACACGGACGGCCGGCGCCGCTTTCGCGATGGATGGCCGCGAGGGATGCGATCTACACGCAGGTCATGGAGAAGGGATGGAGCGACGAGCGGCATGCGTTCGTGCAGCAATACGGCGAAACCGTGCTCGACGCCTCATTGCTCAAGATGCCGCAGGTGGGCTTCATCTCACCGCAGGACCCCATGTGGCTGGATACCCTGAAAGCGATGGAGGCGGAACTCGTCTCCGACAGCCTCGTCTATCGCTACAATCCGAGCGCCTCGCCCGACGGGCTCAAAGGTTCGGAAGGAACCTTCTCGATGTGCACATTCCTCTATGTGGATGCGCTCGCGCGCTCGGGTCAGCTCACTGAAGCGCGCCTCATCTTCGAGAAGATGCTGACGTATTCCAACCGCCTCGGGCTCTTCTCCGAGGAGATCGCGCCGAACGGCGAACAGATCGGCAACTTCCCGCAGGCGTTCACCCACCTCGCCCTGATCGATGCTGCTCTGACCCTCAACGACGGCCTCGACGGACATCATCCCGATCGGGTGATGTGATCGCCGCGGCGCGAGCGATAGCTTCCGAACACGATGCACCAATGAGCATTCAGGGAGGGCAATCATGAGTAATACGAAAACAACCGGTTGGCTCGGGTGGGGGCTTTTCGCCGGGGTGATCATTCTCATCAGCGGCGTCTTCGGCGTGATCCAGGGATTCGTCGGGCTCGTCGCCCCTGACACCTACTACATCAAGACGACCGGCCACCTCTTCGCCTTCGACGTGCAGGGCTGGGCCTGGTGGACGCTCATCATCGGCATCCTCCTGGTGCTCACGGCCCTCGCACTGTTCGCAGGACAGACGTGGGCGCGCGTAGTCGCCGTGATCCTCGCGGTACTGAGCGCGATCGGCAACCTGCTGATGGTGCCCGCCCAGCCCTGGTGGTCCCTCATCCTCATCGCGGTGGACATCCTCGTCATCTACGCCCTGACGGCGCACGGGAAAGAACTCGGCAGGCGCGAGTAGGGGGGCGCGTCGCGGGGCCCCGCCAGTTCGGGCTGTGCCCGACCGCTCGAGCTGGCGGGGATTTCGCGACGTGGCCCTGGAGGCGATCATCATGTCCACGAAAGACTCGAACAGCTCACCGCGTATCAAACGGACTGTGTACGAGGCGGAGTTGCGCCGCCTGCAGGCCGAGCTCGTCACAGCGCAGGAATGGGTCAAAGCGACAGGGGCCCGTGTCCTCGTCATTTTCGAGGGGCGGGATGCAGCGGGCAAGGGATCGGCGATCAAACGTGTCACAGAGTACCTGAACCCCCGGATCGCGCGGATCGTGGCGCTTCCGATCCCGACCGACCGGGAGCGCGGACAGTGGTACTACCAGCGGTACATCCAGCATCTTCCTACGAAAGGCGAGATGGTGCTTTTCGACCGGTCCTGGTACAAC
>FTIT01511542.1_pt1 | contig 11092 bp, 12 predicted proteins | sample 1658061 | NCBI WGS metagenome assembly FTIT01 (sample SAMEA3914795, study PRJEB12502) | metagenome | biome: forest; material: soil | place: Canada | collected 2011-07-05 | depth 0.3 m
ACGGGCTTTCGACGTCGGCACCACATCTCTGCGTACCTGCATTCATACGCAGATTGTGTCACACTGACGAGCGAAGCCGTCTCAGAGCACGGGTGCTTCCTCGGGCTCGCCCTCCGACTGCGCTGATCGACGGGATACCCAGTTTGCGTCCCCGACTGCGACAAGGTCAGCGAATCTGCCGCCGCTGGCGAGCAGGATGGAGGGGGGTCCGTGTTCAACGATCCGGCCGTGGTCCATCACGACGATCCGATCGGCATCCAGCGCGGTGGTGAGGCGGTGTGCGATGGTGATGATCGTTCGTCCGGTGGGTTGGACGTATGTTCGCAGGGCGTGGCGAAATTTGGCGTCGCTGACGGGATCGACGACGGCAGTCGCTTCGTCGAGAAGGAGCACCTGGGAGGGGACTGCCAGGAGGCGGGCCAGTGCGAGCAGTTGGCGTTGCCCGGCTGAGAGCTGTGTGCCGCTGCCGCGTCCGGAGTCGGCGATCACACTGTCATACCCGTTGGGGAGGGTGCTGATGAAATCTTCTGCGCCCGCGAGTTGGGCCGCGCGTACTGCCGTGACGGTCGAGGTGCGTTCGTCTTCGAGCTTGATGTTGTCGAGAACAGTACCGGGGAAGAGGTTGACGGTTTGCGGCATGAGGCCCACGATCGAGCGCCTGTCGGTTTCGCTCAGCAGGTGCGGGTTGGTTCCTGCAACGCGGACGCGGCCGGAGGTCGGCTCGTAAAGGCCGGACAGCAAGGCGAGGAGGGTGGACTTTCCGGACCCGGTGCGTCCAACGATGGCGACGTGTTCTCCTCGGGTGACGGTGAGGTTGACATCGACAAGGACCGCGGTGTCCCGGTCGTAGGCGAAGCTGACGTTTTCAACAGCGACCGCTGGTCGCCCTTCCTCGGCCGCGCTCGACGATAGGTCAGGCGCACCCGCCGACTCGACTGTCCAGGATCGTCCGACGGGAAGCGCGAGTACTTCGAAAACACGCTCGGCCCCGGTGAGAGCCGCCTGAACGGACTGCCACTCTTCGCCGAGGTTGATGACGGGGGTGAAGAACTGACCGAACAGGAGCACGAACGCGGTGAGTGTTCCGACACTGAGTCCAAGCGCGGTCAGCGTTCCTTGCGCCCCGATCGCCAGCAGCAGGGCGGTGACGACGGCAGCCAGGATTGTCAGGACGGGGGTGTAGAACGCGCTGTAGAGCACCGAGCGATTGGCGGGTCGCAACCAGGCCGACAAGGTTGTGCGAAAGCGCTGGGCAAATGCCGCTTCTCGCCCGAAAGCCCGAATCACTTCGACGCCGGTGAGGTCTTCGGCCAGCATCGCGTTGGCTCTGCCGATCGCGCGACGGGTGTCGCGTTCGGCGTCCCGCACCCTCCGTCGGAGGTAGCTGGTGAGCCACACGATGGGCGGAATGACGATGACGACCACGAGCGTGAGGAGTGGGCTGAGAGCGATCATAGCGACGATTGCAGCGACGAGCCCGAGCGACTGCCCGAGGAGGGTCGGGACGGACGAAGAGAAGAGATTGTCGATGATTTCGATGTCTGCGGTCGCGCGTGCTATCGAGTCACCGATGGGTGTTCTGTCATGGTATTCCGTAGGAAGTTGCATGAGATGTCCGAACAGCCGGCCCCGAAGTTCTGCGAGCGAGCGTTGGGCGATGGTTGCGGCGAGGTACCCGTACGCTGCGGACAGGGTGGCGCCGAGTGCGATCGCACACAGGTACAGGATGGCGGCCCCCGCGGTCCCCGAATCAGCTCCTGAAGTCTGTGTGTCGACGATGTGACGAACCACGAACGCCGGCACCAGGGCCACCACTGCTGCAGCAATGACCAACCCGGCGACGACGAGCACACGCAGTCGGTATGGGCGGACAAGTCGACCCAGTTCGCGGGCCAAGGCTGCTCTGGGGGGCCGCGGTAGTGGAGACGGGCGTTTCTGCCGGGTTGTCATGCCCCTCCCTTGTTGCCCTGTTGTTGTGCCGTGAAGATTCGCTCGTACAGGCCGCCTTGTCTAACGAGTTCGGAGTGTGTCCCGATCGAGATGAGTCGACCGCCGTCCAGAACGACGATCGTGTCCGCGGCCGGGAAGGCGGCGAGCCTGGTCGAGGTCATCACGATCGTGGTTCGGTTCTCGGCAGGCGCGGTGGGGCCGACCACGTCGCGGAGAGCCTGGATGATGGCTAGCTCGGTATCCACATCGAGTGCGGAGAACGGGTCGTCCAGTATCAGGAGACGGGGCCAGACGCTCGGTGCCGCCAACGCCCTGGCCAAAGCGATGCGTTGTCGTTGGCCGCCAGACACGCGGACTCCGTCCTCGCCGATCAGGGTTTCGACTCCCGACCCCATCGTCATGAGGTCGAGCTCGAGTTGTGCGGTGCGGATGGCAGCGGAAAACCGCCTGGCAGCATCAGCTGTTACGGGGGCATCGTCGGAGAGCAGGACGTTTTGGGCGATGGTTCCTGCGAAGAGCAGGCCGCTCTGTGGCAGATACCCGATCTCCGTGCGCACGGACGAATCCCACTTCGTCACGGGCACTTGGTCGATCTGTATGACACCACTGTCTGGCGGATACAGCCCGGCAAGCAACCGTGCGAGTGCGGACTTCCCAGCGCCCGTCGGACCTGTGACCGCCACCAGTGAGCCTGCCGGGATGGTGAGAGTGATCTCGTCCAGTGCTCGGCTGTGCCCGCCGGGATAGGTGAACGAGAGATTCTCGATATCCACGGAGGCCGGCCCAGCTGATCGCAAATGGGGATCGCGATCCAGCCGCTCGTCATCACCGGCGAGTCTTGCGGGATTCCAGGTGGAGAACCGGGGTTCGTGTTCGAGCGACGGTGGTGGCGCCAGGAGCGGCGCGAGGCGGCTGTGGGCGGCGGCAGCTGACTGAACCCGATTGACCATCTGCGGAATTCGAAACGCTCGGCCGGTGAAGCGCGAGAACAGGGTAAGAAAGGTGATCAGGGCGCCGATGGTGAGGGTCCCGGCACCAACGCGCGAACCTCCTACCCACAAGATTGCGACGACGCCGGCCGAGGTCACGGTGGCGTAGACGGGCGCCAGGAGCGAATCGAGGCGTGTGCTGGCCAGCTCGGCAGAAGCCTGCTGGTCCGCGAGGATCCGGACGCGCGCACTGTAGGCCTGGCTCCTCCCCGCAGTGCGCAGAGTGCGCAAGCCGGCCAATCCCTCCTGCACGAAACTCGTCAGCGCCGCGTTGGCTTCTCGAGCACGGATGGTCCTGGCAGCAATCCGCGCACCAACGACTTTGGACAAGAGCAGCGCAACGGGCACAGGGATGAGCGCAAGCAACGCCAGGCCCGGGTCCAGAAGAATCATTGCCACGACGAACGATGCCGAGAACAACAACGTGTCCCACGTCTCTACCATCAGCTCATTGACGCCCACCCCGACGACATCGACATCGCCGACCATCCTTGCCATCACCGACCCGACCGACGTGGTGTGTAGCTGCGCCGCGGGCCAGGCGAGCACCCCACGCAGAGCATCAGAGCGAAGATTTGCCTTGATCCGCGTGTTGCAGACGCCGAGCGCCCACCGCTTCCCGATCCGAGGTACCTCGGTAGCCAGCGTGCCGGCGACTAAGAGGACCACAGCGCTGATCACGGCTGTCTGATCGGCTTGACCAGAGCGAAACGCGACCACGGAATTGATGGCGTTGCCCAGCAGGAACGCTGGAAGCACGACGGTCGTGTTCATGACGATTCCGCAGACCGAACCGAGGCTGAACAGGCCGCCGACCTGCCGTGCGTATGGTGCGATCGAACGGTAAAAGCCCTGGATCGGTGTCTCGCGCGTGGTGGTCAGGACGGTACCCCAAAGTGATCGATCAGACGGAACCGGGAGCTCACAACGAAGCCAGCCGGCGTTTCAGGTCACGCCGTGCACGGTCGCCGAGGTCGGGACGGTGGATGATCGCGTTCATGTCCGCAACCATCATTGCGACGGTCCAGATCGCTTCGAATTCGCTGCCGGCGTCCGCGCCAGCCGAATAGGCATCCCGGAGCGCGATGCGGTGATCGGGGTCCGGCCAGCTGCGCAGGTCCAATGCGGGGTGGGAAGCATACGCATCGCCGAAATCGATCAGCCCAGTCAGTGCGCCGCGGCGATCGACGAAGACGTGACTGGGTCCGGGATTGGAGTGCAAGAGCCGCGGGCTCAGAACGAGTTCCCGCGGTAGTGCATCGATGGCGGCGAGCGCCACCTCACCGGGGCTCACAGGAAGCCTCCACCGATCAGTTCGCCCTGCGGCCAGTTCAACCAGGTCCGCGAACCAGTCCTCAAGGCGGCGAAACAGCGTGTCTGCGGCGTCGTCGGTGGGCACGGTGTCGAGGCCACCGATCGTTTCGGGCTCGATGGCGTGGACGGACTGCAGGATGTCGGCAACCTCACTCAGGAGGGGGCGCATGTCAACCGGCCCGGAGTGGGATCGCACCGCGTGACCGGGGATGCGGCTCAGTACGAGGAACTCGTGGCGACCCGACGGCAGCTCGGCGACGCCGTACCCGTGGAGGGATGGGACTCGACCGGGCAGCGGTTCGGCGAGGGCTTTCAGCACCGCTGCTTCCTTGGCGAGGCTGGTGCGCGCACGTCGACGGTGGGGGCGCTGAACCTTGACCACGATGCCGCCGAGCAGGTACGCGCGTGCTTCACCGCCGGACTCGTCCACGTCGAAACTTTCAGGGTCGAGCTGGTCGGGCAAGAACTCCTGCGCCATGCGCCGCACATCCGACTCGGCAAGGACGGGGTCGGTCGCGGTCGGGTCGATGTAGACGTCGGCTCTTCCCACGGGGTGCCTTTCTGAACTGAAGGAGATGGGGCTGTTGCACGTAGCTAGGCCGGGATCCGGCCGTCTCGGAGGTGTCGGCGGGTGTACTCGTAGAGCCCGTCGAACAGTGGATCGGTTGCGGCCCGCGTCGCTTCATCTGATTCCGCAATCAGGGAGAGGCCCCGGATGAGGACGTCGAGGCCGGGTGCGGCCGGAGCATCGAAGCGGTCGTCGCCGAGGTCGGCCTCGTGGACGATTCGCCCGATCTGTTCGAGCACCGGGTCTGTGTGAAGGTCGTAGACGTCCAGGACAGTCTCGAACGAGCAGCGATCCTGATGATGTCCGAGTGTTGCGCCCGGCATGTCGAACGGAGTGGCGTCCTCGGGTGCGTCCCCGGGCCCGTCGACGAAGACGAACGATGCATCCTGATCCACGAACCGCCGGATCAGCCATGCGCACGCGGCGCGGTCCACATGGATGTGGGAGCGGGTGACCCACCTCATAGTCGAGTCAGACTGTTTTGTTCGGCGAGTTCCTCGACCGCTCGAAGGGCCTGGTCGCGAGCGGGTGGGGAGAAGAAGTCCCGACTGTCGATGCGGTTAAGGGTTCGGCGCAGCCGGGCCAGCACGCGGCGACGCGCTGCAGCATCCGTGACGCGTTGCGACGTTGCTTCGAGGAGAACAGCTTCGTATTCTTTCGTGAGCGCTTCGGTCATGCGACTGACAATCGCCTTGTGTGCATCAGCGTCGACCGGATGCCCGAGCCAGACCGTTGCCTCCCCGGCGTTGTCGCGTACTTCTTCGGCAACCCATTCCAGTGCTTCTCGCGTTCGTGCGTCTGCGGGCAGTGCCACAAGCCCGTCCGCCAATTGTGCAACACCAAGGCGGTTGAGCCGTCGCCAGACGGATATGCGGGGGGTGGAAGGGGTCCGCGGAAGCCGATACGACAGCAGAACCCACTCTGTGGCTCTCGACATTTCATCACCTCGACTTCAAGGGTATTTCATTGTGCAACCGGGGTTGCAGTGGGGGAAACGAGGGACACCGCCACGCCCGATCCGCACGCGTTGTGCGTCTACTTGTTGAGTTGCTTGGCAGACATGATCCTCAGTGCGGGCTTTCCGTCGACGTTCGCGAGCGGGAAGTACACCCGGTGCGTTGCTTGGTCGACGGCGACGGTGTGTGCGCCGTCGGCGAGCTTGGATTCACCGAGTTTTCGCAGTGGACCGGGACCCGCGTGGAAGACCGAGACGACTCCACTTTCGGATGCCAGATAGAGCCTGTGCAGCCCGTTGTCGAACGCGAAGACGTCAGGAGTTTCCCCCACAGGGAACCGCTGGGTGGTTCGCCCCGACCGCAGGTCCACCACGAGAAGCGTTGCGTTTCCTTCGCATGCCACAAAAGCACGCCTGTTCATTCCATCGACGAAAAGGCCGTGGTTGCTGTCACAGCCCTCTACACTGATCCGGCCGGTGATGCGGTCTGTTTCGGGGTCGATGGTGATCAGTTGATTGCGTGACTGGACGTTCACGAGAATCGTGCGGGACACCGGGTCGTAGATGCTGTTTCCAGCGTGACCGCCGATGTCGATGGATGCCGTGACCCGGTGCGAGGCGACGTTGAAGACCGTCTCGACGTGGTCGTTCTCGTTCGATACGAACGCAGTTCCGGTCGTGGGGTCGTAGGCGATGCCGTCGGGAGTTCCTCCGGTGGGGACGCGCGCAGTGACCTGGTTCGTGCGGGTGTCGATGATCACAGCTTCATTCGTACCTGATGCAGAGGCGATGATGCGGTGCTGGTCGGGTGCCGCCGCTAGTCCGTGCGCGGACGCGATGTTGTCGATCGTCTCGACCTTGTCTGTCACGAGGTCCACGACGTCGACGGCGCTGTCGCCGAGGTGAGCCAGGTAGAGCCTGTTGGACTGCCCGTCGATGACCTGGTAGTCCAATCGAGTGGCCTCGCCGGGGAGACGGATGTCGCGGATGAAGGTCAACGGGAGATCGCCGACGGACGCAGGCGACGACGGCGCGCATCCAGCAAAGCAACACGACACCGCGACGCCGGCGACACAGACCAGGAGCATTCGACCGCGCGCTCGCACAGAGCGAGCTTGCCTGTGGTGCAGCACTAGTCTGTCCGCGGTGACGGGTGTCGTGGTTTCTGCCGGTTTCTGCCCGTTGATCGGAGCGGGCCGTCAGCACCGACCGGAAGAGTTCCGGTGGGTGGCAGCTCGAGCGCGTCGAGATCCGGTTCGGGCATCCGCCTGTCGAACCCGATCGCCTTGTGCGTGACGGAAAGCGATAGTGCCACGCCGATGTGTGCGGTGATGATGCCGAGCTTCCTCGCCGCTACCGCCACCCGGGTTTGAGTGCGGCAATCGATCGAGTGGAGAGCAGCCGTCCTGGCCGCGGAGCCGACAGCGATCCCAAGGTCGATGTCGCGCAGGTTGCAGGTAGGGCCTATGAACTCCAGCTCGGCGGATTCTTCGCGCAGCGGGCGAGTGGCGTTGAGGAATTCTGCGCACGTCGCGAAGCCGCAAGCCCCGCAGTCATAGTTGGGCGGATACCAATTCGGCGCCAGCCCCACAAACAGGATCGCGTCGACCGCTTCGGCCACCTCCGCGTCCCGGAACCAGATCGCCTCTCGCCGCTCCTTCCCGCGGGCGCGCATCCATTCAGCCAGGCGGCCGCGCGTGTCCCCGTCGTCGACGAGCACCGTTTCCATGAAGTCCGCCTTGCCGGCGAGGAAGAGCTGGCCTCCTGACTTGGGCGCGGTAATCGCGGCAGCTGCCATCAGCGTCGCCACCTGCCTGACGGCATCCGTCCGCAGGGCCTCGTTGTCCAACCGTCGGGCGCTCACGCCGCACCGACCTCAAGTCGGCCGGCGCACCACGCGTAGAGAGCGTCGTAGACGAACAACTGTCGCTCAAGGAGCACCAGGTCGTCATCCTCCACCTGAAGGCCACCCAATCCGATTGCGAGCAGGCCTGCGCCAACCGGATCGGTCCCGAGATCTTCCGTGATATCCGCGGCGTGCACAATCTTCGCCAACCGGGCTAGCGCTGCGTCGCCCGCGAGCTCGTAGGCCTCGATCAGGGTTTCGAAGGTGCACAATTCGCCGGCACCGTCCTGTGGGGAACGATGCCCGAACTCGGCGTTCGGCGCGTCGAACGAGTGTCCGTTACGCCGAAGGGCCTCTCCCACCACGTCCTCGGCGGCCACGTAGACGATCTCCGCGCTCGGATCGATGAATTTCAATATCAACCAAGGACACGCAATACGATCCGTTTTTGGTCGAACACGGGTAACCCAGATCATGATGGCTCCATCGGGAAAGTGGGATGACGGGATGACCGCGTCTATTCTATTGTGCAACCATGGTTGCAAGAAACACGAACGGGGCTGTGGGCGCCAAGCGGGCACCGGAACATGATTTGATCCGCCGATGTTGCATTGTGCGGCAGCCGGCCTCGCCGTATGCATGCTGTGCTAATCGCACCGCGCACGTCGGGGCTCGCTGCTGCAGCTGATACACCGGTGTAATCGTTTGAGGGTGCCGAAAAGTTACGCGTCTATGCCATTCTCATCGAAGCGGATTGCACTTAGTCGGTGGTCTCTTGGTCAACGCTGTTGGAGCGCAAGAATCCGCTCTTGGTATTCGGCCGTCGTCAACTCGCCGCGAGCGTACCGCTCGTCCAGGATCCGGCGGGCTTCCGGGACAGCGGCCCCGGCGTTCTGTTGCGAGCGGCCTTCGCCTGGAACGAGTCGCACGATGAGCACGACAGCGACGATGACGACGGCTATCAGCACTATCAAGCCGATGATCCACGACCATCCCATTCCACCGTAGTCGCCCCACATCATCGCGAACTCCTCCCGCTAGACGTCACACATGAAGTGTGAGCCGCAAGAGATGCGGTCGCATGGGTCAAAGGTCCTGCCGGAAGAGCCGAAGACTTGGATGTGCTTGTAGGACCGCATTGATGCCCCGAGGGAGATCAGCAGCGGTTCATCGTGTCGATCTCCGGCTGCTGCGAAACCATGATCGTCTGCTCCACTATTTCGCTGGCGCCGTCCCTTTCTGTCGTCGGGCGCGGTGGATGCCGTATTCCCGCCAGGTGAGGATGAGGACGAAGATGTCGAATGCGGTGAGCAGGAGAAGGCCCCAGGAGAATCCGACGACGAGTTTGTAGCTCTGGTAGACGATGAAGATGGCCAGAAACGCCATCGTCCAGGGGTAGGCCCAGAGATGGTTGGTGAGTACGGCCCAGACCAGGACAACTTTCACGACCCCGTGGAGCAGCAGGTAGATCGCGCCGAACAGTGTTGCCGACCCGGTCAAGCCGTTTGTGTATTGGAGCAGGCTGTTCGCGATCAGATCGTGAGGATCCTCAGAGAGTTCGTGCTGGGTGAGGAGTTGCGCCAGGCCGCCGATCTGTGCGGGTTTCACGAACAAAAGGAGTATGCCGCCGACGAGTTCGAGCACGCCGTCCAAGCCTTTGAGGATCAGGACGATGAAGAATGTTCGATCAAGCAGTGTGTGACGCGGCTCGATTATGGTCACGGAACCTCCTCAGGTAACCAATGTTACAGTCCCTCATGTGACAGACAATCTTCGATGGGTTCTCGTGCTGGTCCAGTTGCCGTCCGAGCCGTCTCGGCATCGGGTTGCCGTGTGGCGGGAGCTTCGTAAGGCTGGGGCGGTCCCGGTCTCACCTGGTACGTGGGCGTTGCCGGCCAGCCCTGCGTTCCAGCCGGCGCTTGATCGAGCCGGTGAGTTGTGCCGCAACGGTGGCGGCACCTTCGCGGTGATCGACGCATCCCCGCGGGACGAAGCGTCGGCGCGGTTGATCTTCGACGCGTTTGCGGCCGCCCGGGTCGACGAGTGGGTCGAGTTCATGGCCGATTGCGGCAAGTTCGAAGCCGAGATCGACCGGGAGATCGCCAAGTCCAAGTTCACGTTCGGTGAACTCGAAGAGGAGGAGCAGAGCCTCGATCGCCTGCGCCGCTGGTATCGCGACCTGAAGAAGCGCGACGTGCTCGCGCTCCCCGAGGCCTCGGCCGCCGAGGAGCGGCTCCTGAACTGTGAGCGCGTGCTCGACGGTTACGCCGAACAGGTCTACCAAGTGATGCGGGGGAGCAGTCCGGCGATCGACAGCCCACCAGAACCCAAGAAGCCAGGAGCCACCCCGTGACGACTCTCACAACGCCCGCCGACCCGCGAGTTCGGCTGAGCCGGCTACCGCAGCTGACGGGTTGGGTCACCGTCCCGCTGGTGCTGGTTCTCACCACGTTGCTTCTCGGTTTCGCGGTCAAGCTGACACCCGCCGCTGCCACCCTCGAGTTCCGCGTCGACCAGCTTCTCGGCAGGCACCACAACCCGATCGGCGATGCGGTGGCGCTGACCATCAATACGGTGCTGTCCCCGCCGGGAATCATAGCCATTCTGCTCACTCTGTTCGCATTTCTGCTGTTGGTTCGCCGGTCACCGGTCAATGCATGCGCCGTCTGCTCAACGATCGCTGTCGGATGGCTCTCCAGCGAGATCTTCAAGCTGCTCGTTGCGGAGCCGCGCCCGAGCGCACACCTGCTGCTGCATCCTCTCGTGCAGGCCGACGGCTCGGGAAGCTTTCCCAGCGGACACACCACCTTCGCGGTCGCCTTCGCCATCGGCATCTATTTCCTTGCACGCGGTACCCGCTGGGCCGTCGCGACCGCCGTCGGCGGGCTTGCCTTCGCCTTCCTGGTCGCCGGTTCACGGCTCTACCTGGGGGTGCACTACCCGAGCGATGTCGCCGGATCCTTCCTAGTTGCACCCGCAGCCATCATCTTCTACAGCGGGCTCTGGAACCGATACGGTTTGGGGCTGCTGCGCCTGATTCCCTTCATGAGCCGAATCGGCCCGATTCCTGTGGGCGGGCTCGCCCGAGGACGGCGCTCGATCCGTAACGCGGCCGCCGAGGGGTACTGATGTCCGCCGCGGGGGGCGCGGCACCCCCAGGTAGGGTCGTCGCACCCCTCTATCTGGCGGGATTCACCACCGCATTCGGGGCTCATGGAGTTGCGGCCGCTCTGGGGGCGGAGTCCGAGAACATCGGTCTGAGTCTCCTGACATTCGGGGCGATCCTGGCCCTCTACGACATCGCCGAGGTCATCCTCAAGCCGATCTTCGGATCCCTCAGCGACCGGGTCGGCGCCAAACCGGTCATCCTCGGCGGCCTCGTCGTGTTCGCGATCGCGTCGTTCTGCGGAATCTTCGCCGCCACACCCGTATGGCTGGCCGTCGTCCGACTCGGGCAAGGCGCCGCCGCC
>FTIT01000120.1_pt1 | contig 11089 bp, 14 predicted proteins | sample 1658061 | NCBI WGS metagenome assembly FTIT01 (sample SAMEA3914795, study PRJEB12502) | metagenome | biome: forest; material: soil | place: Canada | collected 2011-07-05 | depth 0.3 m
CCGCAGGCCTTGCGCGAGGCCGAGTACGCGCGCGTGAAGGGCGATGCCGGCCCGGCCGCCGTCGCAGAACTCAAGGCCAAGCTGCGCGCCGAGCTGGCGCGCCAGCAGCAGCTGGCGAAGGCCAAGCACGACGCGCAACACGAGCGCGAAATGGCCGGGGGCCGCGCGGCGGCCGCCGAGCTGCTTAGAAAAATCAAGGATGAAGGCATGCACATCGCACCGCGCGAGCGCGCAACCGCCGGGCATCGCCAGGCGCAATTATTGGAGACGGCATAGTGGCAGGCAAACAGAAGCACCATTCGGCGCCCAAGCGGCGCAACAAACCGCATCGACCGCGTCACAACGCCACCGGCGGCGGCCTGCAGCTGATCGCCGCGGCCATTTCCCGGGGCGACGTCCGACGCGAGCGCGCTAAGCCCTTGCGCGAGGACGACGTGAACCAGCTGTCGACACGCTACCTGTTCGCGCTCGAGGACCTCAAGCGCGGCGCGGCGACGGAGAAGTCCTGGGCCTACGTGACGACGGCGCTCAACATGGCGCTGGGCATGGCCGAAAGCGGCATCGGCGAGGAATATCTCGCCGACATCGTGCCGGCGCTCGAGGCGGCGGCGCGTGCGCGCATGCGGGGCGAGGCCACCGGCACGTACCGACTCGACGGCGAAGGCATCGCCGCCATCACCCACGTGCTGATGATCCACGACGCCCAGTGCGCCGTGGCCACGCCCGATGATGTGCTGCTGGCCGAACAGGTCATCGCCGTGCGCATCGCCGAGGGGCACGTTCACAACCCGCCCGCAGTGCCAGCCTGATCAAGCGCGTCACCCACCACGACCACGACGGAGCCCACATGAAATTCCCCGAAAAGAACTCACGCGGCGAGCGCATCCTCAAGGCCTTCATGGCCGGCCCGATGACGATCTACCAGGGCGCCGAAGCGCATGGCGAGTTCGCCACGCTGTTTCGACCCGACGGCATCGACCACGCCAAGATGGTCGAGCTCTATTGCGATCTGGTCGAACGTGGCTGTCTCGTGCGCGAAGGCATCCTGTTTCGGCTGGCGACGCGCGCCCATGACCGCCTCAAGCTCATGGCGAACCCGGAACCGACGCGTCCGGTCGTTCCGCCGCGCGTGAAAAGCTTTCTCATGCGTGCGCTCTACCTGGGCTACGATCCGGCGGCGCCGCGCCGCATCGCGCTGTGAACGGCTAAATTCCAAGATATCCGAAAAGCGGATTTAGACTGCCTCGCGAAATGACCATGGAGGCAGGGAATGAAATCGAAGGATCCGATAGCGCAATTTTGCTGGGACTGGGTGCGCTGGTGCGAAACCCGGGGCCTGTACATTCCGTCGCGAGGGCAGGGCACGCTGGCCGCGCTGCAGGCGCCGACGGGGCGCGCGGGCCGCGAACCAAACGCCCGCAACGATCCGGACATGCAGTATTTCAATATGTCGGTGCACACGCTGCGCGACATGCCGAAGTACCTGCGCGAGTGGCTGGCGTTCGAATACTTCTACTTGAAGCCCGATCAGGTCGTCAAACGCACGGCCGATGATCTGGGCGTGGGCCTGCGCACCTACTACGACCTCGTGCGCCGCTTCGGCCAGCGCGCCTACAAGCTCATGCCGAGCATCAAGAAAGCCCACGAGGCGATGCAGCTGGCCAACGCACGGCCCAGCACCGGCCGCATCCTCGCCGACATCGACTGACCCCCGCCCATTCCCCGGAGCTCCCATGACGTGCACCGTCTTTCTCGTCGGCGACCGGTACCACTACCGGTTCCGCCTGTCGCCATTGCCGCGCGTGCAGCGCAGCACCCGCGAGGGCGATAAGCGCCGCGCCCAGGCCATCGCCAACCTAGCCTACGCCAAGGCCCTGATCCGCGTGAACGGCGGCCACACGATCCCCACGCTTGACGAGCTGATCGCCCATTGGGAGACGCTCCGAGCCCCCACGGCCGGCGCGGCGCACCGGCGCGCCATTGACACGTTCAAGCGCAATCACCTGTACGGGCTCGGCGCCCTGCCGATCAGCATGCTTGACACGGAGCGCATCGAGGTCGCGCGCAACGCGCACCTCGCCACCCGCAAGCCGGCGTCGGCCAACCACTGGCTGCGTCTCATGAAGCTGCTCGTCAACTGGGCCGTCAAGCGCAGGATCCTCGAGCGCCTGCCGTGGGACGTCGCCATGCTGCGCGTGCAGAAGACCCCGCGCAAGACGCTGCCCGTGAAGTTGACCGACGCATGGTTCGACGCCGTCGACGCCGCCAGTGGCCGCTCCCCGTCCGTGCCCGTTGCCGTGCGCCTTATGTACGGGCTGGGCCTGCGCGAGTCCGAGGCGGCCACGGCGCGATGGGAATGGGTCGATTGGGAGCGCGGCACTTACACGCCTGGCGTCACGAAGGGCAAGGAGGCCGTGCCGATCCCCGTACCCGTCTGGCTGCTCCACTACCTGGCCGCGCGCCGCGTCGTCGATGGGCCTATGACGCCGGGCACGAACGGCAACAAGCTGCCGGCCGGCTACGCCCGTCGGGCCATGCGCTCGGCCAACGCTGCCACGGGCCTGACGGGCATCACGCCGCACCGCCTGCGTGGGACCTGCGCGACCTTGCTGTCGGAAGAGGGCACGCCCATCCAGACTATCCAGGCGATCATGCGGCACAAGGCGCCAATGACGACGATGGCCTACCTCGAGATCAACATGGACGTGGCCAGCGCCGCCCAGCGACGCATTTCCGACCGGGTCCGCTTTGGTGGGCGTGAACTGGCCGAACCCCAGCCAGGTAAGGCTAGAGCCAAATGAAGACCAGCGTAATTGGCAATCAACAGGGCGTTTTCTTCATCCGCGTTAGCAAAGAAGCAATAACACGGGCTGCGCGCTCGCTGGGGCTTGGGGAAAACTGGCTGAATGTAACCGTGCGGCCGCAACCTGGCGCGAATGTTCCACGGCCGCGATGTCCCGAAATCAGCGCAGAGGAATGGGCACAAGATAGTGATATTTATCAAGGACTTAGACGCGCAGCACCAGACCTTGCCGAGCAGCTCGGTGCGCGCGTGGAAAACGGTCGATAGGTCAAAATTCCGGGCCTGTTCGACGACCTCCCAAGGTTACAGAAAAATAGGTTACACACGCTCCGAGGTTTCGATGATTAGTGTAACCACGCATGAAATAATGGTCGCCCCCCGGCCAAAGCGAAGTTCCCTTCAATTTGGCAAGAAAGTAACATCATGATTCCCATCATCACCTTCGGCGACCTCCTCGTGACGTTTGCCTGGGCGTTCATCTTCGGCATGGCCGCCGGCGCATTTTGCCTCCACAAGCTGAAAGGAGCCTGCGCGTGACAATGAGCCTCAGCCGGTTCAACGCCACCTATAGCGGCCTTTCATCAGTGGCCAAAAAGGTGTACGAGGCCGTTCCCATCGCCCAAAACTGGACCCATCAACAGATTATTGCCGAGCTGCATCGCGCCGGAAAGCAGATCGAGCGCAACGTCCTCTCCGGTTGCCTCAATACCTTGATCCGCGCGGGCCTCATCAACGAGGACAGCAAGGGGTGCTTCATTCGCGAAGAGGTCCGCCAAGCAACCAAGCCAATTTCAGTCAATCAGGAGCCAGACATGCCATCGAAAAATTCCAACACTTCCCCATCGACCAGCGCATCGAGCGCGCGCGTCACCGTGCCACTGGCGGGCGTGCCGACCACCGCTGCGAAGCCAACGCCTGTGCTTAGCCCCTTGGATCGCTTCGGGGCGCTGGCTGCACGCTGCGCCGTCCTGGCCGGACAGATCAAGGCGCTGGCCTCGGACATCAGCGACGCCGCCGTCGACGTTCAGGAACAGATGGACGCCGGCGGCGCCGATGCGCAGCATATCGCCGAGTTGGAGGCGCGGCTCGTCGACGCCGAGGCTGACCGCCAGAAGCTGCGCGCGTTCCAGCTGGCGCTCGGCGCGCTGGCAGCATGAAAGTCACCGACCTGATCGGCGCCCACCTCGACTACTGGGTCGCCCGCGCGGAGCGGGTCCCCGCCGACCGCCTAGCGATCCAGCTCGTGCCGCGCACCGACAACCTCATCTGCGTGCTGGTAGGCGCCAAGCACGACGATCCATTGAAACAGCGGTACGACCCGTCGACCAATCCAATGGTCGCGTACCCCATCATCACGCGGGAACACATCGCGACGGCTATCTGGTGCACGCATACAGACGAGTGGGAGGCCTATTGCGGCGGCTCGGTCGGTCACGATGGGATTGAAGCCGATCCCTTTCACGCGAAATGCTGGGGCGCGCCTACCTTGCTCGTCGCTGCCATGCGCGCGTGGGTCATCAAGGTCTTCGGTGCGGAAGTGCCCGACATCGACGGCGCGCCTCACATGCCCGTGCCTGCGCCACCAGCTGCCGCCGTACTAACCCCATGCACGCATCCAAACACGCGCTCCGTGCATGAAGATGACGGCGTCGGTTTCCGCTGCGTCACGTGCGGCACAGGCCTTCGAGCGCTGACTTTCCGCCGATATACCCCATTCCAGCGCCTCAATCTCGGGGGACCGTGCGCGAAGGGCTATTAATTATGTGTGTACATAATAATTGAGTGTGTATATAATTGGTTCTGTTGTCGCGCAACCGCGCGGCTCAGAACCGAAAGCGACACCATGAACCGACCACCAGCGAAATTGTCCGGCCTCTGCGAATGCGGGAATTGCGGCCACACGTGCGACGCGAACGAACTCAACACCATCCGCCATATCTCCTTGCGTATGGACCTCCCGGAGGACCATCCAGACGCGATCATGCCCGATGGCGAATGCCCCAAGTGCGGTTGCCTTTCGTATGCCATCGAAGAGAGCATGATCGCGCTGCCGCTGGCCATCCAGCCGTGCGCCGACGACCATGGCGAATCGAGCGTGCTCATCGACGCCAACGGTTTCGCGCTCGCCGCCATCACCAGCGCCGTCTGGGACAAGGACGCGGATCTCGAATATCCGCAAGACCGTGCCTACGCCAACCTGATCGTAGGTCTGTGCAACGCGCTCCCCGAGCTCAAGTCATCGCTGCGCAACATGATCGCGCTGGCGGAAGAGGCGATGGCCGCGCGTGAAGAGGGCGACGAGGACGAAGCCGTCACCGCGCTCCACCAGTTGGACGTCGACGCCGCCCAGCGTACACTGGCGCTTATTACCCAACTGGAAACGGTATCGACATGAGCGCAGTGAAGAAGGATCCCGCCGACACGCCGAATGCGGTCGGTGCGCCGCGCAAGCTCGCCGGCGGCGGCCGCAGGAATATCTACCTCGACGAGCCGAGCGTCGCCGAAGCCTTGCGCCTGTCGCCCAATAACATCAGCGAGGGCGTGCGCATCGCCCTGCAGCTGTCCGCCAAGAACGCCAAGAAAGGTAGCGCCACATGACCCACTTGATAATTGAAGCCTTCGGGCTGGATGAGGAGTTCGAGGCCCTGATCCTCAAGGACTTTGCTGTGCGTGTCAAAGACCGGACTAAGGAGCCCTGGAGCGTCGTTTTCGAGGGACCTCGGGAAGGCCTGATCGCGATGTACAACGAACACTGGGCCGATGACAATTCGGATAATTATCTCGCGCAGGACTCGTCGTGGTTGAGCGATCTACCACCCGAGATCAAGACCTCATGAGCGCGAGGCCGGGAAATCCCGGCCTTTTGCATTGCGGCCGCTACACGCGATCCAACACTTCCACGGCCCATTCCTGCAGGTGCGTTGCCGCGTTCTTGTCGTCCTTACCGCCCGAGCGTTGAAAGCCGCGCCACATCATGCCGCGCGTATGCAGGCTGACGACGTAGGCGTCGTAGAGGGACGGTATCAGTGGCCGCATGAACGACGTGTCATCCGTGCCATGGACCTTCAATTCTCCGTATTTCCCCACTTGAGTGAATGTGAGCACGCCACGCACCCCTGCGTCCTTGTTCAGGTCACTATCCGTCCGTCGGGCGCCGTGTGCGCGCAGCTGCTTGATGATCACGTTCATGGCCACAGTATAGCGGGGCTTCATCGGTCATGCGACGTCGTGCGCGCTACTCCCGCGCGTCGTCGAACTATAATTAGCGTTCCAGATACACAACAGTTTGACGGAGAGGCCGAACCATGTGCGTGCACTATGAACCTGCGACCTACGATGACTTGCGCACCCTACAGGCGCGGCTTGACGAGAGCTCGCCCAGCTGGCCGGCGGACACCTGGCAGGACTACGCCGCGCCCATCATCGTGCCGCAGCAGGGCGGTGGCAGGCGCGCCCTTGTAGCGTCGTACGGCATGGTACCGAAGCGCAAGATCCCACCCGGCGTGAAGAAGTTCACGACCATGAATGCGCGCAGCGAAACGGTAGGCTCATTGCGCAGCTATTCGAAGGCGTGGAAGGCCGGCCAGCTGTGCCTCGTGCCTATGCGCCGCTTCTTCGAGCCCAACTGGGAGACAGGCGTGCATATCCCTTATAGCATCGGCATGGCGGACGACACGCCGTTCGCCGTGGCCGGCCTCTGGCGCTCCTGGGAAGACGAGGGCGGCGTCCTCTCGCATTCGTTCACCCAGCTGACGGTCAACGCGGACGAGCATCCCGTGATGAAGCACTTCCACAAGCTCGACGACGAAAAGCGTTCGCTCGTCATCGTCGCCCCGGCCGACTATGACGCCTGGCTCGCGTGCGCCGACCCTGAACAGGCGCGCTCGTTCATGACGCTGTACCCCGCCCATTTATTGAAGGCCGTGCCGGCGCCGAAGAAGCCCAAGGCAACACCTGACCTTTTGGCCTAAAAGCCCGCCGTTGACGGCGATATCGCACGTGCGGAAAAACCCGCGCATTTTAGTCATGGCGAAACCCGCACGAATGCCCGTAAAATTCGCCTCAATTCGATAGTCTTCAAAACTGTCTCTTGCGCAAACAACCCCGCTCTAGGGAGCGGGTTGCGCTTATACAGCAAGAAGGATCGAAGGTATAGTGGATCGCCGCAGGAGTGACACCCAGGCCGCGAGCGCATGCTAATGCGAGTGAGGGGCGCAGAGTGAATCGGCCGGACCCCGCCGAAGAACGGGCATAGCCCGTCTAACGTGCTGCAAGCCGGATTATGCACCCGGTCACTATCAGATGGCGGTAGTCCGCCAGTCGTTGCTCGTGCGCTAGGAAGCGATGAGTACATGCAAGACGTGGAGTTGGGGGCGCATGCAGCCGTGAATACCCTCCGCGCAACAGTGGGTTCGAGTCCCACGGCAACGACAACAGCCTATTCGTGAGTTGGCAGCTACCAGCTGTCGGGTCGTCAACCCGGTAGCACCCGCAGGGTGCGGGGGGAATGGTCCACGAAAACGCGATGGCGGTATGCCGCTACTAGAGCCCGGTCAACACGCGTTGTCCGGGCTTTTTTCATCAGGGGGATAGCTCAGCTGGTAGAGCAACGGATTTTGATTCCGCAGGTCGGTGGTTCGAATCCACTTCCCCCCGCCCCGTAAGCGTCATCCGGCTTGGCAGCTGGCGTGTCCGACGGTCTGGTCAACCCGAGGCCGCCAGTCGCCAAGCCCGATGGCGTTTCGCGTCATCATCAATTTCACCGTTGTGCCCGATCTTTCGGGCACCAGCCCCGGCGCAGCAATGCGTGCGGGGCTTCTTTTTTGGGCCGCCGTGAACACGACACGAGTATGCCGCGTCAAGCGCGATTTTCAGACCGAGGTCAAGCAGCCCACCATTTACCAAGAGCGCAGCGCCACCCAGCCATGGCTGCAGGCAGAGGCGCCCGAGGACGACGTCGACGACATCGAGTTCGCGCGCACCTGGGCCCATGAGCATCAGCACGCCGATTCGCTGGCCAGCGTTCAACCCCCAACGCCATGAGCGGGCACAACCGCAAGAAAGTGAAGTAGCCACCATGGCGAAAGAGAAGAACACCATCGACTGGGAAGCAGTCGAGCACGACTGGCGCGCCGGCATCAAGACCAAGCAGCAGATGGCCACGCAATACGGCGTCTCCCGCGCGGCCATGGACAAGCGCTTTACCAAGCTGGGCATTGACCGCAACCTGGCCGACAAGATCCGCGCCAAGACCGATTCCATCGTCAAGAAATCGATTGTCGTCCCGCCGGCTGACCCACTCTCGCCCGCCCAGGAGCGCGACATCGTCGAAGCGAATGCGGCGATGCAGTCCCAGATCATCCTGAACCACCGCACCGACATTCAGCGCACGCGCGCCTTGTCGATGAAGCTTCTCGGCGAGCTCGAGTTCCAGACCGACAATGCGGACCTGCTGCACGACCTCGCCGAGGTCATGTGCGAGCCCGACGAGAAGGGGCAGAACAAGCGCCTCGAGCTGTTCGAGAAGGTCATTTCGCTGGGCTCGCGCGCGGGCACCATGAAAACGCTGGCCGACGCCTTGCGCAACCTCATCACGATGGAGCGCCAGGCATTCGGGCTCGACGAGAAAGACGACAGCCAGCATTCGAGCGGCGTTGAGGACGCCATCAAACGCGTGATGGCCAAACATGGCGGCGATTAGCCAGGCGGATTACGACCGCACCATCGGGCAGCTGCGCGATGACATCGAGCTCCACTGCGAAACGTGCATGTGGGTGCAGGACAAGAAGGGGCAGCGCGTCCTCCTGAACTTCAACCGCGCGCAACGCTACATGCACGCGCGTATCGAGGAACAGCGCAAGCGCACGGGGAAGGTGCGCGTCATCATCCTCAAGGGGCGCCAGCAGGGCGCGTCGACCTATATCGGCGCCCGCTTCTACTGCATCAGCAGCATCAATCCCGGCCGCAACGCGTTCATCGTCGCCCACGAGCAGAAGGCGACGGACAACCTGTTCAAGATGGTCAAGCGCTACCACGATCACAACGTGTTCGCGCCTTCGACCTCGGCGACCAACAGCAAGGAGCTCGTCTTCAACCTGCTCGACGGCGGCTACAAGCTCGCCACGGCAGGATCGAAGGACGTCGGGCGCTCGAACACGGCCCAGCTGCTGCACGCGTCCGAGTTCGCGTTCTGGGACAACGCCATCATGCACATGGCGGGCCTGGGCAACGCCATTTCGGACCAGCCCGGCACCGAGATCATCATCGAGTCGACGGCCAACGGCATCGGCGGCCCGTTCCACCAGATGTGGCAGGACGCCGAAGCGGGCAAGGGCGAATACCTTGCCATCTTCGTGCCGTGGTTCTGGCAGGACGAATACCGCGCCGTCATCCCCGACGGCTTCGAGCTGTCGGCCGACGACGTCAAATACATGGAGACCTATGGGCTCGACATGGCGCAGATGGCCTGGCGCGCGAACAAGATCACGCTCTACGGCGCCGGCTTCGGCTGGCTGTTTGATCAGGAATACCCCGCCACGCCGGCGCTGGCCTTCCGCTCGTCCACGGCCGACCCGCTGATCAACCCAAACACGGTCATGGCGGCCGTCAACAGCACCTACAAGGAGCGCACGGGCGCGTTCGTGATCGGCTGCGACCCGGCCGAATACGGCGCCGACCGCACATCGATTGCCTTCCGCCACGGCCGCACGGTCTACCGGATCGAGTACCACGAGAAGAAGGGGACCATGGAGGTCGCCGGCATCCTCGCGAACTACTGGCGGCAGTACCAGCCCGACGCCATTTTCGTCGACAAGATCGGCATCGGCTCGGGCATCGTCGACCGTCTCAAGGAACTGGGCGTGCCCGTGATCGGCGTGAATTCGGCCGAGCGGGCGCAGGATCCCGAGCGCTACGCCAACAAGCGCGCCGAGATCTGGTACCGCTACAAGGAATGGCTCGAAGACACGCCGAACCGCATGCCCAACGACGCGGCGCTGATCGCCGACACCTCGGCGCCTGGCTACAAAACGTCGTCGAACGGCTCGCGCCTGATCGAGTCGAAGGCGGACATGAAGAAACGCGGCGTGCGCTCCCCTGACGGCGCCGACGCCATCGCCATGACGTTCGCCGAACCGGTCGTGCCGAAGGCGCTGCGCGACGAGCGCGAGCAGGACTACGGCAGCGGCATTCCGCAGCAGGCCGCATCGAGCGCCGGCTACTGATCGCCGCCCCCACCAACCAATACCAGGCCCGCCACGCGCGGGCTTTTTTCATGGGCAGTTCAATGACAGCAACGGAACCAGCAAACGAGCGCACGCAGGCCGAGGCCGAGTATGTCGCCGCCGCCACTGCGGGCATGGAGAGCGACAGCAACGCCGCCTACAACGCCGTCGATGCGCTGGGCCCAACGCTGCTCGCCGAGTTCGGGCAAGCCGAGATCGAGCGGCGCCTGACCGAAGAGCGCTGGCTCAAGGACCTGCGCCAGTACCGCGGCATCTACGAGCCCGACGTGCTGGCCAACATCGGCGCGCGCCGCTCCAAGGCCTTCGTGCGCGCCACGCGCGTGAAGGTCAAGACGGTCGACGCGCGCGTGGCCGATCTGCTGTTCCCGTCGAACAGCGACCGCAACTGGACCGCCGAGCCCACGCCGTCGCCTTCGATTGACCGCGAAACCAAGGCCACGCTGTTCAACGCGCTGGCCCAGCAGCTCCAACGCAAGCCCAGCGACGACGAGCTCGACGCTGCCGTCAAGAAGTTCGTCGCGGCCGCCGCCAAGAAGATGACCAACGTCATCGACGACCAGTTGGCCGAGTCGCGCTACAAGGAAGTGGCGCGCAACGTGCTGCACTCTGGCCACCTGTACGGCACAGGCGTGCTCAAGGCGCCGCTCGTCGAGCGCAAGACGCGCACCAAGTACGTCATGCAGAAGGGCCGCTGGGTCAGCAAGCAGGAATCGTACGTCGTGCCCTTCGTCGACTGGGTTCCCTTGTGGCGCTTCTATCCCGACATGAGCGCGACGAACCTCGCCGATTGCCGCTACGTCTACGAGCGCCACCTGTTGACGCGCTTCGCCCTGGCCAAACTGGCGTCGATCCGCTCGTTCAAGGGGCAGGCGATCCGCGACTACATCAAGTCCAACCCCAAGGGTATGAAGACATCGCGCTCGTTCGATGGCGAGATCCGCGACATCGGCGACCGCGTCAGCACCCAGGCGAAAGACGATGGCCAGTATGAAGTGATCGAGCGCTGGGGCTGGATCGACGGCGATCAGCTCGCCGGCGCCGG
>FTIT01511557.1_pt1 | contig 11041 bp, 10 predicted proteins | sample 1658061 | NCBI WGS metagenome assembly FTIT01 (sample SAMEA3914795, study PRJEB12502) | metagenome | biome: forest; material: soil | place: Canada | collected 2011-07-05 | depth 0.3 m
GGCAGCACGATCGGCATCGCGATCGTCCAGATCTTCTTCTACGACAACACCCAGATGATGCACTTGGCTCTCGCCAAGAATCTCACGCCGCACCACGCAGTCGGCCCAGCCGCCGGTCTCTTTTCGGGCTCCGGCCTGGCCGTGCTCAACGAAGTTGTCACCGGTCAGGCGGCGCTCATCGGCGTAATCGACCAATTCAAGCTTCTGATGGTCGCCCTGCTCATCGTGAGCCCTCTTGCTTTGCTTCTCCGCAGACCGCGGCCGCTCAACTGATATTCGCGGAGCCGTCCCATGATTTCGAACTCATCGATCCTTTGGAGCCAGGTTGCCCGGACAGCGATTGCTGCCGCCTCCACGCTCACCCTCCTGTCGGCATGCATGGTCGGGCCAGACTTCCAGAGGCCGGCGCCACTCGCGTCGCTACATTATGACCGGCAGGCGGAGCAGCAACTCGCCGCGAACGACGGGGCTGCTGGCACCCAGCGTATCAGCCTCGCCCAGAAGGTGGACGGCGACTGGTGGTCGACCTTCCGGTCGGCGAAGCTCGACGGAGTGATGCGCAAGGCGATCGACGGCAACCTCGACCTGACGGCGGCGGACGCGACGATCGCGCAGGCGAACGAAGCGGTCGCGGCCGTCCGTGGGACCTTGCGCCCACAGGTCGATTTCGGCGCGAGCGGCGGTCGCCAGGGCGCCGGAGGCTCGGCCTCCAGCTTCTATACGGTCGGGCCGACGGTCAGCTTCGACTTCGACATTTTCGGCGGTAAGAAGCGGGCGGTCGAGGAGCGGGCCGCGCTCGCCGATCTCCAGAGGCATCGCTACGACGCCGCCTATCTCACGCTCACCGGCGATGTCGCGAGCCAGGCCATGCTGCTGGCGTCGGCGCGCGCGCAGATCGACGCGGTCCAGATCCTGCTCGCGGACGATCGGAAGAATCTCGATCTTGTCCAGAAGGGACATCAGTTCGGCAGCGCCACCCAGGTCGATATCGCACTGGCCAAGACCCAGCTTGCGCAGGACGAGACCCTGCTGCCGCCACTCGCCCAGCAGCGCGATGTCGCACGCCACGCCCTGTCGGTCCTGGCGAGCAAGGGCCCTGCCGACTGGGTGCCGCCGGACTTCGCTCTCTCCGACTTCGCCCTCCCATCCGACCTGCCGGTCAGCCTGCCTTCCGAGGTCGCACGTGACCGGCCGGATATCCTTGAGGCGGAGGCGCAACTTCATGCCGCCAGCGCCGCGATCGGGGTGGCGACCGCCGATCTCTACCCCCGTCTCCAGCTCTCCGCATCTGTCGGCGAGGCAGGTCCGGGCATCGGTGCGCTGTGGAGTGTCGCTGCTGGTCTGGCCGGGCCGATCTTTCATGGCGGGACACTCAAGGCGAACCGCCGTGGATCGGTGGACGGTTACAAGGCATCCCTTGCCGGCTACCAGCAAACGGTCGTCCGATCGCTCGGGCAGGTGGCCGACATATTGCAGGCGATCAATCACGACGCCGAGGAATACGCGGCGCAGGAGCGTGCTCTGAATGCCGCCGAGGCAAGCCTGCGGCTGAATCAGGCCGGTTACCGGGCGGGCGAGATTGATGTTCTGCAGGTGCTGGACGCCGAACGCGCCTACCAGCGTGCGCTGCTTGGGCAGATCCGGGCGAGGACGGCCCAGTATCTCGATACGGTGCAGCTTTCCGTTGCGCTCGGCGGCAATTCCACCGGCGCTTTTGAACGGAGAACGGCGCTCCGCGACGAGCGATAGGACTCCGCGAAACCGGTTGTGGCGTCGCCGGAAATTTGACGCCTTTGTCCCGAACACAGGAGCACGAGCATGTCCCCCTCTGACACGTTTCGGCGAACGAGAATTCCGCTGGCTCACGGAACAGGTGCGATCCCGGCGATCGGGTTCGGGAGTCTGTTCCGTGATAGGGTCGCGGGCAAACAAGCCATCAAGATCGCTTTGGAGGTAGGATTCCGGCATCTCGATTGCGCGGAACTCTATGGCACCGAAGACGTCGTCGGCGACGCGATGCAGGAGGCGTTCGCGGCCGGGACAGTCCGCCGGGAAGAGCTGTTTGTCACCACGAAGCTATGGAACAACAACCATCGACCCGAGCGCGTGGGGCCGGCGCTCGAGGCGAGCCTGGGTCGTCTGCAGCTCGACTATGTCGATGCCTATCTGATCCACACGCCCTTCGCCTTTCCCCCCACCGACGAACAGCATCCGAGGGACGAGAACGACCAGCCCATTTACGATTCCGGGGTGACGCTGGTGGAGACATGGCGTGCCATGGAGCGCCTCGTGGACGAGGGCAAATGCCGGTCCATCGGCCTGTCGGACATCCGACTGGAGACGCTGAAGGAAATTGTCGCGGCTGCGCGAATCAGGCCCGCCGTGGTGCAGATCGAGTCCCATCCCTATCTCCCCGAATGGGAGTTGCTCGACTTCTGTCGGCAGCATGGGATCGTCATGCTGGCGTTCGCACCGCTGGGGCATGGGATGGAACCGCGCGTGACGGAAGACCCGGTAATCACAGCGATCGCGCAGCGCATCCACAAGACACCGGCTCAGGTTGCGCTGGCCTGGGCGGTGCAACGCGGCACTGCCTTCCTCACCACCTCCCTCACCCCTCACCGCATCCAGGAGAATTTCGAGCTTTCCCCCCTCCCCGACGATGCCCTGCAGGAGGTGCGCGAGGACATCGCGACGAGCGTCCGGTTCAACGAAGTGGTGGAGACCGGCGTGCCCGGATTTGTCCCTCGTCGCGCGTGACCTAGGCTCAGGACCTATTAAATCGCTTGCGGAAGTGATGATCGGTTGAACGAATTGGCGGCGCAGGGGGCGTCGTCATGAGCGCTTTGATCTTGGTATCGGAGACGGAGATGCGCCGGATCGCGCCATATTTTGGGGTGTCTCGTGTCGATGATCGTCGGATCATCAGTGGGTTCATCTTCGTTATCAGGAACGGTCTGCGGTGGCGCGACGCGCCTGAGGAATTCGGGCCACCCAGGACCATCTACAACCGCTTCATCCGCTGGAGCCGGCTGGGCGTGTTCAACAAGACCTTCGCGGCGCTCGCAGCGAAGGGCGGCAAGCCGGATCAGCTGATGATGGATGCCGCCCCATCTGAAAACGCACCGGACAGCCGCAAGCCTGCTTAAAAAGGGGCTGTTCCCGCACGTATCGGGCGCACCAAAGGCGGCCTGAACTCGAAGCTCCATGCGGTCTCCGACGGCAAGGGCAGGCCGCTGGTCATGCTACTGAGCGAGGGGCAGATGAGCGACTACAAAGGCGCCGCTCTCATGCTCGACGCCGTGCCCCAGGCCAAAGCTTTGCTCGCAGACGGAGGCTATGACGCCAACTGGTTTCGCGCCGCCCTCGCAGAGCGGAACATCACGGCCTGCATCCCGTCAAAGGCCAACCACAGATGCCAATCCCGCGCGACGCATGTTCGGCGGGCTCAAGGATTGGCGGCCCATCCACACCCGCTATAGTCGCTGCGCCGACACCTTCATGTCCGCTATCTGCGTCGCTGCAACCGTTACCTTCTGACTCCATCAATGAGTTCTGAGCCTCTCCTCGGGCCCGCGCACAATGAAAAGCGCCGTTTCGTCATCGTCTTCCGCGATCAGAACCCGCATGCCCAACTTTCATGACGCCCGCCGAACCTGGCGCAGGTTAGCCGCGACACGGGCTTCTGTGGCATGCAAATTCCCAATCTTCAGGGCCGCAGCAGGATGCGGGCCGTCGGGTCGCGACGCTCCTTCTTGTCGGGGTCTGGCGGGGCGGTTCTCGCCTATCCACTGCGAGGTAGCCGCTTGGACGGTCCGATCCACGGAAGCACTGCGGGGATGGTGATCCCGCGACGTCCTTCCTTCCATGAGCCTCTGCGATCCGTCGATTCCCACAGCTAGCCACCACAGTCTGCCTCTCTTTGCTGCAAGTTCACCGGGGCCTCGCTCCGCTGAAACTGTCGCCGCGTAACCCCTTTCAGGAGTTGGGATGGGATGTCGGCGAAGCGTATCCTGGTCGCCATGCACGATTTTGCGGGGGGCGGCACCGAACGGACGGCCATTCGCCTTGCCAATGAGTGGGCCCGCCGCGGGCGAACGGTACGGATCTTTTGCGGGTTCGAGAGTGGGCCAACCCGCGCTCTGGTCTCCGACGTGGTTCAGGTTCGCGAAGCAGATCCCGTCCTTCCGCGCAGCCTGGCCTCGCGCGCGACGCTCGGTCTTCATCTGCGGCGGGAGGCCCTCCTGTGGCAGCCCGATGCCATCTTCGGCATCGGCAATTTCCATATCCCCGTTCTCGCCGCCTACAACGCCGCTGGCGGGAGCCCTGCCAAAACGCTCTGCAAGCTCAGCAATCCGCTGAGCCTCAGTGGTCTCACCCGATTGCTGGCGCCTTTTCACGCGTTCGGATTGCGGATGCTCACCAAGGACATCGACGCACTCGTGGCAATGAGCCCGGCGCTGCGGGACGAGGCATGCACCGTGCTGAAGCGGCCCGACGTGTTCCTGGCACCCGAACCGGTCCTTAGCGGTCCACCGACCGCTCGCGCCGCTGCACACTCCACCCCAAAAGCGCCACCGCTTCTCGTGTGCGCGGGACGTCTGGAGAAGCAGAAGAATTTTTCGCTCGCACTCGAGGCCTTCGCGGCCCTGCCGGCCAGCCGCGGTGCGCGGCTCGCTATCCTTGGCGAAGGCTCGCAACGACAGGCGCTGGAGAGGCAGGCCCGGCGATTGGGCGTCGCCGATCGCGTGCACATGCCCGGCCATGTGGCCGACATCGGCGTTTGGCTGCAACAGGCGACAGCCTTCCTCTCGACCTCGCGTTACGAAGGCTATCCGGCCGTCCTGATCGAGGCGATCGCTTCTGGTGTCCCGGTGGTCACGACCGCAAGCTCGCCCGCGATCCGGGAAATCATCGACGACATGGCGCACGGAGAGATCGTCACCTCTGATCCAACGGCACTGGCAATGGCGCTGGATCGATGGATACGGGCTCCCGCGACCGCTTCCCCGGAGCCCGGCCAGTTACAGCGACACCGTGTCGAATGGGCGGCCGGAGCCTATCTTCGTCTGCTGGATGACCTCACGGCGTCGCAGGCCCCGGCTTCGAACGATGCGCTGCCGGCGCTCGCATCGACCGAATCCGAGCTGGCCGCCCGCCGAGCCTGAGCCGCGCGTGCTGCGGGTTTCCCGTCATGGCGGCGTGAAGGCATCGTGACGCTGCTCCTCACCTTGCTTGTCGCCAACACGCTCGTGCCATCGTCGCCCGACCTCGGCATCGCCGAGGGGCGCTGTCGCGCTAGTGAATCGGGGCCGGCCCTGCTGATCACGGTCGCCGGCCTCAAGGATCGCAAGGGCATCGTGCGGGCAGAACTCTATCCGCCCAACGACCAGGATTTCCTTGAGGACGACAACGTCCTGGTGTCGAGCGGCAAGACATTCCGCCGCGCGATCGAGCGCGTGCCTGCAACCGGCCCGGTGGAACTGTGTATCCGCGTGCCCTCTCCCGGCCGCTATGCATTGTCTGTGGTCCATGATCGCAACGGCGGCGGTGCGTTCAGCCTGAGCCAGGACGGCGTCGGCTTTGCCGGCAATCCGCATCTCGGCCTGTCCCGGCCCAAGGCTGCGGCCGCAGCAGTAGAGGCCGGGCCGGGCCTCACACCGACAACCGTCGTGATGAACTATCGGCGAGGCCTGTTTTCGTTCGGACCATGGGAAGACAAGCAATGAAGATGACCACGCCACACAGGCCGGGGTTGGACGTTGGTTGGTTCGCGCGCATGCTGGTTTGGGCGACCCGACACTGCTCCGATCAGGCTAGAATCCCGTCGAAAGCCCGAAGCGGACAGTGCGCGGCCGAAGAGGAGTCACCTGCCTTGTAGCCGCGACCGTGAACGGATTGCCGAGCGCGAACTGGTTGCGACCATCGTCGAGCAGATTGCGAACGTCGAGCGTAAACGACAGGCCGCGGAGGGTCCAACACAGGCCTGCGCCGGTATCGACATAGTGGCCCTGCGGCAGCGACAACACCGGGCCGACGCCGAGTTTCGATCCACCGACATAGCGGGCCGATCCGGTGAAAGAGATCGTGCCTGTCCGCCCCAGCCGCCGCTCGTAATTGACCCGCAGCTGCGCGCCCAGATCCGCCACGTTGGGCAGCGAGGCATCTTTCTCGCCGGCGAAGCCCGGTGCGGGATCGGACAAAGTGCTGTCATTGAGGAAGACGCTGCCCGACAGCGCCACTCCGGCGGTCGGACGCCAGCCGGCCCGCACCTCGAATCCCACCACCCGGCCATCGCCGATATTGGCGGTCAGCGGCAACCCGCCGCCATCGACGAGGTCGGCCTGGATGCTCTCCCAATGCGCGTAGGAGATCGCCGCGGTCGCATCGAGGCGTTGGGCCGCGCTTCCCAGCCGGATACCCCCTTCGACGGTGGCTAGACTGTCGCCACGGAAGCGCACCACCGACTGATCCGAAACCGAGAGTCCGCCCGCCCGATAACCCTCCTGATAGCGGACATAGGCCTCCAGCCGGTCCGCTAACTTCCACAACAGCCCCACGGATGGCAGGAAGACCAGCGTATCGCGATGATGGTCAGGTTCATCGCCGGGATGATCCAGCACCTCGCCCGCTTGCGCATCATAGCCGGCGCGGCCACCGCCGGTGGCGAGCAGGCGATCGGTGAACCTCACAGTCGCTTCTCCGAAGATCGCCGCCTCGCTGACCGCGTTGCGGCTGCCAGAGATGCGGTCCAATGCCGTAGGCGGGCCAAGTTCGCGCGTGATGCGATCGGCGCTGTGCAACAGCTCGACGCCTGCCACCCAGCCGCTGCCATCGGCCGCCTTGCGTGAAACGCGCGTCTCGTTGGTGAGGAGCGTGATGCGATCATCCTCGCGGAACAGGCGCGGCGCGGCTGGCGAGAGCGAGGCATCATAATCGGTCGCGACGTCATGCCACACGATCGAGGTGGCGGAGACAAGCTCCGCCTCGCCGATCGGATGGCGCACCACCAGACTGCCCAGCGCATAGTCGTTGTCGAACGGCTGGGGCAGCACACTCGTCCGCTGGAGTGGAGGCAGCCCCCGCTCGGCATATTGGCCGTCGCGACTGTTGATGTTCTGCAGCGCGACGGTGAGGTCGAAAGTCCAGTCGCCCGTGGGGCGGAGGCGGAGCTCGGCGCGCCCGCCCGCCGTGCGCGTGCGGTTAATGTCCGAAAGCCCACGCCCCGGATCGTTGATATAACCGCCGTCGATCGTGCGATAGCCGAGCAGGCGCAGCCCCGCGCGGCCGATCGCGAACGGCAGGTTGACCAGCCCCGCGCCGTCCCAGCTGGCAGCCCCATGCCGCGTCGTCGAGGAGCCCAGCGAGGCACCAACGCTGACGCGATCCAGATCAGGCATGGCGGGAACCAGGCGAATGATCCCACCGAGCGCGCCGGCGCCATAGAGCGTGCCCTGCGGCCCCTCCAGCACCTCGACCGAGGCGATGTCATAGAGCGCGAGATCGGGATCGGGCGCGTTATAGTTGAGCCTTGCCTCTCCCAGATATTGGCCAACTGTCGATTGGCTCGGGCCATTGAAACTCGAATCCGCGATGCCACGTACGAACAGCTTGTTGCGCCCTGGCCCGAGATGGGTGGAACTCAGGATCGGCAGCTCGTTGACCAGCGCTTCGGACCCATGCACGCGATCGCCGAGCGGGATGGTGCGGACATCGGTCACCACCACCGATCCCGGATAGGCCTCGAGCGGGAGTTCGCGTTTGCTGCCGGTGACGATGATCGCATCCGCCGGAAGAGGTCGCAGTGGTGGCCGTTTGCTCGCCTTCTCCGCCGGGAGCGGCTGCGCCTCGATGCGAAAGGCATCCGGCCCGATTGCAATCGCCCGCGCCCGCGTGCCCTGCAGCATCCGGTCGAGCGCACGGGCCACGGCCAGCCGCCCCCGCACGCCGTGAACCGGAATGGCGCCCAGCGTCGGATCGTCGAGCCCGATCGTGACGCCAGCCTGCTCGCCAATCGCAACCACGGCGTCGGATAGCCGGCCGGCAGGGACCACCAGCATCACCGGTGAGGCCGCCATCGCGCCCGTCGCCCAGCCTGCGGCGGACCATAACAGGCCGGCGCCCAGAACCTGCTTCACTGCTGGGCGAGGGAAAGGCGCCAGCCCTGGCCGGCCCGCGCGACGGCAAGCCCCATCACGCCCGCCAGCCGGTGCATTACGCGATCATGGTCTACGCCGAGCACCACCACTCCGGTGAAACGCCGCCCCGAAAGCATCGGATCGAGCGTCACCGGCTCGCCCAGGCTGCGCGAAAGATCACGCGCGACGCGATCGAGCGCGGCGTCGCGGAACGACAGCCGACCGCTGCGCCAGTCGCCCACGCTAGTCGGCTCGACGCTGGCAATCCGCATAGTGCTGCCATCGGCGGCGAGGCGCGCGGCCTGTCCCGTTCCGAGTTGTATCGTCCGATCCTGCTGGCCGGCTGCCACCGCTCCTCCGTGCACCGCGACCTCGGCCGCGCCGCCGTCGAGAGCCACGTCGAATGCCGTACCGACGTCGCGGATCGTGCCGCCGGCAACATGAACCACGAACGGCCGAGCCGTGTCATGAATCACCTCAAAATAGGCCTCACCGCGCGCCAGCGTCACGGCGCGCGGATCGGCTGCATCGATGCGCAGGCCGCTGTCGCCGTTGAGTGCAATCCGCGTTCCGTCAGCGAGCGCTACATCGCGGGTCTGGCCGGGCGGCGTCACGATGTTTTCGATCACCGGCGCTGCATGATGGAATTGCGGCGCAACCAGCAAGCCGACGATCCCGGCCGCGACCGCAAACCCGGCCATCCCCCGCCAGCGACGACGAACGGGAACAACCGGTGGATTGTCGTTGACCGGTTCGGGTCTGTCGACTTGGGGCACAGAACCGGCAGACTTCAGCCCCTCGGTCGCGTTCTCGACCAGCATCGAGACCCGATCAAACATCTCGAGGTGACGCGGATCGGCCTCAAGCCAGTCGGCATGCGCGACCCAATCAGCAAAGTCCGGATCCTGGATACGGCGGACCCAGACCAGCGCTTCCTCTTCGAGGCGGCTCAGCTCAGCCATCGGCCCGTCCCTTCTCGCCTGGAACCACGGCTTCACCGCGGTCCAGTTGCATCCGCGCAGACAGCACCGCGCGATAGGCCTTCTGCAGATGCTTCTCCACCCCGCTCAAGGTGATGCCAAGTTCCTCGGCGATCTGGCGTTGCGCCACCCCATCCACACGATGACGGCGGAAGATGTGGTCGGTACGGGCGCCAAGCGCGGCGAGCACGCCGTCCATCTGTAGCAGATCGTCGCGTGCAAGGAGCGTCCGTTCGGAATTCGGTGAATCGTCGGCGACACGCCCCTCTGTGCCGATCGCGGCGTAGTATTGCTGATCGCGCGCGACGCGCCGCGCGTCCGAACGGCGGCGATCGATCATCAGATTGTGCGCCATACGGTAGAGATAGGGCAGCGGCTCGATGACCTTGTCGTCCTGCGCCGTGACATCGATCTTGAGCCACAACTCCTGTAGCAGATCCTCGGCATCCTCGCCTGCGCCCCGCGCACGCAGATAACGAAGCAGCGCGACTCGATGGTGCACGAATGCGCCCGCGAGCACGCCCACTGTCCCTCCGGTACGATCCGATGGCGCCGTCACGCGCTCCGCATAGGACAAGTGCGCCGACAAGGGAACAATCGGCTCTTCTTCAAGGAAGGCAGCTGATCGATACAAGGGCAAACCCTACACATCACAGATCGTCGCAGCGCCGCACGATGCAGGCGTCCTTCTGAAGGACGGCACCGGGCTTGACAATCCGCAGTGCCAAAGACCGAATAGGCGCGAGCCCTGAGTCTCTGTGGCGCCAGATCCGCATATGGCTCGCCACGCACCGGCACAGGCCGTGATCCGGCGACAGCCCTCATATCGATGTTTGAATTCTGCCATTCAATTGGCTGGTGCGACAAGCGACATCGACAGCGAGCGCATGCTGCTCCGCGTCGAGCGCGGGAAAGGCGGGCGCTACCGCAACGCCATGCTACCCGAGGGCTTGCTCGCCCTTCTGCGGGAATGGTGGCGTGCCGGCCGGCAGCAGGGAGTGATGCACATAGGCGGCTGGCTCTTCCCCGGCATGAACTCGAAGGTTCCGCTCAGCACAAGGCAACTGCATCGCGTCGTCGTCGAAGCGGCTCAGGCGGCGGAGATTTCCAAGCGCGTCGGCATGCATACTCTCCGGCACAGCTTTGCGATCCACCTGCTCGAGGACGGCGTCGACATCCCCGTCATCCAGGCGCTGCTCGGCCACGCCAAGCTCATCACCACCGCCTTTTACACCCAGGTGGCGCCTCGGACGGTGCGCGCGGTGACCAGTCCGCTCGACAAGCTGGCGCTGTTTTCGCCGGAAGGAAGCTCGCCCGACGGCTGAGACCGGATGCGAGCCTCGCTTGAGGTCGCCGACATCTTCCGTGCTGCGGGACCTGCGTATCGCTGCACGCACAGAGGGCATCTGAGCCCGTCATGATCGAGCAAATCGAGGAAGAGGAGCCAAAGGCTGGGCGGGCGGGTGATGTTGCCTGACGCGAGATTTGTTTCAAGCTTTAATCAATTCATTTTAGATCTAAATTATATTGTGGCTGACGGAAGCCTCAGGCATCCCGAGTGCCGTCCCGATTCTGGGGCGCTTCGGGGGCAGGATGAAAGAGGTTTCCATCTGCGTCGTGGTCAGGACCGAGTTCCGTTTCTCCAGTGAGCGCGCGCTCAGCAGCCGGAGCTTATTGCGGTTTGGCGATGTCGTCGCACGCGCCGGTCGGACTAGGCGAGACGGCGAGCGGTTCTGCGCTAGGGTGGGGTAGCTCCTCCGATCCAGCGTGAGGCTTCTGGCCAATCACTCCGCTCCCTCATCGCATGTGATGGAGGCGGAACACACTGGATTGACAGCCAAATGCAGAACTCCAAACCAAAATATCCAGACGTCTCAGCTAAATTAGATCCGATTTCATGAGATTTCATGCGCTTTGTCATAA
>FTIT01002775.1_pt1 | contig 11035 bp, 10 predicted proteins | sample 1658061 | NCBI WGS metagenome assembly FTIT01 (sample SAMEA3914795, study PRJEB12502) | metagenome | biome: forest; material: soil | place: Canada | collected 2011-07-05 | depth 0.3 m
CAGGATCGGTCGCCTTACCCGGCAGCATGGGCGCGATCCGAACCCACTGCGCCTCGCTCAACTCATAGCGCTTCACACCCATCAACCCGCTCCGAATCAGCAAATCCGGAACGGATTGATTCAGCTCCTCTCAGGTCTGGGAATCCTGAATGTGGATTGGTCCTAGGGGACGTGAGCAGGCGCGATTGCAGCGCCACCTTGGTGCGGTGTTTGCGGTGAGCGTAGATGCACGCACCGGCAGTTGCCAACCATCGCGCAGCCACGAAGCCACGCTGTCGCGGCTGCGACGACCAAACCTCCAATGGCGACGAACATTCGAGGTCTCCCGGAAGCAATCGGCAAACCAAGATCGTCGATTTTCCCTGCGAGGTCAAAGGGCGATCAGCCTGTTCGGACGCAGTTGCGCCTCATGTTCGGCCTTCGGCCCGTCGCCTGGCGCGGAAAGCTGCGCGGTCCCCAACCTTTACCGATACCGAGACTGGGCGATCGTCGACGCGCGGAGCGCACGCGGACTCGCTCAGGCCGTCGCTGAAGATCCGTCCTGCGACACGAGACGGTAAATCTCGTGAACGAGATCCGTCAGCGACAACGGCTTGGCGGAAGGCGAAACAGGTCTGATTTGCTCATTGAGCGCTCCTCAGGAACCCTCAGCCCGACAATGAACCATCAGGCCGGGCGCTAGAGCAGACCAACTGAACGACCGCAACGGGGGAAAGCTGACCTCCTCCTGCCACGCACCGGAGGGGGGGCTCAGTGATGAAGCCGGTGATGCTTGAACCAGAAGCGGTGATAGGGGTACGGGCGATATATCCAGTGGCCGCCGTACCAGATCCACGGATCGTACCAGGCGGGCTCGACGTAGACGACGTCCCGGTAGACGGGGCCGGGAACGAACGGCGGCGCGGCGGGCCGCAGCACATAGCCTGGCGGACAGTTGGGATTTGTCGCCGACCCACCGATGGCGCCTCCAGCCACGGCGCCGGCGACACCGCCGACGACGGCGCCTGCGGCGTGCTCGCCGTGGCCGGCAAGGCCGGACCCGGCAAGGGCGCCAAGCAGACCGCCGATCACCGTCCCGGCGGCCGCGTTGTTCGCCCGCTGTTCAATACAATTCCGAGCCGCCCATCGCTCGGCCTCGTAGGCGTAGCGCGCATCGGCCGCTCGCGCGGCCTCGGTGCTGTCCTCCCCCATTTCGGCCCGACCGTAGCCGGGCGGCGGCGGGACGTTGTAACGCGCAGGGGGCTGGGCGGCGGCGACGGACCCGATCGCCGTCAGGGCAAAGGCAAGCCCTGCATACAGGCAGAAGATTGGACGAGACATTGCGCGAGCGCCTCCTCAATGATGGGTAGCCGACCGGCCGTCGTACGAAGGCGGCGTTAGGATGCCGGTCCCGCCGGGTCGCGCGCTGATCTGGGTCAGTCGCCAAGAGATCCCGGCCGGCGTCACAGCGCCGTCGCTCCAGGTGGCGGCTTGGATCCTCGCGAAGGGTCAAACTGACGCGGGTCAGGGCGGAGGGCCGCCGATAATGCCCTGCTAGAGCACGATGACTTTGGTCGGAACCGACCAAAGTCTGAATCGTGCTCGCGAACTTAAGAACCGAGCCTGTTCTTCCTGTTTTGATGGTTCCATCAAAACAGGACAGGCTCTAGGCGGCCTTGGTCGGCACGCGCAGGAGCTCCTCATGACTCGGACGGAAATGAAGTTTTCCGCGATACCGCTCGCGATCGTCTTGGTCGCCGGATGCACGACAGCGGGGGTGGGAACCGGCGAATCCACGAGCGGCGCCGTCACCGCGACCTACACCTGGAAGGAATCGGGGCCGAGTCGCGGAACCATGACCGCTGCGCTGAACACCGGTCAGACCTACCAAGGCCCATTCTTCCAGATCACCAAGGACACCACCGTCGACACGCTCGATCCGCTGTGGGTCGGCTGGCGCGGGCGGGGGCGTTGGCATGGGTGGGGCTTCTGGGACCCGGAACCGGCGTTCGTCACGGAATACACCGGCAAGGTGGTCGCCAACCTCGACGGACCGGGCGGCCACATGCGCTGTCACTTCACCCTGATCCGACCGTCATCCGGCATGGCCGGCGGCGGCGAAGGGCAATGTCAGCTCCCCGGTGGGACCGTCATCCACGCCGACTTCCCCCCGCAGTAACCCTGGCGCGGGACAGGGCGCCGGCGGCGCGGCCCTCAAACCGTGATACTCGCCAGATCGTCGACTTTGACGACGATCTGGTTGTCGACGTTGACTACGCCGGGCGCCCGCCAGGCCGCCCGGTCGGCCTCCTCGCGCTCCGCCCAGGACCGCACGGTTCCGCGCAAGGTAACCTCGCCGCCCTGCGCCGTGACGGTGATGTTCTTGGCCTCAAGCTCCGCGTTGCGCTTGAGCGCGTCCTCGATCTGCCGCTGGACATCCTCGGGCTTTACCTTGGGCTTGATGGTGACCAGGTTGCTGACGCCCTTGACGCCCTTCACACGCCGCGTAGCCCATTCGGCGTTTTCACTCTGGAACCGCCACTCCACCTCGCCCTCCAAGGTCACCCAGCCGTTCCGGACCGTGGCCGTGATGTGCTGGGCGGCGAAGGGCAGGGTGTGCTTGATCTCGCGAGCGACGTCGCGGGCGATGTCAGGATCGGGCCGTACGTCGATGGCGGGCAGCCGAACTTCAAGGTCGTTGGCCACGGCCCGGACGCCGCGCACCTTTTTGGCGTCGCGCTCAGCCGTCCATTTGTGACTGTAGCTATGCACAAAGCCGGCAAGCGTCACCACGCCGTCTTTGATAGCCACGCCGATATCCGTGGCGTCGATATCCGGGTCGTAGCGGAGCTCGAGCTCGACGTCCTGCTTGATGTCTTGGTCCGTCCTCATGGAATCCTCCGATTGATCGGCCGCACCGTAAACGGGCCGGTCACCCCGATGCGACACAAGAGCCTGCAATGCAGACCGGTCGCTGGCGCTGACGCAGATCAGCATCTGGCCGTCTTTGGACAAGCCGGAGCCGTTCCGGCGGCCCGGTCGCCGGGACGGTTACGGAAGATAGTGGAACGGGGGCAGCTTGTTCAGCGCGGCCTTGGTCGCCCCCGGCATGACGATCTTTTGCGGCGTGACGACCAGATGGTCATAGGGCGCCACCACCAGCCGATCGGGAATGCCCAGGAAGCCGCCGACGCCAATGATGGCGAACAGCACCTTGTCGCGGCTGACCACCAGGTCGTCGACCTTGCCGATCTTCTCGCCCTTGTCGTTGGTGACGTCGCGGCCGATGAGCTGGCTGGCGCGGTAGCCCAGCGCCACGACCTGAACGTTTACCACCGTCAGCGCCACGGGCCGGATCGGCGCCGCGCGGGACGGAAGCCCCGCCACCGTCGCGGACGTCAGAAGGAGCGCAAAGGCGGCGCTGCGAAAGATCTTAGGCATGGTCTGGTCCTTTCCGGCGGGAATTCAGTGACGCGCACTGTCATGGGAAAGTTGGTCGGGCGCCGTCACCAGCCGCGCCGCGTTGATCGCCATGGCGAGCGCGCTGAAGGTATGGCCGCCGTCGTGGCGCAAGCCGTTGACGAAGAAGCTCGGCGTTCCGTTCACCCCGCTGCGCACCCCGCCGATGAAGTCGGCGCGCACCTTTTCGGCATAGGTCCTCGCGGTCAGGGCGTCCCGCAGCGCCGCTTGGGACAGGTTGAGCGCCCCGGCCAGGGCGAAGATTACCGGCAGGCTGAGCCGCGGCTGATTGGCGAACAGCGCCTCGTGCATGCCCCAGAATGCGCCGTGTGCTCCCGCAAACTCCGCCGACTCGGCGGCCACCTCGGCCTGCGGATGGACCTCGGTGAGCGGGAAGTGGCGGAAGACCAGCGCGAGATCATGGCCGAAATCGCGCTTCAGCTCGCGCACCACCGGCTGCGCCGCGGCGCAGAAGGGACATTGATAGTCGCCGTATTCGACCAGGACGACGGGCGCGTCGTCACCACCCATTCGGTGGTCAAGCGGCGTGAGGGGCGCCTTGAGCATCGCCATCGCTCGCCTCCTTTGTGATCATCCTATCGAGCGCATCGAGGATCCCGTCCGCGCCCGGATTGACGGCGATCGGCGAGCAATAGCTCCAGGCGACCACGCCCTTCTCATCGATGACGAAAAGGGCTCGCTCGGAGACGCCCTCCCCGGCGCGGTAGGCTCTGTAGGCTCGCGCAACCGCCCCCTTTGGCTCGAAATCGGACAGTAGGGCGAAATGCAGGTTCCGGTGCTGCGCGAAGGCCGCATGGCACCAGGCGCCGTCGACCGAAATTCCCAGGAGTTCGGCGCCGCGACTGCGGAATTCCGGAAGCACCTGATTGTAGAGCGTCATCTGGTCACCGCAGACCGGGCTCCAATCGGCCGGATAAAAGGCCAGCACCACGCGGCGCCCTCGCAGCTCTTTCAGCGACAAGGTCTGGTCGGGCGTAACCTGAAGGTCGAATTCGGGCGCGGGTTGTCCCGCTGGAAGGATCTGGGCCATGGCCGGTTCCCGCATCGATTGTCCGCCAGATGCTAGCGGGCGCGCCGGCGACCCGAACTGACCTCCATCAGTCCCGCGGCCCGTAGGTCAGCTTCGAGTGGGGCGGCGACGGATCGAGCTGACGCCCGCTCCAGCGATCAGGGCGGGACTCAGGCGCCCCCGGAGTTCGGTGATCACCCGCGCCGCTGCAGCCTGGTCCAGGCCACAGAGCAGCAGCGCCTCGTCGGCCAGGCCCAGGCCCGCGGCGAGGTTTTCCGGGAAAACCGTGTTGGCCCCGGCCGCAAGCAGCCGCGTGGCGGCGTCCTCGTCGAGCGCGTTGGCGAGCCGCACCACCTTGGGCGCATCGGTCCGGATGCGGCGCAGGATCCGTTCAGCCTCGCGCTCGCTGACGAAGGTCAACACAACGAGCCGAGCCCGGGAGAGGCCGGCGGCGGCCAGGATACCTCCGCGGGTGGCGTCGGCGAACATGGCCCGCAATCCCTGCGCGCGGGCAGCCCGGAAGCGCGGGAAATCCTTCTCCAGGGCGACGTAAGGGAGCTTCGCGGCCTCGAGCGCCGCGGCCACCGGTCGGCCGATCCGACCGCAGCCGCAGAGGATCACATGGCCGGTGAGGCCCTGCGTCGCGGCCGCGAGCTCGGTGTTGCCCTCGGCGGGTTGCGGGGCGGCGAACCGGCGCACAAGGTCCCCAGCCCGGGCGGTGAGGATCGGCGCGAGCGCCATGCTCACCACCAGGGCGATCAGCACGGGGCCGGCAATGGACGCCGGGAGCAGCCGCATGGCCAGGCCCTGGGTGACCAGGAGTAGGCCGAACTCCCCGCCGTTGGCGATGGACAGCGCCGTGCGCAGACCATCTGCCCGGGACCAGCGGCGCAGGCGGCCGATCAGCAGCACCACCGCTGGCTTGAAGAGCAGGAAGACCAGCAGCCAGCCTGCCACGGCCAGCGGCGCCTCGCCCGCGGCGCGCAGGTCCATCCCCATGCCGACCGTAACGAAGAACAGGCCGAGCAGGACGTCGCGGAACGGTCGCACGTCGTCTTCAATGTGATGGCGGAAGTCGCTCTCGCCGACGATCACCCCGGCCATGAACGCCCCCAGCGGCGCGGCGAGTCCGGCCAGTCCCGCGACCCATGCCGCGCCGAGCGCCAGCAGCAACACCGCCAGAAGGAAGAGTTCCGGCGATTGGCTCCCGGCGACCCAAGCCAGAGCGCCGCGGAACAGCGGCCGGCCGATCACCGCGGCGGCCGCCAGCGTAAGGCCGCCGAGCGCCACCTGCCGGGCGATCGCGATGGGCTGCAGGTCGCCGCCCGCATTAGCGCCGATCACCACCAGGAACGGCAGGGTCGCCAGGTCCTGGAACAGCAGCAGGCCCACCGTAAGGCGGCCGGAGGACGTTCCCAGGTCGCCCTGCTCGGCCAGCTGTTTGAGGACGATGGCGGTGGAGGACATGGCGACCGCCCCGCCGATCAGGAAGGCGGCGACCGGCGCCGCGCCGAGTAGGGCGGCCAGGCCCGCCGCCCCGAGCGTCGTGAGGATCACCTGCATGGCGCCCGCGCCGAACACGTCCGCGCGGGCCGCGAACATGACCGGCAGGGAAAACTCCAGCCCCACGGTGAACATCAGGAAGATGACGCCGAGCTCAGCCAGGAAACGCGCCTGGTCGGTGACCCCCGACAGGTTGAGCGCATGGGGACCGAGGGCGAAGCCGGCGGCGAGATATCCTAGGATCGGTGGCAAGCCGGCGCGGCGCAGCGCGGCGATCGCGACCACGGAGGCCGCGATGATAACGAGGCTCTGGATCAGCAGCGGCTCGGCCAAGCCTTTGCCCGCCGCTAGGCGCTCATCGCCGGAAGACCCGCGGCGAGGCGGGCTTCCGGCTCCAGGTCATACTGGATGTCGCTGTGTCGGCGCGCATCAGGGGGTCCTCGGTAGCCGTCCGTCGCAGGATCGCCCGCGCCGGGTCGCTCGCCCCGACGCGGAAAGTGCAGCCGGCGAGCGGCGGCCGACCGGCTGCTCATCATCCTAGACGCTGATAATGATCTCGTCCTCGACCTTGCGGACGCCGGGCGCCCGCCAGGCCGCGCGCTCCGCCTCCTGGCGTTCGGCCCAGGAACGGACCTTGCCCTTCAGGATGACCTTGTCGCCCTCCGCCTCGACGGCGATGTTCTGGGCGTCGACCTCGGCGCTGCGCTTCAGCGCGTCCTCGATCATGCGCTTGACCGCGGCGACGGGCACCTTGGGCTGCAGCTGGATCGAGTTCACGACGCCCTTGATGCCCCGGATCCGCCGCACGGCCGCCTCGGCCTGCTCGCGCTGGTACTGCCACTCGGCTTCGCCCTCGAGCGTCACCCGGCCGTCTTTGACCGTGACCGTGAATTTCTCGGCCGAATAAGGCAGTGCCGTACTGAGCGCCTGAACGGCCTCGCGCGCGATCTCCGGGTCCGGCCGCGCGTCTATGACGGGCAGCCGAATTTCGATGTCATTGGCCACGCCGCGGACGCCCTTCACCCGCTTGGTGTCGCGCTCGGCCTGCCACTTATGGAAATAGCTCTTCACGAAGCCAGCCAGGGTGACGACGCCGTCCTTCACGCTGACCGCGATGTCGTTGGCGCCCAGGTTGGGGTCGTAGCTCAGCTCGGCTTCCACGTCGGCGCGGATTTCTGTGTCGGATCTCATGGTCGGTCTCCTCTGGTTCGCCGGTGATGACGACGGCGGGAGCATCGACGGTGGCGCGGAGCCGACACTGACGAAGATCAGTGGCGCGGCCGAAAAAGTTCCCGAGGGGTAGTCCTTAGGGATCGTCCGAATGGCGCGTAACGCCGTTCGAGGAGGACGATGGCGCGGGACGAGAAATAGGGAGAGCGCAATGCTCCATGCCGTCGCGGATCGCGCTGAGGTCTACCCGTCATCCGGGCGTCAGCAGGTCGACGCCCACGTCGCCCGGCCCCGCGCGGGACTGCCGACGTTGATGCTGCAGGGCCTCACCCGGACCTTCGCCGGCGGCGGCACGATCTATGCCCAGGAGGACGCCGCCGAGTTCGTCTACCAAGTGGCGTCGGGCATGGTGCGGACGATAACCCTTCGGCCCGACGGCCGACGGATTGTCCACGGCTTCCACCTGGGCGGGGAGATCTTCGGCCTGGAGCGCGAGGAGCTGCATCACTGCTCGGCGGAGGCTGTCTGCGAGACCCACCTCATCCAGTGCCCGCACAGCCGCATCGACAGGGCCGCCGGCGATGACGTCGAGATAGCGCAGGAACTCCGGTCGTGGCTGCTTCTCAGCCGCGACAAGACCGCCGAACGCTCCACCCACCTGATGTACGGCAGCGCATTCGAGAAGCTCGCCTATTTCCTCATCGATGTGGCTTGGCGCACCCGGTGCCAGGGCTCCTTCGAACTGGCCATGTCGCGCTACGACATCGCCGACCATCTGGGTTTGTCGAGCGAAACCGTAAGCCGGACCTTCTCGGTGTTCCGCAACCGCGGCCTGATCACCACGTGCGGCCGGCAGGTGACCCTACTTGACGGCCGCCTGCAGCGGATTGGCGCAGGCTTAGCGAGCGCCGGCGCGTAGCGCCCGCCTCACTGGCCAAGGACATTCCCCTAGGGATCGACCGGCCCCTAGGGATCGACCGGACCGGCACACGCCGGCCTAAGCGGGACCGGCCCAGGACAGGAGACCAAGGCCATGGCCGAGCTATGCGACATCTGCGGCGTGCGTCCCGCGACTGTGCGCGTCCGCGTTTCGAGTGACGGCGAGAGCGAGATCCTCAATCTCTGCGAGGAGGACTACCGGCGCCTGGCGGCCAGCCAGCGCTCGTCCTCGCCGCTGGAATCCCTGTTCGGGAACCGCGGCGGTCTCTTCGAGGAATTCTTCGGCGGTGATCCCTTCGCGGGCCGCTTCGGCGGCGGGGCGGCGGCCTCGGACGGCGCGCCACGGGCGTCCCGACGCGCCGCCTCCAACCGCGCGGCCGATGTCGAGGACCGGCTCAGCCAGCACGCCAAGGACCTGCTGCAGACCGCCGCCCGCCACGCCCAGGAGTACAATCGCCGAGAGGTCGACACCGAGCACCTGATGCTGGCCCTGCTCGATTCCGACGTCGTCCGCACGATCCTCTCACAATTCAGGATTTCGCCCGAAGACTTGCGCCGGCAACTGGAGCATGAGGCTCCCAGAGGGCAGGCCGGCGACCAGGACGGCGGTCGCGAGATCGGCGTCACCCCACGGGTGAAGAGCGCGCTCGGCCGCGCTTTCACCGCTTCCCACGAGCTCGGCCACTCCTATGTCGGGCCCGAGCATTTCCTGATTGGCCTGGCCGAGGAGGCCGAGGGCATCGCCGGCGACGTGCTGCGCCGGCTGGGCCTGACCGCACAGGGCCTGCGCCAGCAGGTCATCAAGGTGGTGGGCCGCGGCGCCGAGGAAGGTCAGGTGGCGACGCCCACCAACACCCCCAACCTGGACAAGTACGCCCGCGACCTCTCGGCGCTCGCCCGCGAGGGCCGGCTCGACCCGGTCATCGGCCGCAACGGTGAGATCGAGACCACCATCGAGGTGCTCGCCCGGCGGCGGAAAAACAACCCGGTGCTCATCGGTGAACCCGGCGTCGGCAAGACCGCCATCGTCGAGGGCCTCGCCCAACGGATCGTCGCTGGCGACGTGCCGGAGGCGCTGCGCAACAAGCGGCTGGTCGAGCTGTCGGTCAACTCCATGGTCGCCGGCGCCAAATACCGCGGTGAATTCGAGGAACGCGCCCAGGCGGTGCTGAAGGAGGTGGCCGAGCACAAGGACGAGCTCGTGCTGTTCATCGACGAGCTGCACACCATCGTCGGCGCCGGGTCCGGCGGCGGCGAAGGCGGGCTGGATATCGCCAACGTCTTCAAGCCCGCCCTGTCGCGGGGCGAGCTGAACCTGATCGGCGCCACCACGCTCAACGAGTACCAGAAGCACATTGAGAAGGACGCCGCCCTGGAGCGTCGCTTCCAACCGGTGCTGGTCGCCGAACCTACTGCGGCTCAGGCGATCATGATCCTGCGCGGCCTGCGCGACACCCTGGAGGCGCACCACAAGGCCGTGATCACCGACGAGGCCATCGTAGCCGCCGTGGAACTGTCGGAGCGCTACATCACCGGCCGCTACCTGCCCGACAAGGCTATCGACCTGATCGACCAGGCGGCGGCCCGGGTGAAGATCTCCTCCAGCGCCCGGCCGGTGGATGTGCAGGATCTGGAATCCGAGACCCGCACGCTCAAGCGCGAGATCGACTACGCCACGACTCGCAAACAGACTGACCGGGCCGAGGCGCTGAAGGCCCAGCACGAGGCCAAGTCCAAGGCGCTCAAGGACGCCGAAGACCGCTGGCGCCACAGCCTGGGCACCGGGGCGGCCGAGGTAAGGGTGGAGCACGTGGCCCAGATCGTCTCCAAGCTGACCGGCGTTCCGGTTTCGGAACTCACCACGGAGGAGCGCCAGCGGCTCACCCAGCTGGAACAGGCCCTGCATCGGCGCCTGGTCGGCCAGGACGAGGCGGTGCGCGCGGTCGCCGATGCCGTCCGCCTGGCCCGCGCCGGCCTGCGGGAAGGCCGCGGCCCGATCGCCAACTTCCTGTTCCTGGGGCCCACGGGCGTCGGCAAGACCGAGCTTGCCAAGGCCCTGGCCGAGCAGGTCTTCGGCTCCGAGGACGCCATGATCCGCATCGACATGAGCGAATACATGGAGCGCCACACCGTGGCCCGCCTGATCGGCGCTCCGCCGGGGTATGTGGGCTATGAGGAGGGCGGCCAACTCACCGAGCGCGTGCGCCGCCGGCCGTTCAGCGTGATCCTGCTCGACGAGATCGAGAAGGCCCACCCGGACGTGCACAACGTCCTGCTGCAGGTCTTCGACGATGGACGCCTGACCGACGGCAAGGGCCGGGTGGTCGACTTCACCAACACGATCATCATCGCCACCAGCAACATCGGGGCGGACGTGATCTCGCGCCGGCTGCGGCAGGAAACCGGCGACGCCGCCGATCCCACGAAGAACCGCGAGGAGCTGATGGAGACGCTCCGGGCGCGCTTCCGGCCGGAGTTCCTCAACCGGCTCGACGAGATCATCGTCTTCCACTCGCTGACCCGTGAGCAGATCCGCCAGATCGTCGACATGCACCTGGAGCGCGTGCGCCGCACGGCCCACGCCCAGGGCGTGGAGATGGAGATCGACGACAGCCTCGTGAGCTACCTTGCGGAGGAAGGCTTCCGGCCCGAGTTCGGCGCGCGGGAGCTGAAGCGCCTGATCCGCTCGAAGCTGGAGACCGAGCTCGCACGCGCCATGCTCGGGGACGAGATCCGGGAAGGGGCCCGGGTCCGGGCCCGCTGGGACTCAGCCCACCAGAAGACCGTGTTCGAGCGGGTGATCGGGAGCTCCGATAGCGCAGCGTCGCGGCCCAGGAAGAGGTCGGCCAAGCCCAACGGCGGGACGCCCGAGGGGCCGGCCGCGCCGCCGCCGCCGGCCGCGCCTGAGCCGGCCATGCCGCAGCGCGGAGCCTGAGCATGGCCGCCGACTCGAAA
>FTIT01508692.1_pt1 | contig 10962 bp, 10 predicted proteins | sample 1658061 | NCBI WGS metagenome assembly FTIT01 (sample SAMEA3914795, study PRJEB12502) | metagenome | biome: forest; material: soil | place: Canada | collected 2011-07-05 | depth 0.3 m
GGCTGGATGCACACCGGCGACATGGGCCGAATGGATGAGGCTGGGTACGTCACCGTCGTCGACCGGCTCAAGGACATGATCATCACCGGCGGCGAGAACGTCTATTCGGCCGAAGTGGAGAATGTCGTCGCGACCCATCCGTGCGTCGCGGCGGTGGCGGTGATTGCGCTGCCCGACGAGCGCTGGGGTGAGCGTGTTCACGCAGTGATCGTGCCGCGACCTGGTCACGCGGCGGACGGGGCCTCTGTCGAGGCGCACTGCCGCGCCGGCCTCGCCGGCTACATGATCCCGCGCTCGATCGAGTTCGTCGACGCCCTCCCGCTTTCGGGTGCCGGGAAGGTCCTCAAGACCGAGCTGCGCCGCGAGCGAGTCGCCGAAAAGGATGGGCGGCTTTGACGTTTGCACGGTCTGCAACCCATCTCCCGAAATGTGCAACCATCCCCTCATGATATGGAGGCATATTATCTTTTCAGATATCTGATTTTGTGCGATGCAGTGGCGGCACAATCGGAGAATCTTTATGAAGAATTTTGGGATCGTTGCAGCTGTCGCATCGGGCCTACTGCTTTGCAGCATGGCTTCTGCCGGAGATATTGCGACCACGGCCGCTGGCACCGTCGCCACTTTCCCGCTCAAGTCGGGCGTGATGCTCAAGTCGGCTGATGGCCGCCGCCTGGGCTTCGTCGACACGGTCGACACCGGCAAGGATGGTGCGCCGCTTTCTGCGCAGGTCATCATCGGGCAGCGCGTCATTCATGTGCCGGCCTCAACCATCACCGCGATCGACAAGAGCCATTTCACGACGAGCCTGTCCTACAAGGACGTCGAGCACCTGTGAGTTCCTCGCCTGCGGCGCGAGGGTGGACAGAGACGGGGACCGATGCCGGCCGCATCGGTCCCCGTTTCGTTTGAGCGCTCGCCCGTGCGGTGGCGGTCGAAAAGATATCCGTTAATCCGTTGGTCACGGAGAAAGAAGGGTTGGGTTTTGCGAGCCTTCGGAATTGTCCACGACGATCAGCGCGGTATTTCGTTGAAGGGCACGCCCTTGTCAGGCCGATGATCCTGCGGAAGCCCGAGGATCTTCTCGGCGATGGTGTTGAGCAGCATCTCGTCGGCGCCGCCGGCGATGCGGCCGGTGGGGGCGGTCATCCAGGAGGTGACCCAATCACCCTTGCGTTCGCCGTCATCGTCCCACTGGACACCCGAAACACCTTTGAGGTCGATCGCGAACTCGGAGAGCTTCTGGCGCGTGCGGACCGAAACGAGCTTGTGCAGCGCGCCTTCGGGGCCCGGCTGTAATCCAGCCTCCAGTGCCAGCAGAGCCTTCTTGTGGATGGCGGCAAGGCCGTTCTGGATGGCATAGGTGCGCGCGATCCGTTCCCGCACCCGGCCGTCCTCGATTGCGGGACGCCCGCGGATCTTCTCCTCCTTCGCCTCCTCGATGAGGAGGGCAAGCGGTGGCCCGAACCCGGCCGGGTCTGTCGCCGAATAGCGCTCGATAACAAGCGTCTCCATCGCCACGCCGAAGCCGCCGCCAACTGGCCCCAGGCGCTGAGAGTCGGGTATCCGGACCTCGTCGAAGAACACCTCGTTGACGTGCGAGCCACCCGCCGCGAGCTTCACCGGGCGCACCGTCACGCCCGGCGCCCGCATGTCGACCCAGAAATAGGTCAATCCCTTGTGTTTGGGCACGGTGGGATCGGTGCGCGCGACGATCACGCCATAGTCGGAATATTGGGCCCAGCTGGTCCACAGCTTCTGGCCGTTGATCACCCAGTCGTCGCCGTCCTTGACCGCGCGGGTACGAAGCCCTGCGAGATCCGATCCGGCGGCGGGTTCCGAGAAGAGCTGGCACCAGATTTCCTCGCCGCGCAGCGCTGCCGTCGCGCGCTCCTGCTTCCAGCCATCGGGCAGATAACGCAGCATGATCGGCACCGGCATGCCCAGGCTCACCCCGAAGAAATCATTGGGGAAACCGTGCTTGATCTCCTCCTGCTCGAAGGCGAGCTTTTCAAGCGGGGAAAGCCCCTGGCCGCCATGCTCTGTCTCCCAGGTGATGCCGGCATAGCCCGCTTCCTGCTTGGCAGTCTGCCATTTGCGGCCGAGTGCCAGGTCTTTCTCCTCGGACAGTCCCCTGCGGGCCTCTCTGCCGAACGTCGGAGCCTGCGCTGCCAGCCAGGCCTTGGCTTTGTCGCGATACTCGTCGAGCGTGGTCATGTCAGGCTACCTTTCCGAGCTCGTCGACGAGCTCGTCTTCCCAGAAGATCAGATTTCCTCCCTCGATCGCGAGGGTGCGGGCACGGCGCTGGTGGAGATGCAGGTCGGCCTCCCAGGTGACGCCGATGCCGCCATGTACCTGCGTCGCGTTGCGCGAGACGGTGTCGTAGGCTTCGGTCGCTGACAGCCGCGCAGCAGCGGCGTAACGGCCAAAATCGGGATGATCGGCGTTGACGGCTGCGTGCTGTGCGTTGGCGCGGGCCAGTTCAACCAGCACATAGTCCTCGGCGATACGATGCTTGACCGACTGGAAAGCGCCGATCGGCTGGCCGAACGCACGGCGGGTCAGCGCGTAATCACGTTCGGTTGTCAGCATCTTCTGCGCGCCACCGACCTGTTCGTGCGCGGTGACCACCGCCTGCAACCGCAGGATCGCGCGCGCTGCATCGAGCCCCGCGCCATCGAGCGCGGTGGCTTCTGCCCCATCGAAGCCGAGGTCGGCCGCGATACGGCTGTTGTCGAACGTGTTGAGCACGGAGCGGGTGACGCCCGCCTGGTCGAGAGAGACCAGCGCCAGCACGGGGCCATGCTCGCCCGATGCCAGCACCACCGCAATCTCGGCTGCGCCGCCGCCGGGAACCGCTGGCTTCTCGCCGGTCAGTCTGCCGTTGGAGAGCCGCAGCGCGGGCGAGGCGGGCAGCGTATCCTGCCCTTCGGCGAATGCGATCGCACCCTTGATCTCGCCGCTCGCGAGCCGGGGTAGCCATTGGGTCTTTGTTGCATCGTCGCCATGGCGCAGGATGGCCTGCGCCGCCGCATAGGAGGAGCCGAGGAACGGCGCTCCGCATGCGACCGCGCCACATTGTTCCGCGATCAGACCCAGTTCGACCAAGTCGAGCCCTAGCCCCCCATATTCCTCGGGCAGCGCCAGCGCGGTCCAGCCTTGCTCGCCGCAGGTCTTCCAGAACGCCTCGTCGAACCGCCCCTTGGTCTCGAGCAGTTCCTTGAGCCTGGCGCCGGAATAGCTGGCGGTGAGAACACGCTCCGCCTCGGTCGCGATCTGTTGCTGGGATTCGTCGTAGAGAAGGGACATGCGGCATCGGCTCCTTCACCGGCCGGAACGTTTTGCGTCTGGACAGACTCGTCGCCCCGTGCCGTAACTTGCACATAGCTAAACAGGTATAACAACTAAAGCCAGTGGGAGTGGGGATCGCGATGTCCGATTATGTCAAATATAAGGTTCGCGATGGCGTTGGGGTCATTACCCTCGATCGCCCTGAGAAGATGAACGCGATGAACGACGCCATGTCGGACTCGCTGCACGAGCTGGCCAGCCACGCTTTTGATGATCCGCAAGCCCGCGTCATCCTGTTCCGTGCGGAGGGCAAATCCTTTTGCGCCGGGCGCGACACCACCCAACTCGGCGCGAGGGCGCGGGACGAGAGCGACTATCATTTCGTGCTGCGCCACCAGCAGCGAAACCTGCGGGCGATCGACCTGCACAAGCCGATCGTCGCCGCGATCAATGGCTATGCGATCGGCGGGGGCTTCGAACTCGCATTATCCGCCGACATCCGCATTGCGGCCGACGACGCGAAGATGGCGATACCGGAGATCAAGTACGGCCTCCTGCCCGACACCGGCGCGAGCCAGTTTCTCTCCGCGCTGATCGGCCCTTCCCGAACCAAGCTGATGATGTTGACTGGCCGGATGATCGACGCCGAACAGGCCGAGCGCTGGGGCATGGTTGATCTCATTGTCCCGCGCGACAGGCTCGATGAGGAGGCTTTTGCGCTCGCCGCCGACATGGCGTCGCGCCCGCCGATCGCGCTGGCGATGGGCAAGCAGCTCGCCAACCATCTGTGGAATGGCCGCATCCGGGAGGGTATCGGGATCGAGCTGGTGACACAGACCGTGCTCTTCCAGTCGGAGGATTACAAGGAAGCCCGCCTCGCGCTCCGCGAGGAACGCCGGCCCGACTACAGGGGACGCTGAGATGACGGGCTACAAGGGAACCCGTGACGCCCCTCCGGTCGGTACGCGAATGCTGCCGGAGGGCACGTTCGCCAACGATGTCGTCATCGTGACCGGCGGTGGTTCGGGCATCGGCAAGGGGATCGCGGTCGAGTTCGCGCGCTGCGGCGCCTCGGTCGTCATCCTGGGTCGCGATCCCGAGCGGCGCCAGCGCGGCATCGAGGCGGTGGAGGCCGCGGGCGGCCGTGCGATCGGTGTCGCCTGCGACATACGTCACGCTGATCAGATCAAGGCGGCCTTCGACGAGGCGGAGGCCGCGTTCGGGCCGGTCACCGTGCTCGTCAACAACGCGGCTGGCAACTTTCCCGCCGCCGCCGAGGATATCAGCGCCAACGGCTTCCAGGCGGTGGTCGGCATCGTGCTCGGCGGCACCTTCCTGATGTCGACCGAGTTCGCCAGGCGGAGGATCGCGGACGGGCGCGGCGGCGCGATCCTCAATATCGGTGCGACCTACGCCTGGACGGGCGGCCCCGGTACTGCGCCGTCCGCCGCCGCCAAGGCCGGCGTCTCGAATCTCACGCAGAGCCTCGCGGTGGAGTGGGGACCATATGATATCCGCGTCAACTGCATCGCGCCCGGCCTCTATGTCCACGGCGACCGTCGGGCGCACATGAAGCTCGATGGCGACGATGATGTCGAGGACCACCAGCCGGCGCTTCGCACGGGGCTGGTGCACGAACTCGGCTGGGCTGCGACCTATCTCTGCTCTGACTATGCAGCCTTCTGCTCGGGGCACACCTTCGTGCTCGACGGTGCCAACTGGCTGCGGCGGACGCTCAGGATGCCCAAGTTCGAGCCGGTTCGGAACTGGTTGTCGAAACGCAGCACCTAGGGCCCTCACGTGCCCGACTTGGGAAGCATTCGTGGGTGGCGTTCGTCTATGCCTATTGTCCTATAAAGACAGGCGGGCGTTGCATGGCGTCGCTCAACGCATTCAGTTGCTCAGGCTGGTTGAGCGTGATCCGCCCAACGGCCTCGGCAATATCAAGCGTGACGAGGCTCATGCCCCCGCTGCCTCGAATAGCTTTGCGACATCGATGAGCGAGGGCTTCATCGAGCTGGTTCGCGGCAGTTCGTCGACGATCAGAAAGCGCACAGGAACCTGATAAGCCATGAGGCGGGTGCGCGCGAAGTCGTGCAGTTCAGCGTCACTCGGCGGCTCTGCTCCTTTGCGTAACAGGATGGCGGCCGCGGGCATCTCCCCAAGCCGGGGATCGGGAACGCCGACCACGACCGCCTCGCGGACAGCCGGGTGCTGCTCCAGCACGCGTACCACCTCGTCGGGATGAATCTTGAAACCGCCCCGGATGATGGCGTTGTCCATACGGCCCCGAATATAGAGGAAATGGTCGGCGTCGATCATCGCGCGGTCGCTGGTACGAACCCAGGTCTCACCCTGGCCGGTCATGCCGGTCTTCAATTCGAGCACACCCTCCTGGCCGGGCGCCTGCTCGGTGCCGGTGTCGGCATCGACGATGCGGGCTGCGACACCCGGCTGGATGCGGCCGGTGCTGTCCGCTTTGGCGAGGAAGTGCGCGTGAAAATCATCCAGGGTCCATCCGGCAATCCCGCCCACGAATTCGGTCGCACCGTAATTCTGGAGCACGGGCAGGTCGTAGCGGGCGAGGAACTCCCTTGCTACCGCCGGATCGAGCGGTGCAGTTCCCGATCGCAGCGCGACGAGACTGGAGAGATCATCCTTCGCCACATTGGCGTCGAGCAGCATCCTGAGGCCGGCCGGTACTACCGACGCGACCTTGGGTCGATGGCGCCGCACTGCATCGAGCCAACCCTCGACCGTGAAGCGCTCGAGAAGGCATATGCGACGCCCGGCGATCAGGGTCGCCAGGAGACTGAACAGCGATCCGATATGGCTGATCGGGCCGGGAAGGGTGGTCGTCGCGGCGCGCAGGCGTGGGGCCTCGTCGGCTTCCCGGCCCTTTTCCAGCGTTGCCGCGCCGGCGATAGCCAGCTCGAACGCTTTGCGAGTGAGCGGCACGCGCTTCGGTGGCCCGGTGGTGCCGCTGGTCAGCATCTCGACGGCAACGGACGGGTCTTCACCGTATGTGGACCGGTGCCCCCGTGATCGCAGCTGCGGCGCGTCGAAGCCCGGACCGATTTGTATAGGGGCGGCCCCGGCCGCTGTTGCACGGTCGCCGAGCATTGCGAGGTCGCCCTCTTCTCCGATCACTGCCGCCAGCCTCAATCCGTTGACGTCGTTGAGCTGCCGGTCGGCCGGCAGCATCGGGTTCAGAACGACGAAGCAGCGCCCGCTGACCAGCAGGGCCAGGATCGCTGCAAGCGGACCCGGCCGGTTGCGTGTCACGACGCCAATGCGTGCGCCCGATCCCGGCGCCACCATGTCGAGGGTGGACCGGATCGCAGCCATCGCGTCCGCCAACTCGCCATAGCTCCACCATCGTCCGCCATGGTCGAGCACAGGCGCTCCGGGATCGATGGCGAGAATTGCGGCGAGCTGCCGGTCGATCGACATCAGATGTCGACCACGATCTTGCCGAAATGCTGGCCGGTTTCCTGATAGCGGAAGGCGTCGCCCAGTTGCTCCAATGGGAAATGGCGATCGATCACCGGTCTGATGCCGTTGGCCTCGATCGCCGCGATCATGTCGAGCTGCGCGCGGCGGGTGCCGACGGTGACCCCGATGAGGCGGATCTGCTTGCCCATCAGCAAGGCGGTAGGAATCGGCCCCTGCACACCCTCCAGCACACCGATCAGCGAGATATGTCCACCCACGCGTGCTGCCGAGATCGACTGCGGCAAGGTTCCCGCACCGCCGACCTCCACGACATGGTCCACCCCGATGCCGCCGGTCCAGGCCTTTGCCGCCGAGCCCCATTTCTCGGTGCTTTTATAATTGATGACATGGTCCGCCCCCATCGTCCTCAATCGCTCGAGCTTTGCGTCCGATGAGGAGGTCGCGATGACGGTTGCGCCCATGGCCTTGGCGAACTGCAAGGCAAAGATGGAGACGCCACCCGTGCCCTGCACGAGAACGGTCTGCCCAGCCATAAGCTGGCCTTCCACCACCAGCGCGCGCCACGCCGTGAGGCCGGCACAGGTGAGGGTTGCCGCCTCCGCATGGGAATAGCCTCTCGGCGCGCGTGTAAAAGACGTGACGGGTGCAACCACACGTTCGCGCGCATAGCCGTCGGCACCATCACCCGGCACGCCAGAGAAACCACCCTCGATCGGTCGCCCGTCGGGCCAGTTGGGGAAAAAGGTCGACACCACGGAATCCCCGACCGCGAATTCTGTGACTTCCTCTCCGACGGCCAGTACCTCGCCTGCTCCATCCGACATGGGGATGCGGCCATCAGGTGTCTTTATGCCGCCGATCACGACAATATAATCATGATAATTCAAAGAGCTGGCGTGCATTTTTACGAGGATTTCGTGAGGCTCTGGCTGGCCGGGATCCCCAAGATCGACGACCTCGAGCCTGTCGATGCCACCGGGTTCGCGGAGTCGTATTGCCTTCATCCCGCTCTCCATTGCGATGTGGTGACCCAGCCGTCTTGTTGAAGGCGGGATAAGGCGGCTATGGAGCATTGCATGCCGAACCCAGTCAACCTCGTTATACAGGATGGTGTCGCGACGATCACTCTGGCGCGCTCTGAGGCCGGTAACGCGATGAATTGGGCGCTGGTCGATGCCTTTTCGGCCGCCTGCGAACACACGGCGGCGGATGCTTCGGTTCGCTCGGTGTTGATTGAGGCGGAGGGGAAGAATTTCTGCGTTGGCGGTGACCTCAAGGCGTTCGCCCGCGAGGGCGATCCTTCCGATTTCATCGGCCGTCTCGCGCGCCGGCTGCACCTCGGCGTCGCCCTTCTCGCTTCGTTACCGGCACCGCTGATCGTCGCGGTGCAGGGGGCCGCGGCGGGGGCCGGGCTCAGTCTCGTCGCGAGCGGCGATCTCGTCATCGCCGGCCGTTCGTCGAGCTACACCATGGCCTACACCGCGATCGGCCTCGTCGCCGACGGAGGCGCGACATGGCTGCTACCGCGCGTAATCGGGCTCAGGCGTGCGCAGGAAATGGCTTATACAAATCGCCGTCTTTCCGCCGAAGAAGCCGAGCGCTACGGCCTCGTCACCCGATTGGTCGACGATGAACAGGTCAGGTACGAGGCGCGCGCGCTCGCAGCCACCATCGCGAAGGGGCCAACCTTCGCCTTTGGCCAAGTGAAGCGCCTCTACGCCAAAAGTTTCGCCGCCAATCTGCCGGCACAGCTCGATGCCGAGGCAGTGGCTATCGGCGAGGCCATGGCGACACAGGACGCCAAGCGCGCCATTGCGGCCTTCCTCAATCGCCAGACACCGGAATTCGCTGGCTATTGAGGGCAAGGATACGCCCGACAGGCGACGCGCAGGGTATGTCGTTCAGGCGGGTTTGGCGGTCGGCGGCAGGCTGAAGCGGAGCGGTTGGTTGAGCGTCCAGCCGCCGTCTGGATGGCGGACCCAGCCGCTCGATGCCCAGGTGCCTCCGTCAACCGGCAGCACGACGCCTGTGATATAGCTCGCCATCCGTGACGACAGGAACACCGCCGCGTCGCCGCATTCGGTATCAATGCCCTCACGGCCGAGTGGGATGAGCTGCCCCCACGCGGCCTCCTCGTCGGCGGTGCGCTTGGGCCAGGTTGTGGGATCGACCGGGCCCGCTCGGTTGCCGTGGTTGCCCGGCGTGACGGTATGGTCGGGGGCGATCACGTTGACCCTGATGCCGTGCTCTGCGAGCTCCAGGGCCATGGTGCGTGTAAAACTCACCATGCCGGCCTTGCAGGCTGCGTAGACCGAAAACATGGGCGCCGCGCGCGATGCCTCGATCGAGGCGATATTGACGATCGATCCGCCGCGCCCGCCGCGGATCATGATCGGGGCGGCGGCGTGGGTGGCGTGGAGCATGCTCATCAGGTTGATGTCGATGTGCCTCTGCCAACTGCGCGGGCTCTGCTCGAGGAAAGGGCGGCCTGATACGCCGCCGGCATTGTTGACGAGAATGTCGACCCGCCCGAACTTGTCGTCCGCCGCCGCGATCATCCCGCGCACCGCGTCCCCGTCCATCACATCGAGCCGGTAGGGGAGCGCCTCGACGCCCGCCTCGCGGACGCGCGCGGCCGCCTCCTCCAGTCGATCCGGATCGATTTCGCCGATCACGACGTCGGCGCCGGCCTGCGCCAGCCCGATCGCGATCGCGCGTCCAATGCCGCCGCCTGCGCCCGTGACGATCGCGGTCTGCCCGTCGAGACGGATCTTGTCGGTCATGGTGCATCTCCCTTGATGGATGTCCCTTGGCCTTGGGAGGGGCGGCCGAATAATGCGCAATCATCCGCGTTTCATGCGTTCAGAAGGTTGCGGTGTTGACCGGCTCGCGTCCGTCGAAGCGCTGGGTTGGATAATGTTCTATCATCTTGGAGCCCTTGGGGCCGAGCAGCGCGTGCACCCGCAGGTTGCGCCTGTGGAAGAGCCTGATCAGCGCCTCGTCGTGCCTGCCCGTTTCCTTGTCGGCCAGCACGAACGCCTCGAGCGCGGCGTCACCCTCCCACCACGTCGCAGGGCGCTTGCCGAGCAAGGCATGCAGATCGTCGAGATCCGCCTCCGCCATAGCATCGCCGAGCCCATTGGCACGTGCGAGATGGCGCGCGGTGCGGAAGGCGAGGCGGATGTCGTGCGCGAGGAAGGGCTCATCGGTCTGCATTCGCTTCAGCGATTCAATGAGGTGCTGATAGCTGTTGTCGTATCGGGTGCGCTTCGGCGTGGGGATATCGATCACCGGCAGCTCGATGTCGAGATACTCCGCCAACGCCTCGGTCGCGTGGAGATTGGTTTCGCTGTCCCACTGCATGTTGTTCATCAGATCGGTCTCGGGAACGGGATCGAGCACCGCGGGGCCGAACATCATCTCGTTGCCGATCGTGCCGGCGCAATGGTGGAGCTGGATCGCCTCCATATCGACAGCCTCGCCCGCGAGTTCCTCATACCGCGCGTAGATTTTGTCCATGTCGCCGAAGCCCAGCAGCGTGTCGCGCATCCGCCAGACGGTGATGTCGAGCATCGGATCGCCGATGTGCCCGAACTCGAGGTCGAGAACGACGTTCATATGCCCTTCGTGCTGATGGAACTGGCCGGAATCCCAGACGATCGGGCATTCGCGGCCTTTGGAGCGCGGCGGATGGCGGTGCAGCCAGCCCAGCGTGAATTCCAGGAAGGGGTGCGGGTATTTCTTCTTCGCCCGCCATGCCCCTTCCATGACGGTGAAGTGACCGACTGTTCCCGATTCCTCCGGCGTCTTCGCGCGGAGAATGCCGGCTTCGGCGAAGGGCTCGATCGGCAGATTGTGGATGTCGACGAGCGTTTGCAGATATTCGTCGACTACGCGGTCGCGCGTTTTCTCGTCGAGCATGCGCAAGTCGGTTGTGCCGGGGACTTGCTCGCAGATCACCGCTTCGATCTCGTCGATCCATTGATAGACCTTCGGCACCGGGATGCCGTGTTCCTCCAGGATCCGATGGAAGGTCATCTCGTGGCGGAGCGGGAAGGCGATGGTGTCGACCCGTTCGCCGCGGACCATCAGCTTGGTCGGCATACCGTCGCGCAGGGCATCGACGAACCAGGCCGGACGCCAGCGAGCCTGTCGCCGAATGTCGGTGACCTTCACCCCCGGCATCTTCTGCTCGACCAGCGACGCGACCTGCT
>FTIT01000599.1_pt2 | contig 10954 bp, 13 predicted proteins | sample 1658061 | NCBI WGS metagenome assembly FTIT01 (sample SAMEA3914795, study PRJEB12502) | metagenome | biome: forest; material: soil | place: Canada | collected 2011-07-05 | depth 0.3 m
CGCGACGAGCTGCTGGCCGCGTTGCCCGAAACCCGCCCCCGTTACGCTGATCCGGCGCTGTCGCCCTATTCGCGCATGGCGATGGTCGGCCGTGACGAGAAAAGCGATCCGCTCCACTTCGGCCGCTCGCTGATCCGGCAGATCCGGGATTGCCCGGGGCAGGAGGTCGCCGGCCACACCTTCTCCCATTATTACACGCTGGAGGACGAGGGCGACGCGGTCGCGTTCGGCGCGGATCTTGCCGCCGCACGCCGGGCGGCAGCCACGCTTGGCGTCAAGCTCGACAGCATCGTCTTCCCGCGCAACCAGGTGCGCGAGAGCTATTTGCCGCTGTGCGAGGCGATAGGCTACCGCGCCTATCGCGGCACCCAGCGATCCGAACTGCACCGCAGCCGCCCGCGCGGGGCGGAGCAGCTCTGGTCGCGTCTGCTGCGCGCCGCGGACAATTATTGGCCGCTGTCGACCTCGCCTGAGCCCAACCAGCCCCGGCAGGTCGGGGCGATGGTCGATATCGCCGCCAGCCGCTTCCTGCGCCCCGCGACTCCTTCCTCCCCTCTGCTCAACCGGGCGCAGCTTCGGCGCATACAGGGCGAAATGACGCGCGCGGCACAGCGGGGCGGCGTGTTCCATTTGTGGTGGCACCCCCAGAATTTCGGCCGCGACACTGCGCTTAACCTCCAGGTGCTGGAGGCGATCTTCGAGCAGTATCGCCGCCTCGCCGACGCTCATGGCATGGCGAGCGCGACAATGCGCGACCTCGCCGACCAGATCGTGGGGAGAAGCCCGGCCGACGCGCTCTGCGCCTAGAGCATCAAGCGTTACCCGTCTCCGTTCGGGCTGAGCCTGTCGAAGCCCTGTTCTTTCCTGAAGGAAAGGGCAGCCCCTTCGACTGCCTTGCAGGCGCTCAGGGCCAACGGATCTGATATACTGTTAGAGCTGCTGCCGGGCCGCGTCAGCCTGTCGCAGCGCGTGGCGCCTCGGCGGAAGATCCGTAATAGCTCCTATACCAGGCGACGAAGCGCGCGACGCCCTCGCGCACCGGCGTCGATGGCTTGAAGCCCAGATCGCGCACCAGATCGGAGACATCGGCGTAGGTGTCGGGCACATCCCCGGGCTGCGGCGGCAGCAGGTTGCGGATCGCGGTGCGGCCCAGCGCAGCCTCAACCGCCTCAATATATTCGGTCAGCTTCACCGGCGAATTGTTGCCGATATTGTAGATCCGGTAGGGCGCATTGCTGGTCGCCGGATCGGGGCTCGCCGCATTCCAGTCCGGATTGGGGCTGGCCGGCGTGTCGCTCGCGCGGATCACGCCTTCGACGATATCGTCGACATAGGTGAAGTCGCGCGTGTGTTGGCCATAGCTGAACACGTCGATCGGCTCTCCCGCCAGAATCTTTCGCGTGAACAGGAACAGCGCCATGTCGGGCCGCCCCCACGGGCCATAGACGGTGAAGAAGCGCAGGCCCGTCGTCGGCAAGCGGAACAGATGGCTGTAGCTGTGCGCCATCAGCTCATTGGCCTTCTTGGTCGCCGCATAAAACTGTACGGGGTGGTCGACGCTCTCATGCTCGGAAAAGGGCATGTGGGTGTGCGCGCCATAGACGCTGCTGGTCGACGCATAGGTGAGATGGCCGACGCCGCCGTGGCGACACCCTTCGAGGATGTTCGTGAAGCCGACGATGTTGCTGTCGACATAGGCCTGCGGGTTTTCCAGCGAGTAACGCACCCCCGCCTGCGCAGCGAGGTTGATCACCCGATCGAAGCGGTGCGCGGCGAAGCAGGCTTCCACCGCCTGCCGGTCGCTGAGGTCCGCGCGGATGAACCTGTAGCTGCCCGCACTCTCGCGCGCCTTGCGCTCGAGCAGTTCGAGCCGCGTCTCCTTGATCGCGGGATCGTAATAATGGTTCACGCAGTCGAACCCGACCACATCGTCGCCGCGCTCGAGCAGCGCCATCGCGGTGTGAAAGCCGATGAAGCCGGCGTTGCCGGTGACGAGAACCTTCATATGCCCCTCCCCCAAATCCGGAGGGAAGGGTAACCTGACCAGCAATCTAACCGGCGGATATTATAGGACAAACATACTCACTCTGGGGATACCCATGATGCACCGTCCGGATGTCCGAATGGGAAGCGTCAGGGCAGGCGCTTGGCGGCGATGATGTGGATGGGATGGGTCATCGACTGACCGACGGTCTGCTTCGACCAGCCACCTCGATAGGTCGGCTGGGCGAGCATCTTGCGCACCACCGCCATGCCGCTGACGACATGGCCGAACGCCGCATATCCGGGATCCTTGCGCGTGGCGTCGAGATAGGTGCCGTCGCCTACCACGATGAAGAAATCCCCCATCGCGGTGCCCGGATCGTCGCGCGCCATCGACACCGTGCCGTCGACATGGCGCAGACCGGTGAGGCTGGTCGGCTCGTGCGCGATGGGCTTGAGCGACCGGCCGAGGCTGTTGTTGACGCCGCCCTCGACGAAGCCCTCCTTCGGGTTTCCGCTAGCGCGCGCTGCCCGGTAGAAGCTGGTGTCGTCGAAGCGCTTCTGGTCGACATAGGCGAGGAAGTTGCGCGCAGTGATCGGCGCGCGCTTGCTCTCCAGCGCGATCACTATCGAGCCGACGCTAGTGTCGATCTCCACCCGGGGGAGGCCGGGATACAGGGGCTTCGTGGCGGGCGCGGCATCGGCCGGCGCGACGATCAGCGCAAACAGCAGCGGAAGAAGGGCGCGATAGGTCATGCCCGCCGAAATGTGATGCCTCAGCGCGCTCGGCAAGCGAAAAGACGCCCGCTCACTGCCGGACGGTCGCGTCGACCTCAGCGCCCGACATGCATCCCGTTGATCGCGCCGAGCAAGCCGAAAGCCTGCAGGAGCCACACGACGACAAGGATGACGACCACGGCATTGAGGATGCTCCTGATCTTCCCGTCCATCGGAATATAGTTGTTCACAAGCCAAAGCAGAACGCCGACAACGACCAGCACCAGGATCAACGTCAAAAGAGACATGGCCGCATCCTTCCGATCAGGGACGCTTTACGTCCGCTTGTCTTCTTCCAACCGCAGACAGCTCGAATCGTTCCAGGGGTGATCCGGAGAGGGGAGACCAGCGGCGCTCCGCCGATCCGATCAGAGGTAGCTCAACCACCAGTCGCGGCGGCGGCGTTTCACGCCGGCAAACCAGCTTGTCAGCGGGATCAGCAGCGCCACCACGAGCGCCCAGACCGCATAGACCACCGGCAGCGTATAGCCCCAGTTCGATGTGCCGCCCTGTAGCGTTCCGCTCACCGTCTTGAACGCCGTCGCCGCCGGAAAGCCCGCTACCAGCACCGCCAGCAGCATCAGCCCATGCGCGATGTAGATGTGGCAGACATAGGTGAAGAGCGGCGTCCGCCCGAAATTGAGCAGCACCCGCGCCACCGGCCCGCGCAGCCATTCGAGCGCGAAGAACAGCAGGATCGATACCCCCAGCGTCGCGCAGACATAATCGGGCGACGGCGGATATTTGGAGATGTTGAAGAAGGAGAGCAGCGTCCGCGTGTCGGTCGGCTCCCGCACCCACGGCGCCGGATCGCCATAGCCGTCGAGCCAGCGCAGGATGAAGAAGGCGACCAGGAGTCCCATCGCGATCGGCAGCAGCCGGCGTGTTCGCTCCGCGGTTGGCAAACGGTAGATCGGCCCCAGCCCGAAGCCGAGGCACATCACGCCCAGCCACGGGATCAGCGCATAATAGGCCAAGATCGGCGCCCCCGGCACAACGCCGGGCGCCAGAGTCAGCATACGCACGATCGCAAGCGCCCCCGTCGCCCCCGCGGTCAGCGGCACCACGAAGGGATAGAGCAGCAGGATCCCCACCCCGATTGCCAGCACCGCGCGTGCCGGCAGCCGTGCGATCAGCGCCATGCAAATCATGCTGCCGCCGATCGACCAGATCACCTGGAGGAAAAGGAAGGGTTCGCCGAAGTTGAAGCCGAAGCTGATCACGGTCGCCTCGAGCAGCAGCAGCCACGCACCGCGCAGCAGCAGGAAGCGGCTGAGCTCGGCCGGGCTTTTGCCGTTCATCTTCTGGAACAAGATCGACACGCCCGCCAGGAAGACAAAGGTCGGCGCGCACAGATGCGTCACCCAGCGCGTCGCGAACAGCAGCGGCGTGGTCTTGAGCGGATCGGTGGGATCGAAGCGCGCCGCATCGACGTGGAAGAAATCACGAACATGATCGAGCACCATGATCGCGATCACCAGCCCGCGCAGCATGTCGATGGCATCGACCCGCACCGCGCCGGATCGAGTCCGCCCGACGGGCTCCACCAATGAATCGCTCATCACTTCCGGTATCGCCGCCGTCGCCATGTCACCCCCCCGATGCAGGACCGGGAGCGGCGCATATCACATCGCCCGTCTCATGGTACAGTTGGGCGCGTCAGACCATCTCACGCAGCACATCGGCGACCGGGATTGTGGCGAAGGTCGCAAAATTGTCCGACACGCCATAGGGCAGCAGCAGGATGCCCTGATGCACCAGCCCGCCGCAGCTGTAGACCACGTTGGGCACATAACCGTTGCGCTCCTCGGGGCTCGGGCGGAGCAGCGGCCGCCGGGTCCGCCCCAGCAGCTTGGACGGATCGTTCTTGTCGAGCAGGCAGGCGCTGATCGTGTAATTGCGCACCAGGCCGACGCCGTGCATCAGCACCAGCCAGCCCTCGTCGATCTCGATCGGCGATCCGCAATTGCCGATCTGGATATATTCCCACGGCCATTGCGGGGTGACGATCTTGCGCGCGTCGTTCCACGTGTAGAGATCGTCCGACATGAGCAGCCAGATATTCTCATTGTCGTGCCGGCCGAGCATAACATAGCGCCCGTCGATCCGGCGCGGGAACAGCGCCATGCCCTTGCCGCCCGCCCCACTGCCCTTGAGTGGGCGCATCTCGAACGTCTCGAAATCGGTGGTACGCAGCAACTCCGATCGGATGTCCCGCCCGTTGAACGCGGTGTAGGTGCCGAAATATTCGCATGCCCCGTCCTCCTCGACGAAGCGCACCAGGCGGACATCCTCGATCCCCTGCCGCTGGCTCGGCGCCATCGGGAAGATCACCTCCTCCGACACGTCCACGCATCCCTTGAAACTCAGCCGGATGGCGGATTCGTCCTCCTCGCCCTCGATCCGGTCGGCGCGCGGGGGGCTCGCGTAGCGGCTGACCGGGTCCATCTCGACGTAGCGCCCCGGCATCCAGATGCCGGTGCGGAAGGTGACCGAGGAGACATGCCCCTCGCCGATGCCGCGCAATGACATCACGAAGCGGATCGCGCCATCGGGCAGGTTAGACTGATCCCAGTGCTGGACGAGGCTGGGATTGAACAGCGCCGCCGCCTCGAACGAATATTCCTGGCTGAAGAAGCCGCCGATGATCAGCGCGCGCTCGGGGCTGATGGCACTGCGATTGCAGACGCCGTCCAGTTCCTCGAACCGGCGCATCAGCACGCCCTCCATGTCGCGATGCCGGTCGGAGAGAATCGCAGCGGTGCGCTGGCGGCCGAGATGGAGCCAACTATCGTCGAGCGCCAGCAGCCGCTCGACGATGCGCCGCACACGCGGATGGCCCGGAACTATGAAGCCGACCGGATCTTCGGGCGAAAAGGGACGGATCACCGTTCGCGCCGGATCGGGCCGCAGCATCACCGAGGAATGCCGCATGACATCCATGCCGCCGAGGATGTCGCTATCCGCCATGGCCCGAACCTCCGTCCCAGTCCGCTCCAGCCCCGCCCCGTTGTGCGCCCAGCGCATCCGGATGCCAAGCGCGACGGATCCGTATCAATCGGGAGGACGCACGGGCGCGTCGGTCGGGGGCGTGGAAGACGGCATGCGCCTGCCGCTCGTCCATCGCAGCAGCGTGTCAGCGGCCGCACCGGTGAGTTGGTCGCCAGCCGCGGCAAGCGCGTGGATGGTGGTGGCGGGAGAGCGCCCGCCCCCCAGGCCCCGGCGCGCCCGCGACAGGGCGATGTCATAGGCGAAGATCACTGCCGCCACGACGGCGAGCAGCACCAGCACCGACGGCGCCTGCCCCAGCCACTCGGTGACGATGCCCGGCCAGAAGGTAATGATGACATTGCCGAAGCCGAAGCCGAACAGCGATCGCCGGCCCAGCACCAGCAGCGCGTCGGGCACCTTGCGCCCCCGCGTCGCGGCGACGAGCGCGAGGATCAGCACCAGAGCGAAGCCGCCGATGACGAAGCTGTAGGCGGGATGATTGAGGTTGCGCAGGCGCATCGAGGAGAGACTCTCCAGTGTCACCTCGTAGCCCGTCATCGTCAGCGACCATAACCCCATCACCGCGAACAGCAGTAGCAGGGGCCAGAGCCTCGTGCGCGGCGCGGCTCCCGCGATCCAGCGGCCCAGCAGGACGCCGGAGAACACCAGTACGAGGCTGTGCAGGATGGAGGGCCCGGCAATCTCGACATGCGTGCCGGTGCCGATGATCAGGTCGTTCAACCGGCCTGGGATGGGCTGACCCATCAGCGGCGGCGGCGCTGGCACGGCCTTCAGCAGCGGGAAGGCGAGATGCACCGCGACGGCGACGGCGAGGCACAGCGCCGCCGGCACCCTGCGCAGCAGCGCGACCGTCAGCGGCATCACCGCGAACATGATCGTGTAATATTGCAGGATGCCGGCATAGGGCGTGCTGCCCAGCATCAGCGCGCAGAGAAAGGCGTAGCGCCAGCTATAGGGCATAGCGATCCACAGCGCCGCGACGTTGGCGAGGAACAGCAGATAGCATTGCATCGCGCGCGCCCAGCTGCGCTGCGCCAGCACGGGCATGCCCTGACGCTCGGCGCGGGGGAGATGCACCAGCGCGATCATCACGCCGAATAGCAGGATGAAGATTGGCGTCGAAGTGCGGATCACGAAACCGATCAGCGGGGACGGCATCGCCATGCCCACCTGGACCATCGCATGCGCAGCCAGCGCGAGGAGCATCGCCCAGGATCGCGCGAGGTCGAGGCCCAAGATGCGCGTGCTTGCCCTCAAACTGCAGTTCCTCTGCGGTGCAGGACGATGCGGAGCCGGGCCTCAGACGAGCAAGACATGGGACGCGGAGACGTCGGCCATAGCTGACGCAGGAAACGGATCAGCCGCCTCGCTATCGACCCCAATACAGGGCAAGACGCAAACGTCGTGGCGAAGTGGCCGATCGAAATGGATTGAGCCCCGATGGCACCCGAGGCGTGAATCGTCTTCGCGCTTGTCCCTGGAGGCCCCGCCATCGCCCGCCTCATGTTCGGCTGCACTGGAAGAGAGCCGAAGACCATGCTGGCTCATTGCAGGGGCATGGGGAAAGCAACAGGATGGTGCGACGGCGTGAGCCTCGATCGCGGCCGGCGGATGGATCCGGTCCCGGCAGCCTCGTGCAGCGACTTTTCCAGGAAACCCTCGCCGGAGGCGAAGCCTATGCGATCCCGCTTCCTTTCGAAGAAGTGGCGGAGAGGGTGGGATTCGAACCCACGGTGAGCTTGCACCCACAACGGTTTTCGAGACCGTCCCAATCGACCACTCTGGCACCTCTCCGCGAGATCGCTGACGGGCCTTGCGGGCGCCGTCATGGTCGTGAGGCGCGGCCATTAGCGACACTTTGCGCGCTTGCCAAGCGGTGATCGCTTGCCTCCTCCGATCAGCACCCTAGATAAGTGTCTATGGACAACAGCCCCGAATTTGCCAGCCGCCTCCCTGCGGCACCTGACGCCCTGCTGGCGGCCCCCAGCGTTGTGCATGCGCGCTTTTCGGTGGGCGAGGTGGTCCGTCACAGGCTGCTCGATTTCCGGGGCGTGGTGTTCGATGTCGATCCCGTCTTCGCCAATACCGAGGAATGGTATGAGGCAATTCCCGAGAGCATCCGCCCGGCCAAGGACCAGCCTTTCTACCATCTGCTCGCCGAGAACGCCGAATCGAGCTACGTCGCCTATGTCAGCCAGCAGAACCTGATCGCCGATCGCAGCGAGGAGCCGGTCGAGCATCCCGCGCTCGACGGACTGTTCGATGGCTTCACCGAAGGCCGTTACACGCTGCGCCGCGAGCATCGCCACTGAGCGTCATCACGCCGTCGCTTTTCGTTGACACTTCGGCCCGAATCCCTTAGCGAGCCGGCTTTCCGCGCGGAGCCGTGGGGCCAACCGCCCCATTCCGCGCGTCAGGTCTAGACTTAAAGAGAGAGCCATGTTCGCTATCGTGCGCACGGGCGGCAAGCAGTATCGCGTCGCCGCCGGAGACAAAATCGTCGTCGAGAAGCTCGCTGGCGAGGCCGGTGAAACCGTTGCGCTCACCGACGTCCTGTTCGCAGGCGAGAACGGTGAAGCCAAGGCGACCGACGGCCTCTCGGTTTCGGCCAAGATCATTGCGCAGGCGCGCGGTGAAAAGGTGATCGTCTTCAAGAAGCGTCGCCGTCACAACTATCGTCGCCGTAACGGCCATCGCCAGTACCACACGATCCTCGAGATTCTGTCGGTCGGCGGCGCGGCCCCGAAGGCGAAGAAGGCCAAGGCCGACGCCCCGGCGGCGGACGCCTGAGCCTTAGCGAAGGAGTAGAGAGCAATGGCACATAAGAAAGCAGGCGGCTCCTCGCGCAATGGTCGCGATTCGGCTGGCCGTCGCCTTGGCGTGAAGAAGTTCGGTGGCCAGGAGGTCATCGGCGGCAACATTATTATCCGTCAGCGCGGGACCAAGGTGTACCCGGGCCGCAACGTCGGCATCGGCAAGGATCACACTCTGTTCGCGCTCGCCGAGGGCCGTGTCGTGTTCCACGACGGCAAGCTTGGCCGCAAATATGTATCGGTCGACGCGCTCGCGCAGGCCGCAGAGTAAAGTCGGACGGTCATGGGGATCGTCCGCAGGGGCGATCCCGGGTTCCACCGCTGAAGGTGGAACCAAGAGGGAGACGGGTCGCCCCGTCTCCCTTTCTTTTTGTCTCCCCGCTGAAATTTTCTGTCGTCACCCCGTAACCTCCAGCGCGTAGCCGCGTTGAGGGCGGCGGGGTACGGAGAGGCAAAAAGAGATAACCGCCATGTTTGCTAGAACGGAGCGGCTGCTGCTGCGGCCGGGCTGGGGCGAAGACGCACCCGACCTACTCAATGCGATCGCCGACGAAGCGATCGTCGACAAGCTGCCGGGAACGCCCTGGCCCTATCGCCCGGAGCACGCGGAAGCGTTTCTGGCGCGCGATCGGGATCCGGAGGCGCTGCCCGAGCTGCTGATCTATGTCCGCACGCGCGGCGCGCCGAAGCTGGTCGGCGGAATTGCGCTGCGCGAGGACGGTGGCGACGGCGCCGAGCTCGATTACTGGATCGCGCGATCCTGCTGGGGGCTGGGCTTCGCCACCGAGGCCGGCCACGCCGTGGTCGACATCGCGCGCAAGGGCCTGCGGCTGAAGTCGCTGCGTTCCGGGCATTTCCCGGACAATCCCGCGTCGGGCCGGGTTCTCGAGAAGCTCGGCTTCGTCCCCACGGGCGAAGTCGAGAAGCGCTGGAGCACCGTGCGCAACGAGGATGTCGACTGCGTCATGTACGCCCACGCGGCCTGACGGATCAGGCGGGGAGCGGCAAGCCCTCCCCGCCTTCGCGGCCACGCAGCGCGCGCTCGGCCTCTGCGATCAGCGCGCGATCGTCGCGCCGCCACGGGTGGAAGCCCGGCAGGAAATAGCTTGCCCATGCGCCCGCGATGGTGCGAGCGATGCCGGGATTCCCGAACGCGATCCAGGCGAGTCGCGCCCACGCGCGCGGGCCGGTGAGGCCATCTTGCGCCAGCAGATCGAGGATGCCGCGCGTCCGATCCACCAGGAAGTTGCGCGTCACCAGCAGCATCACGCGGGACTTCACCTTCCAGCGCAGGCCCCGCGGCCAGTCCCGCGTGGCGTGCCACCAGGTATCGTGGGCGACGCCCTTGTGCTCGATCTCCTCGATCGCGTGCCAGCGCCACAGCGCCGCCGATTCGGGATCGGCCCCGGCGAGGTGGCGCGGATCGGCGAGTAGCGCGTGGGCCAGCATCGCGGTGAAATGCTCCAGCGCCATCGTCGCGGCGAGGCTGACGATCGGCGGCTTGCTGGCGAGAAAGGCGAGGCGCTGCTCGACCCGCGCCTCCAGAAGGGAAACATCATAGCCCGCATCCACCACGCGCCGGTTGAAGGCGAGATGCTCGCGGCTGTGCGCCACCTCCTGCCGCGTGAAGGCCTGGATCTCGGCCGCGAGTCGGGGATCGGCGCCGTCGCGGAAGCGCCGCACCGAATCGACGAACAGCGCCTCGCCGCGCGGGAAGGTGACCGACAGCGCGTTGTAGATCGCGGTCTTCACCGGATCGCCACCCAACCACCAGCGGGCCTGCGCGCGCCCCTCCGCGGAGATGCGCCCGAAGCGCCGGTCGCGCGGCGTGATCACCAGATCGTCGGGCGTGCACGCGGACATCATCTACCTCCTTGATCGACGGCGAGGCTATGTCTAGCTTACATTGATGTCAATAAGACGCCGCCTCTCCCCCGAAGCCAGCCGCGAGGCCGCACTGGATGCCGCCCGCGCGCTGCTGCTGGAGGCCGGCCCGCAGGCGGTGACGCTGAAGGCGGTCGGCGCGCGAATCGGCCGCACCCACACCAACCTGCTCCACCATTTCGGATCGGCGGCCGGCCTCCAGACGGCCCTCGCCGAACGCATGGCGAACGCGATCACCGGCCGCATCGCCGAAGTGATCGACGCCGCCCATCGCGGCGAGGTGGGCGTCCGCGCGATCGTCGATCTGGTGTTCGACGCCTATGACCGGGAGGGCGGCGCCGCGCTGGCGAGCTGGGCGATCCTCAACGGCCATCATGGCGTGCTCGCTCCAGTGCTGAGCGCAACGCACCGGCTGGTCGATCAGGTGACGCCGCGCAATGGGCAGCCGCTGCCGGCGATCTCGCTGATGCTGGCGCTCACCGCGC
>FTIT01000315.1_pt2 | contig 10846 bp, 8 predicted proteins | sample 1658061 | NCBI WGS metagenome assembly FTIT01 (sample SAMEA3914795, study PRJEB12502) | metagenome | biome: forest; material: soil | place: Canada | collected 2011-07-05 | depth 0.3 m
TTCCGTGGCCTGTCACGGACATCGACTGGTCCACTACGAAGCCCTGGGGAGTGCCCGGGACGGCCACCGTCACCGGAACGAACGCGGCTGTGGACATGTTCCCTGCAGAGTCGGTGACCCGAGCGCTCAGATTGTGCGGCCCAGAAACCGTGCTGCCTATCGTCCACGTGTATGCGTAGGGCGAAGTCGTCTGCACGGGACCCACGGGGTTGCCATCAAGCAGATACTGCACAGACGTGACTGTCGCGGGGGCGGTCGCCGATGCGGCGGCCCTCAGAGGGGCCGTACCCGAAACCGTCGACGACGGCGTCGGACTCGTGAGCGCGACACTCGGCGGCACGGTGACCGGCCGTGACTGTGCGCCGACCGTGACCGTGGTTCCCGAGATCGTCAGGACGGTCGTCGTCACATTGTTGGTCCGGTCGCTTTCCGTGAGGACATGTTCGGGATCGACTGTCGCCTTCAGCACATAGACCCCGTTGGGTAGTGCGTTGATGTCGATCGGCTGGCCGGCGTCCGTCTGATCGTATTGGTCTCCCCATCCGACGCTCCATCCGAGCGGTTTCGACGGGTCGGTGCAATTCGAGGCGGGAATGAAGGTCTGCGCCGGAGTATTCGGCACATCGCCGACCCGCGCGTCCCCGGTCATGCAGTAGTCCGTCTTCGGACTGGTCGCGGCGACCGCACCGATCGTCCCGTTGGAGTTCCTGTAGTTGACGGTGAACTTGGTCAGAGGGAATCGATAGTCGGATCCATTCACGAATGCGCCGTTCACGGCGAGTGGAATGGTGCGATCGACCGACCACACGCCGGGTGCCGAAGTGTCGAACAGGGTTTGCGTGAACGTCGACAATCCCCTCGCGGGATCGTAGCCCGGATTGATCTCGAAGGGCCCGGCCCCGGCATCCTCTGTGATGTGCGTGTAGCGGAGCATCCGGTGATGGGAGACGGGGTCGACGGCGATCGAGATGAGATTCGTGGGCACGAGGATCTTCATGTCGGGGAGGGCCAGCGTCGCGGCTCTGGCCACGCCCGGCAGGACAGCGCTCGCAACGAGTGTCGCGAGCGCGATCACCCAGGCGACCGATCGAGAGGCAGACCGGCGTGACGCAGGATCGCCGCTGGATGCGAAACGCCCGCGCGAACGGCTTTGAGCCATGAGACCCCTGCTCGTGGAAGGCAACACGGCACCCGACAACGGAGTCGCCTGCCTCAGCCCATTGAAACACAAACGACAGACCGTGGCGAGTGATTCTCATGTTCGATCGCGTGAGGACGACCAGGGGTGTCGAACGCGCCCGTTTTCCTATCGACCGTTGTAGTCGTCGTCGGTGATGTCGATGATGTCGATGATGTTCCTGTCACGGTCGCCGAAGCGGGCGACGTCCTGGGGTCGCACGAGCGCGACAGCGATGTTTACTTCGCGCCTACTCTGGGGTGATGAGAGCGATCGTCTACAACGGTTACGGCGGTCCGGAAGTGACCACGCTCGCCGAGCGCGCGGAGCCCAGTCCGTCCCGGGGTGAAGTGTTGATCCGGGTCGCCGCCGCTGGGCTCAATCCGATCGATGTCCACCAGCGCGATGGCGTTCTTCGCGGCGTCGCCCGTTACGCCTTCCCGAAGGTCGCCGGCAATGAGCTCAGCGGCGTGGTCGCACAGGTCGGTGAACGGGTGACCGCCTTCACGGTCGGCGAGCATGTCTTCGCGCGCGTGGACAAGCGGTTTCTCGGCGCTTTCGCGGAGGAAGTCGTGGTCGCACAAGAACTCGTTGCGACGGTGCCGCGCACTCTTCCCCTGGTCGAGGCCTCGGCGGTTCCCCTTGCCGGCCTCACCGCGCTGCAGGCGCTCGGCCCTTCGCACCTCGCGGTCGGCACAGGCGATCGGATCCTCATCACCGGCGGCGCCGGCGGAGTCGGGTTGTTCGCGATCCAGTTGGCGAAGCACGCCGGTGCCCACGTCACGACGACCGCCTCTGCCCACGGAGAGGCGCTGGTGCGCAGGTTCGGCGCCGACGAGGTCATCGACTACCGGACGCGGTCCGTTTCTGCCGGCTCGGAGCGCTTCGACAAGGCGTTCGATCTGGTCGGAGGAGGGACACTCGACGATCTCGTCGAGTCGGTCGAGCAGGGCGGGAGCATCCTGTCGATCGCCGGTCCGCTCACGCCGGGATCCCTCGATGACCAGGTGCGCGGCATGAGGCGGCTCGCGGTCAATGCCGTGCTTCGGATCCGCAGTCGCGACATCCGCACACATGCGCGAGCCGCCGGCGTCGACTACCAGTACTTCTTCATGCACCCCGACGGTGCCGGGCTCGGCCAGCTTGCAGCCCTCATCGATACTGAAGAGTTGAAGGTCGTCATCGACCGCCGCTTCCCGTTGGAGCAATTCGCTGAGGCATATGCGCGCGTCGAGTCGCGCCGCGCGAAGGGAAAGGTGCTCCTTACCTTCAACACCGAGGCCGAAACGACCACGACGTCGTAGGTCCGAAATCTTGCCGTTGCCTACCGTTGGGGCCAGGCGAAAACTCGTCGTCCAGCAGCGGGTCACCGTCGACGACATTGCCGCGGAGGAGGACGGCGGACTCAGCTTCATCGCCAAGCCTAGGAGTGCCGGCCGACAGCCAAGATCGGCCAGCCATCATGCAACACGCTGATAGCGAAGGTGGGCTAGGACGATGGGGAGTGCTGTCGGGCCAGCGTCAGCGTTATGAGGCACGTGCAGGCTGTGTCTACCTCATCGGGGAGGATCTGGAATGGGCGGCAGACACCTTGCACCTCGTGTGCCGAGGTGCAACGCTCGCAAGATGCTCGCGGCGGTGAGCGCGCTTGCGTTGGCGACGAGCGCTTGCGGCGGTATCGATCCCGCCCCGATTGCGATCGCGGCCGCCCTCTCTGGCCACATCGTCGCTGGACCGCTCCAAACGCTTCGCGTCGGACAGGCTGTGATCGCATCAGCCGTCGTCAGGGAACCGTCGACGGCAACGTCGCAAGCGGACCTGGACGCCGCCCGGCATCACGAGGCGGAGGCTGAAGCCGTCGCGGTGCACCTTCTCGTGGGGGCTGTCGCCCACCGCGGGCCCACGCATTTCCTTCCGCCGGCACAGAAAAGGTCGGGAGACGCGATCGCTGCATATGCCACGCAGTACGTCGGCGTCGTGCCGTATTCCACCGGGGCATCGCCGGCAGCGGGCTTCGAGTGCGACGGCTTGACCCAATGGGTGTACGCCGCATTCGGTGTCCCTTTGCCGCGGGGCGTAGACGATCAGGCTGCACTCGGAATGGAGGTCTCCCGAGCCTCGGCGCTTGCGGGTGACCTGGTCGTCTACCCGGGCGAACACATCGGTATCTACGATGGGCGCGGCGGAATCATCGACTCTCCCGATTGGGGTCGATTCGTCTCACATCGCGCAGTCTGGGGCAACCCTGTCTTCATCCGGGTCCCGTAGCGCTCCACGACACTCGGCCCCCCCGGCAAATGCGTTCGACTGTGTACGCCCCATCTCATGTGGTCACACTTCCGTCATTCTCCGAGCCGACTACGAGCAGTGGATTCGATCGGGATCCAATCGCGGGCCTGCCCTGAGCGGTGGGGATGATGTCGGACGGGTTTGCGGCCGGGCCGTTATGTTCGGCTGCCTGCCGGGTCAGAGTCGGCAACGTCTCCGATCTGGGGATGCGGCTTCGCGCTGTTGGGGTTACCGGTGCGGCAATGGGTGATGGGTTCCTCGGTAGAGGGTCTCGCTGTACGATTTGGCCTGCTGGCCGCGCTCGTGGTCATGGTGTTCGTGACAACGGGCGGCAGCCCGCTCCAGCCTTGCGATGGGGCCGTCGAGTTGGGCAGAGCTGATGCTGCTGGATCCCGGACCGTTCGGGGCGGAGGGATTCCTTCGCGGCATCTGCCGATTTACGGGATGGGCACGGACAATATGAGTAGGACGTCTCCGAGGTTTGGGGGTGGAAGAAGGATGAGTGCACGTGACGGGATCCGCGAGGGTGCATTGCCGCCCGAGTACTCGTCGTTCGTGGCTCGGAGGACACTCCTGTCCGTCTGCGCGCGGTGCGTTGGGGACGACGCGTCTTCTGACTCTGCTCGGTCCGGGTGGGTGGGCAAGACGCGGTTCGCGATCCGTCTTGCGCAGAGCGTCGGTCGGCTCTATCCGGACGGAACGTGGTTCGTTGACGTGAGCGGTGTGGGCGGTGCCGGCTCGGTTGCGGACGAGGTGGGCACCGTCCTTGGGCTGCAGGCGGCCCCTGCCGATGACTTTGGCCCTGTGGCACGCTACTTTGGCGGCAAGCAGGGGCTGCTTGAGTTGGACAGTTGTGAGCAGGTGGTCGATCAGTGCGCCCAGCTCGTGACACGCATCCTGGGGGAGACGAATCATGAAATATCAGGCTTGTGGTGTGAGGGCTTCGGTGGGTATGCGGGTGATCGCGTCGTCGACGACGCGATCCACGTAGTCGGGGGAGAGGCCGTACTGAGTGTCGTATCGCCTCAAATGCGAACAAGTTATCCTTCACTTGACATAATGTGCATTATCAGCGCGACGTTGTGGGTTGAAGAGGAAGCACGCTGGTCCACAGATCGGTCAATGCTGCGCATGCGCCCGCTACCAGGCGGACGATGCTGATTCGGCGTCGGATGCGTCAAGGCCGGTCGATAGCCGTGTAACGACACAATGGGCGAATCGTCCACAAGATCAACAGACGCGGTCATGTCGTCTCATCGATGCGTATCCGGGCGATCCGCTACGAATCTCTTGACACAACAGTTTTTTCGATTATCAAGCCCAAGTATTGCCGGATCGGCTCCGTCCACCGCGCAGCTATCGTTACGGCCTGTCTACCCCCTCGTGTCGGGTCATTTGTGTCCCGCGAGCTCGCGAATGAAGCCGGACAGCAATGGCGTCAGTTCCGAAAGCTCATTACTGGCGCGTCGAGTCGACGCCAGGATGCCCTCCGCGATCGAATTTCCTGACGAGCACGCGCAGGGTAAGCACGAACGCCACCACACCGAGACAGAGACCGACGTAGTTGGTCATTCGCATCGTCGGGGTGAGCATCGGCCCGACCTCGGTGATGGTCAGTGTGACCGACGCGATGATCAGAGCTACCGCGATGGCCGTTCTCAGCATTTCCTCGACGAGTCCTTGAAGGAACATCCGATCAGCACGATGAGCGAACGGATGGAATCGGCGGGCGAACGCGCCGCTTTCGAGGTCGGCTGTGATGCTCTCGACGCGACGTGGCAGCCGCGCCCCTGTCCCCGCAAGTGAGGCAGCAGTTGCAGTGAGACTCTCAACTACAGAGCGCACCGTGACGAGTTCACGGAGAATTCGAGGAGCAACGTCGCGCGCCGCCGCGACGATGTTGAAAGCAGGGTCGACGTGGATGAGGCTGCCTTCGAGAGTCGCGATCGCGCGCAACGCCGCTGCGATCGCGGGTGGCACCGAGATTCGATGCCGTCTGACGAGACTGAACAGGTCGGGAAACAGTTCGGCGCCGCCGCCGCCGCTCGACCGGGCGACCGTAAGGAGCCTCCCCACCTCGCGTTCGAGCAGGTGGCGGTCGACGTGATTCGGGATCGTGCACACCATCGACAGCGCATCGACGGCAGCGACCGCGTCATCGGAATCAACGGCGGTCAGGAGGCGAGTGAGCGCCATCCGGCTCACCCGGTCGAGAATCCCGACCGAGCCAAAATCGAGCAAAATCACCCCGCCCTCCTCGCCGAGGAGGATGTTACCCGGGTGTAGATCGGCGTGGAACACCCCTTGGATGAGGATCTGGCGCAGAATCACCTCGAAGATCCGATCTGCGAGTGCCGCGGCTTCCTGTCGCGAGTATGAAGCGAGAAAAGGAGCAGCGGCTCCCAGAGGAACACCATTGGCTCGTTCCATCGTCAACATGGACCCCGTCGACAGTGCCGGGTACATCGCCGGGATGGTGATGGCCTGGCTCAGGGACGCCTGCCTGATCAGCTCCGAGTGACGGAGTTCGGCCGTGTAGTCGAGTTCGAGCGCGAGAGAGTCGGTGAATCCGTCCGCAAGCGCGGTGACACCGAAGGATTTGCCCCATTCCGTGCGGGATTCGATGGTGGCGCCGATCCTTCGGATGAGTTCGGCATCCCTGAGCACTCGTGCCCGAGCATCTGGTCGTTGCACTTTTATGACGACCGGAGTGCCGTCGAGAAGGGTGGCGGCATGCACCTGGGCAATGGAAGCGGCAGCCAGCGGCGTCTCGTCGACCTGAACGAAATGGTCGTCGAGCGATCCGCCGAGCTCCTCCTCCAGTTCGGCGCGAATGGTGCTCCACTCGGCAGCACGCACCTGGCTCTGCAGCCTCGCCAGCGCCGCGACATACTCATCGGAGAGAAGATCGCTTCTGCTCGAGAGCATTTGCCCGAGTTTGACGAACGTTGGACCGCCATCCTCCAGGGCGGCGGCCAAAGCTTCGGGAGTCGCGTTCTGGGTCGAACGTCCTCCTCGAGAACGACGGATGAACTGAGCCAGTCCGTGACGCGAAGCGATGCGGGCTATCACCATGGTGCGGCGGAATTGTCTCAGCGAACGCCTCATGTTCCGCATCACAGCGAGAGGTGTTGGGATGCTGCCTGTCGGTGCGATGACCTCGAGGAACACCAAAGCGGCAACGCCAAGCGCGAATGCCCAGGCAAGCGCAAGAACCAGGACGAGGTAGATTTCACCCGCCGAAGCCTCTGCTTCAGACGCTTCGAGTCCTGCCTCGCGCATAATGAGATTCCCCAGCGAGGCTCCCAGCAGTTCAATGCCCACTCCCACGATGAGGCTTCTCGGCCATCCGATCGGACTGCCCAGCATTCGTCGCGCGAGAAACGCGAGGACGATGGGAAAGGTCAAAAGAAAGATGACGGCGATGACATTCGCCAAAAAAGCATGGAGGGGCATATCGATACCTTTCAGCGCTCGGGTAAGGTCGGCGCGACGGCAGACCGGGGTGAAACGTCACGGAGCGCGCTGCTCTGGCGTGTGCAGGCGAGCCAGAAGATGATCGCGGTGAAGGCGCCGCCTTCGATCAGCAGGCGGCTCTCGGTGAGGCTTTGGACAAGCGCCGCGGCAAGGAAGAGTATCGGCGTCAGCCGGAGCAGTTGCGATCATCGCAACTCGCGACGACTTCCATTTCACTTACTCTCTCTCCTCCATGCGTTGGGTGCCTGTCTCCGCATTGCACGCTGAGTGGACCTCCCTGAGGGAACGTCTTTGGTTGGTTGGGCTCGGCGGCTCCCGAATTCCGTTCGCAATGAACGCCTTTCGGGGCGGCCGCAGAACATTGACCCCTGCGTTGTGACCGTCAACGCGATTGCGTCGGTACGGGTGACGCCGTGGCGCTCGGCAGCCCCGCGGGAAAACGTTATGGCGAGATTCAGCTGCTCAACCGAGTTCGCGAGTGAATGCAGTGGGCGAGGACCCCAAATGCAGTAGTCGACAGCTTGGATTGCGTGGCCAACACGGTTGGACTAGGTAGTCGAGGCGCCACAGAGCCAAATGCGCGACTGCAACATGAGCCGTTCTCGTAACACGGCGGCGAAACTGAGTGCGACCTGTGTAAGACCGCGCTATCGTCAGCGTTACATGCAGTCGAGCCAGACGGCTCACGGAGAAAGGTGCACACCATGACATCTGTTGATCCTCTGGATGCCGAGCCGAGCTACTTCGACCTCGATGCGAGGGACCTGACCAGGTCCGCCATCAACGGCATCCGCGCTGCCTTCGCGGTAAGCGGTATCGTCGCGCTCATTTTCGGCATCGTGTTGCTGTTCTGGCCGGACCGCACGCTGTCCGTTCTCGCGATCTTCCTTGGAATCTATTTCCTGATCGCCGGAATCGTACGGCTCGCGCTCGGCATCTTCAGTCGCGGCATCAGCGGCGGACACCGAACGCTCGACATCCTGTTCGGACTGCTGCTGGTGATCGCCGGCATCATCGCGATCAAGAACTCGCAGACGGCGGCCGCCGCCCTGCTCATCCTGATCGTCGCCATCATCGGAATCGGGTGGATCATCGAGGGTGTGATTGCGCTCGCGGAATCGGGTCGTGCAGCCTCTCGCGGCTGGGCGATCACGTTCGGCATCGTCAGCATCATCGCCGGCATCGTCGTGCTGGCCATCCCCGGATGGTCGGCGTTCTGGCTGGTGCTGATCGTGGCGATCGCCCTGATCGTGCTCGGAATCGTCGGAATCGTCCGCGCGTTCACCTTCGGGCGCGGCGCTCTCAAGGACCTGGCGGCCAAGCCCAAGTAGTTTCTCTCGCAGCAATGAAGGCTCCGGTCACGACGACCGGGGCCTTCGCTGTGCGCGCGACCGTCAGCGCGCGTTCGACGAACTCGGCAGGTAGCGCGCCCACCAGTCGAGGATCGCCTCGAAACGCTCGCGACGGTGACGAGGCCGCCCGCTGCGGCTGAGCTCGTGGTCCTCGCCGGGGAACACCAGGAGTTCGGCGGCCACTCCCCTGCGCCTCAGTGCCGTGTAGTATCGCTCGGCCTGGCCGAGCGGGCACCGCAGGTCGCTCGAGGAATGCAGCACGAGCGTCGGCGTCTGCACGGCGTCGACGTGGGCCTGCGGGCTCTGGGCGCGCATCCGCTCCGCCTCGGTGCCGGTGTACTCGTCGCTGAAGAAGCTGCCGATGTCGCTCGTTCCGATGAATGCTTCTGGGTCGAGGTAGCCGCGTTCGACGATGGCTGCAGCGAAGCGGTGGTCGTGCGACGTCGTCCACGCGGTGAGGTATCCGCCGTAGGAGCCGCCCATGATGCCGAGTCGTTCCCGATCGAACGACGGGTTCTGCGCGAGTGCACCCTCGAGGAAGTCGAGGACGTCCGTGAGGTCGACGGTGCCCATCTGCTGGCGGATCACCCTGCCGTGGCCCTGGCCGTACCCTGCCGAACCGCGCGGGTTGCACATGACGACTGCGTAGCCGGCATCCGCGTACACCTGCGCCTCGTCGAAGACGCGCACCGAGTACTGAGCAAAGGGCCCGCCGTGGATGTTCAGCAGCACCGGGTGCGGGCCGTCGCCCTGCGGAGCCACCACCCAGCCGTGGATGTCGTACCCGTCGCGCGCGGCAACGACAAGTTCGCGGGCGTGCAGCACACCGCTCGCGCGCAGCCGTGCCGAGAAGTCGGTGAGCTTGCGCAGGGCGCCGTTGCTGTCGACGACGGCCACGTCGCCGTTCGTGGTCGCGGCGGCGAAACTCACGACGAGACGGTCACCCGCTGCGGCCGCACCGGTGATCTCTCGTGAATGGTCAGTGAGATCGTGCAGCTCGCCCGACTGGCTGACGGCGAGGAGCCGGAGTGCGCCGCGGCTGCGGTCGCATACCAGCACCGAGTCGTCCTGGTACGCGACGATGTCCGATTCCGCGAGGTCGATCGTCTCAGGATCGGTCAGCAGCTTAGGGGTTTCGCCGTCCGGGTCGATGACGTACAGCGCGGCGTTGCGCGCAACGAAGTCGCGGCCGGTGGGACCGACGTCCTGGGCAGTGAAATACAGGGCGCCGTTCAGCCCATATGCCGCGTCGAGCATGGACCAGTCGCCGTACTCCCCCGTCAAGTTCTTCGGCGCCGCTCCCCTGCCGTCGAGGCGGAGTGCGTACACGTCCGACCGCAGGTCGTCGTCGCTCCCCTTGTGCCGGGCCGATACGAACGTCACCGTGCGGCCGTCCGGCGAGAAGTCGATGGAAGAGTCGTCCCACTCCCCCGTCGTCAGCTGTTTGGGCTCGGCGACGGTCGGCGCGATTGGAGCTGGACCGTCTGCCGTGGGTGCGGCTTTGACGACCGGCTCGCCCCACACATCCGGAACCGCGACGATGAAGACGTGCGCCCGACGGTCAGTGATGTAGCCGAGTCCATTCGACTGATATTTCAGGGTGGTGATGTGCCTCGGCGGTTCGGCATTCGCCTCGATGCCCTCGACGGATCCATACCGTCCGGCCTCGGGGACGCGGCTGACGAAAGCGAGCTGACGGCCGTCGGGCGACCAGGCGAACTCGCTGACACCGAGCTTTCGGTCGGTGACCGGTACGGGCTCGCCACCCGCGGCATCCACCACATGGAGCTGCGCCGGTCCTTTGACCGGTGCGCGCAGGAACGCGACGAGCCTGCCGTCGGGCGAGAACTTCGGAGCGGTGTCGCGGAAGCCTCGCGTGAACCGCTTCGGAGCGGCGTGCCCCGTCAGCTGGACCGTCCAGAGCTGCCCGACGTAGGCGTCGGCGCCGAGGTCGGGACGTGTCACCGACACGACGGCGCGGCCGCCGTTCGGATGGATCGTCGGAGCCGAGACCGAGGTCAGGAGGTCGAGGTCAGTTGCTTTCATCGTCCACCGGCACGAAGTCGGAGGTGTCGCCGACGTAGCGGGAATGCGACGCGGGCACAGGGTCGACGGCGGCCGATGCCACCTCTGCGGCGAACTCGCTCACGTTGTAGAGCTTGCCCGCGGCGTCTTTGCGTGCACTGATGGCGCCGGGATTCGCGCGCTCCAGGAGGGTCGCCGTGATGGTCCCCTCGATCATGTCGCCCGAAACAACGACGAATTCGATGCCCTTCTCGGTGAGCGACGGGATGAGGGCGCGCAGCGCATCCTCACCGGCTCGCTTGCTCTGCGCCACCGGTTCGTATTCGGGCATCGTCGGCGTCGTCCGGATGAAATGCGCCTGGTGGCTGGTGACGAAGACGATGCGCGAACCGGGTGCGAGCAGCGGGAGCGCGGCGTTCAGAACACCGACCTGCGCGTCGCGGTTCAGCTGCATGGCGTAGTCCCCAGCCATGCCGGACTCCATGCCTCCTGATGCGTTCAGCACGAGGATGTCGAGCCCGCCGAG
>FTIT01511268.1_pt1 | contig 10675 bp, 9 predicted proteins | sample 1658061 | NCBI WGS metagenome assembly FTIT01 (sample SAMEA3914795, study PRJEB12502) | metagenome | biome: forest; material: soil | place: Canada | collected 2011-07-05 | depth 0.3 m
GCTCATCACCGAGCATTCGAGATGCCAGCCCGGCGCGCCCGGGCCCCAGGGCGACAACCACTCCATTTGCCGGTTCTCGCCCGGTGCCGATCGGCGCCAGATCGCGAAGTCGGCGGCGTGGCGCTTGCCTTCTACGGCATCGATGCGCCCGATCTCCGGGCCGCCCTGCGCGTGACCAGCGAGGCGGCCGTAATCGGGAACCTTGGAGATATCGAAATAGAGGCCGCCGTCGATCTCGTAGGTTGCGCCCTGTTCCTCAAGCGCACGAGCGAAGGCGATCATGTCCTGGATATGATCCGTCGCGACGCTCCAGATCGCGGGATCGAGAATGTTCAACGCCTTGAGATCGGCCTTGAACAGCTGCGCATAGCGCGCCGCAACGTCCCAGATCGTCGTCCCGGACTTCTGCGCCGCCAGCTCCATCTTGTCGTCGCCGGCATCGGCGTCCGAGGTAAGGTGACCGACGTCGGTGATGTTGATGACGTGGGTGGTCGCATAACCCTTCCAATTCAGCGTCCGCCGCAGCGTGTCGGTGAAGACATAGGCCCGCAGATTGCCGAGATGGGCGGTGGAATAGACCGTCGGCCCGCAGGAATAGAGCCGCACCATCTTCGGATCGATCGGCTGGAACCGCTCGATCGCACGGGTGAGGCTGTTGAAGAGGGTGAGCGAGGCGCCGGCAAATGTCATGGGGGCGCCGATACACGCTTTTCTTGCCCCTTTGAAATAGGGCTCAGCGTTTGCCCGAAAGCGTCTGGACAACACTGGCGGCGATCGACAGTGCGATCTCGCCGGGGCCGATGGCGCCGATGTCGAGCCCGGCCGGACCCTCGACGCGGGCGACGGCGGCGGCATCGAACCCCATTCCCGCAAGGCGCTCCCCGCGTTTGGCATGGCTGCGGCGAGACCCCAGCGCGGCGATATAGCCCGCCCTGGAACGGAGCGCGGCCGCGAGCGCCGGATCGTCGATCTTGATGTCATGCGACAAGGTGACGATCGCCGTGGCCGGGTCTGGTCGAGCCGCGGCGACGGCTTCGTCGGGCCAGCGATCGTCCAGCGTGACGCCGGGGAAGCGATCCTCGGTCAGGAAACGGCCACGCGGATCGATCACCGTCACCGCCATGCCCAACTCCCGCCCGAGCGCCGCCAGCGACTGCCCGATCTGCACCGCGCCGACTATCAGTAGGCGACGGGGCGGCGCATAGGCGTTCAGAAAGGCATTCTCGCCCGGTTGTTCGCTCGTTTTTCCGGTGTCGAGATCGGTCGCGAGCGTGAGCGTCTCGCCTGCGTCGCGCGATGCCGCGATGCGATCGAACCACGCCCCGGCAAAGCCGGATTCGGACACCGGCTGGAGGATCACCTCGATTTCGCCGCCGCAGGGAAGGCCTACCTCCCAGGCGGCCGCGTCCGCCACGCCGTAACGCAATCGTCGGAAGCCCGCGCCTGCAATCACTTCCACGGCAGTGGCGAGAATTTCGCCCTCGACACATCCGCCCGAGACAGAACCCTCGAAGCGCCCGTCTGCGGCCACGAGCATGTGGCTGCCGCGGGGGCGGGGAGCGGAGCCCCAGGTCGAAATCACCGTGGCCAGCGCGAGCGGCTGGTCTCGCCACTCCAAAGCACGACTGAGAAGCCGATCGAGATCTGACATGCCCCTGGTCTAAAGGGGGCGTCGGACGACGCAAGGGATCAACGTCCGTCAGCGATCCTTTCGGGCATGATCGCGACATTGCTCAGACCGCCGTCGCGAAGCCGGGCAACCGCGCTCAAAAGCGCGCTGAACGCGGAGCCGATGGCTTCCTCGTCCAACAAGTGCGCGAGCGTGGCTTTCGCACGCGGCGGGTCGAGATCGGCATCGCGGCAAAGCTGGAGCAAGACGGCCTCATCCCCGATCAGGTGATAGTCGAGGGGCGACAGGCTGATGCTGCGGCGCGCCTGGCGATTGAGCTCGGCGAGCAGAGCGTGGACATGGGGCACCGCAGGAAGGACGCCATGACGCGCGAAGGCCGGCGCCAGCGCACCCGGAGGGCAGGTCTTCTGACTGGCCGCATGTATCCACCGCCGCATCGCCCAGAGCAGAAGGCGACCACCAGGCTGCAGCTGGCCGACCGGCCGATCGACGAAGTCGTAAATGGTCGCGCTCCTTCTTCTGCGAATGACTCGCAATAAAGCGGTGTGAGCGGTCGTGGTCAAGCGGCTTGCGAGCGATTCGCAATTCGACTGGTCGCAGGGGCACTGTGCCTTCGCGCCGGTTCGAGAAAGGATCGCGCCGAAATGAAATGCCTACGGTTGTACTAGGGTATTCTCCGGATCATACTCAATGCCACAGGAGAACACCGCCATGTTCCAGGATCGCCTGAGTCGGACACCGCTCTGCCTCACCCTGCCGGGCCTCGATGGAAGCGGCCCCGATCATTGGCAGTCCCATTGGGAGCGCGACCGGCCCGGCGTCGAGCGGGCTGACCTGGGCTGCTGGTCCCAGCCGTCGCGCAATCTCTGGATAGCGCGGCTCGAACGGGCGATTGCGCAGGCGCGAGGGCCGGTCGTACTGGTCGCGCACAGCCTGTCCTGTCATCTGGTGGCGTGGTGGGCGTCCTTGGCTGGAGAGGGCGCGGCGCGGCCGGTGGCCGGGGCTCTGCTGGTGGCGCCTCCCGATCTCGATCGTGTCAGCGTCGATCGGCGCCTCAGCGATTTCGCGCCGTCGCCCCGTGTGGTGCTGCCTTTCCCGACAATCGTCGTAGGGAGCCGGAACGATCCCTGGTGCTCCTATCAGCGCGCCCGCGAGATGGCCGGCAACTGGCTGGCCGCCTTCTGCGACGCGGGAGAGATTGGGCATATCAACAGCCTGTCGCAGATCGGGAGCTGGCCCGAGGGGCAGCGCGTGCTTAACCGGCTGCTGGACCATGTATGTGCCCGCGATGCCCGACGCCCCGTCGACGAGTTCGCCCGCCCGCAACTGGAGCAGATCCTCTCTGTTCCTGCCTGACGGTCAAAAAGACGCTCCCTTTTCAGGCGTGCTTGCGCAAGAAAGGCGCAGACGAGGGGGGAGTATGACGTGGCATGGCGACCGATAGGCTTGGCGGCGTTGGCGTTGATCGGATGGTCCGGTGCCGCGCAGGCGGACGAAAGAGACTTCTGCGCTGATCGTCCCGGCAAGGACACGCCGAGCTGTACGCTTGATCCCGGCCGGTTCCAGGTCGAGGCGGGATTGCTCGACTATAGCCACAGTCGAGATCGGGATACGGTCGAGAACGACATCACGAGCAGCGATCTGTTGCTGCGCTACGGCGTCAACGACAGCCTGGAGGCGCGTGCCGAATGGGAGGGGTATAGTTGGTCGCGCAGCCGGGACAGGGGCAGCGGCCAGGTTGATCATGGTCATGGCGGCGGTGATCTCACGCTGTCGTTCCGCCAGAACCTGCGCCATCCTGACGACACAGGGACTGCCTTCGCGATCCAGCCGAGCGTAACCTTGCCGGTCGGGCGGAATCCGATCGGAGCCGGCACGTGGGGCGCCGGGATCGTGACACCGTTCGGCGTCGACCTGCTGAAAAACTGGCGCTTGAACCTCGATCCAGAGATCGACGCCGCGGCCGATGCGGATCGGCATGGCCGTCATCTGGCCTATGCGCTGGCGGCTTCGGTCACCCGCTCGATCGGCCAGGCCCTGCAATTGAGCGTGGAGGGGTGGGCCATGCGGGACGACGATCCCGCCGATCATCAGACCCAGGCCTCCGTCGATTTCTCCGCCGCGTGGCAGCCGGGGAAGAACAGCGCGATCGATCTCTCCGCCAATGTCGGTATTACCCATGCCACGCCGCGGATCGAATTGGCGCTGGGGATGTCTCGACGCTTCTGAGCGGAGTGCGCTGGACCATCATCGCAATCGGGGCGTGGAGGGTCTGTTAAGACTTCGTCTTTAGGACGGTAGGCCTGTTTATAGCTGAACCGGCACTTATGGACGCGACCGAAACGCAACGTTGGCTCCTCGTGGTTAACCATCCAGACGGTCAAGTCCGGACGATGACCCTATCGCGCGACTCTCTGCGCTTCGTCGGGAAATATGCGCGTGTGCCGGGGATCGGTGATGCGGAAGGAATGCTGCGGTTTCGGCCCTGTTCGGCCGGTTGAGGCACCAGGAGATCGGAGCGGGAATGAGCTCGTTCCCGCAAGGTGGTGAGGAGCGGGGCTTGGCGGTGCTGGAAAGATGGCAACGGCTGCGCCATGTCGACCAGCGCCTGGCGAACGAGGTTCGCCAGCTTCTGGTCGGCACGCTGTTTGCCTCGCCGTCTTCGCTCGCGGCCGGCGCACTGGCAGGCTCGGCGATCTCGGCCGTCATCGGCTGGTGCTCCGGCGACTATCTACTGACCTTGCTGGCGTCCATGATCAGTCTGGTAGGCGCTGTTCGCGTCGCCTCGGCCATGGTCTATCGCGACACCGCGGACGATACGCGGTCTTCGCGCGTCCGCACATGGGAACAGCTTTACGAATTCGGTGCATGGTCCTTTGCCGCCCTGCTGGGGCTGATGACCTATCTGACGTTGACGCGCGAAGCGGACATCGAACTGCATTTGGTCGCCGCTGCGACCAGCACAGGCTACGCGGCGGGCATTTCGGGGCGCAACGCCGGCAGGCCCGTCATCGCGATCGGCCAGCTCACACTGGCGGCGGCGCCGCTCACAATCGCCTTGGTGCAGGCGGGGGGCATCCCGCAATGGACGCTCGCCTTCGCCAACATGCTGTTCATCATGGCGATGCTCGAAATCACACTTCAGACCTACCAGGTGGTGCTGAAGGCGATGAACGCGGCGCACAATCAGGCGCAGCTGGCGCGGCGGTTCGAACGGCTGGCGCAGATCGACAGCCTCACCGGACTGCGGAACCGCTTCTCGCTCAAGACCAGCCTGGAACGCATGCTCGAACTGGGCGGGGGGGCCAATTGCGCGTCGCTGCTCTGGATCGATCTCGATCGCTTCAAGGAGGTGAACGACACGCTCGGTCACCCGGTGGGTGATCAACTGCTGCGCGTCGTGAGCGAGCGGTTGCAGAGCCTCAGCCGGGAGAATGACTGCCTCGCACGGTTCGGCGGCGACGAATTCGTGCTGTTGGCCGCCGGCGCCGACCGACAGGGCGCCCGTGCATTGGCGGAGCGGATCCTCGGGCTCTTTGCCATTCCGATCGCGGTGGACGGTGCCTCGCTCCACATCTCGGCTTCGATCGGGATTGTGACGGTGCCCCATCAGGGGCTGGGCGCCGAGGTATTGCTCAAATATGCGGACATGGCGCTGTATCACGCCAAGGCGGCGGGCCGGAATTCATTCCGCGAGTTCGAACCCGAAATGCAGCAGCAGCTGATGAAGATGCGCGAGACCGAGGAGAGCCTCCGTCTCGCGATCGAGCGGCGCGAGCTCGAACTCTATTATCAACCGATCCTCGATCTCGCGACCGGGCGCATCACTTGCTGCGAGGCCCTGATACGCTGGAACCATCCCACAAGGGGGCGGATCAGCCCGTCGGAATTCATTCCGCTGGCCGAGCGGACGGCCCTTATCCCGGATATCACCGCCTGGGTTCTCTCCGAAGCGTGCCGCACGGCGCGCAGCTGGCCGGACGACGTCCGCGTCGCGGTCAACATATCGCCGATGCTGCTCAAGCGCCCGGACCTGCTGCAGGCGGTGATGACGGCGCTGATCAACTCGGGTCTGCCTGCCGCCCGACTGGAACTCGAAATCACCGAATCGGTGTTCATGGACGACAGCGATCAGTCGAACACGATGCTCAAGTCTCTGCGGCGGATCGGCCTTCGTCTTGCGCTCGACGATTTCGGCACCGGCTATTCGTCGCTCGCCTATCTGCACAAATACGCCTTCGACAAGATCAAGATCGACAGCAGCTTCGTCCGGAGTGTCGAGGAAAGCCGCGCGGCGCAGGCCATCATAAACGCGGTGATCAGCCTCGCGCGGACGCTCGACGTCGAGACGGTGGCGGAAGGCGTCGAGACGGAGAGCCAGCTCGAGCATGTCCGCGCGCTGGGCTGTACGGGCGTGCAGGGGTTCCTCCTCAGCATGCCCATGCCGGCCGCCGAGCTCGAAGCCCTGCTCGCGAAGGGTATCGCGATGTCGCCGGCGCGCTCGCCTGTCGTCAAACTCGCGCGCGGAGGCTCATGAGGCGAGGGACAATTTCGTTTGCGCCCCCGCCAGCCGGCCCATCATCTTGAGCTGGGACGGATTGAGGCCGAGGGCCGAATCCGCCCAGATCTCGACGATGTCTTCCAGCTCGCGCAGGCTGATATTGTCGACCAGCCGTGCCGCGCGGCGCGCGCCCAACTGGCCTGCATGGTGGCGGTGATTGCGCCGGATATAGTCAGCGGCCGCGGCCTCGCCCTCTCCATTTTCGACGAGGACGTGCACGAGGCCCAGCTCGTACAGTTCCTCGGCCGAATAGAGCCGGCCGCTGCGGATCATCTGCTCGGCCTTGGCGCTGCCCAGGCGGCGCGACAGGAAGCTGTGCGCGCCCATGCCCGGGAAAAGCCCGAACATGGCTTCTGGCAGGCCGAAACGGGCGCCGCGCTCGGCGATCACGACGTCGAACGAGAGGATCGATTCGAACCCTCCGCCCAGCGCTTCACCCTGCACCACGGCGATCGTGATGATGGGCAGGCCTAGTCCGTTCATGTTGCGATGCAAAATTCCGACGCACGCCTTGCCGTACCGCTCTAGCCCCTCGCGGTCGCCTGCCAGGATGTAGCGGGTGAACAGTTCGAGGTCGCCGCCATAGTTGAAGACACGGGGAAATCGTGATCCGAGAACGAGATAGCGCAATCCCGCATCGCTATGGCCGAGAGTCCGGACGATCTCCGACTGCCAGGTTTCGAAGTCCCTGAGCATGGCTTCGTTGTAATTTGGTCGTTCCGTTGGTGTCATAAATGTCCACAACGCATGATATTCTTCGTCCAACCGACAGTCGAGCTGTCCAAGATCGAAAATCCTGCTTGTGTCACCGGCACGTGGTCTCAGATGCGAAGTATTGGTAGAACATAGGCGTGGATCACCGTTGCTCGGTGCCTGTTCTCGAAGAACGGACGTCTTGGGCATGAGTTCAATCCTACGCAAGTGGCTACCCGCAAATTAACCGTACTACGTCGCTCAGTGCGGCGCCATTCACCCCGTGATGATTATGGAGGGGTGTGACAAGATTGCCCGGTGGCATCGTGCCCCAAAAGGAGACGCGTTGATGCTGCGCCGCGGCACGGTTGCGCGAACCGAGTTCGCGGAATCCGGAAGGATTATGGCGCGAATAGGATAAAAATGGCGAGGACGTCGCCGCTCTTGGCTTGAGGCCAGATGCAATAGGAGGCAGGCTCGTGAGCGGAAAATCGGAGCACAGACCTCCGCCGCGGCGGCGCTGATTCCACGATTCTCGATTGCTTCTCTACGCGGCCTCTTGGAGACCATGTGCGCGCAAATGCCACTGACGACGTACGTTCGTCGCCAGTTCATCGCGAGATTTAAAGGGAAGTGGAGGCCCGAGCCGGAATCGAACCGGCGTGCAAGGATTTGCAGTCCTCTGCGTAACCACTCCGCCATCGGGCCGAGAGCGGCGCTGATGCGACGGGGCGGCCGCGGTGTCAACACGCAACCGACGAGATTCTGCCCTGATCGGCGACCCGGCGTTGCGAGGCGGGCAGCGAACGCTTAGAGATCGCTCGCGTGAGATAGTGTATTGCTATGACAATACAGTTGTGCGAGGTCAGGAAACATGAGCGAACAGGATTTCGATCAGCTGCGGCGTGCGATGGTGACGAACCAGCTGCGCACCAACAAGGTGACCGACGCAGCGGTGCTGGCGGCGATGGGCACGACCCCGCGCGAGCGGTTCGTGGCGGAAGGGCAGGGCGCGGTCGCCTATCGTGACACGATCGTTCCGCTGGGCGAGGGGCGCGGCCTCAATCCGCCGATCGCGACCGGGCGCCTGCTCGACGCCGCGGCAGCACAGCCGGGCGAGCATGTGCTCGTGATCGGGGCCGGCACGGGTTATGTCGCCGCGCTGCTGGCAGCGATGGGCTGCACCGTGACCGCGCTCGAAGAGTCGCAGGATTTGGCGGCTCGCGCGCAGACGGCGTTGCAGGGTGCCAGCGGCGTCATGCTGGTGCAGGGGCCGCTCGCTGCCGGCTGGTCGGCCAAGGCACCCTACACGCTCGTCTATATCGACGGCGCGGTCGAGCAGCTGCCCGATGCGATCATCGGTCAGATCGCCGAAGGTGGCCGCCTTGTCGGCGCGATCGTCGAGCGCAGCGTCAGCCGGCTGATCATCGGACGCCGGGCGGGCGGCGCCTTTGCCTACAACGCCTTCGCCGACGTCGAAGCGGCCTCGCTGCCCGGCTTCGCGCCAGCGCCGGCCTTTACGTTCTAGACCGATTGCAAGGGGGGACCATGAAGGGGTGGAGTGTGGTGAAGGCGAGCGCGGCGTGGGCCGCGCTTGCAGTCGGACTGAACGGCGGCGCCAGCGTGGAAGCAACAACGCTCACCGATGCGCTGGTCGCCACCTACGGCGGCAATCCCACGCTCACCGCTCAGCGGGCGCAGCTGCGTGCCACGGATGAGCAGGCGGCGATCGTCCGCTCCGCAGGTCGCCCGACGCTGGGCGGCAACGCGAGCTACACCCAGGGCCTGAACGGCCTGCGCGAGTTACAGGGCTATAATCGCTCGATCACCGCTGGCGCCCAGTTGAGCGTTCCCCTCTTTCAGGGCGGGCGCGTGCACGCCGCGACGCGGGCCGCGGACAGTCGCGTGGCTTCGGGGCGCCAAACGCTGCGCGCGACCGAGGGCGACGTGTTCGTCCAGGCCGTGACGGCCTATATGGACGTGCTGCGTGACCGCGCGATCGTCGAGCTCAATCTCAACAATGTGAAGGTGTTGCAGACCAATCTGGATGCGATCAACGATCACTTCCAGGTCGGCGATCTCACCCGAACAGACGTTGCTCAGTCGCAGGCACGCCTCGAGGATGGCAAGGCCCAGCTCACCACCGCGCGCAGCAATCTGGTCGGCAGTGAGGAGAATTATCGGCGTGTGGTGGGGCAGTCCGCCGGGGCGCTCGATCAGCCACCACCGCTCCCCGTGCTGCCGGAGAACCCCGACAAGGCCGAGGATGTCGCGATTTCCAACAATCCCGACATCGCCGCCGCCGCCGGCGCGGTGAAGGCGGCGCATTACGACGTGTCGCAGGCCCGTGCCAGCCGGATGCCGACCGTCTCGGCTTCCGCGGGAACCAATTATTATCAGTATATGGGCTTTGCCGGGAACGGCCTGGGCGTGCCGGTCGGCAATGTCCGAGGCGACGCCTCTCAGGCCGGCGTGACCCTGAATGTCCCGCTCTACCAGGGTGGCCTGCCCGGAGCGCAGGTCCGGCAGGCGCAAGCGTTCGAATCGGCGGCACTCGAGAACGAGACCGCCACCGAGCGGCAGGTCGTGGCCAATGCCCGCGCCGCCTTCTCGTCCTACCAGGCGGCGGTCGAGGTGATCCGATCGAGCCAGGAGGCGCTCAAGGCGAACACGCTGGCGCTGGAAGGCGTCCGTGCCGAACAGGGCGCGGGCCTGCGGCAGGTGCTCGATACGCTCAACGCCGAACAGGAGAAGCTGAGCAGCGAGGTGCAGCTCGTCTCCGCGCAGCATGACGCCTACGTCGCCGGCTTCGCGCTGCTGAACGCGATGGGGCTGGTGGACTACAAGCATCTCGGCCTGGAGGGCGGGGCGTTGTACGATCCCACCATGAACTATCGTCACGCGATCCACGCGCGTGGCGACTGGTCCGAAAGCCCCACTCCAAAACCCGTCGCGAAGCCGACCTATGGGCCGCAAATCCTGCCCGAAAATCCCCCCGTGACTTCGCCCGCAAACTAGGCATAAATTGCGGCTTATGGGGCAGATCAACCAAGAACCGTCGATGGAGGACATTCTCGCCTCCATCAAGCGTATCATCGCCGAGGATAGCGAGGCGGTGGGGGCGCGCGCCCCGCGCCTGCGCCGCGAGGCGATGGCGGCGGTGGCGTCCAGCCCGCTGGTCGCCCCGGCACGGGACGAACAGCCTCCCGCGGTCGACGATGAAGACGCCCCTGAAGAAGCCGCGGCGCGGGCGCATATCGAAACACCCGTCGGGCCCGATCCCTCCCACGATGTTCTGGAGCTAACCAGCCCGATGCCGGAAGCCGCCACCACGGTCCCCCCCGAGAACGAATCCGCTGCCGCGCTGGTCGGCCTCCATGGCCTGGTGTCGTCGTCCGCCGCGCAGGCGAGCCGCAACGCCTTCGCCGCACTCTCGCAGCTGCAGGTGCGCGCCGAAACCGGCCAGGAAAACTCGCTCGAGGGACTGGTCGCCGATCTGCTCCGCCCGATGCTTCGCGAATGGCTCGATCGCGAGCTGCCCACCCTCGTCGAGCGGATGGTTTCGGCCGAGATCGCGCGTCTGAGCGGGCGCAGTTAAAACCCCGATTGCAGCGCTTGGCATTTGCCATCGGCGCCTGCTAGGCGGACGCCGTCATGAGCGAACTCCCCAAGACCTTCGATCCCGCCGCCATCGAGGCACGCTGGTATTCCCATTGGGAAGAAACCGGCCAGTTCCGCCCCGAGCGGCCCGACGCAGAGCCCTTCACGATCGTGATCCCGCCGCCCAACGT